>Ga0194116_10001793_pt1 | contig 29469 bp, 26 predicted proteins | sample TA2MahsurfametaG_4_FD_148617 | JGI IMG/M metagenome (GOLD analysis project Ga0194116, IMG submission 148617) | Freshwater microbial communities from Lake Tanganyika, Tanzania - TA2015008 Mahale S9 surface | ecosystem: Environmental > Aquatic > Freshwater > Lake | place: Tanzania: Lake...
ACTTACCTGCAACGCAATTTATTTGGCGAGCGCGTACCTAAAGCTTGCCAGAACCGGCAAAAGGCTTACCCAGTCTGCGGGCCCAGGGTTGCGCCCAGATTTTGCGCAGCTTCCGGTTTATCTCGATAGGCACACGCTTGCGATGAAAGACGGTCAGCTCTCGATTTACACCCTTGATGGGCGGGCAAGGCTAAGCGTTAAGTTGCCTCAGGCACTGAAGTCTATGTTTGGCTCTACACCGGTAAAAGAGATCCTTTTAATTGAGCGCAAGGGAGGCTTTATCTTGTTATTTATTTTTAAGCCCCTTGACACAGAATCTATAACGCAAAAAGCCCAGGGCGGGTTAGCAACCGCCGCCTCTCAGGTCCTGGAGCATGCGGCATAGCCATGAAACAGAAAAATCAGACTGAACTGCGCACGACGATTGGAGAGTTATTTCCATACCTCTCAGTGGGATTACTTCAGGCGGCGGTCCTCACCTTATTAGCGCTTGCCCCACTGGGGTACATGCGAGAGGTCTACGGCCCGGTAGTAAATGCTCGGAGTAACGAAACGCTTTTATTCGTGACACTTTTGCTCACTTTTTTAGTTGTAGTCTCGGGATTTATCGACTGGACAAGGACCCGCGTGCTTGCGGCAGCCTCGGTGCGATTAAATGAGTTGCTTGCCCACCGCGTCTTTGATGCTGCATTTAAAGCTAACCTGGATGGACGGCCGGGCGCTAAAAACGCGCTATCGGATCTCCAGGGGCTTCGGCAATTTATCGTCTCGCCAGCGATGTGGGCGCTTTTGGATGCGCCTTTTGCAACGTTTTTTTTAGTTTTAGTATTTTTTATTCACCCTCTTATTGGTGCATTAACGTTCGCTGGGGCGGTGCTTGCTTTTGTCGTTGCGCTTTTGACCGAGCGCGAGGTCAGGGGCAGCATGCGCCAGGCCTATACCCACGCCAATGACTCTCGAGATGCGCTTGCCGCGATTACGAAAAACGCCCAAGCAGTCGAAGGCATGGGCATGTCGGCAAACCTACTGAGTCGCTGGCAAAAGCAGCACAACAGTTTTCTGGCGGAGCAATCGGTTGCCTCGGCCATGCAATCGGTAGGTCAGAGCGCCTCCAAGGTGGTCATGCTTTTGCAGGGCTCCATTGTGCTTGGCGTGGGGACACTACTTTTTCTTACGGGCGTACTCTCAATTCAATCAGCGGCGATGCTGATTATTGCGAAGCTTTTGGGCGGCATGGCGATGAAACCCATCTTGCAGCTCGTGAGTTCATGGAAACTAATGATCGGGGCAAGAGATCAGTACATGCGTCTAGAGGCCTTTTTGGAGCAGGTCCCCAAAAAAGAGCCGTCGATGGCCTTGCCTGCCCCCAAAGGTTATCTGTCGGTCTATGAGCTCACCGCCCGCCCGGCGGGTGCAAAATTTCCCACGATTCGCGATATCTCCTTTGAAATGAAACCGGGTAGGCTGACCGCCGTCATCGGACCATCCGGCTCGGGTAAGTCCACACTCGCGAGGGTCTTGGTTGGCCTATGGCAGCCGCTTGCAGGCTCTGCTCGCTTAGATGGCGTAGACATCGGTAAGTGGGATAAAGATGAGCTGGGCCCTCACCTAGGTTATTTGCCCCAAGACGTGGAGCTCTTTGAGGGAACACTTGCGCAAAACATTGCCCGCTTTGGAGAGATTAATATTGATCAGTTATCGCTTGCGATCTCTCGGGCAGGGCTCACGGACGTAATCGCCGGGCATCCTGACGGTATAAATATGCAGATCGGTCAGGATGGGCACTACCTCTCCGGCGGACAGCGTCAGCGGGTTGGTCTTGCCCGGGCTATTTACGGCAACCCCCAGCTTATCGTGCTCGATGAGCCTAACGCAAACCTAGATGAAGTTGGGGACGCGATTTTAATGGCAACGCTTAAGCAGCTTAAAGCCGGAGGCTGCACGATCGTGGTGATTTCGCATAAAAAATCGTTATTGAGGGTATCGGAATACCTCCTCGTATTGGCCAGCGGTAGACCTAAATTGTTCGGCCCGACCGCCAAAGTAATAGAAAAGATGCAGGAGTCTTTAAAGCCAAGCCCGCAAGCGAGCGCCTCATTGCCAGTTAGCGGAACCGGCGAAGGCCCGGAGGCACCCGGCCCGGGGATTGCCGCGCTAGATGGGGCATGAGCATGAATAAGTCGTTTAGTTTTTTAGATCAGCAGCTAAAGCCCTATCGCAAGACCATTTGGTTGATATTTGGTATCGGTGGGCTATTGAATCTATTAATGCTCACACCGACCATTTACATGCTCCAGGTCTTTGATCGTGTGATGGTAAGCCAGAATATGCTGACCCTTGCGGTCATCAGCGCAATTGTGATTTTGATGTATTTATTTTTGGGTGTATTTCAGTGGCTAAGAACACGCGTTTTGATTGCAATTAGCATTAAGTTTGATCAAGAGCTTTCTAAGCGGGTGTTTAGTGCGGTGATCTCCTCCGAGCTTCATGGGGCATCGGTACCCCCGCAGCAGGCACTCGGAGACCTCGCGTCCGTGCGCCAGTGGATTACTGGCGATGGCGCGTACTCGTTTTTAGATGCGCCCTGGAGTCTCATATTTTTGGTGGTGATGTTTTTATTGCATCCCGTGCTTGGATTCACTGCAATTGTATTTATGATTATTTTAGTAATCTACACAAAGATTACGACCGTTGTGACTGAAGATAGCGCAGAGCTTGCCGATAACGAGGAGCGCGAGCTTAATCGCTTTGTCTATAACCGACTGCGTAACGCTGAGGTTGTAGAGGCCCACGGCATGCTGGGCGCCTTTCGCCACGAGTGGTGGAAGCGGCAGGTGGAGTTGATGTCACTAAGTAATGTTGCCAATGACCTTCAGAGCCGAATGGGTGTGGGTGGCCGAGAGATCCGACTTCTGATGAATTCGCTCTCTCTCGGGGTGGGCGCGTATCTTGCAATCAAAGGCGAGATCACCTTCGGGGCCATGATCGCGGCAGCCCTTTTAATGTCGCGCGCCACCTCCCCGGTTGAGGCAATCGCCTCGGGCTGGAAGAGCTTTTTAGCTGCACGCAAGTCTTTAGAGCGGCTTGCTGATTTGTTAGAAAAGCAGACCGATACGCCAAGCGATGTCGCCTCGGGCGCTCTTGATGGGCGAATTCGGGTTGAGAACTTAAGCGTTAAGGTCGATCAAAGAATTATTTTGGAGAATATTTCCTGTGTTTTTGAGCCGGGTAAAGCCTACGTTCTGGTTGGTGGCTCGGGCGCGGGGAAAAGCACGCTGATGAAGACTTTGCTTGGCGTGATGCCCAAGGCTCACGGCGTAGTGGAGTATGGCGGAGTGCCGTCGGGTCAGTTTTACGCGGCGGTGCACGGCCAGCAGATTGGCTATATTCCTCAGGAGGTGGATTTATTTGAGGGAACGATTGCCGAAAACATCGCCCGCATGGGCGAGGTGGACTCGGAAAAGGTAATTCGCGCTGCCCAACGAATCGGTATCCACCCGTTTATTTTGGGGCTACCCAGCGGGTACGACACGATGCTTGGCGATCGGGCAACGGTGCTCTCGGGTGGTCAGCGTCAGCAGATTGCTTTAGCGCGGGCCCTTTACGGGGACCCGAAGATCGTGTTTATGGATGAGCCTGACGCGAGCCTTGATGTGAAGGGTGTGCTCACCCTAGAGCGGGTGATGAGGGCAATGCACGCGGAGGGAATCACTGTGATTGTGATTTCACACCGCGCTAAAAGCCTGGAGTTGGCCGATGAGGTGATTCATATTGAGCGCGGCCAGATCGTCTTTAAGGGCCCAGTGCCTGCCTACCGCTCGCAGCTTTACGCCAAGCGCGGCAATGTCGCGACGTTGGGGGCGCCGCACTCGCCGGAGGATGATTTCGGCGATGCAGAGACCGTGCCGGTTTAATTTAAGGAATGCCGTAATGAGTGCAATTGATCAAAATTTAAAGCTCACCGAACTGTCGGATACCAAAAAGATTCGCACCTATGTGAAGTGGATCCTCGGGGTCTGGTTTTTTGGGTTTTTCCTTTGGGCGGCCTTGGTACCGCTTGATGAGGGCGTGCCCACGCAGGGAACAGTGATCATTGAGACCAAGCGACGCCCAGTGCAGCACCTGCAAGGCGGCACGGTAAAGGAGGTCTTGGTGCGCGAGGGGCAGTTTGTTAAGGAGGGGGACTTACTGATTCGGCTAAACGACGCAATGGCGCGGGCTGAGTTTGAAAACGCCCGCCAGACGCTTGTCAATCTCCGCGCCCAGGAGGCAAGCCGTAGAACTGAGTTAGCGCTACTTGAAAAAGAGCTCTCGGGTGTGGCAGAGCTCGTGAAGAATCAATTCATGCCGATGACGCGCGAGCTTGAGCTAAAGCGTCAGATTAGCCAGATACGATCCAACATCGAAGAGATGCTTGCGCAGCAAAAATCCGCCCAGGAGCGCTTTACCGCCGCCCAGGAGATGCTCACCAAAACAGAGATCCGCGCAAACGGTAGTGGCCAGATTCTGGGACTCAAAGTCCAGTCCGCAGGCGCCGTGATTAACGCAGGCGAGCTACTTGCTGAGGTGGTCCCCCAGTCTGAGCGGCTGATTCTTGAGGCCCATATTCCGCCTAACCTCATCGATCGTATCAGGCCCGGTGATGCGACAGATGTTCGATTCTCGGCGTTTTCACATTCACCGCAGTTGGTTGTAGGCGGCAGGCTCACCACGATCTCTCGCGATGTCTTAAAAGATCCCGCCACCCAGCTAAGCTACTACTTGGCGCAGGTGGAGCTTACCCCTGAGGGCATACAGCAGCTTCGCGGCCGCCAGATGCAGCCCGGGATGCAGGTCGAGGTGGTCGTGAAAACGGGTTCAAGGACCCTTCTAATCTACATCGCAGACCCCTTAATTAAACGCATCTCCATGTCGCTTAAAGAGGAATAATGGCGTTTCCGATCACCGTTGCGCCATCGAGGAATTTTTTCACCAAACTGACTTGGGGTAGGCTTTGCGCCACACCCTTTAGCCTAGGCGCCTGGTCGCTGCTTGAGCCCGCCGGCGCGCAGAACCACTCACCGCAGCTTTGCTGGCTTAACGCCGATCAGTTAGCGTGCGTGTGGACGGCCGGAGGCCAAGAGGGCACCTCGGGGATGTCCATTTACGGCAGTGTTTTAGAGCGCGGACGAGACGGCTGGACAAAGCCTCGGCTTTTATCTCAGCACCCCGAGATGTCCGAGCAAAACCCGTTTCTGTTTGTTGGCGACGATGGGCGGCTGCACCTGGTGCACACCGCCCAGCAGGCAAGAGATCCCCAGGACGCATCCTGGCGTGATCAGGGCTCGGCGTTTTCGATGCAGTGGACTGCAAGGCTTTACCACCAAAGCGCTGCCTCCTGGGGCAGGCGCTGGACGCGGTCACGGCCCATAGAGATAGGAAACGCCTTTTGCAGAAACCCTCCGCTTAAGACTGCTTTAGGCAACTGGGTGCTGCCGATTTACCGAAGCCTTGAAGAAGAGGGCGCCTTTGGTCATGACTTTAGTCAGGTGGCGCACATTGGCGATACTTTCCCTGAGATCTCTGGCATCTCGGAGGTGCCCGAAAGTAGCGGCCGGGTCCACGGATCGATCGTATTAAGCCGAGACGGTAGCGCACTTTTGCAGTTTTTTAGAAGTCGCCTTGCCGATTGTGTTTACCGGTCCTCGGGCTCGCTAGACGGACGGCAGTGGTCAGTGCCTGAGCCGGTGGGGCTACCGAATAACAATAGCTCCATTCAGGCGCTGCGGCTAAAAAGCGGGCTTTTGGCGATGGTCTTTAACCGCTTCTCGCTGCCGCCTGACCCCCAAGAGGAGCTGCGTTGGGGTATGGCGCGTTGGCCCAACACCCGCTGGCCGTTAACGATTGCGATCAGTGAAGACGACGGCCTGACATGGCCCTGGATGCGAGATATCGATACGGGCGATGGTTTTTGCGGAAGCGCGAACTGGTTTTTAAACGGACAGCTTGCCTACCCCAGCCTCGTTGAGGGCCTACCGGGAGAGTTACACATCGCTTACTCTTGGGGTAACCGTGCCGCCATTCGTTACGTAAGCCTGCACGAGCAAAACGTGCTGGGAGCGGCCTAAAGTAAAGCTCCACCTAAAAAAGTCGGGCACACGATTACCAAGATTCTAAAGTATCTCGTTGCTCCTAGGACTTTGTCACCATAACTTCCGATCGACAATTTTCGGCGAAAAAGAACATGAAATAAGTTCTTAGTAAAGCCTGCTACGTCATCACCTTCTGAATACGACTTCCCCGACACCGATAAACGCACCACTTTTTCTTTGAGCGACTCTTATTTGATTTTGGTCTACTCTAAATCCATAGCTTTCTAGTCTCTCAAGGGCGCGTCTATGCTCAATCAAATTGCTGTTCAGTTCAACACTTAAACTTTTCACCCTATTGGATTTTAGCGTGTTCGACGCGCCTTGAAGAACTTTATGCTCTAAGCCATCTACGTCAATTTTTATGTGTGTCGGTACTGATATCGTCTTAGTCGAAACTAGCTCGTCAATAGTCGTACTGTACAACCCCTGCCTAAGCGGAAACTCCTTAGGTTTTAGTTCGTAGTCAAGCTCTTCGCCAACGGTGTGGCAAGAACCTCCAGCTCGTGTATCGGAAATATAGAGTTCAGTAAATCCGGAGTTATCTATCATCCCGACCGGAAAGGCTTTGATCTTATGCGTCTGCTTATTTAGGCGGATGTTGGTGCACAAAATTGCGAAATTCAATGCCTCAGGTTCGATTGCGATTACCTCAACATCCTGCATGACAGCGGCGTATATTGAGTAGATTCCTACGTTTGCACCAACGTCCAAAAGTATTTCCCCGCTAGACATACTGTTCAACCAGTCGATCGTTGACGGTTCTTTCGAAAGTAGAGTGTTTACTCTCCAAAATACGATGCTATTGGGGCACTGAAAATATATCTTTTTCTCCCCAAGTTTTTTTACCGCAATAGGCATTAGTCTTTCATATGTATTTATATCCATAATCTCTTTCTCAGTATTCCAACGTGTTGAAATGCGCTTAGTAAGTTTTTTAGGATTTCATGATGGGAGCCGTCAACGTTTTTCCTGCAGACTGTTACGTCGTACCAGGAGCGGCTACCTTATCTTCGGAAAAGATTTATAAAAAAAGTGAGGTAGTTAGCAAGAGTTAGATTTCGTTGAAATTAATGTTATTAACTCTAGCTTACAAGTTTACAGAAAACATAACTTCTTTTTTATTTTGTTTGAAACCAATCTCACGTTGATTATCGTCAATCTCTAAGCATAAAACATCCGCCAAAAGATTAATTCGCTCCTCTATTGTCGGAAGAACTCCATGCGCACCCAGTAATTTCGCTGGAGTCAGAAGATGAGAATCAAAAATTTTGTTAGTGCTGTTTGGTATAATCAGCACTTCATCCTCGAGTACCGTTAAGTCCCTGCATCGCCAAACCGTAATATTGTAATTTTCCACGCTATCGCTAACAGTTATAAGAAGGTTCCTCTTTCTGCAATAATGTATCGTGAGTGCTGAATTTCGTTGAAATTGATCGCTGATTTCAGTCATTGATTCACATTGATATCTCGTAGTGAAAAACGCTATCGCATCGCTTTTTCGTGGATACACCGACTTTAAAAGTGACTGCACACGAATTTTTCTAAAAGAACTAGTGGGTTGTTGCGATTTTTTTATCGGCAGCAAAAATGCAAACAACGTGTCAGTAGAGTCGTTGTGAGGGGCAAGGAAGTAGCCAGGATTATCTTTTACTAACCGACATCTCACAAATAGTAGAAGTTTTTTTTTGTTGCGACGCTCTATGCGAAAAGTATTGTTGAACGCTATAAAAGTTGCCCTGAATAGCTTGAGGCAAGTAGACTCAATAAAGTTGAGGAGGACATTGTCGTCTTTGCAGAAAGTTCCGATTTCATAGATTTGTCGTTTACTGTCATTGTAGATTTGTCCAGAAAAATTAAGTGTAGAGCCACTGCTCACTGACATGTGGGCAAGTAACTTGCTTCTGATGTTTTCTAATTCCTCGCCGCAAACCATTGAATAAGCTATTGGCTCTTCTGAAATTTGTAAAGGATCCATAATCCGGAGAGTTTATTCGTCAGGCAGTAATTTTGGCGTTCAAGACTGCTGCTTTTAACTTGAGTGTAAACATTACTTATTGCGAAAAACTTAGAAATATTTATGGTGGTGCTCAGTTCATTATCCGTCGCCTGACGGGTCTATACTTGGATTTTTTCATACAACTAGCTCATCGGGCCGCTCCTGATTCGGTACACTCCGACGTAAGCATGTTGAATTAATCTAGGTTTACAGGGCTAGCCTCGATGCCTATCGGACCGGGTACGGCCCAGCTATCTCTTTAAAATCCGGCGCTAAAAAGTGCCCCCATCGCTTTTTGCTCGTGAAGCGCCTCCAGGCCACCCTTTAACGCAATCAGCGCAATCTCGGCAGCAACCCAGCTGTACTGGGCGGCGACCTCCTCGGCGATACTTTTTTGCTTTAAAAACTCTGCCTGCAAAAGATCCGGTGACGTTTTAAACCCGAGGGATTGCTGCTGCCGAATGGAGACCAAATTGGTTTCGGCGTACTGGCTAAGCTTTCGGGCGTACTCAAGGTGCTTAATTGCCGTGTCGATTTCACCTAAGATCTTTGCGGCGTCGTTTTGTAGCCGGTGACGCACGGCCTGCGCATCAAACTGAGCGCGCCGCAGGTTGGCTGCGGCCTGGCGTGCGCTGCTGGTGACCTGGCCGCCTTGAAATATCGGCAGCGTAAGCTGCAGCCCGAGGCTGGTGGTCTTCGACTCTCGCCCGAGCGCTACCACGGAGGCGTTGTTGTCATAGATTTGGTTGCCCACTAAGTCCACTGTCGGCAGGTGATCGGCGTTAATTTTTCTCACCTCAAGCTCGGCGACCTGGATGGCGTTTTGCGCCGCCCTCAGTTCGGGGTTGTGCGCAAAGACCTGGCTTAAGAGCTCAGCCGATGCGGCCCCAAGCGGCACCGATGGTGCCGCAAGCTTTAGGCGTGCCGGCTGCAGGGCCCCGCCTGCTAAGAGCTTAAACTTAGAGCTCACAAACGCAAGCTCCTTTTCCTTGCCTGCGATCTCGCGCTGGATGTTGGACTCCTCGGCCGTGGCCTCAAGCGCATCCGTTACTGGCGCTAGGCCCTTGGCGCGCATCTCATCGAGCTGGCGGGCGCGGGCCTGCCAAAACGCGAGCTGACTTCTTAACGCGCCAAGCTCCGCCCCGAGCACGAGGTGGTCACGATAAAGCTCGGTGGCGCGCAAGATGGCTTGGTACTTTGCAAACCGCAGCCGCGCCTCGGCCTGCTCTGCCTGGCTTGAGCCCTGTAAGTAGGCGACCCAGTTTCTTGGCCGAATAAGCGGCTGGCGAATAATGATGGACTGATTTGATGAGTCATAGACCCGCGTTGACCACGGCCCGTACCGTCCGCCAAGGTTGGTGCGGATCGTGGACTCGCTGTCTGGAAACTCCGAGGCCGTTACGGTCACGCTTGGCAGGAGCCCGGCAAGCGCAATGTTTTTATTTTCTACCCCCGCGTCGCGGGCAGCCTTTGCGGATAAAAACTCCGGGTCGCGCTCAAGCGCACCGCGGATAAATTGCTCAAGGTTTACCGAGCCCGCGCCCTGCGCGCTCACCGGCCCGCAGGCAAGCCAAAGCGCGCCCAAGAGGCTTACGCCAAAAGCGAGACGCTTGCGGGCAGTGACTTCTTTGGGGTTAGACGCCAACGCCATCTTGGGTCCGTTTGTGCGTGCTGTGCCACTCGTTGGCCATCTCGCAGTTTTCATAGTCCTTAAAGCAGGGGGTCCCGAGCGTGTAGTGTAGCAGCGAGGCGTTGTAGTTATCGGGATACTCAGTGGTGAGCCAATTCCATTCTTTGGGCAGCTCGCCAACCTCCTCATCGGTAAGCCAGGAGAAGCGATGCAAAAATGCCCCGGTCTGCTTCATCACAAACTCGGGCAGTAAAATTTTATGCTTCGGGTGCGCGCAATTCCAAAGAATTAAGCTTGACCAGTTCTTTCTTGGGTAGTTTTCGTTTTTGTTTCCCAGGTACTTATCCTTGGCTTTGGTTTTGTAGTCATGCTTAGCCACCAGCACGGCCTTGCTGGGGTCGCGCAGTTTCCAAAGCTTTGTAATGTCGTGGCGACAGATCATGTCGCCGTCAGCGAAAATCGCCCAGCCGTCAAACTCATATAGCCATGGCGTTAAGAATCTGGAGTAGATAAAGGTGTTGCTGCCGTCGGTGTGGGTCTCGGCGTAGTGTTTTAGTGCATTAAGTGCAAGCGGCGCAAAGCTTACGGGCTCGCTGGCTTTTTCTAAGACGCTCTGGCAAAAGGTGTGATAGGCCACGGCCTCGCGCTGATCAAACCCTATGACTATTCGGATCATGGTTACTCCTTCGGCCTTCAGGGGGCCCCTTAGGTGACCTTGTGGTGCACGAGGTCGTGCCAGGACAAGAGCCCGGCAAGCTGATTGTTTTTCACGCAGACAAGTCGGCTCACGCGCTGCTCATCAAAAATCTGAAGCGCAACGCTTGCCAGCTGCTCCACGTCAATTGTTTTGGGTGTTTTGGTGACAAACTCGCCGATCGGCTGGCGCAGCACCTCTGAAAAATTCTCCCCGTGCTGGGTGATGAGTCTTCGCATGTCGCTGTCGGTAAAGATTCCGGCAAGCGCATTATTTTTTGTCACTACCACCGCGCCGTGGCGGGTTTTAGAGATCTCCGAAATCCCAGAAAGTAGCGGCGTACTCACCTCGCAGTGCGGCACGGCCGCAATCGGCGCCATCACATCGCCCACCCGAAGATAAAACCGCCGCCCCAGGGCCCCCAGCGGGTGGCGGGCAGCAAAATCTTCTGCCGTAAAACCGCGCGCCGAGAGCGTTGCCATGGCCAGCGCGTCGCCTAAGGCCAGCTGCACGGCCGTGCTTGCCGTGGGCGCAATCCCCAGCGGGCAGGCCTCACGATCGATGCTGGAGTCGAGAATCAGGTCCGAGAGCTGGCCTAGGCGGCTTTTTCGGTTGCCGCAGATGCCGATCACCTGCGCACCAAAGCGCTTCGCAAACGAGACGATGCTCACCACCTCATCGGACTCGCCGCTATTGGACAGTCCGATGACCACATCCTGGGCGGTGATCATCCCCAGGTCGCCGTGTCCGGCCTCGGCCGGGTGAACGAAAAAAGATGGTGTTCCCGTAGAGGCCAAGGTGGCGGCGATTTTTTTAGCCACATGGCCGCTTTTTCCGACACCGGTGAGCACGACCCGACCCGTGCAATTAAGTAGCAAGTCGATGGCTTTTTTAAAGTCGTTATCGATGCGCTCGGCAGCCCGCGTGATGGAGTCGGCCTCGATGCGCAGCACGGACTTGCCAAGCGCGATCGGGTCAGAGTGCTGAGGGCTGTTCATTTGGGGTTTTTTTGGTCTTGGGGCGGCGTCAGTCGGGCGCTCAGGCGAGGGTAAACAATCAACCAAATTCATCCGTAATTAACCCTGAATTATACTCAGGATTAAGCAGTGTTCGGCCCCGTTTCTCGCTGTCCGGGCCTGCAAATCCTGGCCCCAATCTGCTGCCCCGAAATGAAGTGAGAGACCGTGTCGCTAATTACTGTCACATCCGAAGATCCCGTGCTTGATTTTAGCGATCTGATCGATGCGCTGGTCCTGCGCCAGCAAGACAGGATCGCACAGCGGCCGTGGTTTGAGGCGAAGTTTGTTCGCCAGCTCGATCAGCAGCTGAATTCATTATTTAATCGCTACGAGACCTTTAAAGACCGCGTGCTGGCCGATAAGGCCGCGAAATTCAAAATGGCGGGCATTACCTTCATGGCAGAAGAAGGCGCCGGCATTACCACGCTGAGCGCTAAGTACGCAGGCTTTACCGTCACCAGCCCGCCCGGCGGGCAGGCCTTAGTTGATGGGACCTGGACCATTGGCGGGGCGCTTAGTTACAGCGTGACCGCGCTTCGTGAGGCCCAGGCCAACGACGGAACCGTCACCACGCAGGTCCGCATTACGCTTTCCGGAGACACCTTCGCCGGCACAAACGGGCAGACCCTTGGCGAGGTGACCAATGTCCCGGATGGGCTTACCGCCTCTTTGACCCGGCAAAACGACACGCTCGCGATACTGACCCTCTCGGGTAAGGCCGAGGCGCACGCGTCGGTTAACTCAATTACCAATCTTACGGTTGAGTTTTCGGCCGAGGATTTTTTCTCCCAATCGATTGCCGGAAAATCAAATCTCATTCAAGACTTTTCGCTTACGTTTTATTCGCTGATGCTAAGCGAGAGAAATAACGTCTTAGAGATCACGGGCTCGGTGTCTGAGGTCATTCGAATCGATTTGCAGTCGAATAAAACCCTGGTGGGTGGTGTTGAAAATGAGCTCCAGTCTGGGCTCATGGCGGCCGTTACGGATATTGATTTATCGGACATGATCGTTGCGGCCTCGGGACTGTCGGACGCTTACGTCGTGACCGTGATTGGCGATGGCCAAGACAATGACCTTATCGCCGCCGCAGTCACCGGCAGCTACCGGCTCGGCGGCGGCAACGACACCCTCACCCTGGGCTCGGGCGTAGACACCGTGGTTTTTGAAAGCACGGGCTCGGCAAACGGTGTTGATGAGATTGAAAACTTTAAAATTGGCACCGGCGGCGACATTTTGAAAGTCACGGAGTTTTTAAATGTGCCGCAGCTCGCAAAACTTGCCAACGTGGTGAACCTGGACACGGGCTCGGGGGCGAGCACCTGGGGTAACGGCGATGTCTTGATTATGGTGGGCTCTGGATTATCAACTCCCACCGCCATTGAGGCGGCCTTTACGGGGCAATTCACAACCAACGTCCGCGGCAAGGCCGTGATCATTACTGCCGATGTAATCGGTGATGCGTCGGTCTGGTACCTGGTGAATCAAGACGACATCAACGACATCGCGGCCTCAGAAATCACAAAGGTCGCAACGCTTGAGAATTTGGCAAACTTTGGGATGTCGGGGTTTGCGTTTACCTCGGCAAATTTCGCGTAAGCGTCTTCACTGACTGCGAGCTGGCAGCGCTGAGTCACAGCCCCTCAGATGGCAGCAACGTAGCCTCGCCCATCGCCACCGAGTAGATTGCAACTGCGCCGATGCCGCGCAGCTCGTGCACACCGAGCGCTTGGCAGTCCTCGGGCTGGACGCTTTTTGCAAACGCCTCGTTGGCCAGCACCGCGCAGTGAAGCTCCTTGGCTTTATTTTCAAGCCGCGCGGCGGTGTTTATGCAGTCACCGACTGCCGTGTAGGTCGCCCGATAGTGCGTGCCGAGGTCGCCCACCATCGCCAGACCGGAGGCGATGCCGACGCGAACTTTAAGCGCAGCCACGCCCTGCGCGCGCAGTGAGGCGTTTAATTTCTCAAGCCGCTCGTGCATGGCCTTGACCGCCCAAAGCGCCTGCGATGCGTGATCGGGCTGCGCAAGCGGGGCGCCCCAAAACGCCACCAGCCCATCTCCGGTGTACCGATCCAGGGTCCCGCGCGAGCTCCACACCGGCTCGGTGAGGCACTCCAAAAAACCCCGCGTCATTGCCGCAGACGCCTGAAGATCCAGGCCCGCGATGGCTTTGGCGTAATCCACCATATCCACCACCACCACGGTGATCTCGGCGTGGCGTAGCCTGAGCGGGTCAAAGTTTCCTGACCGCAAGAGCTCCTGCAGCACGGGGCGGGCGACATAACGAGACAGTAAATTGATGGTAGCCCGCGCCTCGCGGCGCGCCCGGCTAAGCTCACTAGGAACGAAAAACGCCGCCAGCGCGATTAATCCCGACAGCGGCGCGGTTAAAAACGCGGCGCTGCCTAAAAGCGCCTCACGGGTGATAAAGCCCACCCAAAGCGTAAGCCCCAGAGCCGTTAACGCGAGCGCGAGCTTTAACGATAAAAGCCCAATCAGCAGCCATCCGATAAGCGCCAGCAGTGTGAGCCCGGCTGCAAGCACCGCCCAGCCCGGCACGGGGGCGGCCGGGCTGGGGCCAAGCAGCTGCTCGATGGCGTGCGCGTGCACCAGCATGCCGCTGGTGCTTGGCGATAAGGCGGTCGCGACCCGGTCCGATAGCCCGAGCGCGCTTGAGCCGATGAGAGCGATTTTGTCTTTTAAAAGCCCCTGCGCAAGGGGCGCGCCTTGGGTGTCAAAAAGCGCATACGCCGGCAGCATCGACCAGCTCTCGTCGGTGCGCTGCATGCGCAGCACAAGCTGGCCGGAGGGCGGCCGACTGCTGCTCGCTAAGGGCGTGCCCGCGCAGTCGATCGCCGCAAGGCTTAGCGCCGGGTAGAGGCCTTCTTGCCACCGCGTCAGTAGCGCCAAGCGGCGAAGCTTTCCGTCCTGATCAGGGGCAAAGCCGATGTTGCCAACGCACGGCGCCTGCTCAAGGCCAGCGTGATTTGCGATGTAGCCAAAGGCCGGCACGGCAGCGGCGGCGTTTAATGCGCCAAGGCCGGTAGCGCCCGGGCCGGCGGGTTCATTGCCGGCGGTGGCTCCGGCAGGAACGCCTGTCTGATTGGCAATGGGCCGGCTTACGTAATCAAAGACCTGCGAGAGCACCACCTGACGTTGCGTTGCGAGCGCCAAAAGCCGCGCATCGCCTTGCCGATCGCGTGGCTCAGGAAACACCATATCGAGTACGACAAGCCGAGCGCCTTGGTTAAGTGTGGCCTGCGCCAGGTCAGCGATCTGGGCGCGCGACCACGGCCAGGCCCCGAGCCGCTTTAGGCTCTCCTCGTCGATATCGACTAACGCGACGTGCTCAGAGGCTTGCGGCCGCGCGAACATCTGCTGCACCGAGTCACGAAACGAAAACTCGATGGCGTAAAGCAGCGCGAGTTTTTCTGCGCCTAAGTGCGCAAGCACGGTGAGGGTGAGCGCCAGCCCCAACGCAAGCGATCGGGTAAGCCGTAATCGGGCGGCCGGCATCAGGCTAGACAGGCTCATTTGGGCTCAATGATAATCGGGTGTATGTCTTGTCTTAGGGTTTTGGGCTGCGCAGGCGGGGTGGGCGGCGGCCGGCAGAGCACATGCTTTTTATTAGATGGCGTCACGCTAATTGATGCCGGCTCGGGGCTTTTTAGCCTCAGCTTAGATGAGCTTGGCGCAATCCAAACAATCGTGCTCACCCACAGCCACCTCGATCACGTGCTCGCGATACCGCTTTTGCTTGACGCGGTGGCCGCATCAAGAAAGTCCCCGCTCACCGTCTACGGGCTGCCGCAGACCTTGGCCGCCCTAAGCCAGCACTTTTTTAATGGCCAGATTTGGCCCACCCTTGATGAGCTTAGCCGAGAGGGTCGGCCGGCGGTGCTGCTTAAAGAAGTGGCCCTGGGGGAGAGAGTTCTTGCCGATCGGATAACCGTTTTGCCCGCGCACCACGCCATCGCCGCCTGCGGCTACGCGATCGCAGGCGACAGCGGCACGCTGATCTTTACCGGCGACACCCGCGCCGGGGACGCGTTTTGGCAGGCCGCCAACCGTTTTTCTGACCTCACGCATCTTATTATCGAGACCTCTTACCTGAACGCGGACCGCGAGCTGGCGCGCCAGGCTTATCACCTCACGGCCCACGACCTCGCAGCCCAGCTGGGCGAGCTTCGGCTAAATCCGGAGATTTTTATTACCCACTTAAAGCCCGGTTTTGAGTCGGGCATCATGGAAGAGGTCTTTAAATCCCTCGGCGGGCAGCGCAAAGTCAGCGCGCTTTGCCAGGGCGCGGCGATTGATTTTTAGGGGATTTTTTTCGCTCACCGCTTTTGCCGTTTCTTTTAAACTTGGTTAGACATTTTTGCGCAGCATGCAGTTACCCGTAAAACGCCGCACCCGCTTGCTTCTTACTTTGGCGGCCAAACGACATCTTCGTTAACCGCATATAACCGACAGGGCGACTTGGCGCCCCGGTTGCAAAATTCAAGCGCTCTCGACCGGGAGTCCCACTGCCCGTTAGACCATCCCCAGCGGCCCTCGGAGTTAATCGCAAACGCTTTCGTTGAGTCTTTTGTGATGAAGTTTCTGTAGCCGTCTTTTCCTTTTTCGTCCAAAAACGGAACCTTATCGATATCCGAGAGTTGCGCAAAACCAGATGGTGGCGGCATCGGCGCAGGCTCTTTGAGGGTAATTTGTATCGGTAATGTTTTTAAAAATCCAAGACTTCCGGAATCCAAGCATCGAGGTCGCGGAGAAGCCCGGAGTGCCCGTCGCCTTTAATGTCTTTAAATTGGACAAACTTTCCCGCGCCCCCACCAAACCCTCCGGGGCGCGGTTGGCTACCGTAATTGCCGTAAATCCGCCCACGGACAGGCCGGCCACGATCCAGCGGCTTGCATCGACGTAATCTTGCGTTCGGGCAAACTCAAGCGTTGCCATGACCTGCCGAGAGACGGCCTCTTCTCTGGACTTTAGCTGCTGGGTTAGGCAGGGGCCGGCGTACTCCGGATCAAACGAGGAGTGGGTCTGGCCGTAACCGACCCGAGTGGGCACCATCACCACAAAGCCCTGCGCTGTGAAGAATCTCGCGACAGAGTGAAACCTTTGCCGACCCATCTCTTTAAACTTCGAGCCGATCGCAGGCCTGCCGTGATTAAAAATCAAAACCGGATGGACGCCATCGCCGGGCGGCCTAAACACCGTGACAATCAGTGGCCTTGTCTCGCTGCGGGAGTACAGGTCGGCGAGCGTGATATCAATGCTCACGACGCTTTCTCGCAGCTCGGTATCGCGTGGCTCTTGCGCAAGGGCAGATGTCTGGGCGTTAACGAGTAAAGCAAGGGCCAGGACTTTTATCCGGAAGGGACTAAAAGACATCGGCGTGGCTCCTCTCAGCACGAAATTAACATAATCTGCACGCGGCTTAAAGGATCTCGAGATAGGGGGCGATCGCTTTCGTTTCGGCAGGCAGGTACCCCCGCCTTAGGCGCTCGATGTATCGTAATGCAGTATCCGTTTTAACCCAGCCACCCTTGACCATGATCTGGGGAAGGCTTGCCCCTTTAATTAACAAATCCTGGGCGCCGCCCACACGCATCGAGTGGCCGCTAATGCCTTCAATTGCCTCGCTACATAGTCCCGCTTTCTTAGCTAGGCACTTGAATACTCTTCCGATCTGTCCAGCGCTTAGCTCGCCCTGTACCTCGTTGGTCGGGCTGATGCCCCTTAGGATGAAGCCATCTCGTATCTTGGATAGGTTTAGCCAGTTTTCTAGCGCGGTAGTCGCGGCGGCTCCCAGGTGTATCCACTGGCCGGTACCTTCTTGGTCTGTTTTGCTTTTGCGTAGCAGGATCGAAATAAGCCCATCGCTGTCACGCACTAAATCCCCTACCCGCAATGAGACCAACTCCGAGCGGCGCCGCATCGAGTCATAAGCAATTAATAGTAAGGCCTTGTTGCGCATGCCGCGCAGATCAGTGGCGCATGCTTGCAGCAAGCGGGCCAGAACGGATGCGGTAACTGGATAGGCTTGTTTGAACTTTGTGCCCAACTTTCGTTGGATCTTGCGCACTGCAAGCTTTACTTCGGAATGTTTAGTGGGGTCAGCAAGATTTGATAATCGGTGAATCGCGCTTATCGAGGCAACCTTACGGCGAATCGTTGCGGATTTGATTCTGGTGTTACTTGCATCAAGTAGGAAGCTCGCGATCACCTCGGGGGTAGCGGGCAAGGATTTTTTCCCTCGTGATACGCAGTACTCGATGAATTCCGACATGTCCGCTTTGTAGGCCCTGAGCGTGTTCTCGGCGTATGCGCCGTCAATATGGGCTAGGAGTTTATTTAGCTGATGTTTTGGATTACTCTTCCTCATGCTTTGACCCTATTAATAATGTAATTTACATCATTATCAGTAAAAATTAAATTGATTACAAGCAGTCAAATTAGAGCTGCCCGGGCCTTGCTCAGATGGAGCGCCGGGGACCTCGCTGGCGCCTCCGGAGTCGGTACGGCCACCATTCAGCGCATGGAAGTTATGGAGGGGGTTCCGTCTGGGCAGGTCAAGACACTGCAGGCTCTGCAAACGGCTCTAGAAAAAGCGGGTGTGGAATTTATTGGATCCTCGACCGATCGCCCCGGCGTGAGGTTAAAGGCCTAGAGGGCAGCTGGAGGGGGGCGATGGCAGACAAAAATCCCAAAGATTTGCGCCCCGAGGATGGGGAGCATCTCCCCTCATCGGTAATCGGACGCCTTGCGGGTGCCGGCGTGCCTTTACTGCCCGGGGAGTCCTTAGATGAATACCGCAGAGGGCTCGCTGAGACGATTAACGAGCTTGATGCATCCACGCACCTGCAAGTCTATTTGGCAGAGAAGATCTTCGATGTCTTTGGTGGCTTAAGCGCCTTGAAACGCAGAAGACGGCGATTGTGATCAATAAGATGGTCGAGCGCTTGGATCGCCATGCGGGGAGCATCAATGTTCGCGCGATCCTCGAGCGGCAGGACTGGGAGAACAAGCATTTAAAAATCGTGCTCGAGACTGCAGATACTTCAATTCACGGGTTGGTGGCCAGTGCAATAAAATTTGAGAGCGCAACAATGAGCTCGATTGACGATCAGATCGCCGATCGCATCAAGGCGCTTAGAGGGTTGCAAAATTCCTATGAGGCCCTGGTGAACCGTAAGGTCATGATTGAGCGGCTGCACCTTCAGAATGCGTTACTTAAGCGTGATCTCAGTGCCCTTGATGTTTTGGCAATTGATCGCCCTGACGGTATGGGTGATGACCCAGCCGATGAGTCGACTAAAGCAACGCGTAAAAGAGGGGATTAGGGTCACCCCCGGTCGGCTATCTGCCAACCGACAAAACGCGCTCCAATCAACGGGACCTAAGACTGCGACCGGTAAACGAGCCTCATCGGTCAATGCATTGCGGCACGGGCTTACGTCTCGGGTCTCTTTTCATGGGGGGAGCCCCGGTTTTTCACAAATCGCGGATCTTATTGATCAAGAGATTGGCGATCGCAGAGTCAGTGAAGCAATCGCGCTAAAGATCTTAGAGTACGAGCGGGTCGTGTCTGCGGAGCTTGCGGTCGCGCAAAAAGAGAGTAGGGGTGAGCACGGTTTTCGCGATGAGTATGCCTACGCTCGGCTAGAGGCAGAGATGATGCTTGCCACCGAGATCCGCAATCGGGGTGAAGAAAACCGCAAGCGTAAAGACTTACCCAAAATCGATCGCGAGGAGATGAAACTTTTTGCGGAGGCGGGCAAGTTCTTTCAGTCGGTGGCGATCCGGCAGGCCAGGGACATGGACCGCAGCGCCCGCAACGAGGAAGGGGCACTGCGGCGCTACTTCAAGCGCTCGAGTAACCAGCTGATTAAGGCGATTAGGGGCGCGGCGGACCCCGGGCGGCAGGGCGAGCTAGACTAATTTTTACAAAACGAACCCATTGGGCGGGGGTGAGGCGATGCCCGCTTAATCCGCCTATCGAGCGCCTCGATGAGTGCGGCAAGCGACTGCTGCGGCAGCTGATTCTCGGTGCGAATCACCACCTCAGGCGAGAGCGGCGCCTCATAAGGCGAGTCAATGCCGGTGAAGTTTTTTATCTCCCCGCGCCTTGCCTTGGCGTAAAGGCCCTTGGGGTCGCGTTGCTCGGCGGCCGCAAGCGGCGTGTCGATGAAGACCTCGATGAACTCATCTTCGCTAAATAACCCCCTTGCCATTTCCCGGTCAGCCCGAAACGGTGAGATGAAGGTGACTAAAACGATTAAGCCAGCATCCACCATGAGTTTGGCCACCTCGGCCACGCGGCGGATATTTTCTACGCGGTCAGTTTCCGTAAACCCCAAGTCGCGATTAAGTCCGTGGCGCACGTTATCGCCATCTAAGATATAGGTGTGCTGGCCCATGGCGTGAAGCTTTTGCTCAAATAGGTTTGCGATCGTGCTCTTGCCTGCGCCCGATAGCCCCGTGAACCAAAATACTTTCGGAGTCTGACTTTTTGCCTTTGCGCGGGCGGCTTTGTTAATTACAAATGCGTGGGGCGTGACGTTTTTAGCGCGTCTTAGCGCAAAGTCAATCATGCCGGCAGCCACCGTGTTGTTCGTGAGCCGATCAATCAAGATAAAGCCGCCGGTGGTTTTGTTCTCGGTATAAGGATCAAAGACCAATGGCGCATCGGTTGAGATATTGCAGGTGGCCACAGCATTGAGCGCAAGCCTTTCTGCCGCAAGCCGCTCAAGTGTGTTGACATTAATCTGGTATTTGATTTTGGTAACGGTAGCGTTGACGGTCTTTGCGCCGCACTTTAGCCAAAAGCCTCGGCCGGGGTGCATGGGCTCATCGACCATCCAAACCAGCTGGGCTTCAAACTGATCGGCCACCGTTGCCGGTAATTTGGGGTCACAGATCACATCGCCGCGAGAGATATCGATTTCATCTTCAAGTGTGATGGTGACAGCCTGCCCAGCGGTGGCACTTTTAAGCCGGTCTTGGTAAAAGATGATCTCTTTGATTTTTGACTGCCTGCCGGAGGGCATCACCGCAATTGCCTCCCCAACATTTAAGCTGCCGCAGGCAACCGTTCCGCAAAATCCGCGAAAGTCTAGGTTGGGCCGGCTTACCCACTGCACGGGAAACCGAAGGGGTTGCTTTCGCGCCGACTCTAAGTCAACAGAGACGGTCTCTAAGACGCCCATGAGCGTGGGGCCGGTATACCAGTCGGTGTGAGCGCTTCTGCTGGTGATGTTATCTCCTTCAAGTGCGCTCATCGGAATTGCGGTGAACTTGGTGATGCCAAGCTCGGCAGCAAATGCGGCATAGTCTTTAACGATAGTCTCAAAGACGTCGCGCTTATAGCCTACGAGATCCATCTTATTAATTGCTAAAACGATCTCTTTAATGCCCACAAGATTTACAAGCGTGGTGTGCCGTTTGGTCTGGGTCAGCACGCCTTTTCTGGCATCAATTAAAACGACTGCCAAGTCGGCGGTCGATGCTCCTGTGACCATATTGCGGGTGTACTGCTCATGCCCGGGGGTATCGGCCACGATAAACTTACGTCGCTCGGTGGAAAAAAACCGGTACGCCACATCGATGGTGATGCCCTGCTCACGCTCGGCTGCCAATCCATCGACCAAAAGTGCAAAATCAATCCGATCCCCCTGGGTGCCAAACTTTGCAGAGTCTGATTCAAGGGCTTTAAGTTGATCTTCAAAGATCATCTTGGATTCATACAAAAGACGGCCAATCAGTGTGCTTTTTCCGTCATCGACGCTCCCGCAGGTGATAAACCGCAGTAAGCTTTTGGTCTCGTGGGCTTTGAGGTAGCCGCGAATATCTTTTTCAATAAGGCTAGAGACGTGGGCCATTAGAAGTACCCCTCTTGTTTTTTCTTTTCCATCGAGGCGGCAGAGTCATGATCAATCATACGACCCTGGCGCTCACTCGTCTTGGTAAGCAGCATCTCTTGGATGATGTCTTCAAGGCTTGTGGCGGTGCTTTCTACTGCACCGGTAAGCGGATAGCAGCCCAGAGTTCTAAATCGAACGCTTTTGATCATTGGCACCTCACCGGGCGCAAGTGGCATGCGATCGTCGTCCACCATGATCAGTGTGCCATCGCGGCTGACAACGGGCCGAGGGGCACTGAAGTAAAGCGGCACAATCGGAATATTTTCTAAATAGATGTACTGCCAGATATCAAGCTCGGTCCAGTTCGAGATCGGAAATACGCGGATGCTCTCGCCTTTGTGTTTTTTGGCGTTATAAAGATTCCAAAGCTCCGGACGCTGATTTTTGGGGTCCCAGCGGTGGTCTTTGGTGCGAAAAGAAAATACACGCTCTTTGGCGCGGGATTTTTCCTCGTCACGCCGAGCGCCACCAAAGGCGACATCAAATCGGTATTGGTCGAGCGCCTGCTTTAAGGCGACTGTTTTCATGATGTCGGTATGGATTTGGCTGCCGTGGGTGAACGGATTGATGCCTTGTCTAAGGCCGTCTTCGTTGGTATGAATTAAAAGCTTAAAGTCATGTTCTTTTTGCATCTGGGTTCTAAACCGGTACATGTCTTGAAACTTCCAGGTCGTATCCACGTGCAGAAGTGGAAACGGGATCTTGGCCGGATAAAAGGCCTTCAGAGCGATTTGCAGCATCACGGCTGAGTCTTTGCCAATTGAGTACAACATCACGGGGTTTTCCGCTTCGGCGACCACTTCGCGCATGATGGCGATCGATTCTGCCTCCAGGCGCTGTAAGTGGGTAAGGGTCTGAGCGCTTGGCTTAATCGTTGGCGTGTTCGGTGCGCTTGATTTGATTTGCATAGGGATGTCTTTTGTAAAGATATCGGTTTGGTCTTGGCTTCCGATTTTTGAAAATGAAATCTCGGGGTGGGCTGCCAGATAGTCGGCAAGCAATGGCGTAAAGCGCATACCGGCAAAGTCTTGATCGGCAAAGGTGATCGAAAAGCCGCCGGGATGGTGATCGCGCATGGTTTTAACGAGGCGCAGGTAGTCGAGATCAGTGATCGGCAGGGGGCAGACCTGCACGTACACCTCGGCTCGCGGGCCGCGGGCCCAGAGCAGCGCAATCTTCGGGTCGGGGTAGAGGTGGCCTGCGCGATTTGGGAGCTCGGGAGGCAGAAGCCGCCAGTCGGCAAGCCTGCGAATGGCCCCGCGTTCGTTTACTACCAATAGACTCTGCTCGGAAAGCCAGGCGGCCAGGCTTTGGGTGCTCCAGACCGTGCGGGTTTGCTGGCTGAGAAAGGCTGCTCGCAGGTCGGTTAAGTGCTGCTGGCCAGACCTCGAGCCGCCCCTGGGCCTTCCTGCCGCCCTCTGGGTGACGGCCTGCCAGCCGCCTTGCTCGTAGGCTTTGGTTAATGCCGCAACTGTCGGGGCGCTTAAGCCTGTCTTATTGGCAACCTCGGTTAATGTGCCCCCGGCAAGCCTGAGTTTTACGGCCTGCTTCTTGGTTTCGGGGGCGGGCGAAGGACGCTTTTTTGTCATTTTTCGGGAGCGCTGGCTCTGGCTTAAGGCCAAGGATAGAGACGAATTTTGGCAATCTGAGCCCTTTGATAAAATTCGTCAATAAATTAATAATTTTTTAAATAATATTATGACCAATAAGATTAAATGTGAGAGCTGCTAGAGATGGTCTGCCGTGTTTGGAGTCTGGACTTGTGGCTGGTTTATTGACTTTAGTTGTAGTAATGTCTTAGACAAACGAAAGTTAGAAACATTACTGGGTGCGACGGGAACATCCGCACCCATCACTTCGGGGTCAAAAACATGTCGATGCCGCAAGAGGGAACGCAAGAGTACGCGGATTTACTTGAGCAGACCGGCGGGGCTTCGGCCCTGCCGGGGTTTAACTATGAAGCCCACGTTGCGGCAACTGGGGGCACTGGCACGACCTCGGGCGCTCAAGGTGTCTCCCAGGGTTCAAGTGTCGCCCCAGCCAATGCCACCGGCCAGACCGCCACCGAGTCATCGGCTACGATGCCCGCATTAGGCTCACCCGAGTACGAGGCATTGTTGGCTGCCACTGGCGGGGCCTCCGCCTTGCCAGGGTTTGATTACGCCGCGCATCTGGCGGCGACACAATCGCAAACCGGTGGCGGGGTTGCTGCCAACAGTTCCTCCGGTGGCTCGACTGCAAGCTCGACAGGTTCAACGAAGACGGCCAGCATATCGGTTAACTATCTAAGTGACAGCGGAGCACTGATCTTGTTGCAAAGCCCCCCCCGCCTCGATGCCCGCTTTGGGCAGCGTTGAGTACGAACTGCTGATGATCGAGACCGGTGGCGCGGCTGCGAACCTAAGTTTTAACTATGCTGCGCACATTCAGGCCACCCGCGGCCTAAGCCTTGAGGCGGTAACAACGCAGACAACAAACCTGTCAGCTACCGCCAACACCACTTCGGCCGTACGGTTTGTTGCTCCCGAGTTGGGGTCGGAGGCTTGGCAAACACTATTAGAAGAAACTGGGGGTGCAGCCGCACTGGCAGGTTTTGATTTCTCCGCGCACGTGCTGGCCCTGCAGGCAATGGGGATCACATCGGCAGCGCTCGTCAACCCGAAAACGTCGGCTCAAAGCGTTGCCGTATTCGTAGGGGCTACTGATGATCTCCTCTCTGGAGGCCGGGGTAACGACTTTCTTGTGGGCGGCGACGGTGATGATGAGCTTACTGCCGGCGGGGGGGTCGATAATTTATTCGGCGGAAACGGCGACGACGTGCTAAACGGCGGCCAAGGATACGACCTTTTGTGTGGAGGCGATGGCAATGATCAGTTTTTATTTGATACAAAAATAAAAGCAAGCACAGACTTTGACGTCATCACAGATTTTGAACTAAATCACGACAAAATCTTGCTCTCAAAAACCGTTTTTAAAGCTCTCGCAAAGGTCGATGACCTAGCGCTTGCGATTGCTGACTATGATGCAGCTCTCGCCAATAAAAGCCAGATTCTCTTGTTTGATAGTCAAGCCGAAACTCTTTATTACGACCCCGACGGCAACGAGAAAAAGCCCGCCATCCCAATTGCAGAACTTACCGGTATCAGTGAGATTGACGCAAGTATGTTTGATATAGTCTAGAGGGCTAAAGCTAGAGCTGCCCTAAGCGAGACTTGTCGAAAGCGCATTAAAAAAATTAGCCCGCGGTTTGTTCGGATTCATCAAACGGGTTGTGAGTAAGTTGTGTCAATTACCCTGTCGTAAGGCATAAAAAGTGGAGCCTGCCGGTGGCAAGCGGTAAGCAGCTTTTCACTCTCGAGCCCCTTCAGAGATACACTTTCTTGAAGTTAGCAGCATGAAGAATCAAAGCAGTCTCATAATTTTATGATTCGTCCATTTGGATCAAGGTATCAAAGAGCACTAAATTTTCTTACATTTTTAGTACTTAACTCTCTTCGAAGACTCCCTTTCCTTCGACATAATTTATATCGTGATGCAGAAGTGCGGCGGCAGTTGCCCACGTTTCGAGAGCGTTTCGCATATTACTTAAAATTAACAAAACCATTTACGATGGGCCAGCCGGTAGATCTCAGGGCCCTCGGCGTGATCGGTAAGAGTCGATATAAGACAGATCTTGCAAGAATTTTCTGGTCATTGCCCCGATCTATTAAGGCAGACTTTTTATTGGGGGACATTACTAGGGTTCCTCCGATTCCCAGCCTAGTAAAAAGTCGCCCAATCGGTGCTGATAATTCCAATGGCATTCTGTTGCCATTGGATGCTCAACGGCACTTTCAATTTGTGGAAGATTCCCTTACTTTTGAGGAAAAACTTCCTGCGGCAATCTGGCGGGGGAGTGCTCACCACAAGCGTCGGAAGGAGTTTCTTTTAAAGGCAGTGGCATGCCCATGTTTGGATCTCGGTGTTATCCGTTCTGACGACCCCCGTTTTGCTGCACACATACGGCCCTATATGCCGATTGCTAGTCAGCTGAAGTATCGGTATATCCTGTCCGTTGAGGGAAAAGATGTCGCGACCAACCTAAAGTGGATCATGAGCTCCAACTCCCTTTGTCTTATGCCAAAACCGAGGTATGAAACATGGTTTATGGAGGGTCAGCTTGTACCGGGGATTCATTACGTGGAAATTTTAGATGATGCGAATAATCTTGAAGAAGTTATCCGCTACTACAACAGCTACCCGGAAAAAGCAAAGATAATCATCGCTAATGCCCAGGCTCACACGCTTCAGTTTAGGGACATAAAAACCGAACTCTGCCTCTCCCGAGAAGTCGTTCTCGAATATGCTCGACTCACAGGTCAGTTCACCTCAGATCGGTGGTAGGGATGATTCATTTTTAGTGATCGCATTCGGTAGATTTGCTCCACTAAAAGTATGCGCGCTAATCCGTGAGGAAGTGTCATTGACGATATCCGAAGACAGTATTGAGATGCTGCTTTTAGATTTTGATCCAGACCATCTGGTCCGCCGATCAAAAACACTAAGTGCTCCGCTGTCTGTTCAATTTTTGAGACTAACTGAGCAAGTTCGGGCGTCGTTAAATCTTGACCATGCTCATCGAGCGCAATTACGATTGAACCTCTAGGCAGGGCGGCTCTGAGTCGATCCGCCTCAGCTTGCATGAGCGCAGTCACAGATTTTCCCGAGGCCCGAGACTCTATTTTTATTTCTCGAATCTGCGGCCGTTGGTTTTTTGGAAATCGGTTTAAGTAGTCGGCAACCGCATCATTGACCCAAGCGGGCTGCCGCTGGCCAACGGCCAATATCAAGATCATTTTTTGGGTTTTTTTGCTGCCACGCTTTTTGCGGCGGGCTTTTTAGCTGGGGATTTTTTAGCCGCAGGTTTCTTGGCAGGAGCCTTCTTGGCCAGAGTTTTCTCGGAGAGCGGTTTTTTCGCTGTCGGCTTTCTGCGCGGGGCAGCTTTTTGGATCGCAAGCTTTCGTTCAGCCTGCCAATCAATCGGATGCTTGCCCCAGATTTCCTCGAGCCGATAGTAATCTCGTATCGCGGGCTGCATGATGTGCACGATGATATCCCCCAGGTCCACAAGCACCCACTCACCAGTCTCCTCACCTTCAGTGCCATAGACGTAGCCGCCAGATTGCTTGACTTTGTCGTGCAGATTTTTTGCAAGGGCCCGTGTCTGGCGGTTAGAGGTGCCGCTAGCGATGATCACTCGATCAAAGAGGCTGGTGAGCGGCTGGGCATCGAAGACTAAAATATGCTGGCCCTTGATGTCTTCGAGAGCATTAATCACAACATTTTGTAAATCCTGCAGGCTTAAAGGCATTCGGTGATCCTAGCAATAAAGATGGTGAAGGGCGATATAGGCGGAAACCGCTGCGGGCAGCTGATCAGAAAGCGCCCGTTTTTGCATCAGTAAACCTCGGATTTCAGAAGATGAAATTGTGTCAGGCGCAAGTTCCACCCAATGTATTTTCGCGCCAAGTGTAATGAGTTGCTGGGCTATCGGCTGGCCATACGAGTCAGGTCTGGCACAAACCGCAAATTCAAGTTGTGTGGCCAGCCACTGCCAGCGCGACCAGGTGGTAAAGCCTTGCAGCTGGTCCTCGCCCATGATCCATACGAAACCCTGATCGGGAAACTCTTGCTGCAGCTGCAAAATCGTATCTGCAGTGAAATTTGATTTTCCCTGGCGCTTGGCAAGAATTTCTCGATCATCGGCGAGCATTCGCGAATCGTTCATTGAGGTGATGGCGATCCGTACCATTTCAAGGCGGTGCTGGGCTTGGGCATACTCAGCTTTGTGCTCTGCTTTTCCACTCACAATCCATCGCACCTGGGGCAGATGCAGCGCGTCGGCTGCTGCACGGGCCATTGCGATATGGGCCCGATGCACCGGATCAAACCGCCCACCAAAAAGGCCTATTCTCCGTTGGGTAGTGACCTCTGCGCTCATTAAAAAACAATCGCGCTCATACGGATACTGCGAGCCAATCTCTCGGTTTAATCACTTCGTAGAGTTTTGATTCAGGGCTTCCGGCCTCAGGCTGCCAGTCGTATCTCCAGGTGACAACCGGTGGCATCGACATCAGGATGCTCTCTGCCCGACCTCCGCTTTGTAATCCAAAATGGGTGCCTCGATCGAATACGAGATTAAATTCAACATAGCGGCCACGCCGGTAGGTCTGAAATTCACGCTCCCTTTGGCCATAGGGCTGATGCTGTCGCGCGGACACAATCGGCAGGTAGGCATTGAGAAACGCATTTCCTACTGCCTGGGTCATGGCAAAGCTTTTCTCAAAGCCAAGCTCTGAAAAATCATCGAAAAATACACCACCGATGCCGCGTGCTTCATCACGATGCTTTAGGAAAAAGTATTCATCACACCATTTTTTAAATTTCGGGTAGTAACTTTCTCCAAAGGGGCTAAGCGCCTGTTGGCAGGTCTTGTGAAAATGTATAGCATCTTCTTCAAAGGGGTAGTAGGGGGTGAGATCCATACCGCCACCAAACCACCAGGCATCTTCGCCGCCTTCATCCGGCGATTTGGCGACAAAGCTGCGGACATTCATGTGTACGGTTGGCACATAGGGATTGCGCGGATGAAATACCAGCGAGACCCCAATCGCCTCAAAGCCGCGGCCTGCGAGTTCGGGCCGATTTTGCGTGGCTGAGGGCGGAAGGCGTTCGCCCCGGACATGCGAGAAACCGACACCTGCCCGTTCGAATACGACTCCCTGCTCCAGAATGCGCGATCGGCCATCGCCTTTAAGCATGCTGTCTTCTGGCTTACTCCAGGCATCTTCTGCAAAAACCACTCCATCAAGATCACTCACAGCCTTAGTGATGCGATCTTGTAATCCAAGAAAATATTCGCGCAGTGAACCGATATCAATAGTCTGCATAAGCGCTCCCTAACGCCAAATCACCAACTCTAAATTTAGTGCGGTGTGTTTCTTCCAATGGCCCGATAGCCAATATCGCTTCGAAACTGCATACCGCGGAATTTCACCTCATCTACGGACCGATAGGCCCGCTGTTGCGCCAGCATCGGCGTACCGCCCAGCCCGGTCACGCAGAGCACCCTTCCGCCGTTAGTCTTAAGAATGCCGTTTTGATTCGCGGTGCCTGCATGAAAAGTCATACAGTCCTCTGATGTGATGGGCAGCTGGGTGATCGGGTCGCCTGTGGTCACCGCCTCAGGATAGCCCTCAGCCGCAATCACAACACCGAGCGCCGTACGCAAATCCCAGTCGGCATTTACTGAATCGAGCTTGCCATGAATTGCAGCCTCAAGCAGTAGGGTGAAGTCGGTCTTAAGCCGCATCAGAATCGGCTGGGTTTCGGGATCCCCCATACGACAGTTAAATTCCAGCACTTTGATCTCCCCGGCTGGACTAATCATGAGGCCTGCATAGAGAAATCCAGTGTAGGGCGTGCCTTGGTTAGCCATGCCTTTCAGCACTGGATTGATCACCTCGCGCAAGACCTTGGCATGGACTGCCGGTGTCACCACGGGTGCCGGTGAGTAAGCGCCCATTCCGCCTGTGTTCGGTCCCTGATCTTGGTCAAGTAATCGCTTGTGGTCTTGGCTTGTGGCCATGGGCAGGGCGCTTTTGCCATCACACATTACAATGAAGCTTGCCTCTTCTCCGGATAGAAATTCTTCAATCACGACCCGGGCACCTGCATCGCCAAACTTGTTATCAATCAGCATCGCGTCTACTGCAGTGATTGCTTCCGACTCGGTCATGGCCACCACAACACCCTTGCCGGCGGCTAAGCCATCAGTTTTCACCACAATCGGCGCGCCGTTGGCGCGGATATAGGCCTTTGCGCTCTCGGCTTCAGAAAAAGTCTGAAAATGAGCGGTGGGAATCGCGTGATCACGCATGAATTGCTTTGCAAAGTCCTTGGAAGACTCAAGCCGGGCACAGGCCTGGCTTGGCCCGAAGATTGCGAGCCGCTCTTTTCGGAACCGATCGACAATGCCAGTCGCAAGCGGCGCCTCGGGGCCGACGAGAGTCAAACCGATTTGCTGCTCTTTT
>Ga0194116_10001797_pt1 | contig 29424 bp, 29 predicted proteins | sample TA2MahsurfametaG_4_FD_148617 | JGI IMG/M metagenome (GOLD analysis project Ga0194116, IMG submission 148617) | Freshwater microbial communities from Lake Tanganyika, Tanzania - TA2015008 Mahale S9 surface | ecosystem: Environmental > Aquatic > Freshwater > Lake | place: Tanzania: Lake...
CAATTGCCGGGAATCTTCTACCTTTTTCTATCTCTGCAATGACCCCATATTTTTTGACCAAATTCAGGTCAGTTCCACTTAAACTTCTACCATGCAAAAAAACAATTACCGGCCAATCTACTGTTGTGTCTGCATTGTAATTTTCCGGAGTTGAAATCCAATAGGAATATGGAGCTTTTGTTTTAGATACGGGAATCACGCGGCATTCTTGCGCCGACACTTCAAACATGAGCAGACAACATGCAATGAAATGAATAATGAGATGTGTTACTTTCATAGGCAATGCAAAGATAACGTGTAAATTTGCCTCATGGAAAATGCACTGAATTGGGCTCGTGAACAAGATGCCGCTGACGCACTGAATCACTTTCGAACAGAATTTTACTTTCCGCAACATGCTGGAAAAAATGTTCTTTATTTTACAGGTAATTCATTAGGACTTCAGCCAAAAGGTGTTCAGTCGTCTATTCAAGAGGAGTTAGATGCTTGGAAAACATTTGGAGTTGAAGGCCATTTTGAGGCCAAGAGACCTTGGTTCAATTATCATGAATTTTTCACTGAATCATTGGCGAAAATTGTGGGTGCGAATAGTTCAGAAGTGGTTTGCATGAATCAGCTTACGGTGAATTTGCATTTGTTGCTCATTAGTTTCTATCGCCCCAAAGGAAAACGAGTTAAAATTTTATTTGAATACAAGCCCTTTCCTTCTGACCGATATGCCTTTGAATCGCAAGCCAAACTGCACGGACTTGATCCCAATGAGGTATTGGTAGAAATGCAGCCTAGAGCGGGTGAAGTATTGATTCGGGAAGAGGATATACTGGCTAAGATCAGTGAACTTGGTGACGAATTGGCCATAGTTTGTTTTGGGGCTGTAAATTATTTTTCTGGGCAACTTTTTCCGGTTGAGAAAATTGGAGTGGCCGCTCATGCTGTGGGGGCATTGATTGGATTAGATTTGGCACACGCTGCTGGAAACGTTCCGTTACAATTGCACCAATGGAATATAGACTTTGCCTGTTGGTGCAGCTATAAGTACATGAATAGTGGTCCAGGTGGTGTGAGTGGGATATATGTGCACGAACGATTTCATGGTTCTGAAGTTTTACGTCTCGCGGGGTGGTGGGGAAACAAAGCAGAGACGCGCTTTTTAATGGGGAATTCCTTCGATCCCACCTTATCCGCAGAAGCATGGCAATTGAGTAACGCTCCTGTTTTTAGTATGGCCGTTCACAGAGCCGCATTGGATTTGTTTGATCAAGCGGGAATGGAACAATTGAGAATGAAATCAGAAAGATTAACTGCTTATTTAGAATTTATTTTTGATGACTTATGCAAGACAGGTATTGCGTTGGAACAATTGACTTCACGTAGGTCAAATGAGAGAGGTTGTCAGCTCAGTGTTCGTCTGAATGGAAAAGATAAGTCGTTCGTGAAAACCTTGGCTTCAGAGGGAGTGGTGGTAGATTGGAGAGAACCAGATGTAATTCGAATGGCCCCTGTGCCACTATACAATTCGTTTGAAGATGTATTTCAGTTCGGACAGATTATGCGCAAACTCTATGGAATCAATTGAAAAAAAAGAGCTTTTCCAGCACTCCACAGCAGTTTCAATGATGCCAATAACATCAGCAATGCAAAGGCGAATTTAATTTTATTGATGTCCAATTTGTGCGCGTAATGCCCTCCAGCAAGTGCGCCCAAAACAAATGCGGAACCAATAATTAAAGAAGCAGAAACATCTACGTTTCCTTGCTTGTAATAATGCCACACGGCTAAGAATCCCACCGGTAGAAGAAGCACGGCTAGACTTGTTCCTTGAGCAGCCAATTGAGTGAATCCAAGCAAATAAACCAAAGCAGGAACAATGATGAGTCCGCCACCGACTCCTACAAATCCACTTAACAGACCCGCACAAAGGCCTATGATAATGAGAATAAGAATGGAAGTAATGGTCATTGGATTCTTCATATTTCGTTTGGTGAAATTATGAATTTCCTTTGTTTTGGATTGAATTCGTTTATTTTTGTTCGAAATAATTTTGAAAACAATGAATTTTCCAGCCGATTTAAAGTACACCAAAGACCACGAGTGGGTTAGAATTGAGGGCAATGTTGCTACCGTAGGAGTAACAGATTTTGCTCAAAGCGAATTGGGTGATATCGTTTTTGTAGAAATAGAAACCGAAGGTCAGTCTTTGGCTGTTCACGAAGTTTTTGGTACGGTGGAAGCTGTGAAAACTGTAAGTGATTTGTTTATGCCTGTGAGTGGTAAAATAATTGAAGTAAATGCTGGCCTTGCTGATGACCCAGCAAGTGTGAATAACGACGCATACGGTGCCGGTTGGATGGTGAAAGTGGAGTTGGAAGCTGGTGCAGATATGAGTCATTTGATGGATGCTTCTGCATATGAGGCAATGGTTAGCTAATCTCAATAAAAATTCGAAAAAGGTCGTCCTATTTCTTTGGACGACCTTTTTGTTTGTTATTCATTTTATTCCCGGAAAAACATTGCCTCAAGAATCTTGGATGAGCCAATATCACATAGACAAATTCATCCATTTCACTGTTTTTTTTCTTTCCAGTTTGATCTATACACAATTGATTTTAAGAACACGTCACAACCGGTGGTTTCTGTGCTTTCTTATTTCACCTCTTTTTTTTGAGTGGGGTCAATCCCTTCTTTCTTTGGATCGTAATTTTGAGTTTTTAGATTTGCTCGTTGACTACTTTGCTATTTTAGTTTTTTTTGGATTGGTATGATTTTAAACATTCGTTTAATTCGTTGAAAATCCAAGATTTGTTTCTTATTTGTCATAATTTTGCATCCTCTTAACCAAAACAAATGAATCAAAACTTTTTTGCGGCTAAGGCTGCATTGAAAACGTCGAGTGCCTCAATGTATCGCGGGATGATTAATCTGGCGGTTGCCTTGATGGTTTTTACTCTGGTTACATCAGAGGTATTTGGTCAGAACTTAATCACTGTTCCTTTTACAAATGGTTTTGTAGGCTTGAATACCGGAAACAATTCGGCAGGTAGTTGTTATTATTTCTCTGGAGCACAGGGTTTGGGTTGGACAAATATTCAATTTGCCCAAAACTCACCAACCAATATTTTTGTTGCTCAAGGAAATGATATCATTGGTAGTGTGCTTATCACGGATTTCAATGGAGTAGAATACGAAATCCCTGGTTTTATAAAATGGCGAGCCCCCTCGGGTCAAGTAACAACTATGGTATTTGAACCTTCAGCTGGTTCTGTTTTTTCATTGGCAACCAATGGATTCAATGGGTCAATGGAATGATGAACGCATGCTAAATGATATCTGCACCAAATACCACGAAGGACCAGCTTGCGAAGGAAAAGTAGTTTCCACTTGTTCTGAAGAAGAGCATCAGAAAAACAGAAGAACGGAATTCATCATTACAAAAATGAAATAGTTATTTCTGAAAAGCATTTAAAGAGGCGATGATCATCGCCTCTTTTTGTTCCCGGCTTCCCTTCAGTACAACGTAGTTATCACTTGAAGCTATAAGTTTTTTTTCAATTTGAGTAAAGACAAGAAGTCTATCTTCTACACGCGGTAGTGATCGCAACGGGTCCATTTCCCATGGTATATCTGGATAACACAAAAACGTAAGGTGAAATTCAGAATTAGAAAGCGGCACGTCCATTTGAAATTCCCATTCGTTCCAAACTTCCAACATGCACCAATCACCATCAAAGATCACAAAGTCATGGGTACTATCGGCTCCATATTGCGCCAAGCTTATCTCCATAATATGCTTGAAATCTTCGATGTTTGCTCGCTGTTTTTTTTTCGATTCTAGAAAAATCCGTGCATATTCTGCAACATATACTGCATTTGAAAGGCGCTCTGCAACCCACTTCGCGAAAGTAGACTTTCCCGAAGATTCAGGACCGGTAAATGCAATGCGTATCGACATCTTTTTTGTTACTTTGCAAAGATGTCACAATCTTCAAGATTAAACAATAAATTAAAACAACGCGATTTCAAACTGAACGCATTGTTGGAACTAACGGAAGCAATCAACGCCAATTGGTCTGAAGAAGAATTGCTGTTTCAGTTTCAAAATATTGTAGATGTGCATTTGGGCATAAGCAAATTTGCTTTGTACGTTAATCGTGGTGCATGGGAATGTGTGCTTAATTATGGTGAAGGAAATACTGCGTTTGAAATCCCGGATAGAGAATTTTTCTTTGAAAATACGGGCGTGTCATTTTCAGAAAATAGTGAGTATGATGTGCTCATTCCGGTTTTGCATAACAACGAGCCTTTGGCACTGGTTTTAGCCGGTGACCAGCAAGAGTCAATGGGAATTAGCCCTGCGGTTAAACACATGCATTTCATTCAAACCTTAACTTCCGTTTTGGCTGTTGCTCTTGAAAACAAGCGCCTACTTGTCAATTTTGTGCAACAAGAAAGACTCAAAAAAGAATTGGAACTTGCAGCTGAAATGCAGATGATGCTTCTGCCCTCTGTGTTTCCGAATACACCTTTTTGGGATGTGCAAGGGCTGTATAGGGCCCATCAGCAAGTTGGGGGTGATTATTATGATGTTTTTGAAACACAAAACGGAAAGTGGGTTTTTTGTATTGGCGATGTTTCAGGAAAAGGAATGCCCGCTGCATTTCTCATGTCGAATTTTCAAGCATACGTGCGGAATGCTTTTGAAATGGAGCAAGTAGATTTTTTGAAGCTCGCAAAAAAACTCAATGAACGTGTTTGGAATGCTGCTCAAGGAGAGAAATTCATAACCTTTTTTCTAGCGGAGTTTGATCCAAATTTGAATGCGGTTCGATACATCAATTGTGGTCACAACCCTATTTTACACAGAACGCAAAGTGGAATAAATGAATTGAAGGCCACCTCTATTGGCCTAGGTATGCTCGATGAATTGCCGTTTGTTTCTGTTCAAGAGGTGCGTGTCTCTTCCGGAGATTGCATGCTGTGTTATACAGATGGATTGGTGGAAGTTGAAATTGAGCAAGATGAAGATTACGGATTGGAGCGTGTGAAGGAAAGCATGTCTAAGGCAAAAACATCGAAAGATCTTGTGTTCGATGTTGAACAGGCTGTTCATACGGCCAGAGGTGAAAATCTATTTGCAGATGATGTGGCTATTCTTGGTTTGAATTGGAAATAACATTTTCCTTTTCATGGTAAATATCCATGGACACAAGAATGGCGAAAAAAGCCCAAAAAGGAACGGAAGCTTTATCGGTGTCGAGGTAATTATTCAAGGTGCCATGAACGAAGTAGGTGAACAATCCCAAAAACACCATGGCAATTGTTATTTTGTTTTCTCGAATGCGCGCTCGGTAATAGAGTTTAAATCCAAGATGCAATAGATAAAATAGAATAGCTAAAACAAGTACAGTTCCGAAGATGCCTTGTTCTGCCAAAGGGCCCAGGTATTCGCTGTGAGCATTTCCACCATCACCGTTGTTAGTGGAAATAATGGTCCTGTCTTTCGCACGTTGGAAAGGCGCATATACAAATTGATACGTGCCAGGTCCCCACCCGTAAAATGGTCTTTCCTGAAATAAAGCCAGGGCACAATTCCATCTATTCAATCGTTCTAAGTTTGAAGCGTCAGAAGAAACATTGGAAATGGAACTTACGTGTTCGTCTAACTTATCAGAACTTTCTTGCTTGTTTTGCCCCAATTGCTGCTCAATGCTGCTCCAAGATAAAAGCAAGATGGCTATGGCACTGAACGTTGTAATGAGGACCGTCTTTAATTTAATTTTCAATAGCAAAACAACAAACAATACTGCTGCCGCGAATACACTAATCCATGCCGCACGTGTGTATGATAATACCAATCCAATGGTAATCACCAAGAATGCCAGGTAGTAAAGAAAAGTAAGGAGCGCATTTTTCTTGGATAAGAAAAGTTGACCAATAACCACCGGGAAGAACATGGCAATTACAGCACCATATGACGTATGATCTTTAAAAAAGGGTTCCATGACCCAATGCGCACTCTCTTTGTCGAATAAAAATTGAGCATGGCGAAACACCGTGTATCCAATAACCACCATAAAAGGAGCAAGGTAAAATCCGAAGAAACGATTGATGTTTTTTGGATTTTGAAACAGTTGTGTTCCTATCAAATAAAAACCACTAATAAACCACAAGCGAGTAGCAATGAACTTGAATGAAACTACAGGAAATTCACTGGTTATCGCAGTGAAAATCATCCACAACAAATACAAACCCAGAAGCTTGGTGAATGGATGTTTGTAGATGGTTTGGTCTACGCTTTGTCGAGATAAAATTTTATAAATCATTAATACCAATAAAGCCGCAATAATGGGTTCAGTTGGAAGGTACATGCCTATGGGCGCAATTTCCAATGATTCAAGATTAATACTGAGAGGGGTAGATAAAACAGTGAAGAACCAGATCCATTCAATTCTATAAATGGCTAGCCAGAATGCAAAAACAAGTAATGGAATGAGCGCAATGAAATACCATTCAAAGGCAATGCAAATGGCTTGAATGAGTGCGAATAAGACGCCCCAAAAGAAAAATTGTTTTGGACTGAGTTGGAACGTTGCAGCGTTCATAGACTAGTCAAATTTTTTCAAGAGATGTAAATTCTCCCGAACTAAAATAGCGGCCACCCCAAATACAAAGGCAGATATAGCAGAAATAACCACAATTAACCATCGAACGGGATAAGATTTTTTATCTGCAGCCGCTGCTTTGTCAACTACCAATTGCGAGGATAAACGCGATTCAACGTCAATTTTCATTAAATCAAATCGTTTGCGTAAAACTTGCATTTTTTCATACCCACCATCAATTTCACTCTCCAGTTTTTTATACTGTGTACCATATTGAGAAAGGAAATCCATCTGATCTTTAATCTCTTGAGCACGGTCTGGGTGTCCCTCTGCAATGGCAGTTCCATACTGCTCGGTTAAATAAGCAATCTGGTCCTTGTAGCTATAAACCCCACGGCGCTGCAGTTGCTGCATGCTGTCTTCAAGGGTTTTAATTTCAATTTGTAAAGCTTCCAAAGAAGATTTGGCATAAAGGAAGGCGGTCATGGCACGTTCACTTCTCATCTTATTACTCACTGAATCTGTAAGGGCAGCAATGTCATTGGCCATGTCACGGGCTCTTTCAGGACTTGCATCCATTACCGTAATTTCAATAGAGCCAAATCGAGTTAAATTGGCTGCAACATTGTCAGCATACAGTTTTCCAATGAGTGTGTTGGCTCCGCGATCTTCTTTTTTTATTTCATACACCTGCCACAAATTATATTTTTCAATGATGCGTGAACGAATCTGATCAGAGTTGATGATTTGCATTAAGCGTTCAGCATCTTCTTCTTCACCATAAGCAAGTAAATCTTGTTTTTTTACATCTTCCAATAACTGTTCACCAAAACTGTGTTGTTGGGAAGCAAAAAGAACAACCGTACTCTTGTATTTCTCTTCAATTAAGAACGAAGCTCCAGCAGCCAAAAGAGCAGCTATGAGCGTAAGACCTATCAGCTGCTTTCTCCATTTATAGACCAATACAAGCAGGTTCGAAGATTGTAGGTTGTTGTTTTCAGATTGAGTCATGGTTTTGGAAAAGTTGGCCCAAAGTTACGGGTAAATATCATTTTTGCCACATTAACACTTTTTTTCACTACTTATTGCCAAGGATGTATTATTTTTGCACCCGAATTTCAATTCTAAATAAATGTCAGCACAATCAGGTAAAGTTGTACAAATCATTGGTCCTGTGGTAGACGTAACGTTTCCAACAGGTCAAAAACTTCCAAACATTCTAGATGCTTTAGCAGTAAAGCGTAACGGCATGGATGATCTTATTCTTGAGTGTCAAAAGCACGTGGGTGAAGATACAGTGCGTGCCATTGCAATGGATGCTACGGAAGGTCTTCAGCGCGGTGCGGAAGTAGTTGCTTTAGGACAAAGCATTACTATGCCAACCGGAGATCAAATCAAAGGTCGTCTTTTCAACGTAGTTGGAACAGCAATCGATGGTATTGGTGAAGTAAGTAAGGAAGGCGGTTATGGTATTCACCGTGCTGCTCCCAAATACGAAGATTTGTCTACCTCTACCGAAGTATTGTATACAGGTATCAAAGTAATTGACTTGATTGAGCCTTATGCAAAAGGAGGAAAGATTGGATTGTTCGGTGGAGCCGGTGTGGGTAAAACGGTATTGATCATGGAATTGATTAACAACATTGCAAAAGCTTACGAAGGTTTATCTGTGTTTGCAGGTGTTGGAGAACGTACACGTGAAGGAAATGACTTGTTACGTGAGATGATTGAATCTGGCGTAATTAAATACGGCAAAGAATTCGTTCATGGAATGGAGAATGGTGACTGGGATGTAACGAAGGTTGATAAAGAAGAATTAGCGAAGAGCCAGGCAACATTGGTGTTTGGTCAGATGAATGAGCCCCCCGGATCTCGTGCTCGCGTAGCACTTTCAGGTCTTACAGTTGCTGAATATTTCCGTGACGGCGATGAAAAATCTGGTGGTCGTGATATTCTCTTCTTCATTGATAACATCTTCCGTTTCACTCAAGCGGGTTCTGAAGTATCGGCTCTATTAGGTCGTATGCCTTCTGCTGTGGGTTATCAGCCAACTCTTGCCTCTGAAATGGGAGCAATGCAAGAGCGTATCACCTCAACCAAGCGTGGATCTATCACTTCTGTTCAGGCGGTATATGTACCTGCAGATGACTTGACTGACCCTGCACCAGCAACCACGTTTGCTCACTTGGATGCAACCACTGTATTGAGTCGTAAAATTGCTGAATTGGGAATTTATCCTGCGGTTGACCCACTAGATTCTACTTCACGAATTTTAACTCCTGCAGTTGTTGGTGAAGAACACTACACATGTGCTCAGCGTGTGAAAGGAATTCTACAACGTTACAAAGAGCTTCAAGATATCATTGCCATACTTGGTATGGATGAATTGTCTGAAGAAGACAAATCTGCAGTTTATCGTGCAAGAAAAATTCAACGCTTCTTGTCACAGCCTTTCCACGTTGCTGAACAGTTTACAGGTATACCTGGGGTATTGGTTCCAATTGAAGAGACCATCAAAGGCTTCAATATGATCTTAGACGGGGAGTGTGATGCTTATCCTGAGGCTGCATTCAACTTGAAAGGAACCATTGAAGAAGCAATTGAAGCAGGTAAGAAAATGATGGCAGAATCTGCTAAATAAGAAAGTTAGATTGTATGCACGTTGAAATTATAACCCCAGAACATCAGCTCTTCACAGGAGAAGCATCATATGTTTTTCTTCCTGGAAGCGCTGGTGGTTTGGGAATTTTAAATAACCACGCTCCCCTTATTTCATCGTTGAAAAAGGGCGAGGTTCGCGTAAAAGATGCTCAGGGTAAAGAGCAAAGCTTCAGCATCAACGGCGGCACAGCTGAAGTGTTGAACAACAAAGTAATTGTTTTAGCTGAATAAATAATTTCCCTTGTGGGAAATGTATAACTTCCATTTGTATGAATTTAGAATTGATCCAATCCGATTCGCTTCGCGGCGAGTTGAAAATAACCATTGAACACGCTGACTACGCTGAAAAAGTAGATGCAAGTTTAAAAAACTACCGCAAGCGCGTTGAGCTTCCCGGTTTCCGTAAAGGAACGGTTCCTTCTTCATTGGTAAAACAACGTTTTGGAAAGTCAATTCTTGCCGAAGAAATAAATGGAATTCTTCAAGCGGAAATGTCAAAGTATATTTCTGAAAAGAATCTAGACCTTTTAGGTAGTCCCATTCCAAAAGAAGGAGACGATGTTGGAGATTGGGATAACCCTGCAACCTTCGTGTTCTCATACGAATTGGGATTTGCTCCAAGTTTAGATTTGAAACTTGACAAAAAGATGTCATTTACCATGAACAGAGTTGATCTTTCTGATGAACTTGTTAATCGTCAAATGAACGACTTCGCAAAGCGTCACGGACAACTTTCAAAACCTGAGGTGACTGAAGATGCAGACATGGTTATGGCTGAATTGACCGAGTTAAATGAAGATGGTTCAGTGAAAGAAGGTGGTATTGCAAACAAATCATCTGTCTTTATTGAATACATTAAAGACGAGGCAACAAAAGCTAGTTTAATAGGTAAGAGCATTGGAGATGTAGTGGTAGTTGATCCGTTCATGTTGAACGCAGATCATGAAGATTTATCACGCATGTTGGGTATTACGCAACATGAATTGCATCACTTAAATTCAAAGTTCAATCTGCACATCACGGAAATCATGCGTATGCTTCCCGCTGAATTGAACCAAGAATTGTTCGATAAACTGTTCGAACCCGGTGCAATTACTTCAGAAGAACAAATGCGCGAACGTGTAAAAGCAGATTTAGCAAACATGTTCGAAAAAGATAGCGAGTGGTTGTTCAAGCGCGACTTTGCGCGTCAAATCGTTGATTTAGTCGACATTCAACTTCCAGATGATTTCTTGAAAAGATTCATTACCATCACCAATGAAAAACCAATTGATGCGGTTACCTTGGAAATGGAATACCCCGGGTATGCAAGAGGTTTGCGTTGGCAGTTAATTGAAAATAAAATCATCAAAGAAAATGAATTGAAAGTTTCTGTAGATGATGCCATGGCTTTTGTAAAAGAACAGCTGGTAGAACGATTCAAATCGTACGGTTTGCCAGTAGACGAAGAGCGTGTTGAAGAATTAGCAAAACAGACGCTTTCCAAACAGGAAGAAGCGAAAAACGTTTACGATAGTTTGTACGAAACCGCAATCATGAAAGTGGTTATGGCAAATTGCAACATTGAAGAAAAGGCAGTTTCTTATGAAGAATTCCGCCACAAGTCTCAACACTAAGTGTTGAGACTTATTCTTCGTTCAAGAGAGACATCTTTTCTTTGATCTCGGAAATCTCGCGCTGCGCAGCCTTGATTTTCTTCTCAATCTCTTTTCTCATAGATTCAGCACCCTTACCTGTAAAGAATCCTATGTTGTTCTCGTATTGCTTAATGTCTTGATTGAGCTTGTCAATTTTGTCTCGCAAAATGTTACGCTCTTTTCGAACCCCTGTTTCACTGGTAGATTTAATATTACTAACACGTGCTTTAAAACGTGTCATCTCTTGCTCTTTGCGATCGGTATTGAGCTTTCCGTATTTCACATCCAATGCCGCTTTGTGTCTAGCTTGAATGGTTGCATACTTTTCTCTTGGAACATGACCAATGGCTTGCCATTTCTCATTGAACTCACGAAGCATGTTTAAATCGGTTCCCTTATTCCCCGTAAGCTCAGTATTCTCCAATTCAGTCAATAAAGCTTCTTTCAAAAGCAAGTTTTCTTCCTGTTGACCACTCAATTCTCCAAAGTGTTCTTTTTTACGTTGGAAAAATAAGTCACACGCACTGCGGAATCTCTGCCACAACTTCTGTTCTTCTTTGTCTGCACTTCCAACGGTTTTCCACTTTTCTTGCAACTGCTTGATGGCATCAGTAGCTTTTTTCCAATCGTCACTCTCTTGAATTTTTTTCGCTTCTGCAACAATAGCTTCTTTGGCAATCTTGTTGGCCTCGGCAAGTTTCTTCTTCGCTTCATAGAATTCTGTGCGCTTGGCAAAAAATAAATCACACAATCCACGAAACTCCTGCCACAACTCTTCATTTTCTTTTTTCTTCACCCAACCGGTTGTTCGCCACTCCTCTTGAAGTTTCATCACCTCATCTGTCCATTTATTCCATGAAGCATGCTGCCCCAATTCAATGGCAAGCACCTCCTTCATTTTTTCAATGAGGGTTTGTTTTTTCGCAAGATTCTCTTCGCTATTTTTATTCAGTACGTCATAGTGTGCTTGAATACGCTCTTGCTCAACACGTAAGGCGTTGAAAAACGTATCTCCTAATTCTTTGAAAATTTCTTTCGGAACGGGACCAATTTCTAACCATTCACGTTGCAGTTTTCTCACCAGAACTTCCAACTCATTGATAGACTCAATGGCAGTGAGTTCTGCCACTTGAGAAATCAATTCCTCTTTTCTCTTCTGATTAACTTTTAAATCGTTCGCCTGTAATTCTTTGTAAATATTAATGTGGTAGAAGAAATCTTGATTTGCTTTATTCCAGCGTTCAATGAGAGCCGGATACTTGTCTCCAGGAACATCTCCTGTAGCGTCCCAATATTCTTTAATTTCCTTTTGAACAGAAAACGCTTTTCCAATGTTTTCTTCACTTTTTGAAAGACGCTCCATGCGGTCACACAAATCAGTTTTAATTTCGAAATTGCGTGCACGTTCAGCAGCGAGTTTTTTTCCTGCCTCCTGAATTTTATCTTCATACTCTTTCAGCAACTCCTGAAATTTCCCCTCAAGTTCGTGTGGCGTGTAAGTGAATTCAGCATCTGGATTTTCTAAATTAACTGCGCGAAATTCTTCCAATTGAATATGCTTCTCTTTGGTTGTTTCGGATTTCCATTCGCCACGAATAGTTCTCACCTGGTCACGCACGCTCATAATGTCTTCCGCCTGGAGCACACTTGTAAACTTCTCTATTAATTCCGCTTTCATCTTTGGGTTGTCGTCAAGAGTTGCGCGAATTTAACACGAAAACTCTGAAAATCTTTCTCTTATTGTACTTTTGGAAATAGAATGGAAACAGAGGTGGAATACTCGGTTGTATTGGCGAAAATGAAGACCTATTGCAACAAGGCTGAACGCTGTGAAAAGCAGGTTAAAACCAAGATGCAACGCTTTGCTGTTCCCTTCGCCATGCAAAATGATATCATTGCAGCCCTTATTTCAGAGAATTTTATGAATGAAGCACGCTTTGCTTCTGCTTTCGCTAATGACCATTTCCAATTTCGTAAATGGAGTAAGTTGAAAATTAAAATGCACCTGAGAGGCCTATTCATTTCAGACAGAAACATTCAAGATGCCCTCTTAGAACTGCCAAATGACGCGGATGAATCATTAATTAAGGGTCTTATTCCAGTTTTGCAAAGGAAGTATCAATCCAAAGGGGCAGCTCAATGGAAATATGTGGCAAATGCATTGGTAAGAAAGGGGTTTGATACAGAGGTGGTTTTCCGATTGGTAAAAGAAGAATAATGTCAGAACTGTTGTACTTTTGCGTCCTAAATTTCAGACAAGATGGCGATTACACAAGACGCAATCCAGGACCTGAAAGAGCGCACGACAGCGCTCGGGAGGTACCTTTGACATCGAAGTAAAAAAACTTCAAATCATAGAGGACGAAAAGCAAACGCAAGATCCTAATTTTTGGAATGATCCCAAAAAGGCCGAATTGGTCATGAAACAAATTCGGGGAAGAAAAATTTGGACCGAAGCCTTCAGCCAATGTGAAATGGCCGTTGATGATGTTCAAGTGCTTTATGACTTTTTCAAAGAAGGTGAGATAGATGAATCTGAATTGGCTCAACAATTTGAGCTAGCGTCTGCTGCCGTGGAAGAGCTGGAATTCAAAAATATGCTTTCGGCTGAAGAAGATAACCTCAATGCAGTATTGCAAATTACAGCAGGAGCGGGGGGGACGGAAAGTTGCGATTGGGCAAGCATGCTCATGCGCATGTACATCATGTGGGGAGAGAAGAACGGATACAAAGTAAAAGAACTTGATTTGCAGGAAGGAGATGTGGCTGGAGTGAAACAATGTACTCTTGAATTTGAAGGTGAATTTGCTTTTGGTATGTTGAAAGGTGAGAATGGAGTGCACCGATTGGTGAGAATTTCTCCGTTCGATTCCAACGCCAAAAGACACACCTCATTCGTTAGCGTGTATGTCTATCCTTTGGCCGATGATTCCATAGATATTCATATTAATCCGGCCGATATTACCTGGGATACATTCAGATCTGGGGGCGCCGGCGGACAAAACGTGAATAAGGTTGAAACCGGAGTTCGTTTGCGTCACAAACCCTCTGGAATTATCATTGATAATACAGAAACGCGCTCGCAGCTTCAGAATAAGGAAAAGGCTATGCAGCTCTTGAAATCGCAATTGTATGAAATGGAATTGGCCAAAAGAAATGCAGCTCGTGATGAGATAGAGGCAGGGAAGAAGAAGATTGAATGGGGATCTCAGATTAGGAACTACGTTATGCAACCGTATAAATTGGTGAAAGATGTAAGAACCGGTGAAGAGACAAGCGACGTAGATAAAGTTTTAAACGGTGAAATTACCAACTTCCTCAAAGCCTATCTCATGGGTAAAGGAAAGGGAGTTGAACATACACAGGACGAATTATAACAACAATAACTCACACAAAATGGAAAATTTCCGAATTGAAAAAGATACCATGGGCGAAGTAAAAGTGCCTGCTCATGTATATTGGGGTGCACAGACAGAACGTTCTAGAAACAATTTCAAAATTGGACCCGAGGCTAGTATGCCAAGAGAAATAATTCAAGCGTTTGGAACTCTCAAAAAAGCTGCGGCTCATGCCAATCACGAATTGGGTGTGCTTCCGATTGAAAAGCGCGATGCCATTTCACGCGTTTGTGATGAGATTGTACGAGGTGAATTGTTCAATCAGTTTCCTTTGGTTATTTGGCAAACCGGTTCCGGTACCCAAAGCAACATGAATGTGAATGAAGTTGTTGCCAATCGCGCTCATGTATTAGCAGGTGGCCAATTGGGTGAAGGTGAAATGCTATTGAATCCGAATGACGATGTCAATAAATCACAATCGTCAAATGACACCTATCCAACCGCAATGCACATGGCCGCATTTGAAGCTGTTGTGAAGACAACTATTCCAGGTGTAACGAAGTTGAGAAATACCCTTCACCAAAAGTCGAGGGAATTCATGCAGGTGGTGAAAATAGGAAGAACACACCTGATGGATGCTACCCCAGTAACATTGGGACAAGAATTGAGTGGATATGTTGCTCAATTGGATCACGGTCTGCGGGCATTAAACAATACCCTGTCTCACCTTGGTGAATTGGCTCTTGGAGGAACCGCAGTTGGAACAGGAATCAATACCCCGAACGGTTATTCGGAATTGGTGGCAAAGAAAATTGCTGAATTCAGTGGTTTGCCTTTTACCTCAGCTCCAAATAAATTTGAAGCATTGGCCGCTCATGATGGTATTGTTGAAACCCATGGCGCACTGAAACAATTAGCAGTTTCATTGAATAAAATAGCCAATGACATTCGCATGATGGCCAGTGGCCCAAGAAGCGGAATTGGTGAAATTTTTATTCCTGAAAATGAACCCGGATCTTCCATTATGCCAGGAAAAGTGAACCCCACACAATGCGAAGCACTTACCATGGTGTGTGCCCAAGTGATGGGAAATGATGTTGCCATCACCGTAGGCGGAACGCAAGGTCATTATGAACTCAATGTTTTCAAACCCATGATGGCATACAACTTCTTGCAATCTGCCATTTTATTGGGCGATGCGTGCGTGTCATTTAACGACCATTGCGCCGTTGGAATTGAACCCAACTACAAACGCATAGACGAGTTGGTAAACAACTCACTCATGCTCGTAACCTCATTGAATACGAAAATTGGATATTATAAAGCAGCGGAAATAGCTAAGACTGCTCACAAAAATGGAACTACATTGCGTGAAGAAGCCATTCGCTTGGGGCATGTAACTGCTGAAGAATACGATGAAATTGTTGTTCCTGCTAAAATGGTAGGAAAACTTCCTGAATAATAGGTAACTTTAGACTATGTCAAATTCAAAAAATTACTGCGTAATCATGGCAGGTGGCGTGGGTTCACGCTTTTGGCCCATGAGCAGAACGGCATTCCCAAAACAGTTTCATGATATTCTTGGAACAGGTAGAACTTTGATTCAAATGACTTTTGATCGGTTTCTTCCGCTGGTGCCGAAAGAAAATATGCTGGTTGTTACCAATGAAAGGTACAAAGCGTTGGTATTGGAACAACTTCCTGAATTAAAAGAAGAACAAGTATTGTGCGAGCCCTTCATGCGAAATACAGCGCCGTGTGTGGCTTACGCTTCATTTTGGATTGCCGAACGTACGCAAGATGCAAACATTGTAGTGGCGCCAAGTGATCACCTTATTCTAAAAGAGAATGCGTTTGTTGCTGACATTGAATTGGCGTTCAAACAGGCAAACGAATCTAGAAATCTAGTTACACTGGGTATAAAACCCACACGTCCAGATACCGGTTATGGCTACATTCAATGGGCCGATGTAAAGGAAACTCCAGAAAGTCAGGTGAAAAAAGTAAAGACCTTCACAGAAAAACCAAACCTAGAACTTGCAAAAGATTTTATTGAAAGTGGCGATTTTTACTGGAATTCTGGAATTTTCATTTGGACCCTTCCATCTATTTTACAGGCATTTCAAAAGCATTTACCTGAAATGTATGCACAGTTTGAAGAAGGCAAAGGAAAATATAGTACGGCTAGTGAGAAATCTTTCATTGCTAACATGTATAGCACGTGCGAAAATATTAGCATTGACTACGGTGTAATGGAAAAAGCTAAAAACGTTAATGTAGTTCTTAGTGATTTTGGATGGAGCGATTTGGGTACGTGGGGAAGTTTGCATACCCATCTTCAAAAAGATGAGCACAACAACGGTACTGTTGGAAAACATGTCATGCTCTACAACTGCTCCGATACTGTGGTGCATGTGGAAGGAGAAAAACTGGTGGTGCTGCACGGATTAAATGGATACATTGTGGTAGACGCCGGACATTCACTTCTTGTGTGTAAAAAAGAAGACGAGCAAAAAATTAAGCAATTCGTTAACGATATAAAAATGAAAAAAGGAGAATCATGGGTATGAAAAAACTATGCTTCCTTGGCTTGGTCTTATTCGGTTCGCTTGTAACGTTTGGTCAACCAGATCCAGTTTTACCAGATCCTCCTCCTACGCCTGATTCGCTTGAAGAAGAACCTTTGGTGGTTTATGAAATCTCTCCCGAATATCCAGGTGGCAACGAGGCGATTTTCAAAGACATTATTAAAAATTTACAATACCCACAGTTTTGTATCGATGCCGGATTTGAAGGAAAGGTGTTTATTCAATTTATAGTAGAGAAGAATGGTAAAATATCGAACCCTAAAGTACTCAGACAACCCGAAGGAGATTATGGAAAGGCCATGGCTCAGGAGGCAATTCGTGCGGTAAGACTTTTAAAAGATTTCACTCCTGCCATGCAGAATGGGAGAGCTGTTCGCACTTACATGACTTTGCCTATTGTATTTAAATTAAATTAAAACATGCAAGAAAGTCTTATCATTTGTCCAAATGAGGACCTAGAACTGCATCAATTCAAAGCAGTTCAACGGGGCGAAATTCGGGTCAAACTCTCGGAGGTAGGTAGAAATAAAATCACCGCATGTAGGCATTTTCTCGATTCTTTTCTAGAATCAAGTGAGCATCCTGTTTACGGAATAAACACCGGATTTGGTTCCTTGTGCAACACTGAAATTTCACGAGAGGATTTAACCCTCTTGCAGAATAACCTGTTGCGTTCTCACGCATGTGGAATGGGTGACCAAGTGTCGAAGGAACTGGTGCGTCTCATGTTGGTGCTGAAAGCAAAGAGTCTTTCATACGGACACAGCGGTGTACAATTACAAACCGTTGAATTGCTTTTAGAGTTGTACAACAGAGATATTCTTCCTGTTGTATATGAACAAGGTTCATTGGGTGCCAGTGGTGACTTGTCTCCACTTTCACATTTGTGTTTGCCTCTCATTGGAGAAGGGGAAGTTCATTACAAAGGAATTAGGTGTGTGGCCAAAGAAGCCTTACAGGCGGAAGGATTGAGCCCAGTTGAATTGCAATCTAAGGAAGGCTTGGCCTTAATCAATGGAACACAATTCATGTTGGCTCATGCAGTCGGTGCACTTATAAAAACCGATCGTTTGTTCGGTTCTGCACTGGCCATTGCTGCTCTTTCAATTGAAGCGTTTGATGCGAGACCGGAACCATTTTTGGATTTAACGCATCAAGTGCGAAATCAATCAGGACAGCGAGTAGTTGCCCAAGCGCTGTGCAAGCTATTGGAGGGAAGTGAACTACAAACCCAAAAGAAAAGTCATGTTCAAGATCCATATTCATTTCGCTGCACTCCACAGGTTTTAGGTGCATCATTAGATGCCATTGAACATGTTAAGACGGTAGTAACACGAGAAGTGAACGCAGTGACAGATAACCCTATTATTTTTCCGGAAGAGAATCAGATAATTTCAGGTGGTAATTTTCACGGACAACCATTGGCGCTGAGTCTCGATTTCTTGGCTATTGCTCTCGCCGAAATAGCCAGTTTATCTGAGAGAAGAATATACAAGTTAATTAGCGGTCAGCGCAATCTTCCACCGTTTTTGGTGAAAGACGCCGGATTGAACAGTGGCTTTATGATTCCACAATACACAGCCGCATCTATTGTAAGTCAGAATAAACAATTGTGCACCCCCGCAAGTGTTGATACCATAGACAGCAGTAATGGTCAAGAAGATCATGTAAGCATGGGCGCCAACGCAGCAACGAAGTGCATGCGCGTGGTGAAAAATGTGCAACGTGTATTGGCTATTGAATGGCTCACTGCTGCACAGGCTTTTGATTTTCGTAAACCGAAGAAAAGCTCTGAATCTGTTGAAGATTTGCATCGATCCATTCGTGCAGTTGTTCCACACTACACACATGACCGGTTTCAACATGCCGACATGGCCCTTGTTTCAAGTTTATTGGATGAATAATTTTAATACGAATATGATAACTATGAAAAATGTTTTTTTGCTTTTTGTTTCTCTCGGATTTGGATTCATGCTTCATGCTCAAATGACTATTCAGGGCGATGTTGTAAATGTGCGCAACGCACCAAATGTAAGTGGTGCAGTAGTCGCAAAACTCAAACGATTCAACGAGGTCCGTGTTTTGGAAAAATCTTCTGAAGCAACCGTGAATGGCATTACAGACTATTGGTATAAGATTCAGTTTGGAAACAACCAAACAGGTTATGTTTTTGGCCAATTCACCTCGTACAAGCGTGAGGGACAGATTACAAGAACTATGGAACTTATAGATGTTTCATTAGGCGATTGCTATCATTTGGTTTTCGATGACGTTGATTTCGGATATGGAATAAATAACCTTGATGGAGTTCCAGATCTTGGAATGGAGCTTGATCGTGACGTGAAGATTTACACGGGTAAAAAGTTCATCGTAACTTATAATGATTTATTTGTAATGGGCACAGAGAACTGCAGTCCGGAAATGGAAGCTGTACTTATGCAAATACCAACCATCGTTCGCATTGAAATGGTTCGTTAATCATGTCAGTGTTTCACTACGAACGGGAATTGGAAACGATTCCCGTTTTTTTCGATCTCTATATAGTAAACACCATTGGTCAAGGATATGACAGAATAATTGGTTTTCATTTGCTGCAAAACAAACGTATCCAATAACTGTCCATCGCTGGTGAATAATGAGGCATGCTGACCCAATTCAAATACTTCAATGTTCAATATGTTTTGAGTGGGATTGGGGTATAAACGAACCTCGGCCATTCGATTGGCTACAGAAGAAGTGGTGGTGAAGCTTTGAGTCTGAATGGTGCATCCGTTTGCATCTGTAATCACGCAATAACTGGTTGTCATTTCGGGTATAAACGTATCTTCATTGGTGTCGCCGTGTTGCCAATTCCATTGATATGGAGGTGTTCCTCCGGCAGTGGTTATTTCGCAGGTTCCCACACCTAGACCACCTTCTATGAAGCCGTCAACCGTATAGCTCAAAGTATCGGGCTCAGTAATGCTCAAGGTCTGTTCGTACACGCAGCCGTTTGCATCTGTAATGGTGGTTGTATAATCTCCTGCATATAAATAAAGGGCACTGCTCCCTGTATTGAATGGGTCATAATCCCATGCATAGGAGTATGGTTCTGTTCCACCTGTTATGTTGTGGAAGATCCATCCGTTCAATCCACCATGACAGTCAACCATTTGTAAATTGGGGTCATTGGCAAACGATGCTGGTTCATTGATGGTGTCAATTACGGTTGTGGTGCAGCCGTTTGCATCGGTAACTTCTGCGGTGTAGATGCCCACGCAAATGTTATTCAGTCCTTGTCCGCCGGTAGATCCGTCGTTCCACAAAATTTGATAGGGAGGTGTTCCTGAAATGAAATTAAGGGCAATACTTCCATCACACAGTCCAAAGCAAGATACGTCTGTTGAGACACTTTCAACTTCAAGCGATGTGTAGGGAAATAATGTTGTGGGAAGTACTACACTGTTGCCCGCATTGTCTGTGACTGTTGCCGAGTAACTGCCAGGCCCACCTTGAATACTAATATCGGTGCTTCCATCTTGCCAAGTAACTGCATATGGAGGCAAACCACCGGAAATGGAAAGGGTAATGACACCAACGCCATTGGTTGAACAACTGGGTTGAATGATGTCATTGCTAACGTCTAAGGCAGGATATATGGTCAAAGAAGTATTTGCAACGGCATCACCAGAAGTAGATCCGGTTCCGTTTACTGCGTTGCCTGCAGCATAAAAGGTAACCGCATCAGCTAGGTTCGCTGGAGCGGTCCAACTGAATTGAAACACATTGTTGGTTGTTACGCCGTTTTGTTCAAGATACGTTCTTCCGGTAAATGCATTTTGTACTGTAATGGTTTTTTGTTTTACATTGGAAGCAAGATTACTATATCCTGCAACGGGTGTGTTTTCCGAACCACTTAACGCCGTTAACTGAAAACCGTATCCCCCCGGACTTCCCATTGAATTATTCACTGTAACACGCACTGTGTATGTATTACCCGCAGTATATTGCGTGGTTGGTATAGTAGCCCCTTCAGCAAACACTTGAATGCTAACACTTGCTCCGAAATTTCCTCCGTTGTGGCATTGTCCGCAGGTATTTTCACCTGGAGCACCTGTACTTCCCGAATTAGCTGCAGTAGCTCTTCCGTTGCTGTTTGATGCGAAAATGAAATATCCCACAGCGGAGATAAATAGCAATTGGATCCAATTTAAACGATTCATGAAATCAATTTTTTGTACAAGATACTAAAAAAGAATTCAAACATTTCATTTCATGGGCAATAATAGATGAACGCAATCGTTTCTTTCCCGTCTGAATATCTTTTTTACCGAAGTATATTCGCGAACCAAAACCAAACATATTGAAAGAGTTAGTAGGAAGTGTTGTCATGATCGTGCTTTTCGTTGGGTGCAATTGGATTAACCCTGACGAGAAAGAACCAGCTTACTTGTATATACCTTCTCTCAGTTTTTCTGCAGGTACCGGAAATGGCACCAACAGTGAAGCCATCACAGAAGTGTGGGTATACGCCAATGACAACATGGTGGGCATTTTTGATTTACCAGCATCTGTTCCCGTTTTAAATGATGGAAATACAGATATCAAAATTTTTGCGGGAATCAAAAACAATGGAATTGCAAGTACGCGTATTCGGTATCCCTTTTTTACTGTGTTCGATACAACACTAAATTTTGTTTCATTACAAACAGATACTATCATTCCACATTTTACATATGATCCAGCAACGGTCATAACAGAGAAGGGTTTTGAAGGTGGAAATTTCTTGGTGCCATACGGCGCGAACTCAGCCAATTTCTCTACCACAAATAATGCGGCAGAAGTTTTTGAAGGAAACCGCAGTGGATATGGTTATTTGCCTGCCGGCGGGGGCTTGCTGTTTTTTAAAGACGATACCAACCTCAGCTACCAGTCGGGGCAAAATATATTCATGGAGTTGAATTACAGTTGCAACAATACGTTTGCAGTTGGATTTATTGTGACCTCTCAGGGGAGTGTTCAAGAGTACCCGGCCTTAATCATTAACCCCAGTGTTGAAGGTGATGGGCAGGTTCCAATTTGGAAAAAGATTTACATTGATTTTGGATACATTCTGCTTCAGAATCCAAATGCACAATATGTGGAATGGTACGTTAAATCTGCTCCAGCAAATGCAGATACTCCCATTCATTTATACCTCGATAATTTGAAATGGGTAAGTTGGTGATGCTATGAGTAGAAAGGGAATTGTTATACTGTATCTCATTGGCGACTGGCTGGCAGCGGGGCTCTCTTGGCTGCTGTTGTATTGGGTAAGAAAAGAACTTGAATTTGAAAGCTACGGCATGGAGATGGAATTTCATTTCGAACGTAACTTACTCTTGGGATTGGTCTTGGTTCCGCTGTTTTGGATTGTATTGTACGCGGCATGGGGAATGTATTCCAATGTGATGCGCAGACATCGCCTGCGTGATGTTGGTCAAGTAGCTGGTACTTCAATCATAGGAAATCTCATTCTCTTTTTTGTTCTGTTACTTGATGATCAATTGCCCAATTTCAGTTATTACTACTACACCCTAGGTACCTTACTTGTTGCTCACTTTGTGTTAACCCTCTTTTTCAAAACCTGCATTACTACACGTACCGTACATCAAATACAGCGAGGTAAATGGGGATTTCCAACGGTCATAGTTGGAGGCAATGCTAGGGCTTTACAGTTGGTAGAAGAAATTCAGGCATTGAAGAAATCACCGGGTTTTCATTTTGTTGGTTTTTTGAAAATCAACGGGCAAGATGACCTACTTCAAACTTATATGACACAATTGGGAAAGTATCCCGAGCTTTCCATGATTATAGAAAAACATGCCATTGAAGAGGTTATCATTTCACTTGAAAGTGGTGATCACAAAGAGCTGGAGCGTATTTTGGCGCTATTGGGAAATCACAATGTGCACGTTAGCATTATTCCAGACACCTTTGATATTGTTAGTGGTACGGTAAAAATGACAAGCGTTTTTGGTGTTCCCTTGATTCGTTTAAAAACGGATCTCATGCCCACATGGCAATTTAGTTTGAAACGCTTTTTCGATGTATTGCTGAGTGTAATGGCATTGCTAGTGCTTCTGCCTGTATTTTTTGTGTTGGCTCTTGTGGTTAAACTTTCTAGTCAGGGTCCTATATTCTTTTTCCAAGAGCGGGTGGGTAAAGGTGGAAAGGCGTTTCAAATTGTGAAATTTCGAAGTATGTATGTGAATGCTGAACAGCATGGTCCGCAATTGAGTTCAGCCTCAGATAACCGAATTACGCCCGTGGGTAAATTTCTTCGTAAGACCAGGTTCGATGAGTTTCCTCAATTTTGGAATGTTCTTCGTGGTGACATGTCGTTGGTAGGACCCCGTCCGGAAAGACAATTTTATATTGATCAAATTTCCCAACATAACCCACATTACCACAAATTGCATCGCATTCGTCCGGGAATAACATCATGGGGACAGGTTAAATACGGCTACGCAGAAAACGTTGAGCAAATGGTACAACGACTAAAATATGATTTGCTTTATTTAGAGAACATGTCATTGGCTATGGATATTAAGATTCTGTTCTATACCATAGTTATTGTGCTGAAGGGATCAGGAAAGTGATTCGTCTTCCACATTTCCCCATACCCCTTGTTTAATTTTTTCTGAAATCAACTCAGCCACAGCCAAAGCGCGGTGTCCGTCTTCGAGAGATACCGGCGGTTCTTGTTGTTTCAATATGCAAGTTCCGAAGGTTTCCAATTCGTGTTTCAATGCATTGACTTCAAGAACAGGAATATTGGTTTTTTCAATCTGTTCATTTTCCAGAGCAAGGGCGTACGCTTCTTTGTTTAGGAAATCACTGATGAAGCATTGTTCGGCCTGATAAAAACGCATTTTTCGCACACCCTCGTAGGCAATTCTGCTTGCTGTTAAATTAGCAACACAACCGTTGTCTAATTCTATTCGCGCATTGGCAATGTCTACGTTATTGCTCAGCACGCGCGAGCCGTTCGCACTGATGCGACGCACATTGGCATTTGTAAGTGAAAGTATGAGGTCAATATCGTGAATCATTAAATCGGTCACAACAGAAATATCGGTATTTCTACCGTGGTATTTGTTCAAGCGATGAGCTTCAATGTACGTGGTGTTTTTAAGTTGATTTTTTACAGCCAGATAGGCGGGGTTGAATCGTTCAATGTGCCCAACTTGCCCGAAAATTTGCGCTTCTTTAGCAAGTTTAATCAAAGAGGTACTTTCTTCGAGCGTTGTGGTAATAGGCTTTTCAATAAAAACATGTTTGAAATTCCGAATGGCATTGGCTGCGCATTGGTAGTGTGAAGTGGTACTTGAGACAATATCTACAACATCAACCGAGTCTATGAGCGCGTCAACGCTGTGGCAAGGTTCTATTCCAAATTGTTCAGCTGCCTGTTTCGCAGCCTTCATGTCTGGATCGAAGAAAGAAATAGATGAATACAATTCGGGTAATTCATGCAGCAATTGCATGTGAATTTTTCCTAAGTATCCAACTCCTAAAACACCAATTCGCAACATACGCTCTAAGTAATTCCTTACAAATGTGTACGAAATAACTATTTACATGACTTGGTTAATTTTTACTTTTCAACACTGAATAAGGGAAGAACTTTCCAAGTAATTTGCATGCTGTTATGGAGGACAATTACAGGCACAAGGGGTTGCGAAAGAAGCTGATTGAAGAATTGGTTACAAAGGGAATTACCGATCAAAAGGTATTGGATGCTATGAATAGGGTGCCGCGTCATGCCTTTATTCCCAGTGGGTTCTTGGAGTTTGCCTATGAAAATAAGGCTTTCCCAATTGGTGCGGAACAAACCATTTCAGCCCCATATACCGTAGCTTTTCAATCGCAATTGTTACAGGTAGAGAAGGGCATGAAGGTCTTGGAAATAGGCACCGGCTCTGGTTATCAAACGTCTGTATTGGTAGAGATGGGTGCAAAGGTATTTAGTATTGAAAGGCAGAAACTGCTCTTTGATTTTTCGAAGAAAATGATGGCCAATTTGAAATACAAGTGTCAATTGGCGTATGGCGATGGTTACAAGGGATGGCCGGCATTTGCGCCTTTTGATCGCATTATAATTACGTGTGCTGCACCACGAATTCCAGAGGATTTATTGCTTCAATTGAAACCTGGCGGTCGTTTGGTTATACCTTTCGGTGAAGGTGAAATGCAGGAGATGATGGTGATTCACGAAGATGCGGAAGGGCAATTTATAACTGAGAAGCACGGTGCATTTTCGTTCGTTCCCATGTTGGAAAACAAGAACAAGTCGGAAATATAAATTCTATCCGTACCTTTAACTCGTGAAATTTAATTCCATTCTTTTCATCTTTTTTGTCATGGTGGCTGGTGAGTTTCGTGCTCAGTCAGACACGCTATTGCCTTTGGTGAAATTCAATGGGCACGTGGTCATGCAAGCAAGTGATTTATCGTCTTTAGACGGATTGGTGTTTGCTGACCGGGATGCTGTGCGTATTTATTTCGAGCAGGGCAGTAGTAAGTTGAGTATTGGTGCACAGCAGCAATTGAATGCTGTTGTTTCTGAATTGGCGAAGGACAAAAAATTGGGATTATTAATTACGGGGTATTCAGATCGTGGAATGAGCACCAAGCGCAATTGGCGATTATCAAACGAGCGTGCTCAGCGGGTGCGTTCATTTTTTGTTTTAAGTGGAATGAAATCGCATCGATTCATAGCGCGTTATTTGGGCGACACGGGTTCAATTTCTCGGAATCCGGCTGATCGCGTGGTGATCATAGAGTATATCATTTTAGAATGAAAATAATTTGTATTGGTAGAAACTATGCGGCCCACGCGGCTGAGTTGGGAAACGAGGTTCCGTCTGAGCCTGTTCTGTTCTGTAAACCCGATTCGGCGATCATACAGCGTGGAAATCCGTTTGTTATTCCCACCTTCAGCAATGACATTCATTATGAGTTGGAATTGGTTGTGAAGGTGAATCGATTGGGAAAGCACATTCAAAAATCATTTGCAAATCGGTATTATACAGAAGTGACATTGGGAATTGACTTCACAGCGCGTGATGTGCAAGAGGCCATGAAGAAAAAGGGATTGCCTTGGGAGCGAGCCAAGGCCTTTGATAATTCGGCATTTGTGAGTGATCGCTTTTTTGAAGTTTCGGCACTATCGAATCCCATTTTATTTACATTGAAAAAGAACGGGGAAGTGGTTCAAGAGGGAAATAGTGCTCTCATGTTGTTTGACTTCGACGCTATCATTGAAGAAGTTTCGAAGGTTTTTACATTGAAAATTGGAGATTTACTTTTCACCGGTACACCTGCAGGAGTGGGTAAAGTAGAGTCGGGCGATGTGTTGGAAGGATTTCTTTTCAACGAGCAGGTATTTTCCTTGCGAATTGTTTAAGTTCTCTCCCAAGGTTTAAATGCGAGCTTTGCGAGCGGCATGTGAAATGCCCCCAGTGAAACTGGGGGATTGAATCTGTAGAAAGCGCAATAGTTCTCAAGAGTTTGGTCTTTAACATCCTCAGAATTGGCGAAGAGGTAAAACAATTTGAAATCATAAAATAATCTCTAGCCCCCACTGCAAAGTGGGGGCTGGTTTTTCAAGATAGTTCTCCCCCCTCAACCTCCATACGGAATGCGGTGTTGCAGACTTCGACCTAACGTAACCTCATCTGTATATTCCAACTCGCCACCTACGGCAACACCCCGAGCTATGCTGCTGAATTTAACTCCGGTCGATGCCAGTTTTTTCGATATGTAAAATGAAGTGGTTTCTCCCTCTAATGTGGCGTTGAATGCAAATATGATCTCTGAAATGTCACCGCCCGCGCAACGACTGACCAACTTCTCAATTTCTAAATCACCCGGACCAACACCCTCCATCGGAGATATTAATCCGCCTAGTACATGATACACCCCTTGAAAATATCCAGTGCCCTCAATGGCCATAACATCACGAATGTCCTGAACTACACAAACCAAACTGCGATCACGCATCTCATTGGAACAAATTCCACATTGCTCTGAATCACTGATGTTATTGCAAACAGTACAAAACTGCACATGCTCTTTCAAATCTAAAAATGCTTGCGCAAACTGAGTCATGTCCTCGCCGGAACGTCGCAACAAATGAAGCACCAAACGCATCGCCGTTTTTCGGCCTATGCCCGGTAAACTACCCATCTGCTCAACGGCCTCATCTATCCATTTCGATGAACTACTCATGGCACGAAATTACACGCTCTTGTTGAGAACCTCTTCAACTTTCCTTTACAACTTTTCAAAAATGAAGTTAATTGCGGTAAATTCCATGCACAATGCCACCCATTACCATAGCCATAGTACTTCTCATTTACTTCGCACTGCTTTACGTTGTAGCCTATGTAACAGGCAGGAAAGCAAATAACGCCTCGTACTTCAAAGCCAATAAAAGCGCCTCTTGGTTGCTTGTGGCTTTCGGTATGATCGGAACCTCTTTGTCTGGTGTCACCTTTGTCTCGGTGCCTGGAACGGTAAGCAACGCCGGATTCCAATACTTCACTCTAGCACTCGGATTTTTTTTAGGATATTTCGTGGTGGCTTTTGTTCTTCTACCTCTCTATTACCGTCTTAACCTTACTTCAATCTACACCTACCTCGATCATCGTTTCGGGAAACCGGCATATCCGCTTGGAGCTACTTTTTTTATGTTGTCAAGAACCATGGGCGCGTCACTGCGTCTTTATCTTGTGGTGAACGTGCTGCAAATGTTGGTCATGGACGCCCTGCATGTGCCTTTTCCAATCACAGCCCTCTTAACCCTGCTTATGATTCTAGCCTATACATTTAAAGGCGGAGTCAAAACCATTGTGTGGACAGATACCTTGCAAACGTTTTTCATGCTAGCCGCACTAATAGTCTGTGTCATTTTTGTGATGAACCAATTGGGCGGATGGAACAGCGCTTGGAACGCCATTCAAAATGGAACCACTGCCAAAGGTGACCTGCAGTTGGGGTATTTATTCAATACCGATTGGATGCATAAAAAATTCTTCTTGAAGCAATTGCTCGGTGGGGCCTTCATTACCATTGCCATGACAGGGCTAGACCAAGAAATGATGCAAAAAAACATCAGCGTTTCAAACTTGAAAGATTCGCAACGCAACATGATGCTCTTCAGTTCAATCATGGTAGTTGTTGTTGGTTTATTTCTTTTTCTAGGCGCACTGCTTTTCATCTACATGCAGCAATTGAATGTGCAGCCCATGTACAACGGCGATGAAATATTCCCCAATTTAGTCATGCATCATATGCCACCTGTTATGGGGCTACTTTTTATCATTGGTTTAACCTCTGCTTTGTTTCCCTCTGCAGACGGAGCCATTACCGCATTAACCGCTTCGTTTTGTATGGATGTTCTGAACTTTCAATCTTCCGATGAAACAGAGGAACAAAAAGCAAAAAAACGCAAAATGGTGCATCTCGCTTTCACAGCGTTGTTCTTTTTCATAGTGCTGTTTTTTAAGTGGCTGAATGAAAAAACCATTGTTGATTTACTCATGGAAATTGCCGGATATACCTACGGTCCGTTGCTTGGACTTTTTGCATTTGGAATTTTAACCAAACGAAGTTTGAAGGGTGTGGGTCCATGGGTCATTGCCGTTTGCCTACTTGCACCGGCAATCACATTCACACTTTCGCTGCATAGTCAACAGTTGTTTGCTGGTTATGTAATGGGGGTGGAAAATTTAATTGTGAACGGATGCATAACCTTTATTTGTCTTCGGATCATTTCCAAATTTGCAAAACAAGACGACTGGAGTTAAGTCAATTGCATTTCGAAAAAAATATTTTTTCATTTGTTGTGAAGTTTGAATTATTCGTTTCATTTTCGCACTCGATATGGGAAAATACGGAACAATGCGCGAATTCATGGAGCGCAATTATTTGCACTTCAACTCTGCAGCTCTTGTAGATGCAGCAAAGGGGTATGAGCAACACCTTTTAGAAGGTGGAAAAATGATGATCACCCTTGCAGGTGCAATGTCTACAGCTGAATTGGGAATTTCACTCGCTGAAATGATTCGTGAAGGTAAAGTAGACATTATCTCGTGCACAGGTGCAAACTTGGAAGAAGACTTAATGAATTTGGTAGCACACAATCACTATGAGCGTGTACCCAATTACCGCGATCTTACTCCCCAAGAAGAATGGGATCTTTTAGAACGTGGATTGAATCGTGTTACCGATACCTGTATTCCAGAAGAAGAAGCTTTTCGCAGATTGCAAAAACACATTCATGCGCTATGGGCCGATGCCAATGCCAAAGGTGAGCGCTATTTCCCACATGAGTTCATGTATAAAATGATTTTAAGTGGCGTGTTGGAGCAATACTACCAAATAGATCCGAAGAACTCATGGATGATTGCTGCGGCTGAAAAGAACTTGCCAATTATAGTTCCAGGTTGGGAAGACAGTACCATGGGAAACATCTTTGCTAGCTATTGCATAAAAGGGGAGATTCAACCAACAACCATGAAGAGCGGTATTGAATACATGATGTGGTTGGCCGATTGGTACACGAAAAATTCGA
>Ga0194116_10001806_pt1 | contig 29365 bp, 41 predicted proteins | sample TA2MahsurfametaG_4_FD_148617 | JGI IMG/M metagenome (GOLD analysis project Ga0194116, IMG submission 148617) | Freshwater microbial communities from Lake Tanganyika, Tanzania - TA2015008 Mahale S9 surface | ecosystem: Environmental > Aquatic > Freshwater > Lake | place: Tanzania: Lake...
CTCAGTCTCAACAAATAATACGAGCACCAGCACAAGTACAACCACTAGCACTAGTACGGTGAACAGCACCAATACTAACACAAATAATAATGTAAACAGTGGTACAGTAACTTACAATAACAACAATAACAATGTGCAAAGCGGCACAGTTACAAACATTAATCAAAACACCACAAACGGAACAGTCACAAACAATAATAACAATGTGATGAGTGGTGCTGTAACTTACACAAACAACAATGTGCAAAGTGGTACAGTTACAAACAATAACAATAATGTAAACACCTCAACAAACACCAACACAAACACAAACCATAACATTAATTCTGGCACTCAAACATTCAATAACAATAACGTGAGTTCCAGTACTTCTGCCAACGTTAACACTAACAACAATATAAATTCTGGCACACAAACATTTAATAATAATAATGTGAGTTCTAGTAACAATGTTAATACAAATCACAATGTCAATTCAGGTACACAAACATTTAACAACAATAATGTTAGCACAAGCACCAGCACCAATACAAATCATAACATTAATTCGGGTACAATGACGTATAATAACAACAATGTCAGCACCAGTACCAACATTAACAAAAATGAAAATACTGGTACAATGACTAACATCAATCAAAACACCAATATTTCAGCCAGTGATAATACAAATAGAAATATCAGCACAAGCACAAGTCAGAATACAAATGTAAATCAAAATATCAATTCTGGCACAATGACATATAATAACAACAATGTAAATGCAACGACTAGTACAAACACAAATGTAAATCAAAACAACAATACATCAACTGCAACAAATGTAAACCAAAACATTAATTCTGGTGAAATGACTAATCGTAATATCAATCAAAGTGAAATTACACAGAGAGTCATTCAACCTCCACCAACAGCAATTGCTCCTGCAATGATGAGCATGGGTTCAGACCTTTGCGTGACTGGCGTATCTGGTGCAACACAAACACAAGTTTTGGGTATCAGTTTTGGTGCTACAAAAAGAGATTATAATTGTGAGAGATTAAAACTTTCCAAAACTCTTTATGATATGGGTATGAAAGTAGCTGCTGTTGCAACTATGTGTCAAGACCGCCGTGTATTTGATGCCATGATGGCTGCAGGAACGCCTTGTCCATACGAAGGTAAAATTGGTGAAGAAGCTAAAGTTGCTTGGAATTCAAATCCAGATAGAGTGCCTAGAGTAGTAAACGAATGAAAAACTTCTTTTTTGTTTTGATGATTTTTATATCGTCAATAACAAACGCTCAATCTGTGAACACACTTGATCCAAATCAAGTTTACACTACAAATAATATTGTTCTTCCTACAAACCAAGGTGGTCCATCATCTTGGACGAATGGTATTTATCAAGATAATTTAACTTGTTGGGCATTTGGTCTATTTGGATATTGTGGACCAAATCCAATAGTACGACCAGGAAATGATATAAATTTTTCTTATGGCCAAACGGACTTATATCAGACGCGATCTGTGGCCAGCCTTTTTTCCAATCCTACAAAATTACAAATTAATGGTTATAATTTTGGTTTTACTGCTAAAAATGGAAATGGCTGGGATGATGGTAGAGTGGACCAATTGAATGCTTATGTAAATCTTTATGATCGCAATGGTGGCGTATTAGTAAGTAAAAATTATGATTTGAATTATAAATTCAATTGGACGACATTTAATTATAATGAAACGTTTACAAAGCCCTATGCTGTAAATGATGTTGGAAATATTCGTTATGGTTTTGTAGGTAAAGATAACAATTTTTGGGCAGGACCATACGGACCAGAAATAAACAATATTAGTTTTTCATTAAAATACTCTGTTGATCCTTGTTCAATAAATGTATTAAGTTCACCAAGTTGTCCTGGTTATATCAATGCAATCAATAGTTTGACACCAGCGCCATTGGTTACCTCAACTGAAGTTGTAACAAGTAGCACTATCTCAACAACGCTTCAACCTCCAACAACAATATCACAAACGCCAGTTACATCAGTTGTTAATGCTGCTTTACCAACAAGTTCTTCACCAGCTAGCGCACCTGTTTTAGTTTCAACATCCTCAAACAATAACAAAGAAACAACTGTAAATTCCAACAGTGTATTAATTGGTTTAAGTGTCGTGGCCAAAAATGCACAAAGAGAACAATCAATTGCAATGCAAGCTGCACAAAATGCTGTGGCAGCCGCAGAACAAACTGCACAGTTGGCACAACAAGAAGCAGTAAATGTTGCTCAAGCTTCGGCTTCTCAAAGTATTGCCATGGCCATGCCCACAACAACAAAAAGTGACTCAGCAACACAAAAAACTGACCAATCTAATGTATTGCCAATGACAAATTCATCAAATCAATTTGTGCAAAATATTCAACCAATTGTTCAACCAAATACAAAAACAAATGAAAAAAATAATTTAAATAATTTTTCAGTAAACGCTGCTCAAGAGAGTTTTCAAAGTCAAAATTTGCCAATAAGCACAATGATTCGTGAACAATCTGCAATTTTACAACCTCAAGTAACAACACCGGTTGTGCCGCAGAGACAAACTACAATTACACAAACACAACCACAAACAAGTTCTTTGCCAACTGTGGTTCAAGAACAAACAACGATTACACAAACACAAACATCATTTGCTTTATTACCACCACAACAATCACAACAAATAATTACACAAACAATTCCAGTTTTTGTAAGTGATGCAGCACAAACACCTCAATCGTTTTTAAGTGTGAGCCAACAATCAATTTTTACAACAAATGATTTGACCATATTTGAATCACAAAAACTTTTAACAGACAGAACAAATCCAATAAATGATATTATTGAAGGCCGAAATATTGAACTTCCAACAACTTCAACGATTCAACAAAAAACAACTGTAAATACGAATGTTTCTGATAACGAAATTTCAGGTAGTGTAAATATAAACAAAATGGCAACATCACCAGTTGGATACAATCAGTATTTAAGTTTCGTTATTGCAGATGCGTCTTTTTATGCTCCAAAAGAGATTTATAAAGGACAAAAAAATGTTGACAATGTTCGAGCATTAAGACGAATGAGCTCGGATAGATTACATCAAGAAATGATAGATCAACAATATAGGAAATAAAAATGCCAGAAGAAATTAAAGATGTTAATAAAAAAATTGATGTTGCTGAAGCTGCAGTTAAAAAATATGCTAGTAAAGATACTGTTATTAGTATTGGCGGTTATGAATTTACGCCTGCTAAATTAATGGTTGCTGCGACACTTGTATCATCAACACTTGGTGGTCTTTATGGTGCGTTTGAAGTATATAAAGACTACATCAGTATGAAAAAGAAAATTGCAGAATTTGTTTCGCCTGATTTATCTGAATATGATAAACGATTAGCCGTTCTTGAAGGTGAAAGTCAAAAAACTAATGACTACACAAGAGACATTAAAAATGATTTAAAAAGTGATATTCGCCGTAATGAATCTGTAACTGAACAGGTCGAAAGAAGTGTTAAAACAGCTCAACGTGAAACTGAAGCTGAGATGCGTGAGATGCGTAAAGCTGTTCGTGAAGATTTAGAGAAAGCAAGAACAGAAGCAAATGAAATTCGCCGTGATATGGAAAAAACACGCAAAGAAATTAACACCGAGTTTTCATCTGCACGCCGTGAAATTACCAAAGAAGTGGCTGATCTGAAGAAAGAAGTTGATAGTAAAATTCAAAAGGCAATGGATAATCCGTTAGCAAACAAATGATTGATCCAATCACAGCACTAGCTGGTATACAATCGGCTGTTGCATTAGTAAAGAAAATATCTAAAACAGTAGATGATGTTTCATCTCTTGGTCCAGTTTTAGGTAAATATTTTGATGCTAAAAGCACAGCAACAAAAGCAGTTGTCGAAGCCAAAAGAAGCGGCACTAGCTCTAGTATGGGTGCAGCTATTCAAATTGAAATGGCTTTGGATCAAACAAAACAATTTGAAAAAGAGTTACAACTTCTTTTTATGCAAGCTGGTAAAATTGATGTTTGGAATAATATCAAATCTAGAGCAGCTGCGATGGATTTAGAAATCGCTCGTGAAGCCAAAAAAGAAAAAGAATCTCAAATGAGAAGAAGGAAGAAGTTTTTTGAGGCTCTAGAGTTAATTATTGGTGTGACTATGCTTGTTATTGGTATTGGTGTTCTTGTATGGGGTGGTTATGAATTGTTGCAATATTGTAACACAACAAAAAGTTGCGGAAGATGAAATATATAGTTTTATTGATTTCATTTATTTTGATTGCATGTTCTGATCCAGTAGATCAATGTGTTCAAAGAAAACAAGATAGTTGGCGAAAAAATAATCCAAATGCCGACCACGGCAAAGCAATCACTGCTAATGAAAAGTTTCGAAAAGAATGTAATAATTATAAAAAATGATTTTTGATTTTTGCGTAAAAATATGGTTGTCGTGTTTATACTTGCCTTATTACATGATTGCCTGTATAAATGAACCAACAAATAAAAAATTGCCGCCTTCTGGTTGACAATTTGTTTTATTTCTGTTAAACTGACATTTTAAATTATGTGAAGGACTTTAAATGCCTCGCGCTCGCGTTGTAAATTTTGAACCTAAATTTTCTGGCGAAATTACAAAAACCGACATTTTAAGTGCTTTGTCTTGGTATTCGCAAAACAAAGAAAATAAAGATTCGCAAAAGTATGCTCTTGAGTTCTTAAAGAAGAAACACAAGCTTGATGCTAAACCGGTAATCAGAAAAAAATCTTCAACTTTTGGTTTCGTATGCCGTATTGTAGCAAACGGTGCCACTCTGCCAATTGAAAATCAAACTTGGTTGGAAAATGAAGTTGAATTAATTCGAAAAGAACTTTCTTCCAAAAAGTTTGAAGAGACTGAAGAGAGTAAAGAAAATGTGGTTAATATTCAAGACCGCATTCGTGAGAGAGCTTCAGAGTGCATTGGTGAACTTGAAGGTCAGATTGATGAATTGATTCTTTCTAACTTTAAAGCAAACACTTCACCGTACGGTTTATTTCATACAATGAATGTTAAACAGGCGCATACTCGACACATTGTTGATTGGTCTCGAAAGCGCCGTCAACAATTTGATGAAGCACTTACAAGCACCGATAAAGATGTAAAAGAAGCTTGGTCTAACTTTACAAAACCTAACATTAAAAAGTTGGTTTCTTTTTGTGATCAAGTAATTCTTGATTGTCAAAAACTTTCAGGTGAAGCAGCCAAAACTCGTAAACCACGCAAACGTAAGAATAAAAGTCCTGATCAGCTTGTTGCAAAAGTTAAAATTTGCGAAGAGTTTAAAGAACTTAATCTAAAATCAATTGATGTTAAGACTATTCTAGGAGCAATGCAACTATGGGTTTACAACACAAAAACTCGTAAAGTTGGTTGTTATCACGCAAACGATGCTGGTGGTTTTTCAATTAAAGGTACAACAATTCAAAACTTTAACGAAACGAAGTCAGTTCAGAAGAAACTTCGAAAGCCGGAGGTAAGTGTGCCAGAAGTCCTAAATGGAGGAAAAGTGATGCTTCGTAATTATATGGATGGCATTCGTGCCGTTGAAAGTGTTATGAACGGCCGCTTAAATACTGATACTATTTTACTCAAGGTAATAAAATGACAATTTATCTAGACGATGAGCGAGATTATTCGCCAGTTATTGAAGGTTGGGTTCGTGAATTTGTTTTAACAATGGATGAAGATGAAAACTTGTATCCAGGAAATGATTCTGGTAATGCACCTTATGGTGTAAAAATTATTTTTGATGGTTTTGCCGATCTTGAAACTGAAGATGAAAACGGTGAATACGTTTATCAAGAGAGTGCTGACAGAACTACAAAATCTTTCGCTGTCTTTGTGCATAAAGACTCATTAACAAAAGAATTTCCTCCACATGACATTACACCTTGGGCTTTGATTCATCGGCCAAAAGAAGAGGTTTGTATTTGGGCATGGTATGATGAAAAAACGGATGATGTGCAAATTATACCATTCGAAGACAATAACTCTACCGACTTAGACCATAATTTTATTGCCGATTTAATTTTTGCCATACAAAAAAGAGACACTGAACAGTAAGATTGCCGCATAACCTACATAATGGTGTTATACTGAGAGCACTATGATTATATTTGACTACCAACAAATTGCTATTTCTAACTTGATGGAACAAATTGGTTCTTCAAAGTCTTCTGTGGACGAAAATCTTGTTCGTCATATGATTTTGAACACGATTCGGACTTATGTAAAAAAGTTTAAAGAATCTCATGGTCCAGAGATTATCATTGCTTGTGACAATCGCAACTACTGGCGCCGTGAATATTTTCCACATTATAAAGCTGGTCGTAAGAAAGCTCGTGCAGCTTCAGGTCACGACTGGACTTCTATTTTTGAATCTCTAAACAAAATTCGTGAAGAATTAAAACATAACTCACCATACAAGGTAATTGATGTTGACGGTGCTGAAGCTGATGACATTATCGGTACACTTGTGCAAAAATATTCTATCACCGAAAAGATTATGATTCTTTCTAGTGATAAAGACTTTGCTCAACTTCAGCGTTACTCAAATGTTGAACAGTTTTCACCTATTTTGAAAAAACACATCAAAGAACCATTTCCTTTGGTGCAACTAAAACAACTTATTATTCGCGGAGATAAGAGTGATGGTATTCCTAATATTCTTAGCTCTGATGATTGTTTTGTATCTGCAACACGCCAAAAACCAATAACTGAATCTAAAATTATTAGGTGGTTGAATCAAGAACCTAAAGATTTCTGCACAGATGAAATGCTTCGTAATTTTTCTCGTAATGAAACAATGATTGACTTAGCCAAAGTTCCTGATGTTCTAAAACAAAATATACTAAATACATATGAATCTGCGAAGGGAAAAACTAAGCAGGAATTTATGAACTACATGATTGCGAACAGACTTAAAAATCTTATTGAAGTCGCACATGAATTTTAATTGAGAAAAACATGAGTGCAGCAAAACTATATTCTGAAATTTTTGAAGATTTTGAAAAAGCGTCAACAAAACAAGATCGTTTGAGTGTTCTAAAAAAATACGATCATCCAATGTTTCGTCTTTTCTTGCAAGCTGCATTTCATCCAAATGTTGTATTTGATGTTAACATTCCAAAATACAGGCCTGCGGTTGAACCTGCTGGTTTGAATTACACATATCTTGACTCTGAGATGACTAAGATGTATCGATTTGTCAAAGATCATCCCTCACGGCCTTTAGGTCTTACAGATAAGAAAAAAACTGAACTGCTTCTTGTTACCTTAGAGTCACTTCACAAAGATGAAGCTGTGTTGCTTGAAAAACTTATTAAAAAAGACTTAGGTATTAAACATCTCACACCAAAACTTGTAGACGAAGCATTTCCTGGCCTATTATGAAAGTTGCTGTCGTAACGCCGACTATCGGGTCCGACTATCTTGCTAAATGTATTGAAACGGTTCAAAATCAAACCTATAGTGATTTAACACATTACATTTTCTTAGATGGTGAAGAACATTACGAAAAAATTCATCCATACATCTATGACCATTGTGGTCAAAAAACAATCAAAACAATTGCTTTAGAAGAAAATATTGGAAAAGGTTGGTATGGCCATCGTGTTTATGCTGCTTGTTCATTTCTTGTAAATGCGGATGTAATTTGTTATCTTGATGAAGACAATTGGTACGAACCAAATCACATAGAAACAATCGTTGACAAAATAAAATCTGGTTACGATTGGGTTTATTCATTTAGAAATATATACGACAAAGATGGAGAATTTATTTGTGAAGATAATTGTGAATCACTTGGCAAATGGCCTGTTTATGTTAATTCATCGCTATATCACATTGATACCTCAACTTTTGGAATTCGCCGTGATATTGCTACTTCTGTTGGCCATGCCTGGTACGGCCAATGGGGTGCTGATAGACAATTCTTTTCAGCATTAAAAAAGCATTTTCCAAAATTTGAAGGTACTCGACAGTACACTTGCAATTATCGATTAGACGGCAATCCCAAATCCGTTACAAAAGAGTTTTTTATTCAAGGAAATCAACAAACGCTAGAACAATATGGCGGTGAATACCCTTGGAAGAAAAAACAGGTCCTAACAATTGGACCCGGTATTACTTTAATAGACTAAGGAGATTATTTTCTAAAATGCAAACCAGTGCCAAAAAAATCATCAAGCCAGAAAAAACAAAATTTCGAAAGAATGGTGAAGATGAACAAAAGCGACAACTGAAAAACAAACATCACGATAAGTCATATTATCGCCTTCTAAAACAAGAAAAAGAATATGTCCTATAGAGAACATCTCAAACAGCGCATTAGAGAAATTCAATTGCAAATTGCAAATAGCGAGGGTCAAGCCGAAGCTTTGCAAAAAGAACTTGAACAACTTGAAATGAAAGAGTTTGAGGAAGACTTGCGAGAAGAAAACAATCAAGTCTTACTCAAAGGCTAATGTTGTAAAAAAACAACAGAGCTCTTGACAATTTAGCCATTTGCTATAAAATGGCATCATGCAAATTTTAAAAGAAACTACAGTGTGGAACACGGATTATCCCGTGGCTAATCACACATATTTACTGGATAATCATAATCGGTTAATCGCATATGCTCGAGCCGATAATAACGAAATCATTATCAGTAAATCTCAATCTATTACTATCGATAAACGATATAGAACATTTAAAATAGTAAATCATCTTGGTTTACAGAAACTAATTAAAACTGAAAAACAAGATGGTGTTCGAATATTTAAAGTGCAGTCTGGTCAAAAAGTATATAATGTCGAAATTCGAGAGAATGGGTATATTTGCACTTGCACTGGATTTAGTTTTCGTGGAAAATGTAAACACGGCGCGGCTGTTGTAGAAAAACTACAGTCTAAAAGTGTTGCTTAAATACAACAGCAAAAACACTTGACAATTGCCGAGTCCTGCGTATAATGGACTGCATGATGAAAAGAGATAGTAAATCACAAATCGCTTGGGAAATGCAAGCGTACGGTTCGACCAAGAGTGATATTCTTGAGTCGGTTAAAGATTCAATTACTTTCAAGTTTTCAGGACCTGGTATGGTGGTTATGTCATACCTTTCTGATTCTCAGGAAGTTATGGCATTCGGTGATACTGAGCGTGCTCGTCAGTATGTCAATATCGCCAAAATGTTAATTGCTGAGTTTCATCTCGGTTTTAATTCACAAGTTTAAGGATTTTATCATGGCTTACATGAATCAAGAAATGAAGGCTACCATCGCTAAGAACCTAAAGCCGGTTCTGAAGAAGTTCGGTATTAAGGGTACGCTTTCGGTGCGTAATCACTCGACCATTGTGCTGACGCTCAAGTCTGGCAAGGTTGATTTTTTTACTGACTATGGCGACCGTGAAGATGCTCGCAAGTTTGGCATTGATGTAAATCCTTATTGGTTCCATGAACACTTTACCGGCACTTCTAAGGTATTTTTGACAGAAGCTTTTAAGGCTATGAAGAGTGCCAATTGGTATGATGAATCGGATATTCAAACTGATTATTTCAATACTGCATACTACTTTCGAATCAATGTTGGTAAGTGGAACAAACCTTACATTACGGCATAAACAATGATTCGCTTGATTCTTGGTTTTTTTCTTTTGTTTGGTGTGGCTGGCACAATAGATGCCGACCAAAATATTGGTCTGGTAATATTGTGCATTGTTGCCGCATCTGGCATGGGTTTGATGTATTCTGGCCTCTCCAGTGTCAAGTTTGAAGAATGATTATTCATACTCATCAAAAATCTAAAAAGCACAAGCTCAATGCTAAGCAGCGTGAGCTTCGTGATTCTTGGAATGAATTAGTGCAAAAGCACGCACCAAAAAAACCTCTGAAGGCTGTCAAAGTGATGTTGTCGCCGGTTGTGACAGGCTCTGTTATTCGTGAAAATCCAAATTATCCTAGTCTTTCATCTTTTGTTCCTGGCGGTGGTTGCACAAAACCAATACATGGCAAAGTGTACACTGGCACGGCTATGAAAGGTATTGGTACTTTGCACAAGAGCAATGCTGTACCAATTTTTACTGATGAAGAAGCTCGTGACCAAGCAAATATGCGTAGATAAAATGGAAATTACTTTAACACAACCAATCATTTTTATGTTAGGCGCCTTTATTGGTGCTCTATTTGGTCGCCTTGTAACTTTTGGTGTGATGGCGCTTTCGTTTTTAATTTTTTTGTTGTTGCGTTAATACAACAGCCTTGACAATTGCCAATTTTCTGTTATAATGTTTCACAATGAACAGTGAACAAATTCAACAAAAAGTTTACGATTGGGCTCTCGGTAAGAATTTTACTGCGCCCTACGGCGTATTGATGGGCGAGCACACTAGTCAAAAGGGCGCAAAATATCGTGCTGTAACTTTTGGTCGTGCGAGAACTTTGGACGCTACTGTTGAAATTTACAATCGAAATTTTATTCTGTTACGCACCAGTGCTTACGGTACAGAAATTTTTAATGATGTTGCTACTTTGATGGCTAAATTGGAAACTTTATGACTCGTTTTGAAATGATAGAAAAGATTGCACAATACAATGTGGAATCTATGACAGTAACTAACCTAGAAAAAATTGCTTTCGTTCATCTTTGTGTTGATTTAAACAATTTGTCTGATAGTGAATTAGTAAAAAAAGTGAAGGAGATAGAATCTTATGATTCGCAAGAAATCTAAATCTCGTGGTCGTACCGTAATTGATTTGACCGGTCCGCAAGGCAATGCCTTTTATTTGCTAGGTGTTGTTCGAAGCACATTCGCTCGCTCGGGCGCTCGTGAGCTAGGTGAATCAATTTGTGAAGAAATGATGAGAGGTGATTATGAACACCTATTGAAAACTTTCGATTTGCACCTTGGTGACCACTTTATTTTGGAGCGTTAAAATGACCAAACTTCGTGATTTTCGATCTCCGCCTTGGGAAGTCTCTTTGTATAAAAAAATTCCTATGGTAAAATACAATCGTGAATCAATTAAACTTATTCGTGAAATCGTCGGAGAACCAATTCGTGTTCGTTTTCGTGGACCTCGGCCGGCTAATTCTGGCCGTTCGTTTGTTACTCGGCAATCCAGTTGTCTGAAGCAAGATGCGGTAACTTTTGCCGTATACCGCGATACTCGGCGATAATGCAAATTGCTCTTGACACTTGCTCATGCCTGTGTTACACTGTAATCTCAAAATTAAATTGAAAGGACTATATTATGCCTCGTGGAAAATCTATTAAACTCAAGCCGTTTCAAAAGTTGCTAACTGTTCTTGTCTCTGGCAAGCCTGTAACTGTTGAAGAAATTGATGCGACTCTCGGTAAAGAAATTTACATGTATCGCCTCTCAACTTATATTTGGCACATTAAGACAAATGCCAATGGCGTTGTCAGGGCTGTCAAAGACGGTCGCAAAGTAACTGCGTATCAAATCGTCAATGTAAAAGAGATGGAAGAATATCTCAAGCGCACTGGCGTTACTAAGAGTGGCTTCGAACCTGGTAAGGTCGAAAAGAAGCCCTCAATTGCTAAGCTTGCCGATCTAAAGGCAAAGCCGGTCAAGAAGGTTAAGACTTCTGTGAAGAAGGCTGATCCTGTTCAGCCCGTTGAAGCAGTTCAACCTGTTGCTGACAAAATGACCATCGTTGAAGTTACCGAAACTTCAGCTGAATAATATATACATATAATCGGGGGAGTAGCGTAACGGACACGCTCACTCTTAAACAACAGCTGACTGTCGGGAAGATAGACAACGTGCCCCTTATCCTAGGTTTGTATTATGAATATTTTCTACCTAGATCGTGATCCTAAAACTTGTGCTGAAATGCACCTCGACAAGCATGTGGTCAAAATGATCATTGAGTATGGACAACTTATGTCTACGGCTCATCGTTTTCTTGATGGTCATATGTATCTTGACAAGACGGCTAATGGTCGATCTATCAAACGATGGCGTGTTAAAGATGATATAGAAGATATTTTGATGAAAGCTTCACATATCAATCATCCGTCAGCCATATGGGCTCGCGCAACACGCCAAAATTATATTTGGTTTCATCGTATGTGGTATTATCTTTGTAAAGAATACACTTATCGTTATGAAAAAATTCACTCTGTAGAAACACGGCTTGGTCAAGTGCTTTATCTTCCACCCGAAAATATTGCTCCTGGTGATTTTTATCCTCCGACTCCAGCCATGCCAAATGAATGCAAAATACCAAATAATTCTTTAGCATCTTATCACAAATATTACATAGAGCGTAAAAATCATTTCGCCAAGTGGACTAAGCGTGATGTTCCGTTTTGGTTCTCAGAAGGACTAAATAAACATAATGCCAACTTATAGATTTGTGAACATTGAAACTGATGAAGAGTTTGAGGATTTTTTGACCAATTCTCGTAAAGAAGAGTTGTTAGAAAAAAACCAACATATTCGCCAGTTGCCATCTGCGCCTGCTATTATCAGTAGTTCCGGTAGCCTCGACTCGAAAACTGATGATACTTGGAAAGAGGTTTTAGCGAAAGTTTCTGAAGCCCATCCCGACAGTCCTCTTGCGTCAAGATATGGCAAGAAAACAATACATCAGGCGAAAGCTCGAGATATTTTTAACAAGTGGAAAAATAACTAGATGATGAGTTTGTATTTTTCATCAACCAGAGAGATAACCAATACATTTGGTGTCTCTCTTTTTTATTTCCAAAAAGGTAGAACTAATGGCAAAAAAACTACAGAATCAACAAAACCATTTTTCTTTAAGAAGAATCAAGCCGTTGACCTTAAATCAAGAGGACACATTTAACGCCTTTAATGAAGGCAAACATTTACTTTTACATGGTGTTGCCGGAACAGGTAAAACATTTATAACACTTTACTTAGCATTAAATGAAGTTCTAAAAGGAAATTCTCTTCAAGATAAAATAGTTATCATTCGCTCTGTAGTCCCAAGTCGAGACATGGGATTTTTACCAGGAAATGTAAAAGAAAAAACAAAAGTATACGAAGAACCATACCGAGAAATTTGTGATGATCTATTTGGTCGTGGCGATGGTTATGATATACTAAAGACTAAAAAACTTATTGAATTCGGCACAACTTCATATTTAAGAGGTGTAACCTTCAAGAATGCCATTGTAATGGTTGACGAATCGCAAAATATGAATTACCATGAGCTTGATACAATCATTACACGAATTGGTGATAACTGCCGTATTGTGTTTTGTGGTGATTACCGACAAAGTGATTTAAATTCAAAAGAACGAACAGGTTTGCTTGAGTTTATGAAAATCATAGATAAAATGGGATGTTTTGATAAGATTGAATTTGGTGTTGAAGATATTGTTCGATCTGAATTGGTAAAAAATTATATTGTGACTAAATTGGAATTAGGTTTTGCGTAACTTTGAATTTGTAAAATTAAAATCACTAGACTACGATCTTAAAGCAGTAACAACAGATGATGGAAGAGTGTACGAAACACCGACAGGTGAAAAGTATCCTTCCATCACTACTGTTCTTTCTTCTTATAACAAGAAAGCTTTGTTTGAATGGCGTGAGCGTGTAGGCGCTGAAGAAGCAAATCGTATTTCTCGAAAGGCTTCAAGTCGAGGCACAAAACTTCATACGATTTGTGAAAAATATCTTTTAAATGAATCTGACGGCATAAAGTTTAAAACTATGATGCCTGATACCAAAGAATTATTTCTTCAACTTAAACCACATATTGATGAAAATGTTGGTCGTGTGTTTGGCATTGAACAAGCACTTTTTAGCCATCGATTGAAAATTGCTGGTCGTTGTGATTGTATTGCAGAATGGAATAATCAACTTTCAATTATTGACTATAAAACGGCTTCAAGAGAAAAAAGTGAAGACGGCATTTTAAACTATTTTATGCAATGCACTGCATACGCTGAAATGTTTGAAGAACGAACTGAATTGCCAGTAAATCAGATTGTGGTTGCAATTGCAGTTGAAGACTCACAACCACAAATCTTTGTAAGGGAAAAGCATAAATACCTTAATGCGTTAATGAATTATATTGCTGTATGAAGCAAAGAGAAAAGTGTTCTGGACGGCGGTTCGACTCCGCCCATCTCCACCAAGAGCATATTAGAAATAGTGTGTTGTTGCTGGGGATGAAATGGTTTCGACAGGGCAAATAGTAACAGAGTGGACAGCACGACACAGAGAGTCGTTAAAAGTAAATCAAGTAAATGCAAACGATGAAAAGTTCGCATTAGCAGCCTAAACACTGCTTAGGGTTCGGTGGGTTCCTCGTAACAGAATACCCACCATTTATTAAAACAAAATCCCAATCGCCGCAAGAGGCAAATATTTTTTTATGAGACTTTTTAAAGTCTAGTGGGTAAACTATCTTGAAAGGAAAATGATGGGAGCAAAAACCTTATTTTTTGGATTGTCATTAGCAAGTATTATTGTAATGTTGCTAGCAATTCATGTGGATACAAGAAGCATTCTACCGATGAAAGCGCCATTTAACGCGCTTAATGCAGAAGCACAAAAACAAATATCGTGTTTAGCTGAGAACATTTATTTTGAAGCTGCACATGAACCAAAAGACGGCAAAATAGCAGTTGCTTTTGTCACTTTGAATCGCCTACGAACAGGCAATTATGCAGACAGTATTTGTGGCGTGGTTTTTCAGAAAACTAACGGTACTTGCCAATTCTCTTGGTATTGTGATCCAAATGTTACCAGATTACGCTTGACAATTAAGAACAGTCCGTTGTATAATGAAATCTTAGAAATGTCGACCTATCTTTATCTAAACCTACATCGGGTTCAAGATGTTACGAATGGTGCGACATTCTATCATGCGGATTATGTTAATCCTGGCTGGCAACTAAAAAAGGAAAAGCAAATTGGTAGACACATCTTCTACAAACGAAGCGGAGATCAAATTGACCGAAACAAAACCATTATATAATCGAGCAAACCGCGATTTAATTACAATTATGATAGCACTTACAATTGTATCTTGTACCGCAATTGTTGGTACAATTGTATATAATTTAAATGATCGCAATAACATGGCGAAAAATATCGAAGCTGCAATTGCAAAGGGTGTTGATCCTTTGTCTGTAAAGTGTGCATATGAAACAAATCCAAATTCTGTTTGTATTGCACATTCTTTAAGTAACAAGAAGTAATTTTTGGAGATATATTATGACTAAATTTACATTTATTTCAGAGGAGCCTCAGGACTATAGCAAAGTTACGTTTGAATTTAACGCAATATCGCTAGATACGATGCTTAGACGATTTGAAAGTTTTCTTCGTGGTTCTGGTTATACCTTTGATGGTTATCTTGAGATTGTTGAACCATTATCTGAAGAATTAAGTGATGTTGAAATTGATGATGTAAATAATGTTGGTGAAAAAGTTTTTTCAAATCTAGTAGATGGTCTAAACGGAGTTAGCGCTATTGAAAACGAACTTTGGCTCAACGAAGGAGTACAATGCCAACTAAAGATGAAATGAAAAAGTTTGCATATGCAATTGACAGCATGGTTGCAAACTCAGACTATACATATCTTGAAGCCATTGTAGAGTATTGTAAAGAAACTGGACTTGAAGTTGAAGTTGCTGCGTCTTTAATTAACACTGGTCTTAAAGCTAAGATTGAATCTCAAGCGATGGACCATAATATGTTGAAAATTAAAACATCACGATTACCTATATGATTACTGGATATGAAGCGTTTTGTATTTTTCAAGCACTCAAACTTCATTTCTCTTCCGATTCATACGATTTTTTTAAGTATCACGGCAAAAGTAAAATCTATGTAGATTCTTTTGAAAATCGTAAAGACAAGTATCATTTCTATAAACTATCTCGGCGACTGCCAAGTAAAGATGAATTAATTTTGTTTATTGTTGCTAATCTGCTTCACAATGATAATTTATGGGTTGGTGATTTGTTGACCGAAGAATCCGAAACCATCTTTAGAGAGCGACAAAAGATTATTCAAAGTCTTTCGTACACTTTTGAAAATGATTGTCGTAAACTCTTTGCTGGTATCGACAATCCAAATGATTTATTGCAAAGTGAATCTGGTGATTATCCAGTTCTATTAACAAAAACTCTGCAAAAAGAAATACAAATTGAAACTCTTTGTATACTTAATTCTATACTGAAGTTTTTTCCAATGTGGTCGAAAAAAATTACTGACACTATTCGATGGCCAGATTACCGAAGAAAAGTTGAAAAGTTTACCGCATTTTTATCTTTTGATGATGTAAAATGTAAATCTATTTTAAAGAAAGTAATGAATGAAAGTAAAAAAGTTGTATCTTGACATGGATGGTGTTCTAGCACATTTTGATAAGCGCTATCACGAACTGTTCAATGAATCACCGGCAGACTCAAGACAAAACAAAAACTTTAGTCCTAACTGGACTACTTTTGTTGAGGGCGAAAACTTTGCTACACTTGATAAGTTTCCTGGTGCTGATGAACTTGTAAAATTTGTGAGAAAGCTAGAAAATGATTTTGATATTATAGTTGAAATCTTATCTTCTAGTGGTGGCGAAAAATATCACAATGAAGTTACACTTCAAAAAAATAATTGGCTTAATGGACATCAAATTTATTACACTCGTAATATTGTGCCTGGCCGCCGACTAAAGAAGAACTATGCAACACCAAAAACCATTTTAATTGATGATACGCCAGATGTAATTGACGATTTCAACCGCGCAGGTGGTATTGGCATTCTTCATGTGAATGTGGCAGATACAATTAAAAAGTTGAAGGACACATTTGCACTTCACTAAATATATCTACATTATGTTTTTGTGGATAATTCGTTTACATACCGTTAATACTCCGTCATACGAAAGGAAAATATATGACTTCATTTGCTAATCTCAAGCGTAACAAGAGTTCGTTTGAAAAACTCACTAAGGCTATCGAAGCCGTCAATCAACCTGCTGATTCAGGTTCCAAAGAAGATACTCGTTTCTGGCAACCAGTTGTAGATAAATCTGGCAACGGCATGGCTGTTGTTCGTTTTCTACCTGCACCTGCTGTCGATGGTGATGATGCTCTTCCTTGGGTTCGTGTTTTCTCTCATGGATTTCAAGGTCCGGGTGGATGGTTGATTGATAACTGTTTAACTACAATCAATCAAAAGTGCCCAGTTTGTGAACACAACAGTATGCTTTGGAATTCAGGTGTTGAAGCCAATAAAGAAATTGTTCGTAAACAAAAGCGCAAATTGAACTATGTCGCTAATGTGTTCATTGTTTCTGATCCTAAGAATCCTGAGAACGAAGGTCAAGTCAAGCTCTTTAAGTTTGGCAAGAAGATTTTCGATAAGATCAGTGAAGCTATGAATCCAGAATTTGAAGATGAAAAGCCTATCAACCCATTTGATTTTTGGGAAGGTGCGAATTTCAAGTTGAAGATTCGTAATGTTGAAGGCTATCGCAACTACGATAAGTCTGAGTTTGATTCACCTGAACCACTTTTTGGTGGTAATGATGAAAAACTTGAAACACTTTGGAAGAAAGAACACTCTCTTCAAGAGTTTACTGATGCAAAGAACTTTAAGTCTTATGAAACTTTGAAAGGTCGCCTTGATAAGGTTCTTGGTTTTGAAGGTGTGCCTATTCGTTCTAAGGCTGAAGATACAGTCGCAAAGATTGATGCTGACATTGACACATCAAACACTGGCGATGAAGAAGACTTGGATTATTTTAAGTCACTAGCAGAAGAACGCTAAAAGAAACCCTGCTTCGGCAGGGTTTTTTATTATATTGTTACAGTTCTTCCGACTAACAACTTCATAAACTCACTATCGACCACACCTGGTTGATTATATGCTTGTTGAGTTCTGGCCGGCGATTGAACATTGTTTGTAGTTGGTGCTGAAATAATAACTGGCGCAGAAGCTACCTGCATTCTTTCTTTAGCAACCTCTGTTGTAGCGGCAGCAATCATCGGTCCTGCCGGTGGTTTAGCTGCAGCAACAGACATTGATGGAGTAGCAGGTTGTAGGGAAGCTGTCATTGTGGGACTTACACCAAGAGAAGCGGTTTGTCTTGATGTTGATTCACTAATTTTGGTAAGCTTAGCGGCATATTCTGGATCGGTAGCATAACCAGCTTTTTGTAGAGCACTAAAAAAATCACTAGAAGTTTGTGCTTGAAAAACACCCGCTTTTTCGTATCGCTTGTTTGTTTTTAAAAAACTAACATAGTCATCTACAGCTTCTTCTGGACTTGAGTATGACCTGAATGGTTGTGGTATACGAACTTTTTCTCCACTAATAAATTCCTGAGTCATTACATCTTCTTTTGGACCACTCCAACTCTTATCTGCTTTTATTCCAAAATAATTATATTTGCCAGAAGTTTTAGTACCAAAAGCACTTTCTACACCCCACTGTGTAAGTAAAGCATTTGGATCTACACCACCTAATTTTTCCGATGCTCTTACAGCTAAGGGATACATTCTGGTTAAAAACTCTCGTTTATTTTTAAACTCACCATTTGGACCAGTCTGTATACTAGGAGGTTCTTCTCTTGTTGGTGTTGGTGAAACTGATGGCGGATTAACCATACCTCGGCCACCTCCAACTGCACTTGGAGTAACATCTAATCTTGAAAGTCTCCCCTCACTTGTTTCTGTTTGTCTAAATCTTCTACTTTCAGCTGCGTCATAAGAACCATCATCTGGAACTGGTATTCGCATCTTTTTCAGTTCTTCAGCACGTTTTACTATCTCTTCATTTTTAACTAAATTTGGATTTTTACCTGCTTGTTCATATTCATTTCGAAGTTGTAATGCAGCTTCATCTTGTAAAGCAACTCTAGCTGCATTTGTTTCACCAACAATAGCTTGTATTCTAGTTTTACTGGTTTCTTTGTTAAGTATTGGATCATAACTCAATTCTTCTCTAGCAGCTTGTTGAAGTTTAGGAGAGTTTAATTTTTGTAATTCTGATTCTTCATCAGCAGACAAACCACCTTGCTCTTTTTTCTTAGTTGCAAGTTCCATGTAACGTTGTTTTTTCTCATCAAATTCTTCTCGCAACATTTTTGCAATTTGAAACATAGTGGCGCCCGCAGCGAAAGCTAAAAATATAGGACTTTTTACGATTGCGGTGAGAAACTCAACTAGTTTACCAATGACACTACCACCTAGTCCAAGTGCTTTCATAATGTTATCAATACTGAAAACTGACACAATGCCTTTTAATAAAAATTCACCTATTCCACCTAAAGCACTTGTAATTGCGCCAACGATTGTTGTACCGATACTCAATAATGGCGCAAACAACATGCTTAACATTCCAAGTAATCCACCACCTTCTTCTTTTTTACCTGATACTGGTGTTGGCAGTGTTGATTTTGCTTTTCCAAACTTAGATTCATACTCTGTTTCTCTCTCACCTGCACGCTTGAAGAACATATCCGCTTTATACGCAGGTTCTCCACCAACTTTACCTTCACCTTGAATCTTTACAAGTTTAGCGATGTTTTGTCGCATCAAATTCATATCTCGTGCCATCATTGGCAATACAAGAGAGTTTTTAGCGCTTAATTGTGTATTGACAATTACATCATTTGTTTTTGAAACTAACACATCCAACTTTGCATTCATGGCCTCAGAAACCATGGAATCTCTTGTTGGTGCTGTTGAAATTTTACTTGTAGCGTCACCAGTTGGAGTTGCACTATATGCCTTGAACATTGAAGGCAAAACTGCAGCTAAAAAACCACTTTGATTGAATATTTGGCGTGGGTCAACTTTTTCTAAAAATCTTTTACCAAGAGTCGATCCTACTCCACCGCCTCTTGCCTTTTCTGATTTATAAATTTCTGCTAGTCTTGATTGTTTGGTAGCCATTATCGTGCCTTTTGTTGTGCTTTCAGTCTTTCTCGCTCTTCTTCTAAGTGTTTCACTAACATATCAATATAAATTTGTCTTTCCCACGGTAACATATTTTCTAATTCAGTCAAACTGTATTTGTGATACTGCATCATAGCAAAGTTGGTTTGATAGTGATTTGATAAACTATCGTGAGAAAGACCTATACGAAAAAATTTTGTATGCCCTCTATATTAAGTTTTTCCTCATAGTTACATTTTGGACATTTAAAATTCAATTCTTTTTTAATTTTAGGCATTGTCAAAAAGAAGTCTTGAATTTTTTCTAAATCATCTTGTTGCAAGTTTTCAATAAATTCTATTAATTCTTCTTTTGTTGAATCTTTAGCATAATAAATTTGTTCATCATCGTAAATGTAATCAACACATTTGGCAATAAGTTCGATGGTCTTTTCAATTTCATTTTCTTCACTTATATGCTCAGTATTAATACTGTCAAAACTTGGATATTTCATCACAATACCAAGTTTGTTTGTAATTTCTATTTTGTTAGAATGTTTCGCGTCTTTAGACGGCTCTAACTCCAAAAGATTTAAATCAAATTTAACCAATCCATTACATTTTTTATCATTTTCTATAATATTATTACAAGTATATTTTAATGTAATTATTTCGCCAACAGACCTTGCTCTTAATTGTAAGAACAAATTTTCTAAATCAAATGTAGGTAAATCATCTACATCCACATCTTTTGATAAAATGCAATTGTTTAAAACTTGTTTAACAACTTCAATTTGTTCTTTAGAATCTTCTGATTCCATAGCCATCATAAAAAGTTTTTGTTCTTTGACTAAGAATGGCCTAAATTTTATTTTTTTGCCTGTAGAAACAAGTTTTGTTTCAAAAACAGGCGTATCAATCTTCGGTAACATGATATATCTCCACTAGTTAAAAATTCTACCAAATATAGTTCCGGCAGGGTTATAAATTTTATCTGTAACATTGGTCAATTTTCTTCCAACAGCATCACCAAATAACTGCGCGGCGGCTTCAACCAAGTTATAATTTCCATTAAATACTACTTTGTATCGTTGATAAGCAAATTGTATTGATAAGCGATGAAATCCATCTTCTGACCAAGATAATGGTTGTGATGCAATACCAATTGGAAATGCATCGATTAATTCAACAGCAAATATTTGACGAATAAATTCATCATATTGAATGATTTTGATATTTGTTAAATAACGTGATTCTCGACCTTTTGGATAACGTAAATTATTTGTATCTGATGGCATAATTGAATCAGTCCATCTTTCAAATAATTTACGTTCATAAAATTCATTTGTGCAAATAAAGTTTAATGCTGTTTCACCGTATTGTGTTTGATACGGCACTTTAAATGTTGGGCCGTAAATCTTAACATCAGCAGTTTGTAGTGTTTTGCCCGGTAATTCAGCACTTTCGCATTGAAGTGCTAGATAGCGTGACAGTGATGGATTATCACTGCGAGATTGTGCATCTTGTTTTCCGCTACGAATAATGTTAGTAATATCTGCAACTAAAACATTAGGCAGATTAATAAGTTTTTCTAGAAAAGAATTTCCAATGAATTGATTAATGTATTGTGGAATTGGAATGATCACTTCAAACCTTGATGGTTTAGCGAAACCTTCTTTTGCATTTACATTTGATAAAAAAGATTGTGGTGAAAATGCCATTAGAATTTATTCCTAGATTCAGCGTATACTTTACTTGTCGAAGCTTTAGCAAATGATTCCATCGGCAACAATGCGGCAATGTCCCATTCGTCAGCATCAATTTCTAAAAACCTAGATTCAACATGATTAAACAAGTATCGTTTAATACATGGTTTTGCTTCGTAAGTTTTACTTGCTCGTGAAAGCAAATCGTAACTTAAACGAAGTTTAGTTGTTTTGTCAAACTTGTCGTTATTTGCATATTCACTTAATTTATCTAAAAGAACGATACGTTGCCTTGGATGAATGTAATGTAAATTCAATCCTAAAAAACCATCGTTATATTGTTCTATGGGTAAAACCAATGGGAACCTATCGTAATATGGCAACTTATCTTTCATTTTTGGATCATAAAAGTAAAAATACATACGACCAATGATGGCATTATTTTTTAGTCTTTGACGATCCGCAAAAAGTGCCTGCCGACTAGGTTTCAAGGTTGATATTTTAGCACGTAGCCATGCTCGTGCTTGATTAGTGCGAGTGTTCAAACCTTCTTTTGCAAGAGAACTTTTAATGCGGTCAATTAAATAAGCCATATTGTATTTAGGTGAATTGCTAAAATTGCCTTTTTAGGCACACATTTGGAACATAAGTATGGTGTCCGCTTTTAAATAATACCTAAATTCTTCTCCGTAAGTATTCTAAATTCCCATCCACGATCCTTACAGAACTCAGTAGCAGCTTTCCATTTAGATTGATTGATTGCATAAGTCACATATTCACTAATGAACTTTTGTGTTTTTCTTTTACGAATCGGTTCTTTAGTTTGATACTCTGGTTTGACTTCTAAAACATGAGTCATCACGGTTCCGTCTTTACGTTTCACTTTAACGATGAAGTCTGGAAAGTAACGGTGTATCTTGTTGTCAATAGGGTTGTAATATCTAATTACCAACTCTTCGGAAGACCAATAAATGACACTTTCACTTTGATCTAGCCAATCCATGACTTTTCTTTCCCACGTGGAACGCCAAATAATATTGCTTGCATCACCGGCATATTTCTTGGGATTTTTAAGTATAAATCTTCCTTTGTATGACATAAATAGTATTTATTTTACTTAGGAAAAATATGGCCTTATTTTCGTTTGCAGACCTTCGTTTTAAAACGGCAACAAGACGTGGATTTGGCGCTATTGGTAATTTGGTTGGTAATAGAAAATACGATGTAGAATTGTTGAGGTATCCTATTGATCTTGGAAGTGCAGATAAGGGCCATTACATGGTCATTCATATTAACACACAAGTTAAAACACAGTTTCAAAGTAATTTATCTGGTGATTTGCCTACAATATTGCAAAATGGCGGAATACCACCAATATACAGTTCAATTGGTAAACTTGGTGAAGGTGCTGTCAATTTAGTTGGAATTACAGACAAAATATCTGGTGGTGCTTTGACAAGTATTGGAACAAAAGCTGCAGATTTGATTGAAAAAATTGATCGATTTGGTATTAGAAATGGTCTTGGCCAACTAGGACAAAATATTACTGGCAACCGTTCAGCTAGTGAAATATTAAGTCAGGGTGCAAGAACAATTCAAAGAACAACCGAAACAATTGCTCTTTACATGCCAGATACTTTAAATTTTACTTACAATCAACAATACAGTTCATCTGATTTAACTGGTAATTTAGCTGCAATCATCTCGGCCGGCGCAAGTTCTGTTGATGCCTTAAAAGCGAGCGGCGCTACTGTTGATGGTGCAGTTGGTGTTGCATCAAATTTAACACCATTTGTATTGAATGCGGTCGCACAAGCTTCTGGCTCTAATCTTTTAAAAGCTGGTTTTGCTGCTATTACAGGTACAGTTCAAAATCCTATGCTTGAAATGTTGTATTCTAGTCCGTCTTTTAGGTCTTTTAGATTTGATTTTATGTTCTATCCTAGAGATGAAAGAGAGGCTGAAGAAGTTCAAAAAATATTAAATACATTAAAATTTCATCAAGCGCCAGAAATTGCAGCAGAGGGTTCTGGATTTTTCTTAGTTCCACCTTCAGAATTTGATATTAAGTTTTATTACAATGGCAAAGAAAATGTAAACATACCAAAAATATCAACTTGTGTATTAGAATCTATTGATGTTAATTATGCGCCAAATGGATTTGCTGCTTATGAGGTTCCGGGTGAAAACACGCCAGCTTTAGGTAAAACCGGTATGCCCGTTGCCATACAATTAGGTTTACAATTTAAAGAAACAGAAATTCTTACAAAAACAAATTTTGCTAACGGTCGGAAAAAAACATCTAGAGTGGTTGGAACTGATTTTAGTGGAACAATAACTTCAGCAGATCAGATGGATTCAAGTTACAGTTATCGTGATGGTGGCCACTAAAAAGAAAGACAATTAATGGCTAATTATTTCATAAAATTTCCAAAACTTTTTTATAGCTATGATGCGTTTAATACCGCAGAGTTGGTTACTAATATTATGGCTCGTTTTTCATTGGAAAAATCAATTAAAGAAAATACATCCGTTTATTATGAATATGATGTTGTAGAGGGCGATACGCCAGAAATTATTGCAAGTAAAATATATGATTCTGCTGAAAGACATTGGATTGTTTTAATGACAAATGATATTGTTGATCCACAATATGATTGGCCATTAACAACTATTACATTAAATAATTATATTGATGAAAAATATTCAACAAGCGAATATGCTAATTCAAATACTTCTGGTGCTGGTATTTCTTATGCACAATCAAACACACATTCGTATTATAAAATAATTACAACAACAATACCAAATGGAGATAAAATTATAAACAAATATGAGATTGATGTAAACACTTATGCCAATGTAACATCATCGTCAAGCTCGGTTACATTACAAGATAATAATGTAATTACAATTGCTACAACAAAAACAACTAAAACTTATTATGATTATGAAATTGAAGAAAATGAAGAAAAAAGAAAAATTAAACTTTTAAAACCAGAATTTGTTTCGGACTTAGAAAAAGAGGTTGAGGCTGTTTTTAAAACATGAGCTTAACTATTGCACAATCAACTCAATTTGTATTTGAGGAACTTACTTTAATATTACCTAATAATCAATCTTTTGATTTAAAGGGCATTTATACTGAAATAAATTTGCATGATAATTTATTTACACCATGCGTATCTGGTAATATATTAATTGCTGATGCAAATAACTTGGCACAAAAACTTTTACTAAAAGGCCAAGAAAAATTAAAAGTTACTATTTCAAAATCTGGCACTCAATTTTTAAAATTTACTAAAGAGTTTGTCATTTATAGTTTGACAAATAAAAAAAATATTAATCAAACTTCAACATCGTACATTTTAAATTTTGTTTCAGAAGAATTTGTTTATTCTGAGCAACAAAAACTTTCTCAAAATTTTGAAGGTTTATATTCTGAAGCAGTAACAAAAATTTTAAATACTTATTTAAAAGTTGCTAATAATTCACCATCAAATGGTCGTGCTGGTATTGGTATAATTTATCCTTCAAATGGTAATCAAGATTTTATTTTGCCGTCAATAACACCATTTGAATCTTTGAATTGGATTTCACAAAGAGCTATTTGGAAAAGTCCAAAAGGTGGCGATTATAGTCCTGATTTTCTATTTTATGAAACTGCACAACAAGGTTATAATTTTGTGCCGTTAACTTTTTTAATGAGTTTAGATCCAGCTTTTCAAATAAACTTTAAACCAAAAAATATTGATGAAAATGTCGCTGAAGAGTTTCTTGGTGCTCGTGATTTAAAAGTATTGTCTCAATTTAGTTTGTTAGATAGTGTGCGAGATGGTGTTTATGCTGGTAAATTTATTGGTTTTGATACTTTAACTAGAACACAAAAAATTACAAAAATTAAAAATGTATATGAAAGTACTGTTACAAATAAAACACAGTATTCGCCAAATCTTGCAACAGATGCTGTAAGTAAAGATAAAAAGAATTTTACACAAATGAATGATTCAAGAATTGTTTCTTATCCGTTTGCTTTACCAAGAACTGCGGTACAGTATATTAAAGAAAACTATCCAGAAGCAAGCAGTGTGATAGATAATAGTGAGTTATATGTGTTTCAAAGAAAAGCTATATTTTCTAATTTAATGCAAAGAAGATTGCAATTAGCCATGCCTGGTAATTTTGGTTTGTTTTCTGGACGCATGATTAATTTAAATGTGCCTAAATTTTCTTATAAAGATGGAACAAATCAAAATTTGGACAAGAGTTTAAGTGGCAGATACATAATTACTGGCACAAGACATTTAATTAATTATAACAAACATGAAACATTTATTGAAGTTTGCACAGATAAAATAGAGAACTAATATGCTAACACAAGATTTTTACGGTAAAAAAGGATTTATATGGTGGGTTGGTCTAGTTGAAGACGATGAGGATCCATTAAAACTTGGATCAATTCGTGCTCGCATTATTGGCCTACATAGTGAAGATAGAAGTTTAGTGCCCACTGAAAGTTTACCATGGGCTCAAATTATGTTACCTGCCACCGGCTCAAATACTTTCACTGTGCCAAGAATTGGTGATTGGGTATTTGGTTTTTTTCAAGACGGCGAATATGCACAAATACCAGTTGTTATAGGTATTTTTCCTGGTATTGAAAGTGTGCAGTCACAAACTCTATATCAACAAATTGTAAATAAAAAAGGTGGACCAAATGAAGTGCCACAAACACCATGGGCCGGCCGAGAACCGGGCAAACCAATAACACCACTTGAAGCAAGAAGTGATGGTACAATTGAAGGAACAGTTGTTAATGCAACGAATCAAGTTCGTTCACATGTTTGCGATATTACACCAGAAGTCACTAAAGCTGTTGGTTATATAAAAGGCCAATTTGGTGTTGTTATGGAAAAAATACGAGAAGGAATTAGAAAAATATTAGCTGTTTTGGGTTTAAATCCAAGTCCAGCATCTTTTTTTGTACAAGTAGCTAAAGAAGTCGTTGCATTATTGAAAAAAATTACAAATGCAATTAAAGAGGTAAATGAGCAATTGGTTTCTTTATTAAAAGTTGCACAAAGAATTCGTGCAGTAATTGAGTACATTGAAAGTTTACCAGAAAAAGCACGAAAATTTTTAACAGAATGTATTACTAAATTTTTGGCAGCATTAGCACAAGGTTTTGCTGATCTTTTCGCTAAGCCAATTACTGGTGCTTCATTTGGTGCTTTTTCTGAAATACAAAAATCTTTTAATGAAGTTAGCAGCGCAGCTAAAGGGCTATTGACTGAAACTGGTAAATTAGTCTCAATGCCAGCTCAATTTGTTGGTACTTTACTAACACCTTCAAGTCCGGATGCTTTAAATTCGGTTGAACGACAACTTAAAGGCCATATCAACGGTATAACCACAACGGGCACAACAATACATAATAGAAATGTAGTTTCTGCTAATACTGTAGGACAAGTAATATAATGGCAACAAAACCAGAAGGCGATAATAGTTGGTTAGAACCAGAATCTCCAGCTAATGACGAAACACAGCCAAAATATCCATATAATAAAATAACAAAAACCGAGTCAGGCCATTCTTTTGAAATGGATGATACACCAACACGAGAAAGAATTCGTCTTTCTCATCGCACTGGCACATTCATTGAAATGCATCCAAATGGTGATGAAGTTCATAAAGTTTATGGTGATGGTTATGAAATTACAATTAAAGACAAAAATGTTTTAATTGAGGGCACTTGTAGTGTCACAATTAATGGTGACTCAATTGTAGAAGTTAAAGGCAATAAATTTGAAAAGATTTTTGGTGATTATAAACTAGAAGTTAATGGTGATTTTGTTGCATACTCACACAAAAAAGCCAGTCTTTTGTCAGATGAAGACACTGAAATTGGCGCTGGTACTTCATTGGGCACAGGTATTTTAAAATTGGCAGCTGGTGATAACATTTATACCACTGGCGATTTAAATGTTGGCGGTGCATTAAATGCAGATATTATTACTTCAAAAACCAAAGTTGATGCTGGCACCGGTGTTAGTGCAGGCCCATTAGGATTTGTGTCTGTGCTTGGCGGTCTTTCTATTGGAACTCCAGTGGCTCTTCCTGGCAACATAAACTGTATTGGATTAATTTCTGCTGGTATTTCAGTTTCTTCACAATTAGGAAGTTTTTTTAAGATGAAGGCCTTCTTGGCAACAGACACAGTAAATAAGGGTAAATTCAATTCACATAAACATCCAGCATTCAAAGGCCCAACCGGAATACCTTCGCGCCGAATGACATAATGAGAACATAATATGCAATTTCTTAGAGACAGTTTCACAAGTATACAACAGAATGGTGGTGGCGGCCATGTTGATGGCACCTCACAACCAAGTTTGTCTAAATTTTTAACCGATTCAAGACAAGATACAAATCAAAATCGAAAATTTCCTTCTAGTTCGCCAACTGCAAGCGTTTTCACACGTTTGGGTTACAATTTTACTCCAGCTGATGACACAATACTTTTATTGTCAGATGCGGCAAAAAAACACTTACAGACCGTGCCAAGATTGGTCAAAGATTGGCAAGCAGAAGATATGCGAAATGGTAACGTTGGAAACTATTATAAAAATCCACTTACCAGTGTTCTTGTTTCGATTAATAGCGCACTTGAGCAAATAAAGTCCAAAATTCTTGTTGCTTCGACTACTACTTTTGATTATGAAGCTGGCACTTTAACTACTAGTAATACATATGTTACTAATCTTACAGATGTTTATGACCAAGCAAATTTTGCTTTAGAAGAAGGTCAGAAATTCTTAGATCATACTGATAGAATTTCAGGTGTTGTGCAACCAAAAGCGGCAACAGAAACATCGAATAGCACCGCTGATTTGCCGCACTTTGACGAGATAATGTCTCTCGGTCGTACTCTTCTTTACATTTGCAATCAAACTGACGGTATATTAAACACAGCACCAGTTATTGGTTCGATGACAAGTTTATTCACAAATCAAGAATTAGAAACATATAATACAACTCTTACACCATATCCTGGTTTAATTGCAAACAGCATTACATTAGAAAGTGTATTCTCAGTGTCTGGTGGAGAATCGCTGCAAATTTCAGTATTTACATCAAATCTATCTAACAGTCAAATTGAAACAATTACAAATGACATTAAAGCTTTAAAAGTTTTATTTGAGACGAGAAGAACGCATGATGAAAATTTTTGGTATAAGTCAGGAGAAGTATTGGGAGAATTTGAAGTTTTTGACAATATGAACAATGGTGGTGAGTTTCAAAACTTTATGGTAAACAATTTTGTTGGCACCGAAAAATTATTAGACAGCGCCAACACACCAGACAATCCAAAACCATTTGAAGAACAGGTAATTATTTCACCTAGTGGTTTTATAACTGTATACAATAAAAAGACTGGTGAAATTATTTCAAGTGATGAAGACCTTGAAAATATTATTTTAAATGCTGAACCAACTGATAATGTAATTACAACTGTATTTGACCAAGGCGAACCACCCGCAGCCAATGTTATAACACCCGATGAATCAACATCTCCAATATTAACACTTGACGAGTTTATTGAACAATTCAATACAAGTGTATTGTCTGTTACAGTTGGAGATAGTACACTTAATGTTAACACTGGTGCAATTATTTTTAGAACACTTAATGGTGTTTTCTCTGATACAAGAATTATTCAAGTTACAAATGT
>Ga0194116_10001809_pt1 | contig 29331 bp, 19 predicted proteins | sample TA2MahsurfametaG_4_FD_148617 | JGI IMG/M metagenome (GOLD analysis project Ga0194116, IMG submission 148617) | Freshwater microbial communities from Lake Tanganyika, Tanzania - TA2015008 Mahale S9 surface | ecosystem: Environmental > Aquatic > Freshwater > Lake | place: Tanzania: Lake...
TGAGCGCCTGACCATGAACTGGTTGCTCCTTATCGCTGCTGCAAATCGTAATCCATGGCAGCGGCCCAGTAGCAAGTTCTCCGAGCAATCACACTAACGGCCCACGATGATTGATAGAAAACGCTCCACCCTCAGGGACAATGAGGCGCAAACCAACGCAGTAACCGCAGCCGTAAAAGGGACTCGCCAGACGCTGCGATACGGAAAGAATTAAACCGTATGTCTCCCTCACACGTCATTGCTAATGGCCGCGAGGTCGTTACCAGTTTTCCCTGCACGGTGGAGCAATTCCTCCTATCGCAGCGATTGCTCCCGCGGAGTGTAGTGGTGGAGCACAACGGCGAGGCGGTATCGCCCTCGGACTTCGCTGCCAGGGAACTGCGGTCTGGTGATTACCTCGAAATTGTCCGCGTTGTCGCCGGCGGCTGAGGAGCGGACGCCCGCTACTTGACTGCCTGCTGAAACTCATCGAGGGGAACATATTCTTGGTAGTGAAATTTTTGTGCTTCGGCCTGCCGAAAAGTTCGACACTACGCAATTCCTACCGCAGGTGGCTTCGCGGCCGGTAACTTTTCCGAAACGGGCTGACTGAAATCTCACTGGCTGTCGCAAGTTGCACAGCGTCGAGGAACGCTGCACTTCTAAGAATGGTGCAGTGGCAGTCTAAATCGGCTACAATCCTCGCGTGCAAGACTGGCTCGCGGCAATCCTCCTCGGCATCGTCGAGGGCGTCACAGAGTTCCTGCCGATTTCCTCCACCGGCCACCTGCTGCTCGCCGAGCATTGGCTCGGATTGAAAAAGGAGCACTTCCTCAGGTCAGATTTCTTCAACATTGGCATCCAATCCGGCGCGGTGCTGGCGGTCATCGCCGTGTTCTCTACGCGGGTAAAGGAGTTCGCCACGCGTTTCACCGAACCGACCACGCGGGAATACTTGCTAAAAATTGCTGGCGCCTTCGTGGTAACGGCGGTGGGTGGGCTAGCGATGAAGAAGTTGGGGCTGAAATTGCCGGAAGAGATTGGCCCTATCGCATGGGCCACGCTGATCGGCGGCGTGCTGTTCCTAGTCGCGGAGCGCTGGCTAAAGGAGCGGCCAGCCGTTGGGGACATCACGTGGGCCATCGCACTAGCCATCGGCGTGGGGCAACTCGTGGCCGCCGCGTTCCCCGGCGCGTCCCGCTCTGGCACGACCATCCTCGCAGCACTCTTGCTGGGCTTGAGCCGTCCGGCAGCAACGGAGTTTTCCTTCTTGCTGGGCGTGCCGACGCTGCTGGCAGCGGGCGTTTACTCGGGCTACAAGGCACTCAAAGATCCCGGTGCTCCCCCCGTTGATTGGAGTCTTTTTGCGCTGGGGACGGCGGTCTCCGCAGGCACGGCCTTTTTGACTGTGAAATGGCTGCTGCATTTTATCCAGCAACACACTTTCGTGGTCTTCGGATGGTACCGAATTTTATTGGGAGCAGGGCTTCTGTTGTGGGGAAGATAGCTAACCACACGCCACGCCAACAAACCTGACAGCAAGGCAATAGATCGCTAGATCAGCTCCTTGATGATCCGTCCGTTGTTGGTGATCATCATCGGACGTCCCTCAGCGGTATGCATTTCGGACTGCGGGTCCAAGCCAAGCAAGTGGTAGAGCGTCGCAGCCATGTCTTCCGGGCCGTAAGGAGTGTGTGCGGGCTGCGCGGCCCACTTGTCGCTAGCGCCAATGATGCGTCCACCGTTGATACCGCCCCCGTCATCATCGGACGTCCCTCAGCGGTGTGCATTTCGGACTGCGGGTCCAAGCCAAGCAAGTGGTAGAGCGTCGCAGCCATGTCTTCCGGGCCGTAAGGAGTGTGTGCGGGCTGCGCGGCCCACTTGTCGCTAGCGCCAATGATGCGTCCACCTTGGATACCACCCCCGCCCATGAGTACCGTAAAGCACGGCCCCCAGTGATCGCGGCCAGCGTTTTTGTTAATCTTGGGCGTACGGCCAAACTCGCCGGTTATCAACACAAGGGTGCTGTCCAACATTCCACGATCCGACAGGTCGCGGAAGAGGGTGGCCATGGCGGCGTCGAGCTTGGGTAAGAGCGCATTCTTCAGCGTGGTAAAATTGCCGTCGTGCGTGTCCCAGTTGGCATGGTCCACGGTCACACAGCGCACCCCACTCTCCACGAGCCGGCGGGCGAACAAGCAAGACTGACCGAGCGTGTTGCGCCCGTAGTCATCGCGGAGCTTTTCCGGTTCAGCACTGAGATCGAAGGCTTTTTTCGCGTCGGGCGAAGTCATCAGGTCGAAGGCGCGTTGACTAAAGACGCTGACGTTACGCGGCCCGGCGTTGGCCTTGGCTTCAGCGGCCCTCTGGTAGCGGTCCACTTGGGCGAGGAGTTCGCGGCGAGCTTCCAACCGTTTGGTCTCGACCAATAGCGGGGGAGCAAGGTCGGGTACCGTAAAGTTAGGTGCGCTCGGATCGGTCTCGATCACGAAAGGCACGGCTGCCGCACCGAGGTAAGCGGAACTGCCGCTCGGATGCATGCCCGGTAAGCAAACGTAAGGCGGTACAGAGCCGCGCGGACCGAGCTTCTGCGCGAGCACAGAACCGAAAGCGGGATGATGATTGTTGGGCTTAAGCCCGCCGTTAAAGCCCGCCGACGGGTGAAAGCCCGTGAGCATATAATGATCAGCCGGCCCATGATCCGACGACCGGTGAGTAAAGGAACGAACCTGCGAAAACTTATCCATCACGCGGGCCACGCGAGGTAAGTGCTCGCAAACGTGAACTCCTGGCAAATTCGTGGGAATTTCCTTAAAGTCGCCGCGCACCTCAACGGGCGCTTCGGGCTTCATGTCAAAGGTATCGATCGTGCTCAGGCCGCCCTTAAGAAAAACATAAATCAGCGACTTATCCTTAGCCGCTGCCTCGGCCAACAAGCGACTAAGGGAAACTTGTGCACCAAGCACGCCAGCTGCACCGATGCGGACAAAATCCCGGCGGGTAAAGCCATCACAAAAGGCAACAGGGCGGTGCATATCCAAAGGAAATAGACGGGCGGTGTTTAGAGCAATTCAACGGGATGCCAGCTCAACCGAACTCGCCCGTTTCATGACAAAGTCCACGGTGATGCCTTCTTTTGGCTTCAGCACCGGCCTTCGGTATTGCTTATTGAGGTAGGCGACGGCTTTAGCCCAATCGGCCTCGTTTAACTCCACGCTCGGGACCGGCTCCTACCGCAACGAGGCGTTACCTTCGGCATCGACTTGCCAGTTTCTCTTGGCTAGTGCGGCCGACATGATGTGTACGTTCTTGAAAGCCTTTTGAACCAGTAGTAGCGGAGTTGCGGCGTCCGCGTGCGAGCTTGAGATCAGCTCCCGCTGGCAAAACTGATCAGCTAGGCCGACCTCACAGAATCGAACGCCGAATATCAAGAGGCATCGTGTATTGGCTGGTAAGGCTTCCGTCCTTGCGTTGGCAGAGGACTCGCACACGCTGAACACGTCAACGCAACGTCTCGCTGCGGCTGGCTGGCTTGGAGCTTTCGAGTGTGACCTTGCCGATGCGTGCCTGGCCGGGGGCGGCCAGCGTGAGGGTGGCTTGCTTGCCCCCACGCACGCGGATCGCACCCGCGGTTCCTTGGAACGAAACATTGCCATCGGGGGTCGCGAAAGTTTCTGGAGCCGGGGGCGGGAGCGCCTTGGGTTCAAACTTTTGAGCATCGCCGGAGCAGATCCACCAGATCGCCTTGTCCCAGCCGCGGGCAAGCTGGTTACCCAATGGCTCGCCGCGCAGGAGTGACTCGCGCAGGTCCCACTGTTTACCGGCGCGGTCCTTCACGACCATTTCGGCGAGCGTGGTGTCCCACCAGTTGGCGTTCTCGCCCTCTCCCGGAAGGACGACCAAGCGCAGCAGGTCGCCCTTGGCCACGGTGGCGTTTTCGGCACGGAGCACGAGGTTGGTGCCGCCGTTGTCGAGCGCGCCCCGCGCGAGCACGGTCGCGCCGTGCCGCAACTCGGCGAGGATGCCATTGCCGCCGCCGTTGTTTCCGTCCCGCAGGCGCACCTCGACGTTGACGGTGCCCGCCACGGGACTTTGCCACACGGCGGTCACGGGATTCGTTGGCCCGGGATGGAGGGCAATTGAGCCGGCGGGAACGACCAAGGTGCGATCCACCAGCGCGTTTTTGGTCGGGTTCACGGTGAGGGTCAGTTGCGGATCGCCGGACATGGAGAGAATGGTGATGCCGTCCTTTGTCGAGAGGTCGCGCAGGGGCTTAAGTGTCTTGCCGTCGCCGACCGGTTGGGGCGGCGCGTCCGGTGCGACGAGGACGTAGTCAGTGCCGGCGGGAGATTTCACCGCTGCGATGCGTCCATCCGCGAACCAGGTCACGGTGGGTGGCGGCTCCTGCTTGAGCCGCGGATAAAGGAGCGCGGTCAGCGTGCCCCGCGACGGCAGCGTCGCCACCAACGCCGTCTGACGCGTCTCCGTCGGACCTTCCTTCCCGTCGCGCCGGCCCATTCCCTTCTGAACGGTGGACTCGGTGGCCGTCGCCAGTCGGCGGGGCTCGTGCAGAAACACATCCAAGTCCACGTCGTCCTCGCCCTCGACCGTTGCCCCGCGCTCGTGCAGCACAATTCCTTTCGTGGTCAACCACAGCCGCCACGTCGCGGGCTCGGGAGCATCATGGGTGTCCCGCAGCAGGAAGAAATTTGGCCCGAGCGGGTCGGCATCCTTGACCAGCGCGATTTGCCGCCGCCACACGCCTTTGCGGCCGGCGACATAGTCCAACGCCGATGCCGGGGCGAAGGCCTCGATGCGCATGAGCGCGTCCGTGCCCAGCGCCGGCGAGGTCACTTGGCTGTGCCATTGCGCGGCGTGCCGCCCGATGTAGCCGAAATCATCCGCGAGCAGGCGACCCTTGCCCCACAGGACAATGCTTCCGGAGTCGTGGTCGTAGTGGTCATGGTTCGAGCCGGCGATGAGGTGCAGGTAAGTCTCGCGCTCGGTCCCGTAGGAATTGCGCAGCACGACTCCGGTATTGCGAAACCATTCGCTGCCGTAAGCCGGGGCCTTCGGAGCAACGCCGTGGGATTTTAGCAGCCCTTGATATCCAGCGAAGGTGCCGAACGGGCCGAACAGGCCGATGGCCGGCGAACCATGTTCGTCGCACATCCATTGCATCTGCGCGGCGAACTCAGGATCGCGCTGCTTCCACAGACCAGCGACGATGCCGAACATTCCCGTGCCCTCGCCCATGTAGGTGTTCCCGATGGGCGGATAGTGGCGGAATCCCCCGGTGCGCCGGTCGCGCGGGGTTGAAATTTTAGCCAGCCACTCGATGGCCTTGCGGGCGCGCAGATCATGAACGTGGTCGCCAAAGCCCGCGCGCGAGGCCACGAGAAAAGCGCCGAGCATGTGATCCAGCGCCACCATCGCGTAGTGCGGGGCCTCCAACCAACCGCCATCCTCATCGGACCATGCCTGCAACTGATGCTGGAGCTCCCTCAATCCGCGCTCTGCCCAAGACTTCGCCTGGGGATGCGACGGAATAAGCGAGGCCAGAGCCGTCTGATACAGCGCCACGGTCGTGGTCATGTTCGGGTTGGCGGCGAACCCTCGAGCAGGAGACCAGTAATCATCCCGCGTGACGGTGTAGCCCAGGAAAGCCAGTTGCGCGAAAGTGCGCTGCCGTTGTTCCGGGGTGAGGACATCGCTCCCCAGGACTGCGTCGGTCAGGTTGATGGTCGGCAGCAGCAGCACGGACAGCATGTGCGGCGCGACGCCAAGCGTCACGCGGGAGTCTTGTTCCAGCAAATCCTTGTCCACGATCTGCTGGAGCCACTCGCGGCTTTTCTGCGCGAGGGCACGCCCCAGCGCGGGATCCTGCGAAGCGAAGTAAGCCAGCAACGGAGCCTCGATGTTGTATTTATCGATGGGTTGATCCGAAACCCAGCGCCGGACTTGCGCTGGGTCATTCTTCAGGCCGCTCCGGAGCGCCGGCAAATCCTGTTTGCCGACGAACAGGCGCGGGTAATTCGACACGTCACCGGGCCATTCGAGGACGTAGTCCTTCACCTCATCCAGCGGGAAATCGCCGTGCTTGATCAGATACTTCTGCGGCAGCGGTGCCACCCGGACATCCTTCGCTGCCAGCGGTGCCACTGACTCTGCCAGTGGCGGAGTGCCCAGCATCCAGCGGCGGGCGCCGCCGCCAAGCGGTAGTTGCAGAGACACCATGCCCGCCTCGGCCATCGCGGGGACGAGCGGACTCAACTGCGGGGCCTTCCCCTTCCAATCCGGGTCACGCCACAAGCTGGGGCGGAGCGCGCCCACCATCAGCAAATCACCGTCCTGGCTCCCGGGCGCGGCGGCGCCCGGCGTGTAGAGGGCAAACCAGTTGCCCTGCCGCACATTCACAAACCAGCGGAGCCAAGGCTCCAATGCAAAAGCCTGGCCCGGTGCAATCTGCCAAGAGTCCACCTTGCCCAGTTGATTCATCCCGTGGCGATGCAGCAAATGACTCGGCCGAAAAGCGTCACCGCCCAGCGGCAGCCGCAGGGTGCCTCCCGCTGGCGCATCCAAACTTTCCTCCACCAAGATGACCGGCTCGCGGTTCATCACGCGCAACGTCAGCTTCCAGGTTCCCTGGTCAGCGAACGTGATGTGACACACCGCCTCCGCAAACACAGGCCCGCGGGCGGTCAACTCCACACGATACCCAGTCACCTCCGCCGCGCCCTCCAGCGTGGCCCCCGTCGTCCACTTGCCCGAACGCAGCCGGATGCCGCTGATGGGAGCCTCCTTGCCCTGCAACTTCTTTCTCAGCGCAATGCCGACCAGCGAGTTCCCCAGCCGCATACCGTCCTTGCTGTCCTCAACTTTCAAGTCGGACGCGGGTGGCGTCCCTTGATTAGACAGGCGATAACCTTGCCGGGCACCCGGCGACAAGGTCACTTGCAGCGCGAGTCGGGGTTTTCCGTCCGCCTCAAACACCTGCCCAGCCACGGTCTCCCCACTGGGGCCAGTGAAGCGCGGTGAAGCCTTGAACTGACCCGCCTGCGCCGCGCTCAGGGGAAAGGTAACCATCTCATTCGTCCAGCCGCGCCCGAGGTGCTCACGCAAGACAAACTCGTCAGCCGCCCGCGCAACCTGAAGCATGGCCACACCCAAGGCGGCCGCCAAGATGACCCGGATTCCGAAGCCGAACGGGAGCCGCAGACGAGGAGCGCGGCATTCATGCTGCAGAAACGTGCGGGGTCTGCCAGCCGCCCCCAGGCACTCGTTCTTCCCGGCCTTCTGCGGCGTGAACGCCGCGCTCCCTCCGCGTCCTGGGCAGCCCGGCTGTTTCCGACTTCCGAATTCAGGTTGAATCGGTGGGAAAGCTGTCTGGTTTAAGGTCTCAATGCTCGGCTGATGGATCGCAGGGGCTGGCTGAGCATTTACTGATTCTCGCATACGATGTGTCTCCGATTTCCAAATGCATCACCAAACAGCTTCCCGAACCCGTCGGCGGACGCTACTTCACGCGCCTCCCGGACTTCATGCCAGTGACAGAAACGAGTGGCATGTCGCGCGGTCAACCTAGGGAGTGAGCACGTGGGGCTCCACCGTGAGTTGGCAGTCGGACAGCCGGAAGAGTGGGCACATTCATCGGCCGAGACCTCGAGCTACTTCATTAGCAGCAGGTAATCCGATCCGTCTAAATCCAGCGCCAGTGTTGCCACGCCGCCTGCGAATTCGACCGGCACCGGCTTCTGCTGCCGGACCGAACGAACCGATCGGGGAGCCGCCGATACGCGAACTTGGAGCTTCAGGCCGGGGATCGGAGCACTGCTCCAGTTCAACACGGTGACCAGAGTGCCTTTGGGATGGTCCATGACGACAGCCTCGACTTGCGGGTTGGAAGCGATGGCGGCCTGCACGACTGGCCGGGCGTTGACCCCGAGCCGCACAAGTTGCAGGGCCGCCGCATCCGTCGGGACCGGGTTGTAAACCTGTTTCCGCCCACCGCGGGGCCAAGGTTGCAACTTGACACCGGTTTTCATGTAAGTGTTCCCGGCCAGGGTGCCGACCGCGAAAACTTTTCCTTTCCCGTGCTCGCGGACGGTCACCGCAGCGCTACCGTCGGTCCATGTGCCCAGCACCTTCGCCTGATCGGGCACGAGCTGCTGGCGCATGCCGATGGCTTCAACCTTCTGGCCGTCAAACGTGAGTGTGTCGATGGGAGGGAGCAGCGGGAGTTCAAGCAAGGTGCGGATGACGATGGCGTTCTTCGTGGTGACGGCCGATTTCAAGCCGAGCAGCTTGAGCATCGCGGGCTCTGGTTCGCCGAACTGATTGAGATGTCCCAGGCCGGCTGTCGCGTAAAGGACGCCTCCGGCCTGCACCCATGCGTCGAGCTTGGGCAAGATGCGGCGATCGATCCATTCGCCCGCGAAGTAAACGACATCGAACTGTTTGAGTTCGTTGCGCTCCACAATGTCGTCCTCGGTGATCACATCCACGCGATGCTGGGCGTGCAACAAGGCGAGATACAGCATCTGCTGATCCTTGCGGCAGAGGATTTGGTTTATCGTCGCCGGGGCGTTGCGGCAGCGGCTGGCGAGCGGATCCTGGGCTTTGGGAAGATTGAGGCGCGCCTCGTTGAAGTCGGTCGCCTTGCCGGTCACGACCGCGACCCGGGCCGGACGCAGCTTGCCGCCGACCGCCAGGGCCTCGGCTTCCGCGGTGTCGTAAATCGAGTCGTGGATGGCTTGGAAGGTGTCATGGTAACCCCACGCCACGAAGTTTTCGGTGAAGCGTTCCTCCGGCGCGACCCAGAAGCTGTCAATGTGCCGGCCGCCGTAGCCGATGGTCGCGAGGGTGTCGGTCCGGAGGAGCGGAGCGATCTGGCCGGGTGCGTGGGGCATGCAATAGAAATGGATGGGCTGCTGGTTATACTTAACGCCGCAGCGGGCCTGGGCCAGCATCCAGGACATCGCCTGCGGAGCTTCCGGGACGCTGAAGATGTAGTCCTCCGCCCAGAACATGCTCATGCCGTTGTGCTTGAAAATGTCCACCCACTGGAAAACAGGGCCGTAGCACAACGCGAGGTGGTGGGGTGAGTAGTTCGCTCCAGTAAGGATGTGCGGGCCAAAGGCTTCGCGGGCAATGGCCGTGCTCTCACGATACACGGCGAAGCGTTCCTCCTCGTTGAAGAGATTGGAATACCAGACCAGCCGCGCATCGCCCTGCTGCAGGAGCGTGGCCTGATCAGGCGGGGTGCCAAGTTCGGTCGCAGTAACTCCGCGGGCCTTCAGCCAGGCACGAAATTTGGCCAGGTTGGCTGGATCCTTGAAGTTGATGGAGCCGAGGCTGATCTCGTCGCCGAAGCTGACGATCCGTTGTTTCGATTTGTCCGGCATGGCCGCGGCGAACTTGCGAATGGCGTCGGCGCCGAAGTAATGGTTGCCCACATCGCGCCAACCCGTGGACTCGTAGGCCGCGGGCAACTGCGTGTTGTAACCGAGGGCATGTTTAAGTTCGTGCACCCAGGGTTCATTACCAACGAAGCTGCCAAAGAAGAGGATATCCTTGGGCTTTTTCCCGCCATTAGCTTTCCGCGAAGATTTCAAGAGCGTGACGATCTCCGCAGCATGCTGGCGACTCGACTTCACCTTGGCCGCCTGGTTCCAAGTCACGTCGATGGGGACTACGACACTTTCGCCACTGGCCACCTGCACATCGCCGACGACATCTTGCCCAGACGCACCGCGGGCGAATTGCAGGGGAATCGACGCCGCGCCTTTCAACGACACGGTCAACCCTTCATCATGCACAAGGCGGCAGAACGGCCCGATGTTGAACCATGGGCTCCACTGCCCCGGTGCGACTTCGGCGTCTGGGAACTGGGCGGTCGCACCGCCGTAGTTGGGCTGGTAATGCCCGGCGCGGCTGACGGACAGCTTCGCCGGGGCCTGGGTGGTGTTCTGGAAGCGGGCATACAAGCGCGTCGCCGCAAGCGCTTCGAAGGTGAACGGGCTGCCGACACCGTAAGGTTTGAAGCCTTGATAGGTGTCGCCCGGCTCCGTGGTGAGCACCACGAAATCCACGAACCGATCCCCGGCGGGCTGGGCGTTGGCAACCGCAGTCAGGCGAACCTCGACGGGGCCTGCGGCGAGCTGGACCATGGTTTTCGGGGCTTCCGCCGCATCGTGATCCACGCCCCAAGGCCACCAGAGTTCGTCGCTCTGTCCGCTGAAACTCCACAACCTCTCGGTGCCGCCCTTGCCGTATAGGTGAGAGAAAACCACCTTGCCACCCTGAGACAACTCGATCCGGTGCAGGTAGTGAAAGTAGGGCGGCGCCTGATACTTGCTCCAGACGCGATATTGCCCCGCGCTGGCAACGGTCAGCGTCTGCGTGGCGACCGAATCAACACTCGTGGCCGGCGCGCCCAGCAGTCCGCCGTGCGTGGACCACGCCCCACCATAAGTGTGGCTGGCGTAGCTGTCGTTCTGATGGACAGCCTTCCAGCCCTTCTGATCGAGCGGCTTGAATTGTTCGCCTTCCGCGATCAACACCTCGGCGGCTGGCAGCCGCGTCGCAACCAGAAGACCGATTAGCAAGGCTTGGGAGGATAAGAGCTTAGTCATAAAGTTTGTGCGACGAGGGCATCGCCGCAACGAAAAGGGAACGGTGCGATCATCAGGAGACATAAAAACGACGGTCTTGATCTACGAAGATGGAGTCAAACTAAAAGACCCATCAGAGCTTAATTTGGGGAGGCTCAAGAATTGGGGAAAAAAAGCATTTACGGCAGATTCGTTCTTCATTTTCTTGCGCATCTGCAACGCCCGTTGACCTACCCTACACTGACAAGAAGTTGCTTTTGACGCGCTGCACAGTTCACTGAGTTTATGAAGGCAAAAGTAAAAAATGGGTTTCCGCCGAGGATTTGTCAGCGCTGCGGCCTTGAATTCGAATGGCGTAAAAAATGGGCCAGAGACTGGCAAAATGTGAAATACTGTTCCATGCGCTGTAAAGCTGGCAAATAGGCGCATCCACCCAAAAATAGGTGCTGGCAGAACTCTGCCAATTCGAAGCTGTCTGAATTGGGGCGAAAAAAACTAAGCCCGGATGACTTTTTGCCTTTGTTGGATCTCCCCGCCCCAACCGGTTGGAACGAAGCTGCCCCTCGCGAAGAAGGACAGTCGGTACAAATGCGCACCGGCGGGCAGCACCTTGTGCCTATTTAGCGGTGATGCGTTCGATCATCCACCACAGCCCCATCGCGGCTATTGCGAGTGAACCGGGGACCACGACAAACTTGCGGTATCTTTCCGCATCGCTGATCCAGGTGGTGGCCAAGAGCGCGCCGCCGATCACAGCCAGTTGGCCGAGTTCCACCCCTAGGTTGATCCCCAACAGGCCGACCACGAGAGAGGAGGTGGAATCCAGCCGGGTGGCCATGGCCCCAGCAAAGCCAAGCCCATGGATCAGTCCGAAGACGAAGACGACGAGCAAACGCCGGTGGGTATAGTCCTTGAAAAATACGTTCTCGAGGGCCACGACCACGATGCTGGCGGCAATGACTGCCTCTACTAGCGTGGAAGGAAGTTTTACATAGCCCGCCGAGGCAAGCCACAGCGTGAGCGTGTGGGCGACGGTAAAAGTGGAAACCTGCAGGACAAGCGGCTTCAACTTGCGGGTCAGGAGGAAAACCCCGAGCACGAAGAGGATGTGGTCTAACCCCTCCGGGATGACGTGGGCAAAACCGCGCTTAATCTCGGACCAGAAGAGTGACAACCAGTCGCTCGAGGTCGCCTTCACCCCCACGGAACCCTCGGTACGCCCGCCGGGTTTCGGGGAAATCCCCTGCTCCGTAAGATCGAGCGTGAAGCTGGTTTCGCCAGGGTAAAGCACTGCGTATCGTTCGATCTGCTTGCCACCTATGAAGTTTACGAACATCACATTAAGTGGCACGCCGAGCTTGCCGGCGGTCAACGGCAGGGCCTCGATCCGATACCCCGTCATGCCAGCTATCACTTGCGTTTTCCAAGAGCCGACCAACACAGTTTCATCGCCTTTGAGCAGGTTGGGATCGTCCGTCTCAAACGGGATACCGCCATCCCCGAGCTTCTTAAACTCCCAGACAAGCTTTGGCTTTACCTCCCCGATCGGGTCAAAAAAGAACCGGAGTCGCTGCCCGACAAACAACTCGGCTGTATCCTTCATCTGCTGGACTTTTTCAGGCGCGAGGCTCTCGATTGCCGCTTTTTGATAATAATTTACGGACTCCGGGTCATTGGTGAATCCCCGCGGGTCCACTTCGATGCGTATCTCAGCGCTCCCATCCAAAGCAAAATAGGAGCGTACGGGGAGATCCGGCACCGGATGCGACCGGGCGATGCCCGCGACACAAAGGAGCAATAAGGCAGGCAAAAGGTTCAACCGACTAGACTTACGAAGTTGATTCATTGTCAGGAAGGATACGATCCAAGAATGGCACCTGAGCGACAAAGGTGGCAAGCTCCGTGTCGATATACCCCAATTTGCGAACCTCAAACGGCAAAAATAATCCTTGCAAATGAGACGAGCCAAAAGGATTGTGCTTTTATGTGGGGACAGTACCCCCTGTGTAAACAACAAAACGCTAAACTACCCGCAAAAATAATGAAAAAGATCATTGCCCTTGCTGCCGTGTTGATGGTGGCCAAAGCCTCGTATGCCGGTTGCGGCGTCAAGGTGCCTGTCTCTGGCGAAGTAAAAGCCTACAGCGCTGAAAAGAAGGAACTGACGGTCGGAGCCAAGGCTGTCACTCTGGCGGCTACGGTGAAGATCACCGACGCCCAAGGCAAAGAAGTGAAAGCCGCTGACCTCGTTGGCAAAACGGTCACCGTTTCCACCGACAAGCACAACAATAAGGGTGAAACCGTCACAGTGCAGAAGTCGAAGTAAAAGTATTTCGGGGTTGATCTCCCGATTTAGCTAATTACCAAACCAAAAACCCGGAAGTTCAAACTTCCGGGTTTTTTTATTTTGGAGCTTAATGGTAGGCATCCTCAATTCCACTACAACACCCGCAAGCTGCAAAAAATGCTACCGGATAGGCCGTCGCTAGAAAGCGGGCTAATATGTAACACACGCCAACGGCTGACTCGGCGATTTTAACATGCGCATAAGAATAGGCGGGCCGGAGTATGTTGACCAGCCGCGCGCAGCGCGCTGGTACTCGCTCTGCTCCGACACGCGAGACGACCCGCTTAGTCGAGCGTCTTTTTAGGCGGAGCAATATTTATTGGCATCGGACCCTTAGGCTTAGGCGGCGGCGGTGGTGGCGGCGGTGGTGTCGTACCCGGGGGCGGCGGGGGAGGGGGAGGGGGAGGTTCCTTGAACCGGTTCACCACAAACTGCGGCATATTCTCGGAAAAATTGAAGCCTGCGGAATATTCCCAACCAGCCGGAATACCGTAACGGCTGCATTGCTCACGCGCGGCGTGGTAAGCCGCGACGCCCGTAGGGTGAATGTAAAACCAGCAAATGTTTTTCGGGTTACTGCGCAGGCTGACGAGCCTCTTGCGAAAGTTGGACTGAGGATCATCTAAAACGTCGGTAGTTTCACCGCCATCAGCGCGCAGGCGAATCTGCATGTTCACCCGGTCGGTGGTGCTGTTGGTGGAAGGCATGGGGAAGACCAGTTCCACGTATTCGTCCCCGTATTTCTTGTCGTTGAGCCAGTTGACCGTGTTAAAATGGTCAAAAACAAAGGTCTTGCCGTCTGGATGCGGTTTGTCATGGCGAAGGGAACTCTTTTGCCTCTCAAGTTCGGTCCAAACGCGGTTTCGCCAAAGGTCTTGGTTGACTATGTACACCTTGTTACTGAGGCATACCACACGGTAGTAAAGCGCGGCGTTGGGTATGGGTTTCGCTACTGGCACACGCACGTCAATGGGCGGAGGACCTTTTGGTGGGGGCGTCTTGTCGAGAGTGGCGCGCAGACCGTCGCGCTCAGCCAGCAGGACAGTGTTAGTTTGCTTCTCCGCCTTCTCCTCATCACGTTTTTCAGCAGCTTCCTTCTGCAAGGCTTCTAAGTCGCGGGTCTTGATGCCCTTTTGCTCAAGCGTGTTCTCGAAGGCGCGGAGGTCGTTCAATTTAGACTTTGCCTTTTCCGACAAGGTCTCATGGTTGACTCCTGACTTCTGAGCCTCGGTCTTAATCTTAGTAAGCTGCTGCTTAGCTTCAGCGATATCTCGGGGGGTGACCTTAGACAACTCCTCCTCGATCGTTTCGGCGTTGTTCTTCACCCCCATCTGCACGATGATGAGCACCAGGAGCAATGTGCCGACCACGTTGGTCATGTTGTCCATCATGGAGTCCATGTTGACCCCGTCATCTAGATTTTGGGTGCGCTTAGCCATAGTGTTGAGGGGTTACTTCATGAACTTCTCAAATTCGCTCAGGTCCACCTTGCCTTGACCGGGGATGGGCAGCTTGCTGGTGGCGAGTTTAAATTGCTGCTGGGCGCTTGCTGGTGGCGAGTTTAAATTGCTGCTGGGCCCAGCCGGCGCCTAGATCGTGGCTTTTCATCCCGTCCGTGCGAACCAGAAAGAGCATAAGGTGGTTCTTGTGCCCGGCTACCTCCGTCAAGAAGTCGTTGTAATCTTTGTCCGCACCGATTGTTGCGGCGGCGACGCGAAAGCGATCATCTTTACTCTTATGAATGGTGATGGAGTCGTGGTTGGCCTCAACGACGAAGAGCCGCCGCCCCACGGCAAAGCCGCTGCCGCCGCCTTGAACTCGGATCGCGGGTTTAAGCAGCGCGGGGTCAATGCGCCGCTCGACTAATTCCTCCTTAAGCTTAGCAATTTCTTTCTGTAAGGGAGGTTTGTCTTTTTGCAGACCATCAATGACAATCTTCATATTCCTAATTTCGGCCTCCAAACGAGCAAGGAGGGCATCAGTGGTGGCAGCATCTTGGACCAACTCCTGTAAGAGGATGAGACGTTTCTCGGCCTTTTCAATGGTCGACATCAGGTCGGTGATCGAGCGGAATTCGTTAAGCTGCCTTTGGATCCCTTGCATCTCCTCCACGAGGGGGTTCGTCTTGGCCGCTGCGGAACCGGAGTTGGTCACTTGCACGATGGCGAGCACGCAGATCATCACGACCAACACTTGCACGATGGCGAGCACGCAGATCATCACGACCAACGCCCCGGACAAGCACGCAAGGATGCTCAGGAATGGGAAGAGCGATACGGTCGGAATGGCACTAGTTTTGCCGCGGGCCATGGTATTGGTTAAAACTTGTGTTCTTAATTTGGGCGAGCTTTACCCCTTGCCAGAAAGGCGGCTAAAGAATCCGCCTTTGGCGGGCGTTGCGGACGTCGCGAGCGGCACGGCCTGCTGAATGACGATGGTTTTGCCACCGAGGGCGCTGAGCGTTTCATTTAGCGAGGCGATGCCCTTTTGCAGCGTGGCAAGCTGCAGGTTGGCGTTTTGCATGGCCTCGGTCGAAGCGCGGGCCACATCCTGCTGGACTTTGCTCATGCCGGACTCTACCGACCGGGCCACGCTGGCTTGCGCGTCCTGAGCGGCGCGATCCAGACCGCCCAACTGGCCGGTGACAGCGCGCACGCTCTCGCTGAGGGCGCCCAACTGCTGGGCCACTGGCCGCAGGCTGTCCTCGAGCGACTTCGTAGCCTCGCGCTGCATCTGGCGACTAGACTCCAGCGAGGCTTGCTGGGCGGCGTTCTGCTGGTCACGACCAGCACGCTCCAACTGGGACATTTGGCTGACGGCGTTTTTCATTGCCTCGCCCAAGCTGGCGATCTGCTGAGCGGCCGGCCGGAGTGCCTCTTCCATTCCACGGGCGGCATCGCGCTGCAACTGCGCGGTGGCCTCGTGCAGGGCGCGCTCGGCAGCGACCTGCTGGTCGCGGGCTTGGCGCTCCAAACCGGAGACGTGGCTGCCCGCGCCTTTGACCGCCTCGGCCAGTTGGGTGAGTTGTTGAGCCGCCGGACGGACCGTGTCCTCAAGGGCCTTGGCCAAATCGCGCTGCAAGCGCGTGGTGGTCTCGATGAAGGACTGCTGGCCGGCAGCGTGCTGCTCGCGGGCCTGCTTCTGCATTGAGGTAGCCTCGGTGACGGCGTTCTTGGCGGTTTCACCGATGGCTGCGAGCTGGGAAACCGCCGGCCGCATGACTTCTTCCATTGCCTTGGCCGACTGGCCCGCCGTGTTGCGGATGGACTCCGCGAGACCACGGGAAGCTTCCTCCTGCACGCGGGCGATGGATTCCTGCATGGCCCGCTGCATCGCGGCCTGCTGTTCGGAGGCGCTGCGCTCCAAGCTGGCGACATGCTGGGCGGCAGTCTTTACAACGTCGCCCAATGAGCCAAGCTGCTGCGCCGCGGGGCGGACCGCATCCTCAAGCGCCTTCGCAAGATCGCGCTGCAAGCGGCCAGTAGTCTCCATAAACTCGCGTTGGCCAGCGGCGTGTTGGTCTTGCGCTTGTTTTTGGAGCGCGGTGGCCCCCGCGACGGCGGCTTTGGCGGTTTCGCCAATGCTGGCCAAGTGTTGCATGGCGGGTTTAACGGATTCCTCGATGGCCTTGGAGGACTGAGCAGCCGAGGCTTTGATGGATTCTTCGAGCACCTTGGAGGCGTCCCTCTGGACGCTGGTGACAGCTTCCTGCATGGCTTTCTGCACTGAACTCTGATGCTCGCTGGCCTGCTTTTGTAAGGTGCCGACATGCTGAGCAGTAGACTTGACCGCGTCGGTGAGGGCGTTGACCTGCTCGATGGCGGGTTTGAAGGTGTTTTCGATGGCCTTGGAAGTTTCCCCGATGGAACTCTTCATGGCTTCCGAGATGACCTTGCTCGAGTCCTGCTGTAACTTGGCGAGAGTTTCCTTAACCGAAGCGTCCAGCTGCGCCTGCTGGCTGGAAGCGACTTTTTCGAGGGCGCCGACGTGGTCGGTGGCTTTTTTGAGAGTAGTACTAAGGGTCTCGATGCTGGTACCAGCAGACTTGCCCAAGTCGCCGAGAGTCTTATTGGCCGTCTCGTTAAAGGCAGTGATGGCCTTGGTGAAATTTTCCTGCACCAGCTTCTGGTTCTCGTTGGCCCGTTTGTCCAAGCCTTCGGCCTGTTCCCGCACCATTTTGGAGGCCGCATCCAGCCCCGTCAGGAACTGCGTGTGCGCCCGGGTGATGGACGCCGTGAGCACGTCGGCCAGCGCGCCCATATCGCCGCCGGCCGTGCCGGAGCCGTCGTTAAGCCGCGGGAGGAAATTCTCGTTGCAGTAGGCATCCACGTGAGTAAGCGTGTCCTCCTCGAGCTTCTGCAGGGACGACATCGGCAAGGTCAGAAACAAGGCATAGACAAGGCCCAGCAGCGTAGTGTCGAAGGCGGTGGCGAGGCCGGCGGTGACGCCGCCCATGGACGTCATTAGGAGCGCCGGATCCTTGACGGCCTCGGGGCTCATCACGCCCTTAAAGTTGGCAATAGCCGCCGAAAGACCAATGACCGTGCCGATGAACCCGAGGATGGGAATTGCCCAAATAAACACCTTAACAATCGTAAAGCTGCCGCCAATGCGCGCGCCATCAATGTTGGACTGGTTGCCCATCATGGTGGAGACCTCGGAGTTGACCTGACGAGTTTCAAACAGCTCGAGCGCCTTGCGAATGCGGTTGACCATGAGGCTGTCACGCAGCTTCACCGGCAGTGCATAAACATGCTGAATGAAGGAACCTACATTTTCCTTGGCGATTTTGCGCGCGATGTCCATCGGCAACACATCGAGCCGCAACGCGCTCTGCTGGTGGCGGATCTTCATCAGCTTGAGGCCCAGAAAAGCCACGCCCCAGCCAAAGAAAAACGTCTCCGCGAACTGCACCCAGCCACGCTCGTAGAGCAGGCCCTTGGTGTATTTGAAGGGCAGCGCCAGCAGGTAGATCAGCACGAAGACGCCCACGCCGATGCCTAACGACATCCAAACATTAGGGTTAGTGGGGTCGGCCTCTTTCCAAGCCTCGCGACCGGCCTGGGCCGCACCAGCTTGGCTGGCAGCACTGGCAGCGGGAACAGTGAGATTTAAGCCGCAACTAGGACAGGCGACATTCGAGCCCGCAAATTCGGGCTCCACCATCAACTTCATGGCGCATTTGGAGCAGTGAAAGCGTATCATAGTGGGGATTTCTAATACAGGTTAGCTATCAATTAGCTGGCGATAAATGACTCCTATATCAAACGAATTTTTCAATTAAAGTCATCAAAAAAAATTCGCGCAAACAACCGTCACCACCGGCCACTTCGCTAGGCGGTCACGGGGCTACTCCCAACCCTCCCACGAGTAGTAGACCCACCAATCATATTGTGCTGGGTCGCCGCGAAACCACCACGCCGAACCGTCGGCATGAACGACGTTGATGCCCTTGTTATGCGGCATGGTGTTGGCGTTCCAATAGGGCATTTCCCAAAGGAAAGTCGCTTTCGAGGCGTCCACCACGTTGATCGTGTGCCGGCCACTGACGGGGTTGTTAAGCCGGTAGCCAAAGCCCGGCCGGTGATAGATGTGCGTCCAGACATAGGTGGTCTGGTTGTCGCGGATGCGCGTGGGGGACATGGAGGGATCGTTCTTCACCTTGAGTCCGGCGGGGCAGTTCCAGATGCCTTTGGTCAGCGCGTTGACGTTGGTCTGGATTTCCCGGTTGGTGCCGAGGTAAGGCTGCACCAGTTCTGGCAGCCAGGCATTGTTCGCGGTGCCCGCAGTTTGATAGCTCAGACCCCAAGCACGGCCCCAATTCACCGGCGTGGGATATTTCTCGCCGTAGTCTAGCGAGTACAGCATGACCGCAACCCCGATCTGCCTGTTATTATTCAGGCAGTAGGCGTTATCGGCCTTCGCCTTTGCCTTGGCTAACGCCGGCAGGAGCATCCCCGCCAGGATCGCGATGATGGCGATGACCACGAGGAGTTCGATGAGGGTGAACGCCCGGCGGTCGCTCAACGGAGAACTGGGTTGGCGGGTCATGGTCGGACTGTAGGCGCGACGCGACTCCTCGCAAGCGTGAAGTCGCGCTGGTTCACTTCGCGCCCGGCATGATCGATTTTACCTCGCCACGTGCGGCATCCAATTCGTAGCGCATTCCCGGCGGAGCCATTGGAACGAAAGGCACCAAACCCTCCTTCGCCAAGTCGTCGAGCTGCGCGGGAGCTTTCTTGTGCTTTGCGATGTAAGTTTTTAAGGCTTGGTTGAGCGCGGGAAGATTTTGGTCGCCGGTAATGATACTGCCAGTTCCGCCAGCAACCGTAGTGGGCTTCGCAGTGGGCGGGGCCTTGGCCGGAGGTTCTGGGGCCGGCGGCGCGGGTGTCGCGGTTGGTGGAGTTCGCCGCTTGCACGCGGCGAACGCCATCGCGGCTGCGAGCAAAACGAGGCTGGTCTTCATGAGCGGACGGGCTGGTTATTGGGTGGAAACTTGTGCTGGTATAAAATACTCTAGCACTTTCCCTGACCAGTCGAAAAAGGAATTGTCTGCCCGCCGCCTTCGCTTAGTCTCCGCGTCTCTATGCGGCAGGTGAATCTAGGCATCATCGGAGGCGGAACCGTCGGCGGCGGCGTGTTCCGAGCCATTCAGCGGAACGGCGCCCTCATGGCGTCGCGGCTGGGCGTGTCGCTGTCCATCGCGCGTGTCGCAGTGCGCGATGCCAAGAAGGCCCGTACGGTTCGCATCCCCGCCAAGCTGCTTGTCACGGATTGGCACGCTGTAGTAGCCGACCCAGCAGTGAACCTAGTCGTCGAGTTGATGGGCGGCACCTCCACGGCGAGGCAGGTCGTACTCGCCGCGCTCAAGCTGGGCAAACCCGTCGTCACGGCAAACAAGGCCCTGCTCTCCGCGCACGGGGAAGAGCTATTCAAGGCGGCAAGGCAGCATGGCACCAATCTCTATTACGAGGCCAGCGTCGCGGGCGGCATTCCAATCATCAAGGTGCTGCGCGAGGGGCTCATTGGAAACCGTATCACGCGGCTCTTTGGCATCGTGAACGGCACCTGTAACTACATCCTCACGCGCATGAAAGATGAAGGCGCGGACTTCGCTGCCGTGCTCGCCGACGCCCAGCGGCTCGGTTATGCGGAGACACCGCCAGATCTCGATGTAGACGGCCACGACGCTGCGCACAAGACCGGCATCCTCGCATCGCTCGCGCATGGCTTTTGGGTAAATCCCAGACACATTTACACGGAAGGCATCCGCAGCATCACGCGGCAAGACATCGAGTTTGCGAGGCAACTCGGCTACACGATTCGCCTACTAGGCTGCGTAAAGACAGCCAACGGCGTCCGCCACAAACCCTCTCACCCCCATGGGCAGTCAGCCATTCAAGTTAGCGTTTATCCCGCGCTGATCCCAAATTCCCATATTCTCGCCAATGTTAACGGTGTCTTTAACGTGGTGCTTGTTCGCGGCGATGTTGTGGGTGACACGCTTTACTATGGGCGCGGCGCGGGCCAAGACGCGACGGCTAGCGCAGTCATGAGCGATCTAGCCGACGCCGCGCTGGACCTCAAATGTGGCACCAAGAACCGCATTCCTCCCTTCGTCCCGCATGAGCGTGCCGGCGCGGTGCTCCCAATGGAAAAAGCCGTATCGCGCTACTACGTGCGGCTCACGGTCGAGGACCGACCGGGGGTCTTCGCTAAAATTGCTAGCGTCCTCGCAAAGGCAAAGATTGGTATTTCCTCCATCATCCAACCCGAGGGTCACGACGGCGAAACAGTGCCGGTCATACTGATGATTCACGATGCGCCCAACGCCGCGATGCAAAGAGCGCTCACCGCCATCGCAAAACTTACCGTGGTGAAATCTGCACCGGTGATGATCCGCGTGGAAAGTTTTGAGTAAGATGAGCCAGTTGCTTTTTCGCTCCACCAACGGCCAATCTCCAGCTGTCAGCTTGCGTGATGCCATTCTCGCGGGGCAAGCCCCTGACCGAGGCCTCTACCTGCCTGAACGCTTCCCTCAAATCGCGCCGGAGGAGATCGCCGAGTTCGCCGAACTGCCGTATCGACAGATCGCCTTTCGCGTGCTGCGCAAATTTACCGAGGGGGTCATTCCGGACGACGCCCTAACTGCGATGTGTGACCGCGCCTACGACTTTGGCGTGCCGCTCGAGGTCATCCAGCGCGGCGTGCACCTCATGCGGCTGGACCAAGGCCCGACCGCCTCCTTTAAGGACTTCGCCGCGCAAATAATGGCCCAAATGTTCGGGCGTTTTTTACAAGAGATAGGCAGCCAAGTGACCATCCTCACCGCCACTAGCGGCGACACCGGTGCGGCTGTGGCACATGCGTTCCACGAGGTGCCCGGCGTCCGCGTCATCGTGCTGTTCCCCCTCGCCGAGGTCAGCGAAAGCCAGCGCAAACTCATGACCACGCTTAAGGAAAACGTCCGCACCGTAGCCGTGTACGGCAAGTTCGACGACTGCCAGGCGATGGTGAAGCGTGCCTTCGCCGATCCTGCGCTCAAACACATCCATCTTTCCTCCGCAAACTCTATTAATATCGGTCGGTTACTACCGCAGAGTGTTTATTACTTTTATGCCGCCTCGCGCCTCGCACGACCTGGTGAATCGATAGTCTTTAGCATCCCAAGTGGCAACTTCGGCGACATGATGGGCGCGATTATCGCGCGCGAAATGGGCCTGCCCGTGCGCAAAATCATCGCCTCCGTCAACGACAACGACGCCTTCCCGCGCTACCTCGCCAGCGGCGTCTATGAAAAAGTTACCCCCTCGCGCAACTCCGTCTCCAACGCAATGAACGTCGGCCACCCGAGCAACCTCGTTCGAATCGTATCGGTTTACGGCGGCCAAATGGACGAAACCGGGAAAATTCATCGCCCGCCCGACCTTGCCGCGATGCGACGCGACCTCTTCTCCTCATCCATCAACGACGAGCGCACGCGCACGTCGCTACGCGAGTTTTGGAACAAGTATCAGATTCTCCTCGAGCCGCACGGCGTCGTCGCTTGGCAGGGCTTCCTGGACTGGTGCGCCGTCGAACCGCTGGGCAATACGCCCGCCGTCATCGTTGAGACCGCGAACCCGGCGAAGTTTCCCCTAGAAGTCGAGAAAGTCGTCGGTTGGGCACCCGACGTGCCCGCCGCGATGAATACTGGCCTACAACTCCCCGAGGACTACGACCGGATGGAAGCGAATTACGACACCTTCCGACATTACTTGCTGGCCCGGCACGCGTGAACTAAATGGCCAGCGTATAAACTTCCCTTGTAACCGCGAGGATACGCACCACGCATCGACCCAGCATTCATGAGTTCGTAGGGGATTCTGGCCGCAATCAACTTTGCACTTTGAACTTCGCCCGAGGCGCTCAAACTGTCGCCGTGTCCGCCTACGCGCAATTACTTGAAGCCGCCATTCGCGACTTAGAGGAACGCAAGGCCGCCGGTGAGCGCTTCATCGCCATCGCGCCTGAGACTTTGAGCGCGCTTACCACTTCTCAGTCGGTCCCGACACCAGCGCGCACCCAGCCTGCGGAATCCTCCACGCCCGCAGTCCGCTCTACCTCCACGCCCCGGGCTAGTGGTTCGCCCCCGCGGTTGCCCGACATCCGGTCAACGGCCACGCCGCTCAACGCTCCTCGCCCTGTGGCCGCACCACCGGCGTTACCCCTGCTAAACATAACTGCCGCCGAAAAACCCGCCGCCTTTGCCGCGCTGCGCGAGCGGGCATTGGCCTGCACGAAGTGCCCGCAGCTCGTTACCACCCGTAAGTCTGTCGTCTTTGGCACGGGCGACCCGAATGCACAGCTTATGTTCGTGGGCGAGGCGCCAGGCGCAGACGAAGATCAACAGGGCGAGCCGTTCGTAGGCCGCGCGGGACAACTACTCACACGCATTATCCAAGCTGCGAACCTCAGTCGCGAAGCTGTTTACATTGCCAACATTCTCAAGTGCCGACCTGATACCCCGCTCGGCACGCCAGGAAATCGTCCCCCCCGCCCAGAGGAGCGGGCCGCCTGCCTGCCGTATCTACTGGAGCAGATTCAGCTCATCCAGCCACGCGTCATCGTCGCACTCGGTGGCACTGCGGTGGAGGGGCTGTTTGGCCAGACGGAATTCCGCATCACTCGCCAGCGCGGCAAATGGATGGACTTCCACGGTACGCCAGTGATGCCGACCTTCCATCCCAGCTACGTCCTGCGTGCCGAGGAAGGCCCTGACAAGGGTCGCGCCACTAAGCGCCTAGTCTGGGAGGACATGCTGCAAGTCATGGTACGCCTCGAAATGCCGATCAGTGAAAAGCAGCGGGGGTTTTTCAAGTAGCCGCACTGCAACGCAAGAACGCACTCACTAATGAGCAGAGCTGACGTTAAAATTGTGCCCGCTTCTGCTTTTGCTTACTCACGCGGCCTATTTGCCCCGTGAGGAAGCCTTTAAAAATCGGCTTGTGGCTACTTGGCTTTGTCGTGTTGGGCGCGCTGGGCTTTTGGCTGGAGCACGAGCGGGCCAAGGCGCGATTGGCGGCGTTCAAGGCGGACCTCATCGCCAAGGGGGAGAAGCTCGCCATCGCTGACCATGTGCCGAAGCTCCCGCCCGCGCTCTCGAACGCCGCGCCGGACTTCATCGCCGCCGCGAATCGGCTCACGCAGTTGAAGCCCGAGTGGCAGCCGGCGCGCATGCAGATGGTGGCGCCCGGCAAGGCCCGCGTGACATGGCGGCAGCCCGAGTTGCCGAGCGAGAAAGAGCCCGACCTCTGGCCGTTCGCCATGGCTCATGTGGAAGACAATCGCCCGTTGCTCGTGGAGATGGCCGCGGCATTGGAGCGTCCGGAGATGGTGTTCCAGCTCGACTACTCGAAGAATTTCCATCTGCTGCTGCCGCATCTGAGCACAATGAGGCAGGCAGCGGGGATCCTCGCCACCGCGACGCTGGTGGACTTGCATGCGGACCAGCGTGCCGACGCTTTTACGAACCTTTTGGCAGGCGTGCGATTGACCCGTTTGCAAGAGGAGCCGTTGACTATCTCCCAACTCGTGAGGATCGCCAGCGGGCAAATTGCGGTGCAGACGACTTGGGAGGCGCTACAATTCCCCAGCTGGCAGGATGGGCAGCTGCTAGCCCTGCAAACAGAGTGGCAGGCGTGGGACTTGCAGCGCGGTTGGCTCGCCTCAGCCAACATGGAGCGGGCATTCGGCGCGGACGTTTCTGCGCAATGCCGAGCCAACCCCGCGATGTTCTTCGAATTGGTCAGCACCACCGGGTCAAGTGCGAGCAGCCGGCCATTTTTTGCTGAACTCCTGCGGGATCCCGCGAAAGCTGCAGGGCGTGCGCTGCAATTCATGGTCGGAATTGGATGGACGCTCTGGTTTTCTTACGATGACGAGCGTTGGTCGCTCCAATATCAACACCTATGGTTGGACGGCGCACGGCAGGCGCTTAAGGAGGGTGCCTTTGCCCCCTCATGCAAGCAAACCACCGTCGCGGTCAAACCGTTTGAGACGCCACCAAAGACCATGCTAGTATCCTGCTTGACGTTGCCAGCGTTGGGAAAAAATCACCAAAATTTCGCCAAGTTTGAAACCATCCGCCGCCTGACCTTCACCGCCATCGCCTTGCACCGGCACCGGCTGAAGCATGGGAAGTTCCCTGTATCGCTCAGCGCGCTGGTGCCGGAGTTTCTCGCCGAGATACCACGTGACTTCATGGACGGCCAGCCGCTGCGCTACCGACTGGACCCGGACGGCCAGTTCCGCCTCTGGTCCGTGGGCGAGGACTTCAAGAACGACGGCGGCGACGCGACCACTGTGGGTGCGCCCAGCACAAATCCGTTCAACTGGCTCAATGGCCGCGACTGGGTCTGGCCGCAACCCGCGAGCGAGGCGGAGGTAGCCGCTTTCCACGCTAAGTTGGAAGTCAACCGAGGGAAGTAACCCCCGTTCCAGTCAGCTCCGGGAGCGCCATGGCGAGAGCGGTCAAACTTTCTACTTCATAATTCAGCCCGCGAGCGCGGTGCATTCGTTATTAGGAAAAACCACGGCATGTGTACATCCACGATGATGCCAGCCGATCAAACGCCACTGCTGATCAAAGCAACCAGCCGATCAAGATGACTTCCGATATCACCAGTGCAACCAAACCGAGCAAAATCAACGCTTCGCGGACTCGGTTGCTAGTCTGCTGCACCTCGGCAAGCCAGAACTGCACCTTGGCCGCGCCCAGTTCGATGAGGTCGCCGTTGCGAAGCAGATGATCATCGAATTCCGCGCCATTGACGCTGGCGCGGCCGTGACCGAGGCGGCGCAAGCGAAATCCATCGGGTATGACTAGGTCGAGTTGTAGATGATTTTCCCAAACGCCCGTGTCGACGAGGCGGAGGTCATCAACTTCTGCGCGGCCGATGATGCAGGGAAAACGGCGCGCATGGTGTGCGGTGCCCGCGCGGCTGCCATTTAGGACGCGTAGCTGGACCATCAGAAATAGCGGCGAGGAACGTAGACGCGATCGTCGTGAAAAAGCGGACGATCAAGCTTAGGATTCTTGAGGGCGGCTTTGCAGTCCACGATTTCCTCGGCCCCGGTCGCGCCGCGCGTAATAGTAACCTTAGTCTTATCACCAAATTCGCTAAAATCACCGGCGACGGAGATGGCCTTGAGCAAAGTGAGACCAGGCGTATAGGGATAGCGGTTCGGCGTGCGCACGAAGCCACCTACATACACCCAACGATCCTCCTGCTTCACCGTCACGGTTATCTTAGAATAAAAGTTCGGCACATAGCGGGAGCGGATCTCGGCTTCGAGCTGAGGCCGGGTCTTACCTGCTGCGACAAATGATTGGTCGAGGTGCAGGGTGATTTTGCCGTCATCGCCGATGGCTAAGTCCGCGCCGATGTTTCCGGTGGGCAGGTCTGAGAGGCTGACTTGGATCTTCTCCCCGATACGCAGCGTGGCGGAGGGGTCGGCCCCGCGCGGAGTGCTGGGACCCACCGGGGGAGTGTCACAGGCCAACCCAAGACAACAGAGCAACGACAGGGCCGAGAGTTTCCAATCTTTGCTCATGGGATAACGGGTTTCCGACGGCAGCGAGGCGGGCAATTAGTATTTCGGCTTGATCGGCGTTGTGGATTCAGCCGCGCCGTGAGGTTTGCGAGAGTCAATTTTACCCATCGGTTTGCCGTTGGCCGACGGCTCTTCGGCGTTGTTGTTGCTGTGATAATGATAGCCGCTGTAGTAATAGTATGATGCGTCGCTCGCAAGGTTGATGTTATTAAGTACGACGCCTAAAAGACGGCCACCGACTTTTTCAACCATCTGGCGCGAGCGAATGGCCAGCGACTGGGGGTATTTGCGGTATTGGATCACGAGGATGGCCAAGTCCGCCCCGCTGGCGAGCACGGTGGCATCGCTGACCCCCATAATGGGCGGGGCATCAAAAAAGACGAAGTCGTACCGACTCTTGGCTTCCTTGATGAAATCCTTCATTTGTGATGAATTTAGGATGCCGAGCGCGCTGCTTGGGAGGCGACCGCTGGGTAGAAAGTGTAAATTGTCGAGAGACGTGGTTTGCACCACCTCCTCAAGTTTATTTTGGCCGAGCAGGTGGTTGGTAAGGCCAAGTGAATTGGTAAGACCAAGGCGCTTGTGAAGGCTGGGGCGGCGGAGGTCGGAATCCACGAGCAACACCCTGTTACCATTCTGGGCGAAGACGGTTGCAAGGTTTAGGATGGTGGTGGACTTGCCTTCACCTGCGCCGCTGCTGACGACGGTGATGCAGTTGGCTTTTTCGTCTTTACGAGTAAAGAGCACGTTGGTGCGTAGCACGCGGTAAGCTTCGGCGTGGGGGCTGTCGAGGCCTTCGTTAAGGAGGGTACCCACATTTTGCGGTATCACGGCTAACACTGGAGCGGAAAGGGCTCGCTCCACGTCGTCGATGGTCTTGACGCTGGTGTCGAGATACTCAATGAAGAAGGCAATACCGATTCCCATGACCAAGCCGACGAAGCAGCCGAGGGCGATGTTGAGCACAAGCTTGGGATAGGCGGCTTTCACAGCCGGCTCAGCGAGATCGGTGACGCGAACGGCGGTGGTGCGGCCGATGGCGGCGTCGTTTTCCTCGACGAGTATCTTGGTCTTGACGGTCTGTTGGAGGCGCTGAGCCTGTTCGAGTTGGTTTAACGCGAGCAGGTAAGACCGATTTTTCTCGGCGGCAGTGCGGTTGCGCTGCTTGGCCTCCTCAAGCTTGGCTTCAGTAAGGGTGAGCGCGGCCGTCTGGGCTTTCAAGTCTGTCTCCAAGCCGAGCGTGATACCTTTTACCCGGTCGTCCACCTGCTGGTTAAGCTTTTGAATGACAGCTTGCATACGGAGGACTTCCGGATGCTGGGGGCCGAGATCGCGGCTTTTGCCCACAAACTCCTTCTCCGCAAGGCTATATTCTTCCAACCGACGGGAGAGGATTTCGTCATTGACGACTGGGCCGAGCGCATTACGCAGCTGATCCGGCGCAATCTTTTTCAATTCAGTAAAGCGCGTCTGCTGCTTGGTAAAGATGCCACGGATCTCAATCAACTGCTGCTCCAACGCACGTATGGTGTCGGTCTCCAAAGACATGATGCCGGCTTGGTTTTCCACAATCACGTTGAGGCCTTGGTCTTTGAGGATGCGATTTACATTGCTTTCCGCGCTGCTGACCAATGCGTCGTGCTCAGCGAGCTTTTCCTTGAGTACTTTGATACCCTGTTCGGCGAGGCGCTTTCGCAGGTCATCGCGGTTACCTTTGTAAACCTCAGCAATCTTGTTGGCGATCTCGGCGGCTTCGGCTTTGTCTTTGCTGTAGACGTTGACCTCAATGATGGAAGTGTTTCGGACATTGCGAGGGTCGATTAACTTGCTGAGGACTTGAAAGGCCTTCTGCCGAGACTCGCCGAGCAAGTATTTCTGGTTCCAGCGCTGCACTAACTTAAGGTCGTCTATGACCCTATAGAGCACATCTTTAGACTGGAGGATCTCGAACTGGGTCATCACGAAGTAAGGATCGTAGACCATCTGCATTTGCTGCGAGGCGAGCAGGTTGATGTCGCCCGTGTCCTTTTGCACGTCCATGCGGACAGTGCTCATGTAGGTAGGCTCAATCCATTGCGTGATCAAGGTGGTTGTGACCACCACAAGCAAAAAGACCGTGAAAATGATCAGCTTACGCATCCGGATGATGCGCCAATAATCAAGGAAATGTAGCCGCTGCTCGGCAGACTCAGTGGCGGGTGACGCGGCGTCCATGGGTTAGAAAAGCAAAAAAGGCCAGAGTTTGTTGGCTCCAGCCTCCCTCGCGAATTGCCAAGCCGTCAATCAGTAAGATACCCCAAGCAGAACCCCTTACCACGTGGACTTGAAGCCGAGGTAGAGACGGTTCCGGTAGTAGCTGCGGCCGGCGAGATCAGCATCCTGCCGATCATAGTTGTAGCCGCCCTCCAAGGTCAAAAACTGATGGATGCGCCACTCTAAGTTAATGCCGATGCCGAAGATATTATCAGCGACGTTGGGTGTACCGACTGTCTGGCGGTATCGGGAGAGTTGGTAGTTTGCCAACAATGAGCCGCGGAGATCGGGATTGAACTCGTGGTTCAACGAGCTGTAAACGCTAGTCGCCTCTGCGTCCACTGATGCGGCTACGTCGGTCGTGGACCGGACGTGACGAACACCTACCTGAGCACTGCTGTTGGGCAGGTAATCCCAAGCGACGTTCGCATCCACATAAGGGCTGGTGTTTGAACTAGTGAACCTCGGCGTAGCCAGGCTCGCATTGGGATACTTAATGTGCTGAAGGCCCAACCGGCCATTTACACGAAGATCCGGCGTGAATCGGTGTCCGACGCCAGTGAAAAAATAATGCGTCTGGCGATCGCGGGTTTCTGGGAGGTTGCCAGTAGCGTCCAAAGCGTCCTTGCTGGTCGAATTCACCGCACCGAAAGAGTAGCCCATCAGCAGCTCGGTCGAAGTCTCGTCGAAGATGCGATACCGGCCCGCCAACGTAAAAAGATGCTCCACACGATCTAGCAAGGCAGAGCGTGCACCAGGCCCGGTGTCTGAGGAGTCCTGCTGGTAGTCGAAGAAAGTGTTGGCGTAGCTCACCTCGGCTGACCACCGCTCCACGATCTCGTCAATCGCATACTTAAGTTCGATGTTATTACGAATGTTGTTGCCGGTGGTGCGACCAAAGGTCGACTGAACTCCCGCGTCCAGCACGCCCGGCTCCTGAGCGATGGCCAGCGAGTCCGTGAAAGTTAGTTTCTGCTTTTCGGTAAGCTGATGCCCCAACGCTACGCCGAAGTCGAAGCTGTGATCCGCTGAGCCGCTGGTGCG
>Ga0194116_10001812_pt1 | contig 29297 bp, 23 predicted proteins | sample TA2MahsurfametaG_4_FD_148617 | JGI IMG/M metagenome (GOLD analysis project Ga0194116, IMG submission 148617) | Freshwater microbial communities from Lake Tanganyika, Tanzania - TA2015008 Mahale S9 surface | ecosystem: Environmental > Aquatic > Freshwater > Lake | place: Tanzania: Lake...
TCTTTTGTTCCGGAGAAGGAAAATAGGAGATAAATTGGCTACGAATTGCCTTTCCTATGAGGTTGTAAGCTACCATGCCTGCGCCCTCTTGTTCTCCCTCATACACCAGCTCTACTTTGCCAGTGATGGCAGGAATCACCCCAAGTAAATCTACGATTCGTACTATAGTATTCGATTCTTTGTTGAGGTACATTCTTCTTTCTGCTGCAGAAATGAGATTTTCATAAGCAGAGATAGTTAATCGGGCAGAAACACCACTTTTCTCGTCCACATATTCTGAGTGCCGTGCCTCTATGGCAATTTGTTCTATCAAATCTTTCATCACTTCCGGCACATGGATCTGAGGCAGGGGCTTTCCAGAAAGCCGGGCTTCTTGTGCGGTTATTTTTTTGCTTATTTCTATGGATTTTGGAAAATGGGTGATGATTTGGCTTTCAATTCTATCTTTCAGCGGGGTCACGATGCTGCCTCGATTGGTATAATCTTCCGGGTTAGCGGTGAAGATAAATTGTATATCCAGAGGCAAGCGTAATTTAAATCCGCGGATTTGGACATCCCCTTCCTGCAGGATATTGAATAAGGCCACTTGGATTCTAGCTTGGAGGTCAGGGAGTTCGTTGATCACAAAAAGGCAGCGGTTGGATCGAGGCACCAATCCGTAATGAATTACCCTCTCGTCGTTGTAACTCAGCTTTAGCGTGGCCGCTTTGATGGGATCTACGTCCCCAATCAAGTCGGCTACGGAAACGTCCGGGGTAGCCAATTTTTCAGTGTATCGGTCTTCTCTATGCAGCCAAGCAATGGGACTATCCTCTCCTTTTTCCTCAAGAATAGCGCTCGCAAAGGAAGTCAGGGGCAGTAAGGGATCCTCATTGAGTTCAGACCCGTAGAGCACCGGGACATATTCGTCTAGAAGGAGAGTCATCATTCGAGCAATGCGGGTCTTAGCTTGGCCTCTTAAGCCCAATAAATTGATGTTGTGTCGAGAAAGAATGGCACGTTCAATATCCGGAATCACGGTATCTTCGTAGCCCCAAATTCCCTCAAATACATTCTCTTTATTTTTTAATTTTTCAATAAGGTTGTCCCTAAGTTCTTCTTTGATAGACTTGGGGGTATATCCAGATGCCTTGAGTTGGCCAAGGGTTTTTAATTGTAAGCGCTGTGTGCTAGAAAGCTGGGAGTAGTCCATGTTAAAAGCGTTTGGATCGGTTTCGTTTGTAGTCCTCAAAAATTACCTCGCCCAGTCCTTTCAAACTGCTGTAATACGCATTGCCTTGGTTTGCTTGGGTAAATTCTTTTACAAATTCCTTGAGATAAGGATCAGAGGCAATCATAAAGGTGGTTACGGGAATATTCAATTTTCTGCACCTCGCAGCAAGTTTTAGGGTTTCTGCCAAAATTTTGCTATCGATGCCGAAGGAGTTTTTGTAGTACTTGATGCCTACTTTCAGGCAAGTAGGCTTGCCATCGGTAATCATAAAGATTTGTTTGTTTGGGTTTTTTCTCCTGCGAAGTAAGTCCATGGCCAATTCTAAGCCTGCCACCGTATTGGTATGGTAGGGGCCTACCTGCAAAAAAGGCAGGTCTTTGAGCTCAATCTGCCAGGCATCGTTACCAAAAACGATGATATCTAAGGTATCTTTAGGGTACCTGGTCTTGATCAATTCGGCCAAAGCCATGGCTACCTTTTTGGCAGGGGTAATTCGGTCCTCTCCATACAAAATCATGGAGTGGGAGATGTCTATCATCAGGACGGTGGAGGTTTGGGAGCGGTGCTCCTTTTCTACCACCTCTAAGTCATCCTCTGTGAGCAGGTATTCTCCAGATAGGCCATGCTTTGCCTGAGCATTCCTCAGGGATTCGGTGAGCGCGATTTGATCTAAATTGTCTCCAAAGGTATATCCTCTACGGTCCGTACTTCTTTCGTCTCCTTGTCCTGAAAGCGTAGTTTTATGTTGTCCGGCTTTGCTGCGTTTGAGTTTGCCAAATATTTCTTCTAAGGCTCTCTTTCGGATGCTTTGTTCTGTTTTACCCGTAGCCTGAAGTTTTCCTTCTGGATTATCTTCTGACAAATACCCTTTGGATTTTAAGTCTTCAATGAAGTCACCAATGCCATAGTTGGGTTCTGTAAGTTGGTAACGTTTATCTAAGTTAGTCAACCAACTTAGGGCCTCGGAGACATCTCCTCCCGTCATGGAAATCAATTGAAGAAATAGGGACAAAAGATTTTCAAAGGTGTTTTTTTGCGGATCTGTGACAGGTACAAATTGAGTAAAACGTACACCTTTCATGCTTATGGATAGAACTTCAGGAATGAGTAAAAAATTTAACGATTCTTTTGCCGCGAGTTTGGCACAAAGCACTAATATAACACCCGCGCTGTCTTTGGAGTTTTATATTTTCAATAAATTTCCTTTTTCTCCTAAATTCAAGGCCTAATGACTGCTGCTGAATCCCATGCTCAACTGATAAAATCTACGGCCAAACGCTTGGGGTTTGACTATTGCGGTATTGCCAAAGCAGAGTTTTTGGAAGAAGAAGCCCCGAAATTGGAGGAATGGCTTCGAAGAAATTACCAAGGGAAAATGTCCTACTTGGAGCGGCATTTTGACAAGCGTCTCGACCCCAGCAAATTGGTGGAGGGGGCAAAAACGGTCGTGTCTTTGGTCTACAATTATTATCCTAGCCAACACCTGCCTCAAGAAACGGAGGATATCAAATTGGCCAAATATGCCTACGGAAAAGATTACCATGAGGTCATTAAGGCCAAACTAACCGAGTTTTTGGATCATTTAAAGGAGGAGGTTGGAGAGATTCACGGGCGTTCCTTTGTGGATTCTGCCCCCATCCTGGAGCGGCAGTGGGCCCAGCGTGCAGGATTGGGATGGATTGGGAAAAATAGCCTCTTGCTCCATCGAAATATGGGAAGCTTTTTCTTCTTGGCCGAATTGGTGATAGACTTAGAGGCAAGTCCAGACCTGCCCTTGTCCAAGGACTACTGCGGTACCTGCACGGCTTGTGTGGATGCTTGTCCTACTGAGGCTATTGTCGCCTCAGGCGTGGTGGATGCTTCCAAGTGTATTTCCTACCTCACGATAGAACTCAAGGAGGCTATTCCTACTTCATTTGCTGGAAAGATGGACCAGTGGGTCTTTGGATGTGATGTTTGCCAAGACGTGTGTCCTTGGAATCGCTTTGCTACCCCTCATAAGGAACCTGCTTTTGAGCCTTCGGAAGCACTTTTTGGATTTACGAATAAAGATTGGACAGAACTTACCGAAGAGACCTTTCAACGGGTATTTTCTGGTTCGGCGCTCACTCGGACTAAATTCAACGGAATAAAGAGAAATGTGAAATTCTTGCAAGATCCTAACTCAAAAGAAAACACCAAAATCTGAAAGGACTGACTTCTATTTCATCCCTTTGGGCAAGCGCAAGACCTCTTGCCATGCGAACGAGAAACGTGAAGCACAAAAGGGGTCCAAAAATGGGTTTTTCGGAGATATCGCCTGATTTTCTTATGTAAATTCTGAAACATGAAAATGACTTTACTTTGAATTGTGGTATATTTGCGGCATGAATAAGAAAGTTCTCTTACTGATTTTAGACGGTTGGGGTTTGGCCACTAATCCTGCCGTTTCTGCGATAGATAAAGCAAAAACGCCCTACATCGATAGCCTATTTCGTAGCTATCCCCATTCCAAGCTCGAGGCCTCTGGTCTGGCAGTAGGTCTTCCAGAAGGACAGATGGGAAACTCAGAAGTGGGCCACATGAATATTGGGGCCGGAAGGATTGTTTACCAAGATTTGGTTAAGATAAATTTGGCTATAGCCCAGGGAGAATTGCTGCATCATCCCGTGCTGATGGCTGCATTTGCACGAGCTAAAGAATCTAAAAAGAAGGTTCATTTTATAGGGCTAGTATCTGATGGAGGGGTACACGCACACATCAATCACCTCAAGGGACTTTGCGATGCAGCCAAGCACCAGGGGATGCAGGAGGTTTTTATTCATGCCTTTACCGACGGCAGAGATACAGATCCCAAAGGAGGGATCAAGTACTTGGCTGATCTTCAAGAACATCTTTCTAAGTCTGTGGGAAAGATAGCTTCAGTCATTGGGCGCTACTACGCCATGGATAGAGACAATCGTTGGGAAAGAGTAAAGCTTGCCTACGATGCGATGGTTTTGGGGGAAGGAGAAAAGTCAAAAGATATTCTTGCTTCTATACGCAAATCGTATAGCAATCATGTCACCGATGAATTTATCCGCCCCATCATTCAGGTAGGTAGTGACAACCAGCCCTTGGCGACTATACAAGAGGGAGATATGGTGGTATGTTTCAACTTCCGTACCGATCGAGGGAGGGAGATCACTCAGGCACTTACCCAGAGAGATTTTCCAGATTTCAACATGAAGAAATTGGCTTTGGACTACCTGACCTTTACCACCTACGACGATACTTTTTCAAGGGTTCAAGTCTTATTTGAAAAAGATAAATTGAACAATACCCTAGGGGAGGTTTTAGAAAGAGCAGGTAAAAAACAAATTCGAATTGCTGAAACAGAAAAATATCCACACGTCACCTTCTTTTTTTCAGGAGGAAGAGAAAAAGAATTTCAAGGAGAGAGCAGGATCCTCTGTCCTTCTCCTAAAGTGGCAACCTATGATCTTCAGCCAGAGATGAGTGCTTCGGAAATTGCCATGAAAATCAATGTGGAATTGCAGAAAAAAAGTACTGATTTCATTTGCTTAAACTTTGCCAATGCGGATATGGTGGGTCATACGGGAGATTTTGATGCTGCGGTAAAAGCCTGCGAGGCTGTAGACTCAAGCACCGAAAGTGTGGTAAAAACCGCCTCAGGTAATGGATATACCGTGTTAGTAATTGCAGACCATGGCAACTCAGACGTGATGATCAATGAAGACGGTACCCCTAATACGGCACATACCACCAATTTGGTTCCCCTGATTGTTGTGGATAAAGACATTGCTTCGGTGAAAGAGGGTAAACTGGGAGATTTGGCCCCTACGATTCTACACCTGATGGGGGTGGCCATTCCTTCCGAAATGACAGGTGAAATATTGGTTTCCTAATTAGTGAAATGAAGAATTCTTTTTATTTATTGGGCGTGGCTATCCTTCTTGCTTGTACTCCGCAAGGAGAACAGCCTAATTTGGAAAAACTGCCTTATTTTGATTTGAAAGGGTTTTTGGACCTAGAGTTGAAAAAACTAGATGGACAGTCTGTTCTAAAAACTTCTGAGCTAAACGGGGAGGAAAAGATAGAAGAACAACCCTATTCAGAAGCGCAGTGGAAAGAAGAATTTGATTCTTTCTACCAGGCTGACATCAACCTTCCTTCTTTGGCTACCGCCTATTCCACAGATATCAAAGTGGATTATCTGATTCATGAACTGTTACCAGAATCCGAAGGCAGGGTGAAGGAAATTAGGATTCGATACGTGCAGAGTTATCCTGCTGCCATTTCCTTTAAAATCAAAGAGGAAAATTTTTTTTACACAAGTACCACCCTTGGGGAAGCATACATGAATCAGTCCACGGGAAAACTTGACCATTATTCTTTAGAAACTACCCAAAAAGTAATGTTTCTAGATCCTACGCACATCAAAATTTCAGGAATTTTGAAATGATAGTGCCCTGAACAAGGTCTCAGGGGAAGGTCTTATTTATCAAATAAAGGTGGTCTTTTAGTTTGCCAATTTGATTTTTCTTGAATCAATCTGCCCAACATGATCAACTTTTCTTCCTCAAATAAATTGGCAAGTAGGGTAATGGAAGTGGGGGTCCCGTTGGCGGCAAATCCATTGGGTAGGCATAAGGCAGGATGTCCGGTGAGGTTGGTGATTTGTAGCTGTTGTCCGGCAAATGAAGGGGTGACAATGACATCGTATCCTTTTAGAAGTTCGTGCATTTCTTGAATCAAAACACTTCGTTGCCGGCTCATTTGCACGTATTCTACAGCAGGTATAAATCTAGCTGAGCGGAAGATGTTTGGCCAGGCATTGCGGTGCTGGGCCACCATCTGATCATCTAGGTCTAGCCGGGTGAATTCGTCAAAGGCAGCAGCACCTTCTACCTGCAGCATGGCTACTAAAGGCGCTGGATTGATGCTGGTCTTTAGCTCTAGAGGGTGGAGTTCTATTCCTTCCTTTCTCAAGAGATCCAATACCGCACGGTCATTTTCAATAGCGGAACGAGTGCCTTCAAAAAAGGAACTGAAATATCCTACTTTAAGCTTCTTTACTTCATTTTTAACAGAATAATTGAATGAGGCTGGAATGGTGGAGGGATCCTTCTGATCTGCTCCATGGAGTACAGCCAATACTAGGGCATTGTCCAAAGCGGATCGGGAAATAGGCCCAACTTTATCCATAGACCAGCTGAGGGCCATGGCGCCGTGACGGCTAATTCTCCCAAAGGTAGGCCTCAGACCTGTTACCCCGTTGCGGGTAGAGGGAGAGACGATGGATCCCAGCGTTTCTGTTCCTATGGCATAGGGGATCAATCCCGCACTTACTGCCGAAGCCGAACCAGCGGAAGAACCACTTGCCCCTTGTTTGAGGTTCCATGGATTTTTGGTTACGCCACCAAACCATACGTCGCCCATGGCCAAGGCTCCTAAAGTAAATTTTCCTATTAAAATACCTCCGGCCTCGTCCAACTTTTGTACTACGGTGGAGGTTTCGTTGAGGACTTGATCTTTGTAGGGAGTAGCTCCCCAGGTGGTTCGGGTATCAGGTACGGAAAAAAGATCTTTGATGCCATAGGGAATCCCGTGGAGAGGTCCTCGGTACTTTCCAGTGGCGAGTTCTTGGTCAAGAAGCCTTGCCTTTTTCAAGGCGCTTTCTTCCATCAAGGTGACCAGGCAAGACAAGGTGTCGGAATAGGTCTTGATTCGATGAAGGTAGATTTGTGTCAAGCGCTCGGAGCTCAGTTTCTTGGACTTGATCAAAACCGATAAATCACTTACAGGAAGGAAAGCAATATCGTGATCTTTTTCAGGCAGGGCTACTTCTTTGGGTAAACCCCAATCGTGGAGCTGTTGGTTTTGATCAGGATAAAATCCTTGGGGCAGGGGATTAAAGACTAAGGAGGGGCCTACGGAATTTTCAAGGGAAGTGCTTCGAAGGAGTTGAAAATTAGTTCTATGGGCGGTGATGCTTCCGACCATGCTGTCTTTTTCTTGTGGTGTAAAGGACAATCCGATGAGCTCGGCCGCCCCGTCTATAGATCCGGGCGTGATCTCCCCGGTGGATCTCCCCAAAGTAAAACCAAGTGCTAATACTAGTGCAGCTCCAAAGAGGAGAAAAGGGATAGAAAGGATGTTGTTTTTTCGAATCATTGGATAGTTTTGTAGTAATCGCCTCGATGTAGTACCTCAAGGTGTTCATTTCACCTAATAAAATCAAGTTTTCCATGCAAGAAGAGACACATTTTCCCAAATTCCCCATGCATTTCAGAGGACTCTTGTTGCTTGCCGGTATGTACACCCTGGCTTGGTCTGCCATTTATGCTTGGCTAGGCCCATTCCTACTTACGTGGATGGGTATGGGAAATTACCAAGGGGGTGAGTTTTATGCTCCATATTTTGGAGTGTTTGGTATGGGGGTAGGTATAGTATTATTCTTCTCTGCCTTTTATCCAGTGTCTTGGGTTTGGTTGATTTTGATAGGAATTTCTGGTAAGCTACTTACTGCAGTATGGTTTATCCTAGGATGTGTCCCTGAGGTAGGGTGGAATAAGCGGAGCATATTCCACTTGGTCTTCAATGAATTGATCTGGCTTATTCCATTAATTATCATCTTTTTAAGAAGTCTTCAAGTAAAAAATTTTCTTAGCCAATCGGAACGCTAAGCCAAATCACTCAAGAAAAACCGGCCCCTCCTAGATATAATTTTGAGCTGATCTTCGCCGAAAGCGCTAAGATCGGCTAAAGTTTTGTTGTACCTTAGAGGGTTATATTTTATCACTAGTTTTCCACCTTATTCCCGTTCCCATGTCTTCGCCTCAAGCACACAAACTTTTTCTTTTGGATGCCATGGCACTGATCTATCGGGCCCATTTTGCATTCAGCAAAAATCCAAGAATCAATTCCAAAGGATTGAATACAGGAGTAATGTTGGGCTTTACCAATACCTTGGTGGAGGTTCTGGAAAAGGAGAAGCCTAGCCACATCGCCGTAGCCTTTGATACCAAAGCCCCCACCTTTAGGCACCATCAGTACGAACCCTACAAGGCCAATCGTCTGGAGCAACCGGAAGACATCACTACCTCTATTCCTTGGGTAAAGGAAATTGTCAAGGCTTTTCAAATCCCTGTTTTGGAACTAGACGGTTACGAGGCAGACGATATCATAGGGACTCTGGCCAAAAAGGCGGAGAAAGACCACTATACTGTCTACATGATGACCCCAGATAAGGATTATGGGCAACTTGTAGACGATCATATTTTTCTTTATAAGCCTGCCTTCATGGGCAATGGGGTGGATGTCATGGGCCCCAAACAAGTTTGTGAAAAATGGGACATAGCCCATGTAGATTTGGTCCGAGATATCTTGGGGCTTATGGGTGATGCGGTAGATAATATTCCGGGAATTCCAGGAATTGGAGAAAAAACAGCGGTCAAATTGCTCAAGGAGTTTGGTACTTTGGAGGGGATTCTGGCCCATACAGATCAACTCAAAGGAAAGCAGCAAGAAAATGTGATCAATTTTGCCCAACAAGGACTGTTGTCTAAGGAATTGGCCACTATAAAAATTGATGTACCCATAGCATTTGATGAAAAGGCCTTGCGCTGTGATGGAATAGATGAAGAACGATTACGTGCCTTATTTGTAGAGTTGGAATTTCGTACGCTCGCCAGCAGAATTTTCAAGGAGCCTGCCCCCAAAAAAGCAGCTCCTGCGCCGAGTCAAATGGACTTGTTTGGAGCTGTAAGCCCTGCTTCAGCCCTTGCGTCAGAGGAGGAGACACAGGAGGAGGTACAACTTTTGCCTCAAGTGCCTTTTGATACCATTCAAAGCTACCATCACCATTACCATAAAGTAAAAGGGAAAGCAGCCATTGAAGAACTGGTGGAGTACCTCTTGCTTCAAAGGGAACTTTGTTTTGACACCGAAACCACTAGCCTGGATCCCATGAGGGCTTCCTTGGTGGGCATTTCTTTTGCCTACCTCGAAGGAGAGGCCTACTATATTCCTCTTCCAGAGGATATGGAGGAGTGTAAAGCGCTTTTGGAACTCTTGCGCCCTGTATTTGAGAAGGATTCCATAGTCAAAATCGGTCAAAACATAAAGTACGACCTGTTGGTGCTTAAAAATTACGGCATTACTCTAAAGGGCGCTTTGTACGATACCTTGTTGGCCCACTACCTCATTGAGCCGGAAGGGAAGCACGGTATGGACTGGCTGGCCCAGCAATACTTGCATTACAAGCCGGTGTCAATTACCGAATTGATAGGAAAAAAAGGAGTGGGACAGGCTTCCATGCGGGAGGTGGACGAAGATGAAGTCACGGCCTACGCAGCAGAAGACGCTGACATCACCCTTCGTCTTAAAGGCAAATTAAATCCTATACTGGAAGCTATAGGATTAAAAGAGTTGAGTCAAAAAGTTGAAAATCCACTGATTCAGGTTTTGGCTGATATGGAGTTTGAAGGAGTGCGTATAGATACCCATAGCCTCTCAGAGCTTTCATTGGTCTTGGAGAAGGAAAGTCTGGAAATAGAAAAGCGGGTCTACGAATTGGCCGGGGTCCGATTTAATCTTGCCTCTCCAAAACAGTTGGGGGAGGTGCTTTTTGACCGGTTGAAACTAGATCCCAAAGCAAAAAAAACCAAGTCGGGGCAATATGCTACCGGAGAAGAAATTTTAAGTAAACTGGCGGACGAACATGAAATTGCTCAGGCCATTTTGGAGCATAGGCAAATGGTCAAGCTGAAGTCCACCTATGTGGATGCGCTCCCTGCTATGATTAATCCCAAAACGGGAAGAATTCATACCACCTACAATCAATTTGTAGCAGCTACTGGGAGGCTTTCCTCTATCAACCCTAACTTGCAAAATATTCCCATTCGCACGGCTAGGGGAAGAGAAATCCGCAAAGCCTTTGTGGCTCGAGACGAACATCACGTGCTCCTCTCGGCAGACTATTCCCAGATTGAATTGCGCTTGATGGCGGCATTTTCTCAGGACGAATCCATGCTAGAAGCGTTTAAAAATGGTAGGGATATCCATGTCGCCACCGCTGCCAAAATCTTTAAAGTTCCCTTGGAAGAGGTCACCACGGACATGAGAAGAAAGGCCAAGACTGCCAATTTTGGGATCATTTACGGTATTTCTGCTTTTGGATTGGCCCAGCGCCTGTCTATACCCCGTGGAGAAGCCAAAGAAATCATCGATGCCTACTTCATGGAGTTTCCTGCGGTCAAAAAATACATGGATGGGGCGATTGAAAAGGCGCGAACTCAGGAATATGTAGAGACTATTTTAGGTCGCCGTCGCTACCTGCGCGATATCAATAGCCGCAACATGACCATGAGAGGCTTTGCAGAGCGTAATGCCATCAATGCTCCTCTTCAGGGCTCGGCTGCCGACCTCATCAAAGTAGCGATGATTCACATTTACGAATGGATGCAAGTCCAGAACTTGAAGTCGAAAATGATCTTGCAAGTTCATGACGAATTGGTCTTTGATGCCCATAAGGAAGAGGTAGAACTATTGAAGAAGTATATTCCCGAACTGATGTCCCAGGCTATTCCCTTACCAGTACCCATAGAAGTAGAGCTAGGAGTTGGGACAGATTGGTTGCAAGCGCATTAAAGTAGGAAGTATCTAGTAGCAAGTATCAAGACTTGAGAAACTGAACGAAGTACCAAGTACAAGGTACCAAGTAGGGTTTTCCTGAGAGATGTTAATTTTGTTTTTGATTAACAAATGGTCTTTTTCTTTTTAAATAGAACGTTCATTTAGAAAATACTTTGTACTTGGTACTTTGTACCTTGTACAACCATTCACCCCTTAAACTACATTCCATTGGCTAAAGTAAAAACCACCTTTTTCTGTCAGAATTGTGGGGCCCAGAGCCCGAAGTGGACTGGCAAATGCCCTGCTTGCGGGGAATGGAACACCTATGTAGAAGAGATTATCCAAAAAGAAGAACCAGGTAAAGGAAGTTGGAAGCCACAGGGCTCAGGGCTGAAAAAAGCCAGTGCTCCTAGAAAAATTTCTGAGGTCAACCACCAGGAGCAGCCCCGCTGGGTTACCTCTGACCCAGAACTAGACCGGGTACTGGGTGGGGGAATCGTGGTTGGTTCTCTTGTACTCATCGGGGGCGAGCCAGGTATTGGCAAATCCACGCTCATGTTGCAAATCGCTTTGTCTCTGAAAGGGAAGAAAGGGCTCTACGTCTCCGGTGAGGAAAGTGAAGCCCAACTTAAGATGCGCGCGGATAGGATGGCTGCCAAAAACCCTGAATGCTACGTGCTTTCTGAAACAAATACCCAACAAATTTTTCAACAGATTGAGGTCTTAAATCCAGATTTTTTGGTCATCGATTCCATCCAAACCCTACACAGCCAGCTGGTAGAATCAGCTGCTGGATCGGTATCCCAAGTGCGGGAATGCACCGCAGAGCTGATGAAATTTGCTAAGGAAACAGGCACGCCTGTATTTTTGATTGGCCACATCACCAAAGACGGGGCCATTGCTGGACCAAAAGTTTTGGAACATATGGTGGATACCGTGCTGCAGTTTGAAGGAGACCGGCACTTGACCTACCGCATCCTGCGCACCTCCAAAAACCGATTTGGTTCTACGCATGAGTTGGGGATCTATGAAATGCGAGCCGAGGGCTTGCGTGCGGTCTATAATCCTTCCGAAATCTTATTGACCCAGCGGGAAGAAGTGCTCAATGGAGTGGCCATCGGCGCGATGCTGGAGGGCAACCGCCCCTTACTGATAGAGATTCAGTCCCTAGTGAGTCCTGCTACTTATGGTACTCCGCAGCGAAGCAGTACGGGACACGATGCTAAGCGACTCAACATGCTTTTGGCGGTGTTGGAAAAGCGTGGAGGCATGCGCCTAGGACAGCAAGACGTCTTTTTGAATGTGGCAGGAGGTCTTCGCGTGGATGATCCAGGCTTGGACTTGGCTGTGTGTGCCTCCTTGATTTCTAGTTACGAAGATATACCCGTTTCGGAGCATATTTGCTTCGCCGGCGAGGTGGGCTTAGGAGGGGAAATACGAGCAGTGTCTCGCATAGAAAACCGTATGGCTGAAGCTGAAAAACTTGGCTTTAAAAAGATCATGGTTTCCAAGTATGCAGTCAAAGGATTGGACCTAAGCAAGTTTAAAATCCAAATCATCCAAGTAAGTAAGTTGGAAGAGATGTATTCCCTACTTTTTTGAAACTAGATAGGAGTTGGATTATTTTCATAAACTTCTGTTTTTATCCTATTAATATGGATTGTTTTCAGGCCTAAGCCTGATAATTTAATTGAACTTTAGTCCCAATTTCCTTACCCCAAATCCCTATGAAAGCTTTCCTGACCATTGCACTGCTTGTCCTCTCCAATTCCTTCATGACTTTGGCCTGGTATGGCCATTTGAAATTTGCGGAATGGAAGTGGTTTAGCAAATTGGGAGTATTGTCTATTATTTTAATTAGTTGGGGGATAGCCTTGTTTGAATACCTATTTCAAGTGCCTGCCAATAGAATAGGTTATTCTGCCAATGGAGGTCCTTTTTCCTTGGTGGAGCTCAAGGTCATACAAGAAGTAATTACCTTGTTGGTGTTTTTAGGATTTTCTTTGTTAGTATTTAAAACAGAAACCTTCAAACTAAATCACTTGATTGGTGGGGTATTCTTAGTTCTTGCGGTATATTTTATTTTTAAGAAATAATTCCTTTTTCTGGACCTTACCTCCTGCACGCATAACCTATGGACCTACCCCACTCTTCTTCTGAACAAACGCTTGACCCTCAAGATTGGGAGTCCATGAGAAAGCTTGGCCACCAAATGGTGGATGATCTGATAGACTATTGGCAGGGAATTCGAGATGAAAAAATTTGGAAACCTATCCCTGAGGAAGTGAAAGCTTTTTTGGATCAACCCCTTCCAGAAAAAGGCCAATCCCCTGAGGAAGTATACCAAGATTTTAAAAAATACATTTTTCCATACAATAAGGGGAATGTGCATCCTCGATTTTTTGCTTGGATACAGGGTACGGGGACCCCTTTAGGTTCTTTTGCAGACTTGCTGGCTTCAGGAATGAATCCCAATACTGCTATTGGCGAACACTCTGCGATGTATGTAGATCGGCAGGTGGTCAATTGGTGTAAGGAATTGATGAACTTCCCTTCTGAAGCCTCTGGAATCCTGGTTAGCGGAGGCTCTATGGCTAATATCACCGCCTTGACTGTGGCGAGAAATTCCTTTGGAGAAGAAAAGATCCGACAAAGAGGACTCAAGGCGGCTTCCTCCCAACTGTTGATTTACTGCTCGGTAGAAACGCATTCCTGCATTCTAAAAGCAGCCGAAATTATTGGTTTGGGAAGCGAAGGGGTTCGAAAAATCCAAGTGAATGAACAATTCCAGCTGGACACCACTGCCTTGCGAACTCAAATCCAGGCCGACCTTCAAGCAGGCTTTCTGCCCTTTTGCCTGGTAGGCACTGCTGGCACGGTGAATACGGGGGCCATTGACCCCATGGAGGAGCTGCTGGAAATTTCCAAAGAATTTGGACTCTGGTTCCATGTGGATGGCGCCTATGGGGCTTTGGCCAAACTTGATCCGATCTATGCTGATGCCTTGCGAGCAATGGAGGAAGCAGATAGCTTGGCCTTTGACTTGCACAAGTGGCTGTATGTGCCCTATGAGGTGGGCTGTACCCTTATTCGAGATCAAAAAAAGCATCGGGATGCCTTTGCACTTACCCCTAATTATCTCTTGCAAGAAAAAAGAGGGCTTTCTGGTGGTCTAGACTCTATTTCCAATTATGGATTTGAACTTTCTCGAGGATTCAAGGCGCTAAAGGTATGGATGTCTCTCAAAGAACATGGGAGGGAGAAGTATGCCAGCATGATTACTCAAAACAATATGCAAGCAGCATATTTGGCAGAACTTGTTCGTAAAAGTCCCCAATTGGAGTTGACTGCTCCGGTATCGATGAGTATTACCTGTTTTCGTATGGTGGTTTCGGGATGGGAAGAAGCAGCCCTTAGGGAGTTGAATAGAGAAATTTTAGTTTCCCTTCAGGAGGAAGGAATCGCCTCCCCGAGTTCTACGATTTTGGATGGAAAATATACCCTTCGAGTAGCCAATGTGAATCAACGCACCCGCATGGAGGACATGGACCTTTTGGTTAGGGAAGTAATCCGTTTAGGAAAGCAAAAAATAGCTTCTTCTTAGGTGAGGTTTGGCTTAATTTTTGCTGGTATAAGAATGAAAATTTTTCTTTAACCAACTTTGCAAAAAAGAACACTACTTCCCTTCATTATTGCTTGCGTATTTTTCAGCGCGATTAGCGCTCAAGCGCAGGAACTTGGACTTAGATTTGGGCACATCAATGGCAATAACGTGGCCTTGGACGGCATTTTCTCTACGGGAGAATTCAGTAGAGTACATGGCAACGTGAGTTTTGGGTCTACTGGCCTAGGGGTAGATGCCCTTTGGAACCCCATTTACGATGACATTCCGGATACCGACCTCAAATGGTATGCAGGCTTTGGCCCATCGGTGTATTTGGCCAATGATTTTAGATTTGGAGGCGCAGGAGAGGCAGGACTAGAATATGCGTTCTCAGAGGTACCGATTACGGTAGGATTTGATTTTAGACCTTACTTATTTTTGGTGGAGGTGACCGAATTTAGGGCCGGATTTGGACTCAACGTACGCTGGAGGTTAAACTAACACGGATGAAATACAAAAAACCCTGCCTTCAAACAGGGTTTTTTGTTTCCTTAGTTGATTATCCCCTTTTTTATCAGTAAAGGAAGAAAATAAAATTTGATTTCATTTCAATCGGCTGTGGACGGTCGTCTGTCAGCCGTTGACATGCTTAAAATTCTACGATGAGTCCTATAGTGGGCAAAATGGTGCCAGCTGGATTTGCTAAATTCCTTAGTTGGTAGCGGCTGGGGTCTTTAGGGTCTATGGCAATGTCGCCTTGTGCGTCCCTTATGGGAAGAATTAAAGGGGGCTGAGTAGCTTGGAAATTGTATGCATTTTGCACATCCAAGTACCAATTCAGAGTCCACTTTTCGTAAAAATACTTTTTGTCTAATCGGATATCGAGCTGGTGGTAAGGATTTAGCCTTGCCCCATTTATTCTAGAAAAATCCAAAATGGCAGTATTCCGAAGGTCCCAGTTGGACCTTAAGCTAGATGCATTTAGGTCTGTTGGGGTATAGGGATTGCCACCCAGATATCTCCAACGTCCTCCTAATTCCCAATTATTTGAAAAGCGCTTGCCAGCTGTCATGCTCAGGATAATTCGGTTATCCCAGGAGGAGGGGATCATTCCCTCTGAATTTGGGTTGGTAAATTCGCTTCGTACCAAGGTCATGGATGCAATTCCATAAAAATTTCGGAAAAGACGTTGTTGGGCAAGAAATTCTATTCCATAAGCTCTTCCTGTAGAATTGGACAAGACGGGTTCATTTCCTATCGCTCCAAAATCTGCACCTAAGTTGGCTAAGGAGATTCCGTTTCGAATGGAGCTGGGATAATTGCTGTAGCGTTTGTAAAATGCCTCCAGGGTAAATCTCCTTGCTTTTTCGGGCCTTAGGTATTCTAAACCTCCAATCAATTGTGCGTTTCGAATAAATCGCACGTCGTTTTCTTGGTTGACATATTCGCCCAGGTTGTTTTGGAATCCAAGGATGGTATAAGCAGGTCTTTGGTAGTATACCCCTGCATTGGCAGTAACAAACAGGTTAGGCTGTAGCTGGTAAGAAAGGGAAAGCCTAGGGCTCAATTGCTTAAATGGATTGGAAGCCGTGCTTGCGAAGTTAGAACCGTCCATTCTTATTCCCCCCGAAAGTAAAAGGCGGTCGCCTAACCCATTTCTACTGCCTGAAACAAAAGCCCCATAACTGGTATAGTTTGATACGGCCGAAATGTCTACTATTCCTCCCGATTGTGAGAGGACTGCTCTATCGTAATTATCAATCAGGTACCGGGCATACTCTAAATTTACCCCGTACTTTAGGGTGTATCCTTTTCCAAAAACGCTATTTTCTGCTCTTAATTTATTTTCAGATTCTTGGGAGCGGTAGTCAAAAAGTAGATTTTTTGGATTACTTTCATCGTTGCCCGCATACTTTATGGATTGGTTGTTGAGCATGTTGCGGCTGAGTACAAAGGTCCAGTATCCATTTTCTCTGAATCGCTTAAGTTTAGCCCCTGTGGTATAATTCCATTGAGATTGTACGGCGAGGACGCCTAATAAGTACAGTCTATCTTCTTTTTCTTCTTGAGTTTCCTCCTCAGGAACATCCTCATTCAGGGCGAATTGATCTATGGCCCCGAGTCCAAGGATGGTCAATTCGGTTTTATCGTTGATTTTGGTGGTGGTTTTTAGCTGAAAATCATTGAAGGTGGGAAGAAAGGGAAGTTGGAGCAAGCGAAATAGTCCTTGTAGGTAAGATCTTCGGGCCGACAAGGAGTAGGTAGTCTTGGGAGACAAAGGACCCTCGTTGGACAGGGTGAGTTCGGAGGCGCCTAGCGTAAGTTGCGTAGCCATACGATCTCTTCGTCCTTCTTTGAGTTGAATTTCAAAAAAGGAACTCAAGCCATTCATTCTATTGGCAGGAAATCCACCTGTGATCAAGTCTACGCTTTTGATCAGGTTTACATTTATCATGCCTACGGGACCTCCTGAAGATCCTTGGGTAGAAAAATGGTTGATCACGGGTACCTCGATTTCGTCTACAAAAAAGCGATTTTCATTAGGCGCTCCTCCTCGAATCAAAATGTCATTTCTAAAACTAGGAGTACTTGCCACACCAGGAAGGGACTGAATGACTTTAGAAATGTCCCTATTTCCACCTGGATACCTTTCGATCTCATTGGTGTTCAGCTTCCTTACCGACAAGGGGGTTTCTTCCGAGCGAGTAAACTCACTACTGACGACTACTTCGGAGAGTTCCTCTGCCTCTTCAATGAGACTAAAGTCCAATTGCACGGCTCTAGCCAGGGTCACTTGGATTTCGTAGGCTGTGCTCGATTTGTAGCCCACAAAGCTAACCCTCACATTGTAAAGACCTACTGGAACATTGCTGATTTCATAATTGCCCTCTGCATCACTGATTGCACCTAAGTTTGTATTGAGCAATAGTACATTGGCAAAAGCTACAGGTTGGTTATTGATGGAATTGGTGATTTTTCCACGGATTATTCCTTGTCCAAATCCGCTTAGGGAAAGGCTGAGAAAAAGGCAAGTGAAAATAAAGTGGCGCATAAAGGAATAGTTGGCTGTAGATAGGTAAAGCAATAAAGAATTATCCTGCTTGTTTTTCTTTTTCTCTCCATAACCTCCACCAAGGGGTAGCAGGAGAGTCGTGGTGCTCGTAGTGGTAGCCGAAAAAATAGCAACTCACAAAAGCCCAAAGGTGGTTTTTGGTTTGAGACCTAGAATGATGCAGGTTGTGTTGCTCTCCCTTGTGAGGGAGAAAGGTACCGAAGAAGAACAATTGCAAGGTGGAAAGCCCAGCCGGGAGCATCCAAAATACAATCAAATTTTCCATGGGGAGTACCAACTTCAATAGGTTGTAGGTGATCGCCATGAGTAAAAACTGCCAAAGGTTGAGGTACTGAAGGATAAAACTCCCGTACCAAATGAAAAAATTTCCCGAAGGATGGTAGTCGGGGTCCTTATCGGTAGCCACATGTCGGTGATGCTCGTGGTGCTTGGAAAACAACTTCCAGTAGAAATTGTAGGAGAAGAGGAGGGCAGCAACCCATCCGGTAAAATGATTAATTTTTTTATTTGTAGAGACTACCCCATGCATGGCGTCGTGGGCAGTGATAAATAATCCTGTGTACAGGTGGGTTTGCAAAAGTATACCCAAATAAGTCAGGGGATTGTCCCAAGAGAATTCCCAGGTGAGCAAAAAAGCCATAGAAATAGACCAGCACAGAATGATTCCCCATGCGATAAGCAATCCCTTGGTTCCTAGGGAGGGTGAAGGGCTAAAATGATTCATGAAATGCCAATCAAAAAGTTAGGATTCGCTCTTTAACATGCTCCATGAGCCACATGGGAGTGGAAGTAGCCCCACAAATTCCCACGGAATTCCCATGTTCAAACCAGGATTCTTCGATTTGATCGGGATTGGAGACAAAATAAGTTTGGGGATTTTTTTCTTTGCATACGTTGTACAAGACCTTCCCATTGGAGGATTTTGTTCCACTTACAAAGATGATTTTATCAAACTTGTCTGCAAAATCCCTAAGCTCTTTGTCTCGATTGGATACCTGTCTACAGATAGTATCGTTTGAATTTACAGAAATACCATTTTCGTGTAAGATTCGGTTGATCTCGTAAAAGTTATCGGTGCTTTTGGTGGTTTGACTATAGAGGGTAAGATTTTTTGGAAGATTGGGAAGGTCAAGTTCTGAAATGTCCTGAAAAACTATCGCCTTGTTGTTGGTTTGTCCTAGCAGTCCAATAACTTCCGCGTGCCCGTGTTTTCCATAGATATAGATATTTTCATCCTTATCGAAAGAATTCTTAATTCTATTTTGAAGCTTTAAGACAACTGGACAGCTTGCATCGATCAAGGTGAGGTTGTTTTTTATAGCCAATTCATATGTGGAAGGAGGCTCGCCATGAGCTCGAATTAGAACTTTTTCATCTTTTAAGCCATGCAAGTCACCGTGATCGATGATCTTCAATCCCTTTCGGGTAAGTCGATTTACCTCTTCGTCATTGTGTACAATATCTCCCAAGCAGTACAGGTACCCTTGCTCGTCAAGGATTTCTTCTGCCATTTCGATGGCGTAAACAACCCCAAAACAAAATCCTGAATGATCGTCAATATGAACTTTTAGGCCTTTCATCGATTATTTAACTGCTTTTAAGTCAAATTGTTTGGTAGATCTAAATCGCTCCAGGAAACTAATGTTCATTAAAAATAAGATCATGGAATACACCAAATCTTCTATGGGTACGGTCCAAATTCGAATGCCAAGATTTTCAGTATTGTTGTAAATAACCACAGGTTCATCGGTGAGTCCCCCGGTAAGGATCCCATTGCATATCATAAGTGGAATGAGGTGGACTAAGTAAGCGAAAATAAAGCGCCCCAAGTACTTTTCTTTGAATACAAAGTAGTGAATGGCCAGGGTACACGCACCTACAAAGAAATTGACCGAGGTATACCACTTGTCCAGGTGGAGCACAGCCATGAGGAGCAGGAAAGGCACTAGGATCCAGACGAAGCTTTTTCCGAAGGATAAGAAGTAATCTTTTGGGAAAAAGTAAATCAATACCTCGTATATAAATACCGATGAAAAAGGGACGATGAAAAAGAACAGCCATTCTTCGAGGGGAAGTCCCAGCCAAAATATGCCCAGTACGTAGGTAGAATTGAATTCCCAGACCCCCAAATGGGTAAACCACACGTCCCAAAGGATAAAAAAGGTAGCGGTCAGCCCCATGCCAGGAAAGAGGAATTTCCATTGGGAAACGTAGCGAATCCTATGCTCGAAGGATTGGGCTAGAGGATAGCTGAGGGCAAAGATCAGCACGCCGAGGTAGAGGTACTTTTCCATTAGGAGAAGCCGAGTTTGTTTTCCACATAGCTGCCAAAAAGAAGGCTTAGCTTTCGTGCGTTGGGAATGCGCACCCGCTGCTGTGTTATCGTTTCTGGAGGGAGCTTTTTGATCTTATCGAACAGCTTTTGGTAGTAGAGGTAAGCCAGCTTTACCCCAAGTTTTGCTCCTTGCGGCAGACCTGCAATTCCTACGAGGGAGTCGTCAAAGTCTTTTTGGATATCTTCTTCTATGGCTTTTTTGACCGCAGTATTGAAGCGATTGAAGTCTACCCCAGGAAAATACACCCTTCCTCGTTCTTCAAAATCACTTTTGAGGTCTCTAAGAAAATTTACTTTTTGAAAAGCCGACCCCAATTTGCAAGCGGGGTCTTTCAGTCTTTGGTATTCGGCTTCATCCCCTTGGCAAAAGACCCTCAAACACATAAGCCCCACGACTTCGGCTGAGCCGTAAATATATTCCTGGTACTTGGAATCATTGTAAGTTTTGAAATCCAAATCCATCTCCATAGAATGCAAAAAGGCTTCAATCAACTCCTGATCTATGCGGTATTGATTGACGATGAGTTGGAAAGCATGTAGAACTGGATTAAGTGAAATTCTAGCTTCAATGGCTTCGTAAGTATCTTTTTTAAATCGATCTAGTAGGGCTTTTTTGTCCTGATCGTGAAAGGTATCTACGATTTCATCGGCATAGCGAACAAAGCCATAAATGGCATAAATGGGAAGATGAAAATTTTTAGCTAAGGTTTTAATTCCCAAAGTAAAGCTCGTGCTGTACCGTTGGGTGATCAACTTGCTGCACTCAAAGGTGGTTTGGTCAAAAAGTAATTGTGCATTCATACAGGTAATATACCTTTTTGTTTACAAATTGTTTTCTTTCATCACTTCTTTTGCCACTACATGGCCTGAAATCAGGGAGGGCGGGACCCCAGGGCCGGGTACGGTCAATTGACCCGTATAGTACAGGTTGCTTACCTTTTTATTTTTCAAACTGGGTTTCAAAATGGCCGTTTGCATGAGCGTGTTGGCCAAACCGTATGCATTTCCTTTGAAGGCATGGTAATCTGACTTGAAATCTTGGTGCGCATATGATCTTTTGTAGACCACATGGGAGCGAATCTCCTGACCAGTGATTTTTTCCAACCTGTCCATGATCAGGTGATAGTAGGTTTCCCTCATGTCTTCTGAATCTTCTAAATCAGGGGCTAGGGGAACAAGCAAAAACATATTTTCCATGCCTTTGGGGGCAACTGTGGGATCCGTGATGGATGGAACAGAAGCATAAAATAAGGGTTTTTCAGGCCATCTTGGGCGAGTGTAGATGGCGTCCGCATGAGGCCCTAAAGGCTCATCGAAAAATAAATTGTGGTGCCTAAGGTTAGAAAGTCGTTTGTTGATACCTAGATAAAATAACAAACTGGAGGGAGCCAAGACCCTCTTGTCCCAATAAGCAGCCGAGTAATTGCGGTACGGGGGCTCTAAGAGCTTCTGATCTACATGATGATAATCTGCTCCCGCCACCACGATGTCAGCCGTAAGGATTTCCCCAGTACTGAGTTGCACTCCTGTGGCCTTCCCATTTTCTATCAAGAGCTGGCTGACTTCAGCTTGGTAGCGAAATTTTACCCCTTTTTCCTCTGCTAAGGAAACCATCCCTTTGATGATTTCATGCATCCCCTTTTTAGGATACCAGGTACCTAAGGCAATGTCGGCATAGTTCATCAAGCTGTAAAGCGCAGGGATATTTTGGGCTGTTTCTCCTAAAAACAAGACCGGAAATTCCATCAATCGGATGATTTTTTCATTCGAAAAATAGCTACGTACGTGCTTGGCCATGGATTGAAATATATCCATGCGGATCATATCCAAAAGCAGACGGGGTGAGGTAAACTCAAATAAGGACCTGCTAGGACGGTGAACCAAGTCGTGTATTCCTACCTCGTATTTGTATTTGGCTTGAGCCAAAAATTTATCCAAGTTTTTGCCAGCCCCAGGTTCTAGGGAATCCAGCATAGACCGAAACGCTCCTAAGTCTGCGGGTATATCCAGGACATCGTCTTTTCCATACACTACGGCATAGGAGGGGTCTAAGCGTAACAATTCGTAGTAATCGGATGGCTTTTTTCCAAAATGGGCAAAATACCTTTCGAAGACATCTGGCATCCAATACCAGCTGGGTCCCATATCAAAAACAAACCCCTGGTGCTCGAACTTTCTCGCTCTTCCACCAGGGGAATTATTTTTTTCTACTAGAGTTACTGTGCAGTTGCCTTTTGCCGCCAAGTGGGTAGCTGCGGAGATTCCAGCAAATCCGGAACCAATGACTACCACATGTGATGTTGACATAAAGTTAATTTTTGTGCTTGTATACCATCAAGTCCTCTTTCAACAGTTTTCGGGCAATATGAATTCTATTTTTTACAGTTCCAATAGGAATCTGAAGTTTATCGGCTATTTCGTGGTATTTGAACCCTCTAAAATGCATCATAAAGGGCACGCGATACACCTCTTCTAATTTATCAATGGCTGCTTGAATGTCATCCATGGTAAAGTTACCAAAAACTCCATTGTCAATTAATGCATCGCTAGAGTTGATGAAATGTAAGTTGTCGGTTGTATCTACAAATGTACCTCTGCGAACCATGCGCTGGTAATTGGTAATGAAGGTGTTCTTCATGATGGTATACAACCAGGCTTTAAGATTTGTGCCTTCTGTAAATTTATCCTTGTTGGTGAAGGCTTTTACCATAGTATCCTGAAGAAGGTCATTCGCATCGTCTACATCACGGGTCAACTTCATCGCAAAGGGCTTTAAAGAGCTGGAAAGCTTCTGAAGGGAATAACTAAATTCTAAAGTAGTCATGGCGCTTAGATTTTGTTTAATCAAATTTAGGAACAATTAAACAAAATCCAAATAAATTGTTGAGTTTTATTTTAAAAAAGTTAAACAAAAAATAAATGAATAGTAATTCAAATTTAAAAAAAGGCTTTTATAATAAACAAAGGCACTTTTTTGATTCAGTGCCTTTGTTTAATAAAAAATAAATTTTGTTTAACTATTTCTCTTGGTAGACAGGCTCTAATTCTTCCAAGAGATCTTTGATGTCTCGGATGTAGTTTAGCTGTTGTACATTTTCTGGAAATACCAAATCTTGTCCAATAATTTGGTACCCAGTTACCAAGAGCTGTGCTCCCGAAAAGCGTTCTGAAAGGGCAGAAACGTATTCTTGTACGTATTCTGAAGAGGGGGAAGTGGTCACTACAGTCAACAAAAACTCCGGTTGATGAAGTTTGTACACGGAGAGCAAATCATCGTTTGGGGTACTTTGACCTAAATAAACGACCTTATGGCCTTTGGATTTGATCAGGTAGCTTGCGAATAGAAGGGATATTTCGTGCAGTTCTCCTTCGGGCAGGAATAGCAAGAATTTCTTACCCCCACGTTGAGATAGCTGGCCGTCTATGGCTACGATCAATTTTTGACGCACCAGGTTGGAGATAAAATGTTCTTGTGCAGGGTTGATCGCTCCCGTCTGCCACAGTACCCCAATCTTGGACATGAAAGGGTAGATGATGTTGAGCATGGTCTGCTCAAAACCTAGTTTTAATATATTGGTGCTTAAAATTTTATCAAAACGCTCTTCATCCATTTCAATCATGCAAATGGTTAAGGCATGAATTTGGTCGTCGTGCGTCAGTGACCTTTCGGTAAGCTTCATTACTTCCTCTCTTACTTCATGGGAAGACATGGAGGCTATTTTGCTGATTTTGATGCCGTTGTCATTGAGTAAGGCAACGTTTAAAATCAACTTCAGGTCGTCATCGTCGTAGAAGCGGATGTTGGTATCCGTACGTTTGGGTTGAAGCAAATTGTATCGCTGTTCCCAAATTCTCAGGGTATGGGCCTTGATGCCCGAGAGTTGCTCTAAATCTTTGATGGAATACGTGCTCACTTTTCCTCCTCTTTAAAGAATTTTTTGGGGACTATAAACAAACCAAAAGAAACGGCATCATCCTTTTGATTGGTCTTGTGATGGGCTTGGTGTGCCTTATAGATTCCTTTCAAAAAAGGATTGGAGGGCCTACCAAACCAGGTCAATCTTCTATGTACCAATACATCATGCAACACAAAATACAGCATGCCATACAGGCTAATACCTATGCCCATCCAAAAGCGGTAATCCAATGTATCCACTCCAAGGAAAATCAAGGCTACGGCAATACCTCCAAAGAGGATAGAAAATAGATCGTTCCACTCCAAGAAAGAGCCAGAATGCCGGTGATGTGTCTTATGGATCATCCACAGGGGACCGTGCATAAGGTACTTATGAATGAACCATCCAGATATTTCCATAGCGACAAATCCGAGTAAGATGAATAGGGCAGATAACATGGTTGTTATTATAACTACGGCAGAGGAAATTTGTTAACTAAATAGATCATTCATAGGAAAACCCTAAAAAGTAAGAGTGAAATTTAAAAGGGTAAAAAATATAATCCAGACCAAAAGTAAAAATGTTGCCAAAGGATTTTGCTTGTCAAAATTTGCCTTTCTCCAAATCAACTGAATCAAAAAGGACACGCCAAACCAACCCAAATAATTGCTCATTGGAATGATCTCCCACTTCCAAGCCCAATACTCAAGGGATATGGCTACGGGTTCTAATATATAATCCAAAGCAGTCATGGCGCTGGCCCCTAGAAAAGCAGCATAAGCATCGCTGGGGATCTTGTGAAATACCGAGACAGTGAGGTAGCTTAGGATAAACCAATTTACACCTATCACCAAAGGTACTTCCCAAAGGGTCAGGCCTAAGGTAGGCCCATAGACGTAATCTCCGTAAAGGTATCCTGTGTGAACTCCTATAAGCTCGGACCCAAACCCTATACAAAACGTAGCACCTGCCACCACGGGAAAAGCTTCGCTCCAACCCTTGTGGTAAACCAATATGAGCCCCATGGTCAACAGTAGATGTACGGGTGTTAAGGAGAGAAATAGCGCTCTGTATTCTGGAAGGCTCAGTCCTACTGCGCCAACTCCATGAAGGGCAAGGAGAATAATTTTTCCAATTAAAATGCGTTTGGAGGAGATGTTCCCTTCAGAAGCTGAAATTTTATGCATAACTAGTGGGTATATAGCCTATTCCTCTGTGAATGCTAACTTTATCCCTTAGAAATTGTTACCTACAAAAGTAATAAAACCCCCATTCCGTGCATGATTCTATACAACATTACCTTAAATGTAAGTGCTGCTTGTGAAGAGGATTTTGTGTCTTGGATGAAAACAATCCATATTCCTGAAGTTATGGGGACAGGAATTTTTCATCATCAGGTGTTCTATCGCTTGGTACACCATAGCGAAGATGGCTCGGTCAACTATTGCATACAATACTTTACGGAGTCCATGGATCGCATGCTGGAGTACGAACGTGTGCATGCGCCAGCTTTGCGAAAGAAAACCCAAGAAAGATACCAAGACCAAGTGGTAGCTTTCCGTACTTTATTAGAAACCATTTGAGCTATGCCAAAAATTGTCAAACTTCTGCTCAGCCTCCTGTTGCCCCAAATAGCCGGGGGTCTAGGGGCTTTTTTTACCCTAAGTTCTGTTCAAGACTGGTACTTAAAGATCAATAGGCCCTCTTGGAATCCTCCCAGCTGGTTGTTTGGACCGGTATGGACCACGCTGTACGTACTCATGGGGATTGCCTGCTTTTTGATTTGGAAGGCGGAGCATCCCTTAAGAAAACAAGTCCTCAGCCTATATTTCCTTCAGCTCTTTTTCAATTTTCTGTGGTCTCCCGCTTTTTTTGGAGCCCAAAGCCCTTTATTGGGTATGGTGGTGATCCTTCCACTGTGGGCCATGATTTTGGCATGCGTGATTCAGTTTCGCAAAATCAATCTCTGGGCTTCTGCTTTGATGGTTCCTTATTTGCTTTGGGTAAGTTTTGCTTCTGTTTTGAACGGGACCATTTGGTGGTTAAATCCATAAAAAAAGCCAACCTAAATTTTAGGTTGGCTTCAATGGGACTTGCTACTTTTACTCCTTTACCGAAGTAGTCACCTTAGGCGCTTCTTTGGTCCATGGGCTCACATCCAATTTTCTTGGTGTAGGAAGAATTTCGTCAAGGGTATTGCCATCGTACACCCTACCGTCCTTCACCACGTGGATGATGCTGTTGGTATTTCGGATGTTTTCCAAGGGGTTTTTATCTAAGATGACCAAATCGGCCAATTTACCTGCAGAGATGCTTCCCAATTCCTTGTCCAGACCCAAGGCTTCAGCACCTAAAATGGTAGCTACCTTTAAGGCGTCGTGCGCTTTCATGTTGCCACTAGCAATAGACCACAATTCCCAATGGTAGCCAAGTCCTTGGAGCTGACCATGTGAACCCACACCGGCAAGACCGCCCTGTTGAACCACCGCATTGACGCCTTGGGCATGCTTCTGGAAGACATGATCTTCCGGAGCAAACCATCCGCCAAGTCCACCTACTCTTCTTCTGGCTTTTTCATTTAACTCGTTGTATGGAGTAAAACGATTAAGCTTAGGATCGTGAAGAGGGCTTTCTGTGGTGTAGAAGTAGTTTTCCGCCCAAGGACCTCCGTAGGCCACCAATAAGGTAGGAGTATAGGCCATTTTACTTTGGGCTATGGTTTTAGTCACGTCACTGTACAATGGAAATACAGGAATGGAATGCTCATGGCCAGGATATCCGTCTACCAATTGGGTCATGTTTAGCTTGTAATCCAAGCCTCCCTCGGTAGTGGGCATCAACTGTTGCTCTTTTGCTGCCATGATCACCCACTGTCGATGTTGTCTATTTCCTACCAAATACATTTTGATGTATTGGGTATTGTAGTACTTGCTGTATTGCTTGAGTACGCTCTTGGTTTGCTCCAAAGATTTCAAGTTGTACATCCAATAGCCCACTCCTGGACCAGTGGAATATACTCTAGGTCCAGGGACCATGCCCGCTTCTACCATGTCTGCGTAAGTGAGCACGTCTGTGGTGGCGGTTTGGGGATCTCGGGTGGTAGTTACTCCATAGGCCAGGTTAGCTGCGTAGATCCATACCGAATTTTTATGCAATCCCCAAGTGGGCCACATGTGGGAATGGGTATCTATAAATCCAGGTACTATGGTCTTACCACTCGCATCGATCACCTGAGCCGCACCTGCATCTAGGGTGCCCGAAGGCCCTACCGTTTTGATTCGGTTGTTTTCTATGAGTATATCTCCTCTTTCAATCACCTCTTCTTGATTCATGGTGATGATTCGGGCATTACTCAAAAGGATACTTCCCTTCGGAGTGTCTTTTGCAAAGAATACCTTTACTTGATGCTCTACTGGGCTGTAGCTTTCTCTTTTCTTAAGCTCTGCCTTGTGGAGGCTGTCCGCCTTGAACAGTCCTTTATCGGCTTTGAATAGGGAATCGATACGCTTCTTATCTGCCTTGGCCAAGGAATCTGCCAATTTCACGGCTGCTTCTCCTTTTGCTTTTAGGGTGCTTATGCTGTCTGCCTCAAAGCGAGTTTTTTCTTTTTTAGCTGATTTTACGGAATCCTCTACAAAATCAGCTCTTTCTACATCATACACCCAATGACCATTTCCTAGGGACCAGTGTACTTTTTTTCCATTGGCTTCCCAAGCGGGCCATTCTCCACCGATCTCGGTGAGTTGCCTGGATGGGAAGTTGCTGGCACTGGGTTCGGAGACGTTGATCGTTGGTACTTTTCCCGCAGTAGGGATAGTCACCACGTAGACGTTGTTGTTGACTTGTGCCAAGGCTTGGTTTCCTACAGGAGCCATAAATATGGTACTTGCGCTGGCAGGCATCATATTTGGTTCACGGGAATTGGATCCTTCAGGAAGCATGCAGTAGTTTACCGCGTCTGCATTGGAAAAGGCCTTTCCCATCACGTAGCGCACATCCTGGCTATGCCCGTGACCTGCATGTTCTGGGTCGGCAGCAGAACCAAATGGGGTAATCCCAGTGATTCTGGCTAGAATTTTTTCGTCCGTGCCATCCCACTTCACGCTGAGAAGTGCCCCTCCCCCTCCATTGAGGAAGATTCTGCTCGTATCTTGGGTAAAATGTGCATTGCCATAATTTCCTGCATTCATGATTTTACGGAAAGGACCTCCACTTGCAGGAATCCAAACTAATTCTCCCTCTGCTCCATCTACAAATGGGCCCTCTGCCTCGAGCAAGGCCCTGTTGGGGCCTTTGAACACCAGGATTCTATTTTTTGGACCCCAAACAGGACCAGAATAAAAAGCCGATTCAGAAGACACCTTGGTAACTGTTCCTTTCTCCCCTAGGCTTGCCTTGTAAAGGCTGCCACCATTTTTTTCTTCCCAAGTCACAAAGGCCAATTGGGTACCGTCAGGACTCCAGGCCGGCATGGCCTCGGTAAATTCATGCTTACTCACCCTTTTAGGATTTCCATTGGGGTAGTCCATGACATATAGCCTATTTAGTACGGTAAAAGCCAATTTTTTCCCATCAGGAGAAGGTACTGCATCACGAATTTGAGTCGCGAGTTTGTGGGTGGTATCCTTGATGGCATAGTTGAAATACAAGCGAGGACCCATGGCCAAATTTACGTCTGCTTCAAAAGGAATCTCTATCGCTGCACTGCCGTCTACGGGTAATTTCCATATTTTGCCCCCATAAGAAGCGATGACAAATTTGCTATCGGGGGTAAAAGCCATGGCAGGCAATACTCCTTGCGGGGCGATGGACTCTTGTTCGTCTCGTTGTACGGGATAAGCCAACCACTTTTCATCTCCCGACTTGAGGTTTCGCAAGACCAAGCCGGTTTTGTCTTCCCATCTAGAACCATAGACCATCCACGCCCCGTCTTTGCTTAGGGTAGGAGTGAAAGCAGATCCGTAGCGGGAAGTGATGCTCGTAATCGTCCCTTTGTCAAAATCATAGGTACCCACCTGGTATTGAGGCAAGAGGGCGTTGTAATTCCACGAGCCTGTGCGCCAAGAAAAATAGACCTTTTTGCCATCTGGGCTTACAAAAGGATCTATGGTTTTCATGGTAGCGGGGGCGTCGTTGAGTTGGATTCCTCCTCCTCCATCTACATGATACATCCAAAGTTTAGGTACTCGTCTTCCCTTCGATACGATGAGGTATTGCCCGTCTGGGGTCCAGTGTGCCCCAGGTACATCCCCATTTTTATCCTTGGTCACTTGTACGGTATCTTTTTTGACTAGATCGATATACCAAAGGTTATCACTACCCGCTCGATCGGAAGTAAAGAGAAGCTTATTCCCGTCGGGCGAGTATCTAGGATGGGTTTCATGCGCCATTCCGGTGGTAAAGGGAGTCGCTTTTCCTCCTTCTATGGGGAGGGTATAGATGTCTCCCATCAGGTCAAAAGCGATGGTTTTTCCGTCTGGACTTACGTCCAAACTCATCCAAGTGCCTTCAGAGGTAGTGAAATTGACCTCTCGCTCGGGGACTAAGGGGAGGTCTTT
>Ga0194116_10001821_pt1 | contig 29207 bp, 28 predicted proteins | sample TA2MahsurfametaG_4_FD_148617 | JGI IMG/M metagenome (GOLD analysis project Ga0194116, IMG submission 148617) | Freshwater microbial communities from Lake Tanganyika, Tanzania - TA2015008 Mahale S9 surface | ecosystem: Environmental > Aquatic > Freshwater > Lake | place: Tanzania: Lake...
TCCAGATGAAGCCCCGGAAGAGCTACTTCGGGATTTCGTTGGCGCTCGGTACATGGTGGTGATGGTGAGAATTCAGGACGACGAATTACCTACACCTTACAAGAACCGAGTAACCAAAGCCGCAACCCTATGCAAAAGCATCGACTTCCGAGAATGGATTGGCGCGGTAACAGAAACAGATGCGGCAGGGCTTCTTTGTGCGCGATGCAATATCAAATCGCGGGCAGAGTTAAACGGGAATAAAGAAGCTCAAAAGTTGTTCGATGAAATGATTAAGGAATACCAAAGTGCAAATCCCTTCGACTAAGTTAAAACCATTCATGGCGTATATCGAAAATACGCAATACACAAAACTCAGGAAGCTATCTACCAAATCCAAGATACCAATGTCGCAGCTAATCAGAGAAGCGATTGATATCAGGGTGGCAGACAATCAGTACACCGCTGGATTTAACAACGGTTTAGAACATGCCATGAAACTGATTTCACAAAACCAAGCGTCGCAAATGAGATTCCCTTCCGGCAAATCATTCGCAGAGTTATTGAATGAGGAGTTGGAGACTGCCCGCATGGTGGAGTAATGAAACTTCTAAAAGGAAATCGCAATCAATGTACATTTTGTAAACAGTATTTCAATTCAATCGGTGCGTTTGAGAAACATCGAACTGGCAAGATGGATGCAAGACGATGTTTAACGCCAGAGGAAATGATTAGTCAGGGCATGAGTATCAATTATGCAGGGTTTTGGATTGGCGCAAAGATGCCGACCAACCTTTTTAAACTCTCAGGAGAAACCAATGAAAATCGAAACTAAACAGATTCTTGTAACACCTGAAACTGCTAAGAACTGGTTAAAGAAATACAACACACGCAATCGGCACATTCGAGACTCGGCAGTGCAAAGTTATGCCAAAGATATGCAGGACGGTAAGTGGGCGTTTACCCATCAAGGTATTGCTTTCTACGCAGACGGTTCTTTAGCAGACGGCCAGCATCGTTTGTTGGCTGTAGTAAGAGCCAACATGCCGGTTAAATTCCTAGTGACAAGCGGTCTGCCTGTTGAGGCAGGCGCTAATGTTGATCAACACGCCCGCCGACAATTGCATGACGCATTACAAATAGGTGGGATATGCCCGTGGGGTGACCGGAACGTGGTCGCTATAGCCCGGTTTCTTATGAGCAAGATGGGCGCGGTAACTAGGCCAAGAAGTGTTAATGAAGTGGCGACGTTCTTAGAAAAGAACAAAGACGCTCTATTGAAAATAGCAGAGTTGGCTCATCTTAAGAAACGCCACGTTACTCACAGCGGGATTCTGGCTTGTTATGTCTGTGCATTACTTGCAGGCGTAGCACCAGAAAAGATTAAACGGTTTGCAGACATTATGTATTCCGGTGAATCAAACGGCCCGATTGAGAACGCCCCGATTCGGCTAAGGGAATATCTGATGATGAACCCTCAGTGCTGGAGCGGGATGGCTCGTGTAGAAACCTGCCTTCGTGCGATGCGGGCAATTAAAGCGTTTGTAGACGAGCAACCCATTAGCAAGATTGTTATGCCGTCTGACTTTCTTTATCCAATTCCGGAGTGAATCGTGGAAGAGCATATTAGCTACGGCGTTACCAGTGATTTTGATTGGTATGAGATTTCTAATATCAAAGATCAATTAAACACAATTGCATCACGCTTAGATCGTGTATTGGCGGCGGCAAGACAGAGAGAAGAAAACGCCAATCAATACATGATTCACCTGAGAGCACAGAACTCTGCGCTTCAGGTGAAAATCAATAAGTTGATCGATGAACTAGACGGGAGAAAGTAAATGAAACTTGCAGTCTACAAACGAACCACCGACGTACAGCAAACGTGGAAAGAACACGGTTGGATACCACCGAGTGAAGACCCCAAGATTAAATCTAAGTGGGAATACTTTAGAACGCTGCACACGCAAATTGACACTGAGCGAGCGTTTAACCTGCGCGGGCAGAACGCAAAGTAGTGTTTTCCACCAAACCTAAAAGGGCAAGTGACATGTTTGATCCTGATCACAAGGTCGTTTCGTTTTTGGACACACCAATGTGCACTGACAAGGAAACGTATGCAGCATGGCGGGAGGCTGCACGTAAAAGCTTTCCAGGCGAAGCGGGGTTCTGTACTGATTGCACACCAGACTATCAAGCAGAAATGATTGCAGCAGGAAGATGCGAGAACCCCTGGATTGAGTTTGACTATCAAGAAGATGACATACCACCCCCGTCTACGCTTACTGAAGAAGAAAGATTAATCTTCAAGCTGAGCGACAAAGGAATAATTGGGTATGTCCCCCAGGCGGTCAAGCAGGCTAGCCGACACAGAAATAGAAGGTTGAAATGACTGACGATTACAAACTTGTCTATGGAACTGACTACACAGAACCCGATGTCCAGCGCAGGGTGATGATCATGTACCTGATGGTCATGGTCGCGCGGGGAGACTGGCACGGTGTCGTTGATGCAGCTATGGACATCAGAGAAATGGAGGCAGAAAGGAAATGATAATTAGCAAAAAAGAAGAGGAAGATCTGATTCAACAAACACGGGAAGATCCGAGCCTCATGTCAATCCTGACACCAAGAGAGCTTTACATCTTTCAAGAGTATTGCATGAAAGGCGGCATAACATTAAACGCGTTGGCCGTAGATGTGAGTGAGGAGTTTGGTTTCGTCGTGACCGGAGAACGAGTAAGACAACTCAAAGTTAGGGCCGTTGGAAAAATTAAACACACTGTTTATTTAAGAGAAAGAAAAGCCAGGGAAATCAAAGCTGCTGTAGATGCTGAACGAGAAGCCTGCGCTCAGGTAGTGGAACAAGCCGGGATCGATGGCTATGGCACGTTAGCAGCAGCGGCGCGGATCAGAGCAAGGGGAGAGAAATGAACCGCAAGGACATCATCCGCATGGCGCAGCAAGCCGGTGATAAAGAATGGCAAATTGTTACTAGGCATGTGATGAAGTGGTTTCCGGATGAGGTTAAACGCTTCGTCAACCTTATCGCTGCTGCTGAATACGAAAAGTGTCAAGACCTATGGATGGTGTTAGACATGAAAAACGAACAAATTGCAGACAGCATTAAGGCTTTTGTAGCCGCTGAACGAGAAATGGTGGCCCAATGGATGATAGCTCACGAATTTTTGACGGGACACAGTGACTCGGTTGCCGATCTGCTAAAGAAATTAGAGCGTCAGATAGTAAAGCGAGTTGCCAAGCAATGTATCCAACTCTGCGATCAGGTTGATTTTGTCGGTGCTGATAAGTGTATTGACAACATCAGAGAACATTTTGGGGTGGACAAATGAACGAACAATTGGGAGCGGGGACATATGGCAATTGGGACTCGAACAAGGACAAGCTGGTCGAGCAGGCGATACCGGAGTCTGAGATCTACAAGCGCAAGTGGGTAGGACTGACGGATGAGGAAATTAGACTAACCGACCATCATAGGGTTGATGGCGCGTATGACTACTCATTCAAACAAGGAGCGCGTTGGGCAGAAGCCAAACTCAAGGAGAAGAACACATGAAGCCTGTAGCGTGGATAAAAATTAGAGAGTTGTCATATATGAAAGCCGTAGCAGACCACGGCAAAGACGATTGGCAGACCAACCTTGGACTAAAGCCTGAGCCTGATGATGAAGGGTTGTATACAGAAACTCAGGTGCAACGAATGATTGAGTTGCTTGAGCGTTGCGAGAACGAGATGCGCTATGCCGGATGGACCAAGTATGAGTCTGACAACAGCGCAAGGAACGGTGTGTATGAAGAAGTGAGGGAGTTTTTGAAATGACCCCCCAACAAATCTTTATGCTCAAGATGTTTGCAGATGGATGGGGCTTTCGGTTGTTTAACAAGAAGCCTGGTTCATGGAATACCTACTGGGCGCTACGACGCAAAGGATATCTTAAGTGCGGCCCATGCAAACAGACCAAGAGTGGGACAGTGGCAATAGACAGGCTGACCGCCAAAGGCAGAGAAGCGTTAGCAAAACAATTGGAGAAGAACACATGAGCAAACTTACCCCGGTACACATAACTGACAAATACAAAGAAGCGGCAGCGGAAATGCTGCATGAGGCTATTGATGAGAATCCAGACACAGCAATCATTGTGTTGTTCTGGAAAGATCGTGGGCAGTTCAAGATCAAGACAAGTGCCACTCAAGATCGTTTGCAACTGATCGGTGCGCTGACTGAAGCACTGCACAAACTTGTGAAGGATGGATATACATCATGAGCGGAGATCACAATATGTATCAGAGCGATGACCCGGGACGATTGGGGCGAAACTGGAATACCAAACCGATCCCACAACCTGTTCAGAGTTTGAGGGCAGAACCAGAGCCCTACCGCAGCGTCATGGAAGAGCAGTTGGCTGGCCTTGATTCTCGGATCGAATTTCTAAGCAATGCACTGACGACTCTTGAACATCGACTTGCACCTGTCATGCGTGAAACTCCGAGTAAAGCTCCTGAGGCATCACTGCCTTGTGCGGACTCACCGCTTGGTCGCAAGCTGGAAAACTTCAACAGCAGGATGAACGGACTGCAAAACCATATGCTGTACATCATTGAGAGGTTGGAGATATGAGCATTGACGCGATGAAGCAGGCGCTGGCTGCGCTGGATGATGTCCTCCAGTTGAGCGCCGAGCACAGCGAAGTGCGGGCCACCCTCCGCGCTGCAATCGAGCAAGAGCCTATGATGAAGCAGCCAACCAAAATCTTTGGCCCAAATCTTGAGGAGATTCTTAATCTCGCAGGGTTTTATAAAAAGCGCGAATGGCAAGGGCTGACCAGACAAGAGTTCCTAGACGCTACGAAAGGGCTAGAGGATCTGGAGGACTGCTGGATAGCGATTGAGGCTGCGTTAAGGAGTAAGAACACATGACCCGCTCAAGTGAGGTTAAGCGTAAACGCGACTTTAGGCTCCACGATGAGGAGTGTTGGAAGCTACACCACGATTGCGCGATGGCTAAGATTGAGCGCATGGAAGTGGCTATAGAAGGTCTGGTTAGACTTGCCAGAAACGCCGTAGATAAAGTCATTGCACAGGAGAAGAAAGATGCTAGAAGACATACCAATAAACAACCCAGCCAGGGATAAAGAGTGGGGGAAGTGGATCAGGCGAAAGTCAGTGAAAGCTTTTATGCAAGACAAGTCTGAGTTTAAATTTCCACTAGATGGCTCTTATGAGATCTGGTGTGCGGCTTGGAACAAAGCATGGGACGAAGGTTTTAAGGCAGGGAAAAATGGATCCTAAGTTATTTACATTGTTGTCTAATCTCACAACGGCTTACCGGCGAGGTGAAACGCTTGAACCTGAGATGATTCAAATAGAAGAGATGCTGGTGGGGGCTAAGAAAAATAACAAGCTTTCTGAGAAGACTCTAAAGATATTTGAGTACATCAGGCGACTTAAAAAGCCTGTCACTGCTCATGACATCAGCGTCAGGTTTACGTTAGCCCAATCAACCTCTGCCACCCATTTGAGAGACTTGTATGAAGCCGGATTGCTTACAAAGAAACGTGTTAGAGCAGCAACCCTCTGGGAGGTCCACTCCACAACCTTTCCTGTGGCCGTTCCCGACCGGCCCGAACTTCCTGTCATTGAACTCGACGACTCAGAAGAAGCCGAGGAAACAATTGAAGAGCCCGCCCAAGAACCAGCCCGCCCCATCTGGCCGGCCAACCCGTTTAAAACCAGCTACCCGCATGTACGGGGATATGACGACTGAACTGGGAGAAGCTAAATGGTGACACTTGGTGATGTGATACGAGACAAGATGAAGATCATGGAAATCATGGAACAAGACCAAAAAGCAGACGACATTCAGGTTGGCGATGCTGTGCAATCCCCCAATCACTACACGGTGGGTGGGATTGAAACCATAGACTACATTCGCGCCAAGCTGACACGAGAACAACTCAAAGGGTACTTTTTGGGAAACCTGATTAAATACCTAAGTAGAGCCGGACACAAAGACGGCCTACAAGATTATAAAAAGGCACAGGTTTACCTGAAATGGCTTATTGAGCTAGAAGAGAGCGATGAACAATAAGCTCACCGATAAAGAGCGAGCACACATCAGGCGGGTAAAGGGACTACCCTGCTCGGTGTGTGACGCGCCGGGGCCAAGTGATGCTCACCACGTGAAACAACACCGGCAGTACACCGTGGTGGCTCTCTGTAAAGACTGCCACCAAGGCCCGGTAATGGGCTGGCATGGTCAACGCAGGATGTGGGCTATCAAGAAGATGGATGAGCTTGATGCGTTAAACGTTACTGTTGAGCGGCTAGTTGCTTCTTTAGCGTCTTAATGTTTTGGGTTAGCTGTTGCTCTAGCCTGCCGATGTTAGTAATGCTATCCCGCTTGGAGTCAGCGTCCATCTGAGAGATGCGGATTAAGTTCTTCATCTCTCGGAACTCTTTTAGCGTCTTCTCAAGATCGTTGATGTAGTCTCTCGCGGCGAACATCCGGATGTTCTCTTGCATGTACTTACCGTACTGCTCAAAGTCCATAGAACGTTCAAGATAATTAGATGTACGTACTACCTGATCTACGCTGTTCTTAAGATCGTAGTAGGCAGTTATCTGCCCTCTTGCTTCCGGGTCAACCATAAACCGTCTTAGCACCGGCATTTGCTCCAACCGGCGGGAAGGCTTAGGCGCTTCATCATTCATACTAAAGATGGAGTCAAACAGGTTAACCGCATACATCCCCATCGTGCCGGTATAGCCCTGGATTAAATAGTCCAGCTTTATTGGAGAGATGCCTAGTGACTGCCCAATAGCTCCGGCGATTTTGGAAGTATTAGGTCCAACCTGATACTCGGGAGAAATGTTCTCCATTCCCTGAGTGATGATCGGGCGCTGGGTGAAAAACGAACGGTTAACCGTCACTTCAAAGGCAGGCAGCAAAGTCTGCGGGATGGGATTAAACCCAAACGTAGACATCAAGTGTCTACCCATAGCTTTCCTAAAGTCTTCGCCTGTATCAGATCCCATAGAGTATTCCAGTATCCGTTCAGGTATGACTTTAAACATCACACCTATCTCAAACGGGATTGGGATCTTGATGCCGAGAGAAGGAAGAAGCCAGTAGTTATCTCTGACTTCCTGCTCTTGTTTCTTGTACTCTTCGTCATCACTGGTGAGCGCCCAGTACATAGACGACAACGCCATCATCGTCATCCCGCGCACCCAGAAGGTCTTGAGTCTGGCCTTCTCTTGCTCTGTAGCGTCTTTACCAAAGATCGGCCTCATGCCAGATCTATACAGAACGTCCAAACCCTGTATACGAGCGTTCATGAACGGCACTGCGGCGGTTAGAATCCGGATGATGGGTGATCTACCCTTCCGGTTAAAATTCATGATCTCTAACGCTTGATACAAAGCCTCTGCTTCGTTGCCTGTCTCAGCCAACACGCGCTTATACACTTCGTTCCGCGTTGCCGCATCGGAAGCTTCAGAGGATTTCTCTAGCGCACCCCAGAGGCTTGTCACCGGACTGGCGATCTTTTCCAGCGCTGTCTTAGCGCCAGCAACCTTCCGCATCTCTTTCTCTAGCCGCTCAGCAGATGCCTCTACGCCTTGAGAGTAGTCATACCCACCAATGACACCCGCTCTACGTAAAACCTTTTCTTCTGGAGACTTGCCAGCGATGATTGACCCGTACTGTTTAAGCGTGGCAACAATAGGAGTGTATTTGTAACCAGAGCTAACATAAGCTGACAGTGAGTCACGCATCATGTTGGCAAGCTGGAAGGCTGGATCTTTGGTAACGAGTGTGCGGAGTAATTTAGCTGGCCCGGCAAGAAAGCCGATGAAAGGAAGGTCAGGCTGATTAAGCGCCTTAAGAGCATCGATAAAGTAAGGGTCTTGCGCTCTGTAGTACGTTTCTTTACCGTTCTCTAGTACGCGATAGACAGACGGGCCTGAGTCAGCGTGGGGAAGTTTAAATACCTCTTTAATCCTGAGCGCCTGATCGGTAGCGCGCCGGGCAGCTATGTTCTTAATACCAGACTGAATGGCAGACTGTGTATTACGTACAATCGTCTCAAAGAAGTCCGTTACCTCTGCCTCACTACCTTTAGCAGCTTTTACTGATTTAACGTTAGCAATAGAGCTAAAGAGTCTCGGGCCTTGTATATCGTCTTCACCAAGATGCCTATAGAACGGGAAGTAATCCCCGTGCTTCTTCATCTCTTTGGCACCGGCTTCGCTTATCACGCCGGTATCTCTCATAAAGTCTACTAGGCCATCGTTGTACTGAATCCAGTCTTTCTGAATCTGTACGAACTCAGGGAAAGCCTTTTCTATCTGAGCGGCTCTACGGATGTCGTCTTTGGTAAAGAGCTTCTCTTCGTACTTACCTGTACCTGGGTTCAGGATGTACTTAGATGCACGTTTAACGTCTGCCCAGAACTGATACTGGTCAAACACACTGGGTTCGTTCTCTGCTGGTTTTTTGTATTTTGCAAGGTCAGCGAAGATAGCGATTAGACCTTTTACGCCGTTAGCGTTAGAGATGGTTGTATAGCCTTGTTCAAACACTTCCCCGCCAACCTTTTTAGCAGCGGCCTCAGCGGCGGCGCGGGTAGTGTAATCAGGCCCAATCTTCTGGGAGTTTTTCTCAACAATGTACTTTCTAACGTAGACCGGAATACCGCCCACTCTATCGTGTACACCCATAGCAGAGGCAGTTAAGCCACCTCCGAGATCGGAAAAGAGGGCGGCAGACTCAGCTTTAGCATCTGCCAACTGTTGTACGCCGCCCATCAGCCTGATTTGCTCTGCTGCCTGTCGATCTACGTTGGCAAGGGCATCGTACCGGTTTATGAACTCAGCCCGGAACTGGGAGAAGACGCGGGGGGAAATAGCATCTAGCAGGCGACCAACCATCCCCGGGCGCTCCCGTGGGACAACCGTCTGTTTAATCCTATCGGTAACGTCTGTCGGGAGGGTCGGGAGGGTGCGTAGGCTCTTACGGATATCTGCGTTGGTAATGTCGTATGTACCTTGATTACCGATGGCAGACTTAATCTGGTTAGAGCTATAGACAGCAAGGTTCTTGTTTCCGCCCTCTTTAACGTAAAACCCGTCGAACCCCAACTGTTTAATTGCGTCTTGAACTCGGCGGTCTTCAATTGCTTCCCAAGAGCCATACTTTACGCTACCAAGCAGGTAACGGATGCTTGCTTCGGTATAACGCTTTTCTGCTTCGTATTGTTCAATCTGGCGAATGTGATCCGGGTTGTCAAAGTCAAACGGGTTTTCTGCCCGTACATACACCGGCATGATATTTGGGCCGGTAGGTAATTGATCTTTGTATTGCGCAGCGAGAATCTCGTTAGCATCAGTTGCGTACATGCTTTTTGGATTATCTAGCGCAGCAAGAAGCTTATCTCGAAACTTTGGGTCAGCTCTGTAATCTTTTTTAATCTGTTTAATCGCCGCTTCTCTGCCAGCTTGTAACTGGTCAGGCGATAAAAACTGGTCGGCATGTTTAGCCATCCAGTCAGCACTCATCCGCGAAAACGTCTCGGCAAAGTCCGGGTCATCTGTGACAAAGATCGCACCCGCTTGTTTCGGAACAAAAGAAGTGATGTCCCGGGCAGTGCCGTGGTACATCACCTTTGGCTCATCGTCTTTGTCTACAATTTTTGAAGCACCAAAGAAGGTGTCGAACTCTTTTGTGTCAGGTGCGCGTAGGCTAGGCTTGGCTATTACACCTCGTTTTCCATCCTCTCTAGCAGTAGCGCCGATACTCTCCTCACGGCTTCTTCTTGCTGACTCAAAGAATTTTCTGCCTCCGTCGCTGAATCCGTAAGAAGGCGATGGGGTGCCGAGCTTGCTGAAGAGGCTTTGTTCATAAAACCAGAGGACTGATTGGACTTGATAGGGTTTGATGTTTGCATTTTCAGCCACCTTATTAATTAATTGCTTAATTGCTCGACGCTGCGGTTCCGTTGGGGCGTCAATAATTTTGTCATCAGGCCCAACCATTGTTCCAAAATAACGGTTAAATGTTCTGGTCATCCACAAATCTACAGTGACATCGTGAATACCATTTAAATTAGAAACAAATGGTCCAACCTTGGGGCCAAAAGCATATAGCCCTGGTTTTACATCGTTGAGCTTACCGTCAATTCCACTTTTAATATTGCCGTACTTAGACCGAAATTCATTGATTTCTTTAACGGTGTGGTCAGACAATAACCATTTGACCGCAGCTTTTTGCCCCAAAGCCTCAATCATTTTGTTAAGGAATTCAAGCTGCAATTTTTTATTGGCCGATGTTGTCCCACCCTGCCAAAGTCCGCCGGTTTCTGGATTTAGGCCCGGGATATTTCCGGTGTCGGTATAGTGTTGATACGCATTTGCAGCAATAAACCAATTGTCCCTTGCGTTAGTTTGGGGGGACATAATTCCAGCTATAACACTAAACAAAATGCGGTTTTCTTCTTTTTTTAACTCTGGAATAATTTTGATAGTATCTTTAAACGCTTGTTTAACGTCTGCTTCATACCAATCCAAACCAGATTTGTTTTGTTGAAGTTGATATTTCACTTCATCAAACGCTATTTTTACAGCACGATCAAAGTCTTCTGGATTGTTATAGTCTAATCTGCGGCCAAAGGTATCAATAATTTGATCGTCAAAATACTTTCCGACTTTGTTAACTGTAACCTTTCCCTCCAGTTCAGGTTCGTCATCTCCACGCATGATGCGGAGGCTTAACTTGGCACTGGCCCCAGCATCTACTTTCTGCGCCAGATTCTCAGCTTTACTTAGCTTTCCTTCTTCTATCTGGCCGAACACATCTTCTGCTGTCTGATAGCCGTTCTTGTTAAAGGCTTGTTTAATACCTTTAAACAGGTTTTCCATTCTCTTTAGAATGGCCTGCATCATCCCCGGGGGTGGTTTGGTCTTAGAGAAGTCACCGAACGCGTCAGCGATAGCTTCTTCTATAATCTTGTCTTGATCACCCTTGTACAGATCCATGTAGGCTTCGTACCGGGTAACTTCTTTACCGTCTACGACAGCACTCTGGTTCTTGAGATATTTGTCTACCCACTCTGACTTCGCCCGGTCGGTAAGAACTTTCCACTGGGCAGGGGTAAAGAATCCCAACTCTTTTAGAGCATGGATAGCTTCATGCCTAAGAGTCCGTACAGGGTTGTCTAGATCAAGCGCAAGTTTAATTAGCTGGCCGGAGTAAGAGCCTTCATCTTGCATGCCTTCTTCTAGGTTGAGCTTGACATTACCTAAGCCGTACTTGGTTAGGATTTGTTTCAGCACACCTTCTAGCTGACTAATCTTTCCCGCCCGCTCAGCTTTTAGTGCTTTAACTTCTGCCGGTTCTTCCTTAGCAGGGGCAGGTTTAGACGGTTGTTTAGCTTGGGCTTCTAGTTCTAAAAACTTTTGCTCGGCTTTTACCTTAGCTTCAGTAACCGGGCCTTCTATTTTCTTAAGGCTCTGCCGGGTTTGCGGTGCTACGCGGGCAAGGCTCATACGCGTAACAGCTTCTCGCACCAGACGATCCGGGCCTTCTCCCGGCTTTAACCCGCCAACGTTCTTAGCAATATCACCGTACAAAAAGTCTTTCAGTTGCGCCTGATTATCCGGAACCACAAACATCTTGGCTCCGTCCATCTGGCGTTCGTGGTTATCCAACAGGTATTTAAACGTTTCACGATCAACGTTAATACAACCGTATGAATACCGAGAATCTGTAGCTTCTGGGCTGCGTAAAGCAGCCTGTCTCATAGCGGCGTCTGAATCTTTCAGCCACACAGAGTGCATGATTGTAATAACGGCTTCTGGATCTTCTAAGGCGAATATCTTTCCGAAGTCATATTCACCGGCAGTGCGTTTAGCAGACGGGCCTGTACGCGCATCTACAAGTTTTAAACCAAACAGCCCGGCAGGTGTTACGCGGTTACTTGGAACATCAACATTGCCTTTGTACAAGTCTCCCTTAGCTGCGCCAAACAACGCCTTGTTTTGCACTACCAAATTGCCGTCAGAAGTAAATACAAAGACACGCGCACTTGGCTTGTCGGCGATGACAATTAGCTTGTCACCAATCTTATCTTTTAGCGATGGAATTAGTGTCTGATACGCCTGCTTGGCAGCGTCTGACATGCCTTGCACATTATCTGGAACCGTAGCTAATTGCGCCTTTTGCTCTGCTTTAATTTCTTCTGGCGCTGCGACTTTAACTTCGGCTTTAGGAATTATCACCAGCGCTTCAGGCTTGGTAATGTTAATTGGGTTAAATATTAAAGCTGCTGCCAACACTCCAGCATGTAGGGTGCGGATAATGCTCCGAACAGCTTCTGCAACTGCGCTTGCGCCTTTGTTGGCAAAGAGAACAATGTCCTCTTTAACCTTGTTTAAAAAGGCTTGCGTTCCGGTTTTTTCACCGTAGTGGTTTTCTAATACAGTAACTTGCGGGGCGGGCAGTCTAGCAACCTGAGCCCCAACGGTTTCTTCAATAACTCGCGCTTCAACGTCTATCGTGAAAGGCTCTGGTTTTCCAATTTGCGCTCTTCCCGCAGGCTCTTCAGCGCGTTTAACACTTCCAACCTCTCGCCCGGTGGCAGGGAGTTCAGCCTCTTCAGCACGACGCTCTTCGGCAGCGACTTGGAATTCTTGATTGGCTTGTCGGATAAGGATTTCAAGTTGTTTCTCCGATTCAATCGCTTCATCTATATTAGAAATCTGTAAATTAAGTTCCCTAAGCTTCTCTTTAACTGCTTCAGGAATGTGATCTCTATTGCGCAGAAGTTCTTTTACGTACTCTTCAGACTTTTTATTATCATAAGATTCTGACTCAGGCCGCATGTCCGGCGGGAGCCATACGTTTAACTGAGAATTATTAACAAGTTCCGATACAAACGTACCTCTGCCTTGTGCGTTAGTCAGCACACGAAAATGTCTGTCGGTACCAATGTCTAGTACATCTGACCGGGCCAACTTACCTTTGACAGCAGTAAACAAGTTTGGCCCAGGATTTAACTTGACCACCTGACTACGTTCTGCCTCAAGCTTTCTGACTTCCGCCTCTAGCTCTTGTATGCGCTCTGATTCGCCGACCTCTAAGCCGGGCTCAAAAGCAGGCTCAACAGACGGGACGGGAGGGACAATTTGCTCTTGTATAGCAGGTAGTGCCGGAGCAGAAGGTTTACGCTCCGCAACCGGCGCTACTGGAGTACGTGGAACTTCTTCTCTTGGTACAGTTGGTGCAGTAGTTGTTGCAGGGCCAACCATTCCGACTCGTCCAGATGGTTCAGCTCCGCCGGTGGGGACAGTAGGCTTGGGCTGTCCAGCCACTGAAACGCCTGTTCTACTTGGTTTCGGGTAAGTTCTTTCGATAACGAACTTACCTCCTGGGAACTGCTCGAAATAAGCTTCAACATTGTCAATTATCCCTTCTAGGTAATCGTACAAGTCTGAGGTGATATCTGACCTGCGTTGAGCATCTTCTGCAATCTTAACAATTTCACGAGCGGTATCCGGATTGCGAAAATCTTTCCCGCGCAACTGCGTATATAGCGGGTCCGTTCGCTTTATGCCAGCGGCAGCTAAGTCTGTTGCCCGCATAATGTCAGGCTTTGGCAGGACGAAACCGCGCTCTTCAGCAAACTTCAATACATCGTTGTACAGCGCATCAACATCTTTAAGATTCTGAGTGCGCTCTGCACTTTCAGGCTGAGCTTTCACCTGATCTTTGTACGCTAGAAGCGCGGTGAGCTTGGCTTTTGGATCATCTATCTGACCCACCATCTCAACCAACTCCGTGCCAGATTTAAACTGAAACGGGGCAGGCGCATACGGATCAAACGGGTACTCTTGTGTGGGCGGAGCCTGACGTTGCTGCGCCTCAATCTCCAGTCGAGCGCGTAACTCTCTAGCGGTACGTCTTGCGCGTACCTTTTCAGGACTACGCGGTTCGTCTTTAATACTCTCTTCGTACTTAATAAGATTGGCATAGCCGTCAGGCTGAGCAGCCATAGACGCTAACTGTTCGTCTGACAAAAAGGGTGACGGGGGAGGGGGTTGTAACTGCCCAGTTAGTCCCTGAACTTCAGCGTTCAACCGATTAGCGGCTTGTTCTAACGTTTCACCCCGTCTTTGACCTGGGGCAAGAGGTTCTGATTCATCTAGCGCTCTTTGTGCTGCCCGTCTTGTAGGGATAGCACTAGCACCGCCTATAGGCCCGCCTACTAGGCCAGCGGCGTACATAGACTCACCGTACTCTTTGAAAGCGTCATCGCTCGTAACGTCTAGCCCTGCCTGCCAGCGATCTAGTACGGATTGGGCTACCTCTACCGGCATTTCAACAGCGGCACCCCTTACTACCCCGCCAGCAATAGTAGATTGAGCAAGTTTTACTAAATCTTCTTTTTTCCTGGCAGCGATTAACGCAGCGTCATCGCCAACACCCAAAACACGTTTAACTAGGCTCTTACCCAGTACGCCGTAAGTACCGGCAGCTTCTAGTGCAGCAGAGCCTGCGGTAGCAGCAGCGGCTCTACCCATACTAATGTCTACAGGTTTACCTTCTTCTATTTGTGTAGCGGCCTGACGCTGTACGGCAGAACCTAATGTAGATGGAACGTTAGCGCCTATCGCACCAAGCCCAGCCCCAATCAACGTACCCGGGCCGGGGGCAAAAGCAGAGCCTGCCATAGCACCCAGTTTTGCACCAGCAATCGTTGCCCCGATCTGCGGTCCCTGTTGGGCAAGGAATCTAGGGATGTCTGATGCAACCTGACCGGCGGCGGGAAGTAAACCGCGCTCTCGGAAGATGCGTCCAATTCTTTCTAGAGACGGGCCTTCTCCTGCCTCTGTCTCTATCTCTTCTGCCCGCCGTAGTCCGGCTCTAGCGGCTTCTTCCGGTGAACCAATAACAGCGCCAACACCTGTACGCGCACCAGAAATAAACTGTCTAGCGCCCCGTTTGGCTTCGCCAAGAATAGTTGATTCTTTTACAGTGGGAGTAGCCCACGAAACGTCGTACCCACCCGCTTTAAGTCGAGCCAGAAGATCGGCCTGTGTCGTGCCTTCTGGGACATTAGTAACAACCGTGCCGTCCGGCAGACGCACATCCATGCTAGATCCTCATTTGGTCGGTAGTTTTGAGAAGTCTACTGCACCGCGACTTGTAGGACGGGGCGTTGCAACAGAAGTCCCCAGCACTTTAGCCGCGAGATCATCTACTATGCGCTCTAGCGGTGTAATCATGGTTTCCGTTAACTCTTTTATATAGTCCTGCATAGCGCGTTCTTGCACTGGATCAGGTTTACTGCCCGGAACGTTACGCATAGATATGTAAGTCCCAAACTTTTCCCTGACCTGTTTTTCTAGCGCAGCTTGCTGCCTGCCCAACTTATCAGACGCAGCGGTGTATTGATCACGTAGCTTTTGATCTCTACGCAGCTCTTCTCTATTTGCAAGATCTGCCAGTTTAAGTTGTAGAGCGTTGACGCGGTCAGCGTAACTTGTGGCCTCTCGCTGTTCGCCTGCCACCCGGACTTTATCAACTTCTATGTCAATCTTCGCTATCTCCAAACGACGTTTCTGCTCAGCTTGCCGAAGATCCATGCCTTGTTTAACCAAACTAGCCTCAGCATCCATATTGCCAATCTGACGGGCTTGTTGTGCTTGACGAAGTTTGACTACTGATTGTTCATGCAACAAATCAGCATCAATAGCCGCTTTTTCTCGTTCATCTATGGCACGATCTACAGCGCCATATTCATTGCCCCAGGTTCGCAAATCACGGAACAAGGCATTTAAACGGTTGAACGTATCGCGTTCACGCTGAGATTTAAGCAGTTGTTCACGCTGAGAACGGGCTCGTGTTCTTGCGTCAATCTCTTGCTGCTCAAGATCAGGCAAGTTCTTACGCGCATCTAATGCTTGACGGCTAAGAGTTTGAATTCTGTCAATATCCGCTGTTGTCTGCGCATCTTCTGGAATGGCGCGCATTATGTTTGCTATGTTATTAGGAGTAGGCATCACCGCTCTTGGTGGTGCTATAGATGCGATTCCGTCTGGTTTGGCTATTGTTTTTGCAGATAAAGCTTGATCATCACGCGGTGCGCTTGTTGGAGCGAGCGCAGGCGCAAATCTTTCATCAGGACCAGCGTATGGGATATTGCTCGCTCGCGGAGCGCGGGCCGCAGCAGGGGGAGCGGCGGGCGGAAGTTCACCTTCCGTTAGCATATACGACGCCCCAAGGTCTTGACGACGCCGACGCCGACGCTCTTCCTCTTCCTTAAGAGCATCAGCACGTGCCCGCAAACGTTCCGCCGCCAAGCGGCTATCCATCGGGGCAAGAAGACGATCAGGGATGGTTTGAGTACGAACGTCAGGGACTTCTGCGCCTTCTGTAAACCCAATAATTCCACCCTCTTTAAACTGCATATTGACAGGCAGACCCGCAACACCTTTTTGCTGCAACATCTGCGCAGCCATCTGGGCAACGGCTTGTGGGTTTTGGGCCATCTGCTGTTGTTGTTGCTGTTGTCGAGCCATCAACTGCCCAGCGATACCGGCTTGTCTACCGATAGCTTGTAACTGAGGCTGTCGCATGGGCTGAGCGACTTGCTGAGCCTGCTGTATCACCTGACTAGCAACGGTGGGCTGCTGGCCTTGCGGGCCGGGGGCAGTCTGAGAAGCCTGCTGTTGCAGGACAGCAGAAGCCTCCATCAAGGCTTGAAGTCCGCTCGGAATCATGTTGAAACCCTTTATTTAGAAATGCTATCCGCCAAACCCCGGAATTTTTTTCAGAATGTCGTAAATCTTATTAGCCTGTTCAAGCGTCAGACTAGTCTTCCCGAGGTCACTCAGGTTGGGAGTAGTAGTTGTCGTCCCAACAGGCAGACCCTGAAGCATGCTTTGCTGGAACAAGAGTTTGTTGTACGGGTCCATCTTCTCTTGCTCAAACTGCTTCTGAAGGGCAGTAATTCCCTCTTGCTCTATCGCTCTTTCCTGCGCCCCCAGCCCAGCTAGCGCGTTAACATCCGCTAATTGCTGTTGCCTTCCAATATTGTATTGATTCATGGCCTGGGTAAATGCGTTCTCAAACCCTTTACCGATAATTCCTGCCTGAGCGGTTTGCAGGTTTCTCATACCTTCTGAACGGGCAATAGCCTCTCGCCCGCCACCGAACGCACCGGCTTTAGCAAACTGCCCCTGTAGGTTGGCTTGGCTGATCTGAGCCTGCCTACGTAGCTCATCCAACTGTGGCTGGAGGGCAAGCTGCGTATAGGGGTTCATGTAGGCTTGTAGGTTTGCCGTATTAAACGTAGCCTGTGGATTGATATTCCCGGCAGCGGTAAACGCTTGTTGTTGAAGCGGGGAAGTCCCGGCAGTCAACGGGCCTTGGTAGCCTTGATAACCTTCTCCGGCAAGAGCTTGCGCTTGACCCAGCATGTCGGTTACATAGTCACCAACATAAGGTGCAAGCGTTGTCTCAGTAGTGGAGCCAAGGGGGTTTTGAGCGGTAATACTGGAAGCCCCGGCGTTGACGGTGGAAGCCCCGCCAGCCGTAAATTTAGCGATCCCGCCTGAAGCGTAGTTAGCAATACCCCCACCGAGATACTTATCAGGGTTAATTTTCTTACCCTGTCTAGTTGTACCGGTGCGGTCTTTCCTGACTCTATCCATCATCCGATAGAGTTGGTTAGCACCGGCGTCTGAGTTCCCGTTTCCAAGGTGGGACACCACATCTGCTGGGATCACGAATTCTCCATGCGACAGAGCAGCGGGTTGTACTCCGTCTATAGATGATGGGATTTTATCTGCCATACCGTCTGTCCCGCCACGCAAATATTTACCGGAGGCCATTAAACCACCTTGCGCGGCTGATACAGGCTGCTGAGCAGCCATAAATTCATCGTATATTCCCATTGCCGTGGGAGCCGTTTTAGTGTCTGCTTTAACCGGCGCGGTGACGTTGGGATTTGGGGCAGTAGCCGCCGCAGGCGCAGCAACCTGGGCAATACCCTCTGCTTTAACCTTTGCCGCTTCTCTTGTTTCCGCAGCCTTTCCCGGCTCTACATATTCAGTCGGGGTAAAGAACTGTCTACCCATTACTGCTTTACCGGAGTAAGGCACGTATTCTGGTTGTTTAATCTGTTCTCTTACCGCAGCAAGCTCAGGGATCTTCCCCTTGTACCCTGCCGTCTGCGGCTTATTCCCACCACCCAATAGCCCGTATAGAGCCGTTCCAGTAGCAGCAAGGCCAGCGGGGGTTTTAAGAGCCTGCTTAACCATATCGAAAAAGCCAGCTTTTTTGTCATCAGGCACTTTAAGGCCAGCATCTTGATAGGCTTTCCCCAGCGCCTGATCCATTTCTTCGTTGGTCATGTTGGCGAAGTTGGGATATTCCTTGGCAATATCCGCAACAAACCCCGCGCCTTCATAGTCAGGGTCAGGATCAAATCCAAGCTCTTTGGCGCTAAAAACCTGTCCTAATTCGTCAATAAAAAACGAATTCCCAAACTCGTCATAATCCCACATTTTTATTCCTCACCATAAAAGTCAGAGGAGAATCTATCAAGGTCAAAGGGCTTGTACCCCGGGATATTTGCATAGAAAGTCTCAAACTTGGGAGCCCGTAAAGCAGCCTCTTGTTGAGCCGCCTGCGCCTGTTGAGCCTTTTGCTGAGCCAATAGTTGAGATTGTAGACCGCTAACCTGTGTACCGAAACCTCTTTGTAGCGCGTCTAGCATCTGTTGGAACTGCCCCGGCTGTTGCGCTAAAGCCCGTTCTATTCCAGTAACTTTTGACCCTAGCCCAGAAACTTGTTCGCCTACCGTTTTCCCAAGCTCTGAAAGCCCGGTTTTAACACCCGACACCTCTTCGCTCACCCCGCCAATCCGCTCCCCGATGTCCGAGAACTGTCGAGCGTATTCTTGTTCTGCAAGAGTAATCTGTGCATTAAGTTCTGATTGGCTAAGATTAAGCTGTTCTAACAACTGCTGAGTGGTAATACCAAGTTGTTCAGAAACATTATCTAGCGCTGCTTGTAAAGCTTCGTCTCTGGTTGCGCCGTAAGCCTCATACTCGTTAATCTGGGCGGTAATGTCGTCCACCGCTGTAGCGAGCTTTGTTGCATACTCCAGCCCTTGCCCTACGATCTGGCTTTGCACATCACCAATCTGAGTCCCAAGTCTTGATTCAACATCTCCAATCTCAGATTTTAATGACTGCTCTGTCACGCCTAATTTCTGAAGAAGCCCCTCTTCAGTTTCTCCCAGCTCATCTGCCAATTCAGTGATGGACTGGTTAATAGCCTGATCTCTTGAAAGACCGGCGTTTTCAAATGCCTTAATCCGGTCTACAAGATCGGTCTGTACGCCGGAAATCTGGGCGGCAAACAATTGTTCCGATTCAATAATTCTTGCGTTAAGAGATTCTTGAGTTTCACCCAGTTGACTTAGCAATTCATCTTGAGCAATCCCTAAACTCTCAGAAACGTTATCAAGCGCGGCCTGTAAGGCTTCATCCCGGGTTGCTCCATAGGCTTCGTATTCATTTACCTGATCGGTGATATCTTTAACAGCGCTTGCTAATCTTGTTTCATACGATTTCTCAAGCCCGGCAATATCACTTTTGACCCCACCAATCTGCTCTCCGAGACGCGTTTCTAGATCGCTCATCTCTGTCTTAAGGCCAGATTCGGTAGACCCAAGTTGTTTTAAGAAATCTTCTCGCGTTGTGCCAAGTTCGTCTGAAAGTTCAGCTACGGCAGAAGAGATAGCCTCATCTCTAGTGTAGCCAGCTTCTTCCAGCGTTTTAATGCGATCTAACAGGTCAGTTTTAAGCTCGCCAACCTGCTCACCAAGCTTGGTAGTGACATCGGCAAGACCGGCAGACAATTGGCCCTTAAGCGCACTCTCAGTTGTTCCAATCTTCTGAAGTAGGCTTTCCTCAGTCTCCCCCATTTCATCTGAAAGTTCAGTGATAGATCGTTGAATGGCTTCATTACGAGACAAGCCTGCACGCTCAAATGCGCTGATTCGATCTGTAAGAGTTGTCTCAAGGCCGCTTACTTGCTCGGCAAATAACTTTTCTGACGAAACGATGCGATCATTTAAAGAAGACTCTGTTTCTCCAAGAAGACCTAGAAATGTTTCTTTTGTTTGCCCAAGCGAATCTGCCATGTTTTCAATTGCGGCAGACAAAGCTTCATCTCGTGTAGCGCCGTATGCTTCGTATTCATTAACTTTATCGGTAATGTTTTTAACGACCGTATTTAATTGGCCTTTAAACTCTGACCCTATATCAGCAAACCCACGCTGAATTCCTTCCAGGTCTAGGTCTGATGCAAGACCCATATCGTCAATCAGGCTGCGGAGAATCTCTGGGTCAAATTCTTCATAATCTTCCACCCCCGTTTCTCCTGACAATACGCCGCCAAAATCTTGATCACCTGATGGACCAAAGAAATCTTCGGCGGCCCCAGTTAGTTCTGTGCGCGGCAATGTTGCAAATTGGCTAATCGGGCCTGTTTTAAGATCTGTTGAAGGGGTTTTGGGAAACAGAAACTCCGTGTCCTGAATGTCTTCAAACTCAGACGGCAGACCTAAGTCTTCGGCGTTATCTGAGCCCAGAATTGCACCCAGTTCGTCTGGAGTAACTTCAGTGCTAAACCCTTTTGTTAAATCTTCGTTAGACAATCCTGCAAGCCCATCGGCATCTGAAGCCAAAATAGCGTCTGATTCAGCCGCGATCTCCGCTTTTGTTACTGGCTGCGTTTTGACTTCCGCTGGTTTTGCTGGCTGTCGCTCTTTCTGAATATCAGCGCGAACTTCTTTTGAAACAGCGTCAATAACTGTTTTAAATATGTCGTTGCTGGTTAGAGGCTTGCCTGCTAATTCTCTGCCTAACGCGGTTGTGACAATCGACTGTTGGCCGGGGGTGAGATCAGTAAACTTTTTCCCGTCTATGTCAATCTTAGAAAGACCAAGCGTTGTAGCACCGCTTAGAGCAGCAGCCTGAAACTTATTAGACAAATCCCCCGGCGCGTCTAACGCATTTTGAACAGACGCTACAATAGCGGCTCTTGTTTTGGGATCGGTGATGTCACTAAACCCAGGAAGATTGTTAACGACAACATCAAACATTCCGCCTGCGGTTGCGCCAAGAACAGCGCTTTCAATCTGTTCTGCATTCCCACCAAGAGCGGCAGTTCTTAAAGCGGCTGCACTTATGTTCTCAACAAGTTTTTTGCCCGCAGCAGATTCAAATATGTTGCCAGCAGCGTCACCAATCTCCCCCGCAATCTGCGGGACAAAATAAGAAGTAGCAGCAGCAATAGCGCCCTTTTTAACGTCTCCACCACTAGCGATAGTCGTTAGTACGCCGGTTCCAATCGCGCCTGCGACAGCAGAACTAACTGTTACTCCCAATGCCCCGGTAATGGTGCTGCCGATTGCAATACCCAAGCCGGGAACCATCATCGATGCTATTGCTAAAACAGGCCCGATAGATTCTTTGCTGATGAACGCACTAGATGGCCCCGGTGTTGTATAAAACATCGGGATGCCGTTGACCATTGAAATATTTAACCCGGTGTTCTTTCCGGCAAACGTCCCGCCGATGGTGTATCGGGCATTAGGATTATCCGGAGAAACAGATGTATTGGCATACGCATAGCCAACATCATGACCTTGTTTTAGCTGCTCTCCGGTGCGCTTGTTATATAAAACCTTTTCTTGCTCGCCAATCGGGTTAATTGGGATTAGAACAGGCTCGTAATAATCTTCGCCGCTACCTTCAAAATTTACCCCAGACCCAACTTTTGTGCTGGCTAGGTAATATTTTTTTCCGTTGTAATCAACAACTGATCCGTTGTCCTGACCTCTGTAACCACCAGCTTTATACCAATCAGCATAATCTTGTTGTGCTTGAGGTATGTTGGAGTAATCTGGCCCAAGTGCTTTTTGAGTTTTCTCGCCAATCTCACTGATATCTCTAATACCACTTAATACAAGACGGCTTGCCATGTACTGAGTGGCAGAATCAATACCACCCAATGCACCGAGATCACCAGTGTAATATTTTTCAGTGCCCAGGTTTTTGCGCTGGTTGGTAATCTGCTGGGCAAGCTTGTTTTGGTAATAGTCTTGCCCCAACTCTGCCGCAAGATCTAAGTTTAGGCTTCTTGCGTTTTGAGCCAGAGTTACAATCTGATCTTCACTTAACGCCGCGTTTTCGTATTTAGAAAACAACTTTCTGAACCCAAGCAGTTCTTCTTGCGAAGGCTTTGTGTCCGCGAAATATGCTTGCTCTAATTTGGGCATTAAAGACATGTCAATTTCCCGTCAGGTCAAACAACTCTATTGCACCTACTGCATCGCCTGTTGGCGAAGCAGAGAAAGTACGAATAGCAAGTGTCAATAACCCGCCGTTTAGATCGTATGCCCAGTTATACCCTGTGGGGTCTGCGATTGCGAACTTGCCGCCGCTACCAGACGCATCGGTGTAATCCGTTTGAATAATCGTTCCCCCCGCTACAGCGGTGGCGGAAATGTCATACCGAATATTCCCAATCGCAATAACGGTTGACGGAGAGCCGACAGTTCCGCTAGAGCTTAATTCGTATGTCCCAGCGCCACCGGTGGTGCCTGATAGTTGCTTCTTAATATAAGCATCACCAAACCCCGAAACAAAGATCTGCTGCCCAGTTGCGAATGCCCCAGAGGTCATAGCAGAAATAGTCAAGGTAGTCCCTGAGATCGTTCCAGTCCCTTGGGCGTTGTTTAAATTAACCCAAGATGCCCCAGTGAGAGTCCCGCCTTGAATTAGCGCAATCTCATAACTTTGATTGGCAAGAGGAAACACCTGAACCCTTGCCGGGAGGACAACAGAACCCGTCAGATTTACACCTGTAGTGGTTCCATCTTCTAAGGCCACTGAAACTAACGGGACGAAGGTTGTAGAGATGCCGGTTAAAGCTGTAGGTCGTCTTGCTATATATCCTCTGGAATACTGTTCATACCCGCCTTCGGATATAACAGTAGAGCAGATTTGTTTCATGGTGGCGTTTTGAGCCACAGTAGAAGCTTCAATAACATATGTGATCGGCAGAATTGCCGTGGTCATATATGTCGTATTAATAATGTTTGCATTATTAAACGTGTGACAAACAATGTATTGCCCGTTAATAATGAATCCACACCTGACTGAACCTACGCCTAGCCATTCAAAGTCCATCCACAGAATCTGAGCTTTAGTAACGTCTAGCGTTAAACCACTTGCTCCGGTTCCGTTTAATGGATCTCCGTTCCAGTCTGCCTGATTGACAGTAGTATTAACGACACTACCAGTTCCATAGCTTCTCAAAACAAACTGAACGCTTGTTGCGTTGACCTGAAAGAACACGCCATTCTGTGAGTTGAAGTACCCCACCTGTTGGAGTAGGCCGGTAGCAGGTGTGCTCATTGCAAATGTAGCAAGCACCAATAGCCCTTTTCCGGGCTGATAAGGGAACTTTCTATAGGTCTGTCTAGTAACAGAGCCCACCCCGCTAGATGAGATGGTAAGGTCTAGTACAGACTGGTTATTTTGAAATACGGTATTCCCGGTTCCGGTGATGGTGGTGGAATACTGAGTATCGGCTGCGTATCGGTTTTGACTATCAAACAGGGTGTAAGGTTGGCTTGCCCGCACCCGACCGAACGCATCAACGTTTGTGCCGCCTATTGATACCGGAATCGTGTCAGTGCTGCCAGAAGCCATAAGCTGCCCCAATAGGCTGGTAAGCCTGTTGAAATAGAGCCGGAGAATATTGTTTAACTGGTTCTGGTATGCCTGAGAATACTCTGGGACGGCATTGGGTAGCGCAGGAGGCTGTACCTTTACTAATTCATAGTCGGTTGTGACTAGCACCTTAACCCCCGGACACGCCTGAACCAGAAGCCTTGCCGTCGTTCTGTAGATCTAAACGCATGGCACCAAGCTGCCAGTTTACTCCTAGCCCGGTAGATTCAAACTTCATCGCCAACTGTCTTGCTCTCAGGCGAATATAAACCTGCCCGGTAAACTCCTCAACAGGCACCGTCGCCGTCCGCGTGACAGTCGCAAAGTTATCTCCGCCTTCTGACTCCGGCGAGCTATAACCAGAACCTGAGTTCTTAAGAGGATAGAAAGTTAAAACACCAGACGGAGAGCCTGTAGTAGAACCCCGGAAGGTTAAATCAGGCAGAACCCTACGTATAAACACAAACCTGTCACCATCATCAACATCAAACTCAGCAGAGGTGATAGAGGCTGTAATCGCCACAGGAGTTCCTGTAATGTTGTCGTCCACCCCTTTCTCATGATCTACGATGTTATTAGAGTACGTAGCAGCAATAGGGTAGTCCCGTAGACCTGAATCTGCCCACGCAGTTCTACCCATGTTTCCGTAGTACCAGATGTCTTCCAGGTAGTTATAAATGACGTATCGGTCAATTACTGAAGACTCTGCGGAACAGTAGAACCACCAGACTTCATTAAACCCTTCGTTCGTCCCTGCAAACACCTGATCGTACTGAGCGGTGTTTATATCACTAAAGATATATTGTCTGAGGTCACAACGAAGCGTCTGAACCCGGCCATCGTATTTGTAGAACTTGTCTTTGCCCATCCAGAAAGCTATGCCTGCCGCATAAGCAGCGCAGTTCTGACTAACGATAGAAGTATTCTCACCAATTAACTGAGCACCCCAGACGGTTGGCGGGCCTTGGTACTGGAGAGAATAAACGCCTGCATCAGTCCAGACGATCATCTCTTGCCGCCCCTGTAAGGCGGTGATGATCTCAGAGCCTCTTGAGAGCGTAAGGCTGCCAGCCTGATTAGTGGCCCGGGGAGTCCAGTCGGTAATGTTTTCCTGATCACACCAACGGATTAGCATGGGGGAGATAAGAGCTGGGCTAGGCCCCGGGATAGACCCCGCTGTAATGCCGTAATCATTCACCCCAAACGCAAATACAAACCTATATACATCGGAAATAGCTACATAGTTCACCGCTTCAGGCGAATTAGCTGCGGTGCCGGAATCTTTTACATAGTCGCCGCTAATATCAATTGTGATAGTTCCCGAGCCCGTGTCTGACAGAGTTATCGCAGACCCTGAAAACGTAGAGTTAGTCCAGATGTAAAACTGATTCCGGATGGCGTTACTAACCAGTTGGAGATAATAAGTTGTGCCTGTGGATAAGCCGGTGGGCAAAGAGCCTGTAGTTAAGAACTGAACAGGCAGAGTTTCCCCGGTAGTGTTTGTTCTGCCAGCATAAGAAGCGACAGTATTAACTCTTCCCGGCGTGCCAACAGTAAATGTCACAACATTATTCGGGACTACGAAAGCGTACTTGTAACTCCAAGAAACCATCTGCCCGCCGCGATAGGCATATACCAAGTCAGACCCAAAGTTTGCCTGACTTGCATATTGGCTCCAAGCGGGCTCGGAATAAGTAGAAAACGTAACACCAGGGTTTACAGCGTTGTTAGTGTCGCTTGCGTTTGCAGCAGCACCATAATCAAATTTAAATGTGCCGGATGGATTCGTAACCTGCGTAATCACGAACTTCCGGTTATTTAAATCATTGATATTCCCGCCGCAACTCCCAGCGCCGTAAAATTCCACCCATGCCCCAACCCAGGGAGTGGACGGATCTTGATTGGGAAAACTTCCTACAACGGTCACTTCGCTAGAACCGGGAGTGGCGGTGATGGAAGTAACGCCTAACAGCAGTCCGGAGTAGGGAGAGATATCTGCATATACGCCTTGAGACGACACGTATTGTCTGCGTGCGGTCATAACACCAAGAAGCGTCTCGCCTGTTTGCACAGCCCAAACAAACAGTGAACGGCAGACACCTAAAAAGGTATTAGCAGAGATGCGGACCCAGCCACCTACTTTTTCTGGCGTTCCTTGGCGAAAACGCACTTTATCTGACTCATACCAGCCACCCTCTGTTGTATATCGTGTGTTTTCACGGTTTACCCCAGGCTTCATCAGGAATTTCTTGAGCATACTATGCCTGCGTAAGGTGGTCGGCCAGTTCTGCTACTTCGTTTACCCTGCGCTCCCAGCCTTTGCCGTATACAGCCCAGCCGGTGAGGCTTTGCATGAAGTTTAACCGGGCTTCACTGTAGTCTTCAATCAGCTTATCTAGGTTAGCGTTAGACACTGCTGCCAGCGTTGCTGGGCCGATAACACCGTCCGGCTTAGCACCAACACATTGCTGAAGAATCCTGACAGCCCTCCCCGGGCCTGAATTTACACAGGTGTCAAACACCATGTAGTCGATCCCGCCGGGCAAGTCATCGGCTCTAATGGTATCCCAGTATTTCTGTTTATAGAACGGGTTAACCATCTCCGGGGTTAGAGCTTTCATTTCTTCTTGTGTAACTTTCCGGCCTATGTAGTTTTCCCAGGCGTGTTGAGTTACGCCTAGATTAGTACAGCCCAATCGGCCATCTGGTAAAAAGTTACCTGGATCTCTCCGGTCATCTGTAAACCCGCCTTCGGATTTAAGCAGGTGTTCAAACGCTATTGTCCAAGTTGATTTCATTTCTTCATCCCTGCCAACACTTCAGTTTTCTCTTTACTGCTCGCGCTCGAACCCAGAAAGAAGTTCAGAATTGTAGCTACTACAGTCCCAAGCAAGAACCCGAGGATAGTGTCGGCAAACCGCACATTTAGATCTGGAATTGTCGTGAACGTAATCAGGAAGATATACAGCACCGCCGTGACAGACCAGAACATCGCCAGATACATTACAAACCGTTTAGAGAACAGGTCTGACTGGTTTAGCGCAGCAACCTGCATGGCTCTAGCATCGGCAGTGTTCTTATTGGCCTGCTCAACCATGAACTCTTCATGCTGCATTGCACGATCACGCAGCGCCTTAATATCGTCCTGAGACATATCCGGCTTAAGTTCCATCCCGGTCTTCTCTTGGACGTAATCCAGACCTTTGTCCACGACAGCCTGCGCTACCTTTGGCAGGTTGTTCTGAAGCAGGGTGGAAATAATGCCAGCGACAACAGGAATCATTGCGCGATCTCCGCAAGAGTCAGCATCAAAGCCGCCACCATAATTATGACGACGGCAAGCAGGTAATTCATTTCAAGGTATACCCCCCGCCTAACGCAGCTACGCTGGCAGCAACCGCTCCAATGGTCTTGGATAAGTCAATCATTCCAAGGTAGCGGAGGTTGGATGACCGGCGGGTTGATTTGATTGTCGATATTGCTCTGCACTGCGGCCTCGGCAGAGTCTTTATCTACCCCGTTGGCATAACACCAACCGAGGACTTGATCTTGAGTCAGGTCAGCATAGGGCGTGAAGTTCTGGGGGTCTGCCGGTGGGAGTGAGCAGGTCGAGTAGACGGTTGCCGTATAGGTTTTGCCGTTGTCCTCTTGTTCGCCGTTGCAGCGCCAGCCGACTTGTAAAACGGCCTCTGATGGACTAGCAGTGGTAGGGGTTGTCTGCATCCATTCGACTATCCATTGAAATGTTGCGCTCATTTTTAAACTCCTTTAGATTCAAGTTGCGCTACGCGAGCGCGGAGGTCGGTGATGATGGCTTGCTGTTCTTGGATGCACTTCATCAGCGCATATTGCAAATCGGTCTGGTAGATCGACAGGCGCATTTTGGGTTCTTCTTTGCTACCCCAATTGCTCTCCATCACCAACTCAGGCGCAACTGCTTGAACATCCTGCGCCACCACACCAAGGGTCAGGCCGGGATCATCTTCAGACTGGTCGATGTAGTTGAAGGTCTGAACCGGGATGGCGCAGATGGTGTCAAGATACGACTTGGCCGGTGCGAAGTTGGTCTTCTCACGCCGGTCTGAGAGGTTGACATCGTTGGCGCTGTAGTTGGCGATGCCGCCGTTGGAGCGGATTGCGGCGCGTTGCGCCCCCGTGTCTTCGCACTCTAAGAAAGGATTACCTGTTCCATTTGGTGCTGCACCTGTGTATCCAATTAAAATCCCAAATGGTGATGATGAGGATGTGCTAGACACATACACAGTTCGTGCGTTATTATTGTTTGTTCTTAACTCGTGAAAAGTCCCACTATTTCCATAAGTTCCAGCCGGACTCGCCTTAAAGTACCCATCGCTCGTGATCCGGGCGCGTTCGGTATAAGTTCCGTTAGTCTCCCCCTCAACAAACCTAAATCCTCCGCCACCGCCGCCGCGTTGGTTTACAAAATAAGTAGCACCACTACCATCTGCATTTTTGTTCCACTCAAAATACGCTCCGTTTGAATAATTAGTGGAGCCGTAACCAGAAACCTTAAGCGATCCACCGGAAATGGTTGCTTTAGTGCCGCTTTCGCTTGTCGTCGTCCCCACCAACAAATTCCCACTCGCATCCAGCGTCATCGCCTGCGTAAACGAGATAGCGTTACCTGCTGTGCCGGAGGGGGCGGTGAACCAAGCGTGTGTATTGTTTAGCAGTTCATATTTAGACGCAGCCGTGCTTCTGGCATAAATCCAGTTTGTGCCGTTGTAATACGCAGCCGTGCCAATAGATGTGTATGACGATACGGTGCTACCAACGAAATAGTTGCCAACAAGACCTGCTTCAAATGCTTTACCACCACTCCACGCACTCGGAGCCACCCCGAGGCCGAGGTTGCCGGAGGAGTCGAGAAGCAAAGCACTAGCAGGCGCACTACCACTGAACTGCACTGCATCCGTACTGCCAGCGGTGCCTGCTCCCTTTACGCGGAAAGTGCCGTCGGAGGAGATGCGGGCGCGTTCGGTGCCAGCAGTTGTTGTGTTGTTGGCTGCTGTGAAGAACTCAATAATTGTGGCGGCGTTGCACAAAGAAGTGGAACCGCCGATGTATACGATGTTCTCTGTTGCAGTGGAGTCTGCAACAATCATAGCCATAGGCTCTTCCGCGTTTGTATAATGGAATGAAGCAATGCGTGATGTCTTTATGGCTGCGTTTGTTCGTATATTGGTGTTGTTGTTTGCGCCAACAACAAGAGACAATCCCCCAGAAGAGATGTCTAAACCCGATTGTGTGGATGTCGGCGAACTCGTCCCGATGCCGAGGTTGCCGGAGGAGTCGAGGCGCATGCGCTCGGTGTCGTCGGTGAAAAACCCCATTGCGCTACTAGAGGTATACGATATATAACCACTTTGAGCAT
>Ga0194116_10001827_pt1 | contig 29135 bp, 30 predicted proteins | sample TA2MahsurfametaG_4_FD_148617 | JGI IMG/M metagenome (GOLD analysis project Ga0194116, IMG submission 148617) | Freshwater microbial communities from Lake Tanganyika, Tanzania - TA2015008 Mahale S9 surface | ecosystem: Environmental > Aquatic > Freshwater > Lake | place: Tanzania: Lake...
CTGCTGGTCCGCAATCTCACCAATTGATTTTGGCCTGCGGCATCCCCATCATCCATAACAAACGTGTGGCCTGTTGCTCTCACCACAGATCTTGGAGTATTAGCGTCTGTGGGTCCCAACTTAAATTTCTTTTTATGCTTGCTGTCTATTCTTCCGGGGGTGCTGATACCGAATACCGCGCTTGGACTTTCTCTCCTTGCCGAGCTGGTTGTGGTGCCACGCACGTTGTCTGTTATAAGTCCCTGCCTCTTCAGGGTTTCGGCGAACGGATGAATAGGTTTTTTCAATTTATCAAATCCCCCTACATTGCTGGCCACACTCCACGTGGTTCTGTTGACCTCTGTGGCTGGCACTTCATTGGTTCCGTAGGTGCTTTGCACTGTTGCGCTTGACTCATCGCCCGATGACGAATCCAGTGCGGTGTTGGGGCTGGCAGCTATGCCTGGCACCATGTGATTGGTGTAGGGATCCTGCACGCAACCAAACCAAAATCCTTGTGATACTTTGCCTTCTACGAATAGCACCAATACTCTTGTGTCAATGTCTGGCGGCACCATCCACATTCCATAGCTGTGGGGGCTGTCATCAAAATCATAAGGACTGGTTTTAGTGGTGGCGCTGGGGCTCTTGGCTCCGTAGAACGGTGTTAGGTATTTCACGTCATACAACATAGAGCTAGGACCCTCGTCTGTGCCTGAGAGGCTGGGAATAATCACTTTCAATCCACCCATTTTGGTAACGTCCACATTGTCTTTGACAATGCCGATGTATGGGCCGGGATCCAACTCAGTGTACTGGGTATTCCTGAACTCTTTGTTGGGTGTTGATGCGTCTCCAAATACTGTCATATGTTTGTTCTAATGTACCCGAAAGTCTTTTGTTCCGCGCACTCCTTTCTTTGTTTCTCTTTAACGTGGTTCTATTGGACCAACTCCTGAATATACAGATAAATCATCTTGTATCTCCTTAGCTTTCCTCATCTTATCCTGTGCTTTCTGCAGTTCCTCCTGGGTTGCATATGCTGTCATCTTTTGGCCTTGGTTGTTATATCTAACCAAATCTAAAACTTGGGTAAATTTGCCCGAGTCAAAGATACTGTCTACCTGCGCCACTTTATATAATCCGCTGAAGAAGATGTTCTCTAGGTTCTTGAAATCCATCACACTGGCGTTTTCATTTATATCTGTGGGGAACCTGAAATCTACTGTAACGAACGGTTCGGCCTGATCAAAATTAAAGCAGCCCAGATCGTCATCCCAAACGTAGCCAGCGAATGAGGTGAAACCACTACCATCACCCTTATTCTTACCTTGTCCTGCACTTTTGTCTTGGAAGGGTAGCGCAAAGTCTTGTCCTATAAATGCAGGATCGCCCAATATGGTCATCTGCACCGAAACCATGTCTGCCAAGGGATTGGTGAGATACTCATAAAACTCGTCCACCTGTGTTTTGCTGCCACCAGCACCGGTCGTGGCGTCGGCCGATTTAGAGTATGAGGGAAATCTACGTAGAGGCAGCAATGGCTCTGGTTGATCTTGGACGTAGCTCCTATATAGTCTAACCTGTTCTTCTAGGCTGAGGTCTTTGACGGTTTTCTTCGAAGCAGCGTCGGCCCCTGTGCCATCCACCATCGCTGCTTGAAAGTACCCAAATTTGAAATTTATTTTTAGATCCAATATGTCATGGTTCTCTCCGGTATAGATATATCTGTAAATTTTTTTCACGGTTTTGCCCCATGACGGAGAAGCACTCAGGCCCGGCAGGGTGAAATTCATCACGTGAACGGCATAAGGAACGATTGTGTAAGTGATCTTTTTTGGATGCATTCCTAGCAGGGCATCCCACTCAGCCGTTCGTGTTTCCACGTTGGTTACCACTTTGAACCATGTCACATACGGTTCCGTCTCTGGTCCTGGTCTATCTGCTTGTGCTTCCATTTGATTGTATTTGGCCTTTTGACTTTCTGCTAAATCATTCCAATATTTTTTCACTGTTTTTTCGATATCTCTAAAAGCATCTGACTGTTGCACACAATCCGTTATCACTTTCACGATACTGTCATTGGGCCTCACGCTGACTTGAAACTTTGAACCCATTGATCCCAAATTCCAGTTGCCGCTACCGGTGTTTTCGTTGGACCCTGCAGGCAAATTTCCAATTTTTATTACATACTCATCTGCTTTTTGCCTAACTTGTTTTTCTATCTCCACCTCTTGAATCTTGTTAAGAGCTATGGCCAGTTCATTCATGGCCTCGGCCAGTGTTCCACCTCTTCTGGTATTACCAAAAGTCGACATGCCCGCTATGCCCGCTGACGCGGATCCCCTTACATACAAATATCTATCCTGCATGGCGAATTCTGTCCACGGCACTGCATTGATTGTGTAAACCGTGCCCCCTGCATTGATCTCCATCTCTGCATTGGTGACTTTGATCGGTAGTTTTCTTTTTGTGATTATATTTTTTGGATTTCCTAGATTGTCATAACCACGAAATTCCAGTGTGAGAAGATAGGGCGCATCTAGATGATCCCGAAATTTGTTATTAAAGGCTGCGGCCCTCATCTTTTCAAATAATGTGACACCATACGGCTCATGCAGCACCATTTCTACCTTTGTGAAGTTCATCATTTTCCTTTGCTCGTTGGGACGGTGCACTGAGGAAATTTGAACTTTTTGAAAGAATATGTCATGCCCCCTTTTTAAGATATCCGAGGAGGCCGCTCTTGCTCTGATTAGAGAATCTTTCAGTTTAACCGTGGCATACTTTGTGCCTATATCTGCGGTTTCTACAACTGCCTTGGCTGACTTATATTCTCCTCCCGCATTTAAATCACTAAAATTTCCCTCGGTACCAATACCAGAACTTTTGGCAATGATGTCTCGTGGTTTTCCGGTCAATATCGATTCAGGCTTGATTAACTCTGCCTGTGATATTCCCGACAATGTCCAAACATAGTTGTAAGAAGCATATTCATGCAACGCATTTGGGACCGGCCCACTCTGCTTTGACGAGGAAGTTTGCTTCATCGTGGTTCCTGTCATTGCTGGATCATATGTAAGCTCTTCTGAGGCCATAATCTTATATGCCTAGATCATTTTTTAGATTGCTCAATTTAGGCAACTGAATTTTTTTTCCGATAACGAAATCGTAGATGGGATCCTCGATTGCGTCCGGATTTCTCTGTGCGAAGACCCACCATAATCTCGGAGTGCCGTACAAGTCAAATGCCAGCAGGTCTGGCCTGTGTGCGTATGTGTGCGTTATGGTGTAGGCTACATCATCCTGATCTGCTGTGATCGCGCGAGGCAATAAAAAATCCAAGCTGATGTTGTTTTGAGATGTGTTGAAATACGGAGACGTGTTGCTGTATTTGGCCATTAGATGTATCCTATTCCATTTCTATCATTCAAGTCGCCACTGATAAATTTACGCATGCTGAAATTTTTGACCGATTCTCTAGAATAGATCGGTTGCAGTTGCAGCGTGACCTGGCTCATTGTGGGAGCCCATGAAGTATTTTTATCTGTCAGTAATAATTGTGGCCCAATGAATGTTTGTCTTGTTTCCCTGCTCTGCACAGTGCAAATATAGTCAACGTCGGCTCTCAAATCGATCGAAAAGTTTTGCACCACCACCGGCACTTTGTTGAACACATGTGATCCGTAGCCCGAGAGGCTCAGTATTGGGGGAGGATTTCCCTTGAGCCCATCATCATCGGCTCCAAAAAACATCTTGGTCACTGACCTGAAGAAATGCAGCATGGCGATCCAGTAGCGCGCATCCTCTTGATTTTGCACCGGAAACTCTCCCACCACTGTGAAGCTGGGCACCTCGCTGTGTGAATATGCATAGAATGGATAGTTGCTGTGTGTCAGGGCCAATGTATTGTAAGATGCCGAATGATTGATTATGATGGAAGGGGTGATGGGGAATATCACTCCACCAGTGCTGGCCAAGGGAGCAAGCACATTATTTCTCAATACTCCGCCGTCGTCGTCTCTGCCCGATTCAAAAAATATTGATTGCAATTGACTGTCTGTTGGCAAAACCACTTTGACTCTAAAATCCTGTGCTCCGCTGCGCACGGTCCACTGCGCTGATCCTCGCAGTTTCATGTTGGCTTCTGCGCCCTTGTTAAGACCATTGCCAAACAGCCTGCCCAGTGTGCGATTGAAGATTTTACCACCCACGTTGGACAGCACCTTGCCTATGCCTCCTGTGCTGGAATTTTGTTGCTCGATATTAGGTTGTAAATCCATAAAAAAACTCTTATAATAACAACTGTATTTATAGGCACCATTTTAGGCGTACTTTATAACTAAAAACACCCAAAAAATATTCAAAAAACAAAGGATCTACGAAGATGAAGAAAGTAAATTATCTAAACAATCGTGACTTGCTGTCCGAGATACACAAGAGCAAGAATAGCTATTCTTCTTACGTGAGCACAGATGACAGTCAATATGACATGATCGTGAACGACATCAAAAAAATCAACGGTGCCAATATCTCCCGGGCAAGGAAAATACATGCCAAACGACTCACTGCAGAAGCATGGGAACAAGCCAAAAAGGCAGGCAACAAACGAATCAAGATGAGTGATTATGAAGTATCTCCAAGGAAAGTTAAAAAGACAGATCTAGTGTTTCGAGTGATGACATTTGATCACATCACCACAGACAGCGAGAGAAAGAAGAATCCCAAGACCAGGGCGGATCATCACACCAAGGTCAACTTTCCACCTTTCCAACACTATAGAATAAACGACAAGGGACAACTGATCTGCGTGGGCAAGAGCCACTGGGTGGGCGGCATGAGCAATGGACGCTTCTCCAATGATCACGGCAAGATCACTGCGACGTTGGCCCACATGTTTCTGAAACTAGCGGAGAGATACAGCCAGAGGAGCAACTGGCGAGGTTATACCTATGTGGACGAGATGCGTTCCCAAGCACTGGTGCAATTGAGCCAGATCGGGTTGCAATTTGACGAATCCAAATCTGAAAATCCCTTCGCCTACTACACGGCGGCTATAACAAACTCGTTTACCAGGATACTTAACATCGAAAAGAAAAATCAAAATATTCGTGATGACATACTGGAGATGAACGAGATGATGCCCAGCTATACCCGGCAGGCCAAGAACGAGAGCGAGACTCCGCAGGCCAAGCGTCGACAAAAAGAGCTGCAAGGGCCAGTGAAAGTCTACAGCAAGGCCGCTATCAAGGAAATGAACCGACAGTTGAAGGCATCTGGCAAACTATCACTTGCAACAGAGGACAAAATAAAATAATATCCAACTATGGCATTTTTTAAAAAGGTCGCTTGCTTCACTGACATACATTTTGGATTGAAGGGCAACAGCCGGGTCCACAACGACGACGGAGAGGCATTCTGCTACTGGTTCATCGAGCAAGCGAAGGCGCATGGCTGTGAGACCTGCATATTCCTGGGAGATTGGCATCACCACAGAAGCGCCACTAATGTCAGCACCATGAACTACACGGTCAGCAACATGGAGAGGCTGGGCCAGGCATTTGAGCGAGTCTATGTCATGATGGGCAACCACGACCTATTCTACAGAGACAAGAGGGAAATAAACAGCATGGAATACTGCAGGAACATTCCCAACATAAAGATCGTCAATGACTGGGTATTGGCAGATGATGTGGCCATAGTGCCGTGGATAGTACAGGACGAGTGGCGTCAGATAAGAGATCTGAAACAGAGATACATCTTTGGACATTTTGAACTGCCATATTTCAAGATGAACGCCATGGTGGACATGCCAGACGTGGGCACAATCAAGGCAGAACACTTCGTGAATCAGGAATATGTGTTCACAGGACATTTCCACAAGAGGCAGATCAGAGACAACATACACTACATCGGCAACGCGTTCCCCCACAACTATGCGGACGCGGGAGACGACGAGCGCGGCATGATGGTGTTGGAATATGGTGGACAGCCAAAATACATCAACTATCCCAACATGCCAAAATACAGGAATGTGAAGATATCACAGCTGTTGTCCGATGCTGACAGCATATTGGCATCGCGGATGTATGTGCGTGTGGGTTTGGACATCAAGATTTCCTATGAAGAAGCCAATTTCATCAGGGAGACATTCATGGAAAAATATCAATTGAGGGAACTGCAATTGATACCTGAACAGCTTAATCAAGCAGATCAACCAATGGTAAACGTGGAAAAATTTGACAGCGTGGATCAGATCGTGATCAAGCAATTGGAAGCAGTGGATTCACAGACCTATGATAAAAAAATACTGATGGCAATTTACAACAACTTAGATGTTAACAATTAGAGATCTCACAGTAAAGAACTTCATGAGCGTGGGCAACCACACGCAGGCCGTGAGTTTTGACGGCAAGCACCTGGTGCTGGTCATCGGCGAGAACATGGATCTGGGCGGTGACGACGCGGGGGCTAGAAATGGCACTGGCAAGACCACCATCATAAATGCTATCAGCTACGTGTTCTTTGGCGAGGCATTGACGCAGATAAGAAGAGACAACCTGGTGAACAAGACGAATAACAAGGACATGTTGGTCACTGTGAATTTCGAGAAGAATGGAGTCAACTACAAGATCGAGCGAGGCCGGAAACCACAGATATTGAAATTCTTCATCAATGAGGTAGAACAAAACTCCGGGGCAGACGGCACGGACGACAACAACGAGGCTCAGGGAGAGAACAAGGAGACCCAGGAAGAGATCAATAGACTATTGGGCATGACCCATGCCATGTTCAAGAACATCATAGCACTCAACACCTATACGCAGCCGTTCCTGGCGACCAAACAGGCGGAGCAGCGGGAGATCATAGAACAATTATTAGGCATCACCCTGTTGAGCGAGAAGGCAGAGCTGCTGAAAGAGCAGATGCGAGTGACCAAACTGGAATTGGCCGAAGAAAAAATGCGATTGGATGCCATCCTGGCCAGCAACAAGAAAGTTGAAGAGTCTATCAAAACATTCGAACTGAGGAGCATTGCGTGGCAAACACAGAAAAACCAAGACATCACCAAATTTGAATCTGCCATAGAAGAACTGGAGAGAGTGGATATCCAAACCGAATTAGATAGCCACAAACGCTTGGCCAAACACACAGATGATTCCAAGACTCTGAGGAATTTGGAAAAAGAGAAGAGCTATCACGAAGACTCTTTGACCAAGGCCACCAGACAGAAAGAACAGACTGTGAAGGATCTGGAGTACGCTGAGAAGGCCACGTGCCCCACCTGCGAACAAGACCTGCACGGGGACAAGCACGAGCATCTCGTCGACAAGCTCAAAACGGATCTCACGGAGCAGACACATTATGAGCACACGTTATCTACAAAACTGACAGAGATACAAAATGACATCACGGCCATCGGAGATCTGGGATCCGTGCCGGACACCTATTATGACAGCATCGACGAAGCATACAATCACAAGAGCTCTGTGGAGGATCTCAAAAGGCAGCTGGATCAGACCGTTGCCAAAGAAAATCCATACCAAGAACAGATCGACGAGTTAACAACAAGCGCTGTGCAGAAAGTGGATTATGTAAAGGCCAACGAGATGGAGGACCTTTTCAAACATCAAGAATTCTTGTATAAACTATTGACCGCCAAGGATTCATTCATTAGAACAAGGATCATAGAGCAGAACTTGACCTATCTCAATCAACGATTGGCATTTTATCTCGCACAGGTTAAATTACCACACACGGTGGTATTCTTGTCTGATCTCAATGTGAGGATCGAAGAGCTGGGCAGGGAGTTGGATTTTGATAACCTCAGCAGGGGAGAGAGAAATCGATTGATACTGAGCCTGAGCTGGGCGTTCCGTGACGTGTGGGAAGGACTTTACCAGCACATCAACCTGCTATTCATTGATGAATTAATCGATGCCGGCATGGATACATCTGGCGTGGAGAGCTCCATGGCAGTCTTGAAAGAGATGAGCAGGACGCAGTCCAAGAACATATTCTTGATATCACACAAGGACGAGTTGATATCCAGAGTGAACTCTGTGTTGAAAGTGGTAAAAGAAAATGGTTTTACCAGTTATGCCAATGACGTGGACATTGTCATTTAGGTATTGACTAACGCTTTTTTACAGCATACAATACAGATGTATTAATTAATACAACAAAGGAGAATACATGTCAAATACACATGAATCGATCATGGCCTCTATTCAGACCTATTCTGAAGAGAACCAAAAGTTCACCGAAAAAGGTATCAAAGCTTCGGGAACCCGAGCGAGAAAAGCTCTTGCCGAATTAGGAAAACTAGTAAAAGCAAGAAGAAAAGAAATCCAAGAAACTAAAAACGCTGAGAAGAACGCAGCAGCCTAGTTAAAACCTTTGGAATTTAAAAAGCCTGTGCATACCAATGTGCAGGCTTTTTTTATGATGGGATCATAATTCTTTATCAATGATCAGTGATCCATGCACTCGCACGCGGATGTGTCCATTGTAGTATCGATCAGACTCCAAAACTTTCCTGGCAAACTGTTCACGGGCCTCCACATAATTCAATTCTGCTTTGCTCCTGCAATAGAAAAGTATTTCTCTCCGAAATCGATCTTTGCCCAAAGCTTCTATGTCTCGCTCCAGCTGATCACTGCTGCCGTAGTAGTCTTGCCAGTCGCTGTCCACAGCGCCGCGAATTTTTTTGCGCACTTTTTTTCCGTTTTTTTGCGTGTGCATCTTGTATCGCGTAGTCTTGAATCTAGACAGCTTCTTGCCCACATACATGCGACCATTCTCCATGTTGGTAATGAGATATACGAACCCCACACAATCATTTGGTAATTCGGTCACTGGCTGGTTTCTGTAGATCCACTGCATGTGCGTATTTAAACTCAAGAATCACTTGAGAATAATATACGCATATTATATACACATGACACAGGCATCTTAAAATCAAAAAAAAAAATACAATAGGCTCTATAGCGTCCTTGGTAAAACAGTGAACTACTCCCATGCAGGTGGGCGGCGAATCACTTGACGCGACAGGCAAAAAGGATGGAGCTCTGGGAAACAGATCCAACTCCAGGTCCAGGTGGGATCATCATGCAGAGACCACATGGATTCGCGTTGTAATGAATGAGCTAACGGGTACAGCACAACCGCCCGGCGACAGCAGCGATGTATGGTGACTGCGAACTCAGCACATATGCAGGGTCGGTCGATTCGGCTAGCGATAGCCGAATTGTGACTGCTCATCTAGCACATAAGGCGCACGATGCTGTCGCATCGCGCTTGGCAATCACTGCAGCAGGACTAGGAAAGGAAACGAGCGCAAGCGAAGTTTCAGATGTGCGCAGCACATCTCGCAGGGCACAACTGTTAAAAGAATGGCTGCCCGGTTTTCTTGGTGACGTCCAGATTGTCCTTGACTATGCGGGACACTATGTCGCGATCCGCGGGGCTCAGCGCCAGCGCTTCCTGATAGGTAACTCCACCGCGCATGTACCAACAGATCTTGAACAGCTCGTGCTTGATGCTCTTGCCTTCAGTCTCGAGGTCCTTGAGATATCTTATGAGGTCAGATTCCGAGAGCGATAATAATTTTATACGAAAAAATTTGCGTTGTCGAACGTGATGGGCACTTCGTAGTTGGCGGGCGCGCCGGCCTTGATCTGCTCTTCCGTGGCCTTGACCCTGACGGGCTTGATGGAACCCTGCTGGCGGATGTTGCCCAGTTTGTTTTCCAGTTCTCTGATGACCCTGGCATCTGCGTTCTTGATGAAGTCTAGTATGGCAGTTCTGTCGGTCACCGTCTCTCCCGTGGGCAGCTGGATACGTTGGATGTTGTTGATCAGCAGCTCCACATTGAGATCGCTCAGCACCCGGAAACTCTCCGTGAAACGCTTGGTCTTTTCTTCCGCGCTGAGATTGCTCTGAGACACCTGCGCATAGATCCTCTGTTGTTCAAATGTTTTCAGCTGTGCATCTGTGATCTGTTTGTAGGTCAGCGGAGCGATGTGCAATTTCAATCCATCCTGCAGCTCACAGTGATCTGTGATCTTATCCTGCCGTATGATTTCCAACATCTGTGGCAGGTTCACAGTGTGTGTCTGTGTTTGATTGGTGCCCGGGACTCCTGCCGTGATGTCCATGGTCTCTCCATAGCTGGCTATACGGATGGCAATCAGCACTGTGTCTATGTCGTGATTGACCAGTTGCCATGGATCCTGTATGGTGGGAATGCAACTTTTGATCACATCCACCGTGGCCTGGCCGTTCATCATGCTGTCCGGCGTGCGGAAGGCCAGTTCATCCATCGCAGTCATGGGCAGCACAGGGTGTTCTCCCGTGACGGTCTTCTGCACCACTGTTTCAGCATAGTTTTTTTCACCGCTGGGCAAGCGTATGCTGATCTGCGGCTGCCTGTAGTAGCGTTTTAATGGGTTGGTGTTTTCTGTCATTTTTATATTCTATAAATATACATTATATTAATGTGCTTGTCACTATTTATATGAGCATATTTTAGGGGTTTTTACGCATGGATGAACAGGAACTGCAGCGGCTACTGGCCAAATATAACCAAGATTTAGTCAAAGAAATCACTAGGCTTATCAACGAATTACGCAAGGCGCCAATCCTCAGCGCATCTCAAGTCAAACGAGTCAACGATGAGTTCAAAAATTTAACCAAAAGATTGAACCTAAATGCCAGGGACGAAAAAGTATTAAACGATCTCACAAACAAGTTGATAGATGCAAAAGAAAAAGAGATCGAGGCAACCAAAGGATTAAACAATAAATTTTACAGCTTATTTAGACAGCTGGGATTGAACGAAACTGCAGCTCAGAAACAAGCAGACAATGCCACCGGTGCCGCTGATGTTTTAGAAAAATTAGGCAAAGCCGCATATGCAGGCAAGGGTTCTATCACAGAATTCACCAGTGCTTTCAAAGATAGGCTCGGCCTCATAGGCATCGGTTTACAAAATTTTGGTAATTTTGCTGACACCTCACTGGACGCATTCCGCACGCTGTCCAATGTGGGGGCATCATTTGGACAGAATTTATTCACGCTGAGAGAAACTGCTGCCAGCGCGGCTCTGCCACTGCAGGATTTTGTGAGATTGATTTCTCGCAACAGTGAAGGCCTGGCAGCCCTTTATGGTAGTAGCACCCTGGGAGCAAAAAGATTTTCTCAACTCAGCGAACAGTTTAGAAGAACCAGTATCGAACGTTTAGGACCACTGGGATTCACAGTGGATGAGTTGAATGATGTGTTGCTGGCCACGTTAAACTTACAAAGAAGAACAGGTACTTTTGTTGCAGATTCAACGCAGGATCAAATAAAATCAGCTGAAAGTTTAGGAACAGAACTGGACAAACTTTCCAAACTGACAGGACAACAGAGAACCACACTGGCCAAACAGTTAGAATCTCAGCTGACCAACGAAAGATTCACAGCATTCCTAGGCACAGTTAGCAAAGAGACCGGACAGAGACTGAGTGCGTTTGCGGCTTCTATCGGTGAATTGTCCCCAGGATTGAAAGAAGGCTTCCAAGATTTGATTGCTAACTCCGGGGCTCCGGTCACCGAGTCTGCAAGAATGTTGGTGCAGAACATACCAGAGGCCAGCGGCATTATTCAACAGTTAACCGCCGGAACCCTAGACTCTGCACAGGCCATGATAATGTTGAGAGACGCTGCTAAGAGATCCAACATAGCATTGGCAGGCGTGGCAGTGACCGGACAGGTGGCTTTTGCGAGGCAATTCAGCGCGGTTAACCAACTTGCCTCAGCCGAACTAAATCTAAAAGCAGTTACCGAAGAACAGAGAGCAGAACAGGATAAAGCCACTAAATCTCTCGCACTGTTTGAAGATTCCTCCAAGAGACTCAGCTCCAGTTTCCAATCCATCGAAACGGGATTTTACACAACATTAGGAAATTTTATAGGAACCACAGGCAACCAACTTAACAATGGTGTCAAATCTCTAGCAGATGGAATCAACGGCTTGAGTAATGGTACCAAAGCTATGCTGTACATGGGCAAAACCATTGGGGGATTTTTACTAGACAAGGGAGGACAAATAGCCACACACGCTATGGGTACTTATGCTGGTATAAGAATGGCCGGTGGCCTGGGCGGAGGATTGGGCGGAGGAGCCGGCGGCATGGGTGGCAAATTAGGTGGAGCAGCCAGAGTAGCAGGTGGCGTGGGGATTGGCCTCGCGGGAGTCGGTATAGGATCTGCCATGGCAGCCTCGTCGGAGTCAGATGCGGGCAAACTGTTGGGCATTGGCACCAGTGCTGCCAGCGGCGCCCTGGCAGGAGCATCAATTGGCAGTATAATTCCGGGTATAGGCACAGCGATTGGCGGTGTAATTGGAGCGATATTGGGAGCATCGGCGGGCATGGCCTCTCTGCAACCACCAGAGAAGCGCGCCACGGGCACCCTGGGCGAAACAGGTTTACCATTTGAACCCAAAACCAGCATGTTGCAAGTGGAATCAGGTGAGAGGGTATTAAATCGGCAGGAAACACAGGAATACAACAAGGAAGGACAGAGCGCTGCTGCTCAGTATGCAATGCTGACGTCACAAATGACACAGTACAACATGACTGCAAAGGAGACACTGGAGCTGCAAAAAGCCAACAACAAAGCATTAAATACCTTGGTAAGCATTAATGCAGCCACCGAGAAGAATACCAAAAAAACTTCCAAAGTGGTTGATAAAGTGGGGCCTTCTATAATATAATGATGTATAAAATATGAGCTGGAAAAAATATTTCAAAGAACCCAATCTAAGCCCCATCAGTGGGGAAAGGACTCCCAATTTTGCCAAAAGAAATTATTCATCCTATCTGCCCGACGTGTACACGGGGCATCCAAACAGGATACAGAGATACTTTCAATATGATCAAATGGACAACGACTCCGAGATCAATGCAGCGTTGGACATACTCGCAGAATTTTGCACGCAGGGCAATGATGAGAACGAAACACCATTCGATCTGATATTCAAGGACGATGTCACAGAGACCGAAGTAAAATTATTAAAGAAAGCACTGCAACAGTGGACGAAAAGCAACAGGTTCGGCAGGAGAATATTCCGTATTTTTAGGAACTGCTTGAAATATGGTGACTGTTTCTTCGTGAGAGATACTGAGACCAACAAATGGTTGTACATGGATCCTGCCAAGATCGACAGGATCATAGTGAATGAATCGGAAGGCAAGGTTCCAGAACAGTATATCATCAGAGACATCAACCCCAATTTACAAAAATTATCTGCCACACAGATCACGCCAAATCAACTGTATGGTGGCACCACAGGTGGGCCATACAATCAGAACTACATGGGCACAGGGCAGGGCATGAGCATGAGCTACCCCACCGGCGGCAGCGGAGGCAGGTTCTACAGAACCATGAATCAGTATGCGATCAATGCCGAGCACGTGGTGCACATGAGTCTGTCAGATGGCATGGACAATCTATTCCCGTTTGGTCAATCCGTGCTGGAACAGGTATTCAAGGTCTACAAGCAGAAAGAACTGTTAGAAGACGCTATCATCATTTATCGAGTGCAGAGGGCACCAGAACGAAGAGTGTTCTATATAGATGTTGGCAACATGCCAACCCACCTGGCGATGCAATTCGTGGAGAGAGTAAAAAATGAGATCAATCAGAGAAGAATACCCAGCACCACGGGAGGCATGAGCTATATCGACGCCACATACAACCCCATGAGCATCAACGAGGACTACTTCTTCCCACAGACAGCGGAAGGAAGAGGATCAAAGGTTGACACACTGCCCGGCGGTACCAACCTGGGAGAGATAGATGACCTTAGATATTTCACCAACAAGCTGTACAGGGGTCTCAGAATACCGGCGTCATATTTGCCAACGGGGGCGGACGACGGCGCGCAACAGTACAACGATGGCAGAGTGGGCACGGCATACATCCAAGAATTGAGATTTAACAAATACTGCGAAAGATTGCAGAGCCTGATAGGTCCGGTGTTTGACGAGGAGTTCAAATTGTGGATCAAAAACAAAGGTTACACCATTGACAACAGCACATTTGAGATAAAGTTCAATCCACCACAGAACTTCGCGCAGTACAGACAGACGGAGATGGATCAAAGTCGAGTGAGCACATTTGTGCAGGTGGCAGAGCTGCCTTACATGAGCAAACGTTTCGCTTTGAAGAGATTTTTAGGATTATCAGAAGAAGAAATGGCCCATAACAGCACACTATGGTCCGAAGAAAATGCAGTGGCGCAGAAGAAACAGACGAAAACCACCCAACTGCGGACTGCAGGAATCAGCCAGGCAGGACTGCAATCAGATCTAGATCAGTTTGAAAACCCAACCCCAGGAGAAGGATCACCAACGCCAGGCACAGCCACGCCAGGACCCGGTGGCACGCCATCTACGGGCGGTACTCCGGGCACCACGCCAGGGGGTGGAGCTACCGTCTAAGGCTTAAATAGCATTATGCGATTGACAGAAATGTGGTCATACACGCCACAGGGATTTGAACAGAATAAAAATTACAATGCAGAAGATGACATCTCTGTGTTGGATGCCGACGACACACGCAAGACTCGTTTAAAATTACAAGATATCAACAAAATGCGCCTGGCCAGCGAAGCACACGATAAAGATCAGAGAGAACAAGCAGAATTTGTGCAAAAGATGTACGGCCAACCCGCGGCTGGCCTTGACAACCCATCTCTTTAAACAATGTCCAACACAGCATTTGTATTGGGCAATGGCGAATCACGCAAAAATATCCTTGTAGCAGATTTGAAGAAACACGGCACCGTGTTTGCCTGCAATGCGGTGTACAGAACCGAAGAGCCCGACTATCTCATAGCAGTTGATCCCAAAATGATACTTGAAATTGCCGAAACTGACTATCCCAAGACACATGAAGTATGGACCAATTACAATCATCAATATTCAAAGAACGCCAATGCCAAAAATTACATCAAATGGTTTCAACCCAGCCTTGGCTGGAGTTCGGGTCCAACCGCTTTGAAAATGGCCGCCGATAAGAAATTCTCCCTGATCTACATACTGGGCTTTGATTATCAAGGGCACGTCAAGGACTCAAAAAATAAAAGATACGGCTTTAACAATGTTTTCAAAGATACCAGAAACTATAAAAAAAGCACAGATGAAGCCACTTATCATGGAAATTGGCTTAATCAAACCAAAAGAGTGCTGACAGATTATCCGCAAATACAATTTCGCAGGGTGATACGCAAAGATGCCTTCAAACCCACGGATCTGGAATTCAGCGCCAACTTTAAACACATAGATATTGAAGATTTCCTAAAAATACTTAATATACAACACCGATCTTGATAAAAACCACCGTTTTTTGACTAAAAGTACTGCTTTATTAGGGAACTGGCTTAAATACAACACTTTAAAGTATAAACAACCTTGCCGACAAAAGGAGCACGTGCAATGACACAATCAACCAATAAATTTGAGCAATTGCTTGAATTATTAATCAACGAAGAGAATGATAAAGCGCAAGCGCTATTCCATGAAATCGTTGTGGAGAAATCCAGAGACATCTATGAAGGCCTAGTAGACAGCGAAACAGCAATCGAAGAAGCCAAAGATGAGAAAAAAGACGAAAAAGAAGTAAAAGAAGAAGTAGTTTCTGAAAAAATGCATGACAAGAAAGACATGAAAGAAACCGAAACCGTTTCTGAAAAAATGCATGACAAGAAAGACATGAAAGAAACTGAAAAGACAGATTCAAAAGACGAAACAGTAGATGAAGAAGTAGAGATCGAAGAAGCGTCAAAAGAAGAAGAGTCAATCGAAGAAGTGGGCGGTGATGCTACCGATGATCTTATAGCTGATGTTGCGGCCGACGAAAAGGGCGAAGCAGAAGACTATGACAAAGATGGTGAAATCGACGCGCACGAGAAGGATCATGCCGAAGTCGAGGACAAAATCGTTGACCTTGAAGATGCTTTGGAAGAACTCAAAGCGGAATTCGAAAAAATGATGAACGGTGACAAGGGCGAGGACAAATCAGAAGAGTCCGCAGCACCCGCAGCACCAGTTCAAGACGCTCAGGCACCAGCAGCACCAGTGGCTGTGGCGCAAGAAGCTAAGAAGGATGACATGAAGAAGGAAACTGTGAAGGAGTATCATGAGAAGAAGACTGCCGACACAGCGGACCATTCAGACAAATCTGCCAAATCTCCGATAGCCGGAAAAAATGATATGGGTGGCACAGCCAAGAATATCGTTCAGGGCGGCGAAGAAAAAGGCAGACCTGCACCCAAAGCTAAAGAAATGGGCGGATTTGAAAATCAAATCGGTAAGGAAAAGCCAGCGTTCACAAAACAAGTGAAGGCCAACAACACCGATGGATCGGACAAATCAGCTAAATCTCCAATCGCTGCTGCTAAGAAGTAAGCGCTAAGAGAGGAAAGAGGGAGCGAAATGTCACTGTACCTAAGAGAGCATTTGACCTACGATCAGGCCAGGATGGAAATCTTGCACGAAGGCAAGGAAGGCAAGGACCTTTACATGAAGGGAATCTGCATCCAGGGCGGCATCAAGAATGCCAATCAGCGAGTGTACCCAGTCAATGAGATACAAAAGGCTGTGAAGACACTCAATGACCAGATCACGTCAGGTTATTCTGTTCTGGGAGAAGTGGACCATCCCGATGATTTAAAAATTAATTTGGACCGAGTAAGCCACATGATTACAGACATGTGGATGGACGGTCCAAATGGATACGGCAAGATGAAGATCCTGCCAACACCAATGGGCCAACTAGTGAAGACTATGTTAGAGTCCGGAGTCAAACTGGGCGTGTCTAGCCGAGGTTCTGGCAATGTGTCAGAATACGGTGGAGGACAGGTCAGCGACTACGAGATAATAACAGTTGACGTAGTGGCACAACCTTCGGCACCAGGTGCTTACCCAACCGCGATTTACGAACACTTGCTAAACACAAGGGGCGGAAATAAAGCGATGGGTCTGGCTGCTGAGATTAGAGATGACAAAAAAGCACAAAAGTACCTGAAAGAGGCGCTAACCAACATAATAAAGGACCTAAAATAATGTTCGACGCAATATCAAAACTGGTTGAGTCAGGTGTTATTTCCGAGGACACTCAAAAGAGCATCCAGGAAGCCTGGGACAACAAGGTTAAAGAAAATAAAGAGCAAGCTGCTGCTGAACTTAGAGAAGAGTTCGCCAAGCGATATGAGCACGACAAGGGCAACATGATCGAGGCCATCGACAAGATGATGACCGACAAGCTCAGCGAAGAGATCACCAAGTTCGTAGAAGACAGAAAAGCACTTGCAATGGAAAAGACGGCATACAAAGAGAACGTGGGCAAGCATTCTGCCAAATTGGAATCATTCGTGATGAACAAATTAGCAGAAGAGATCACAGAACTTAATGCCGATCGAAAGAGCGTGCATGAGAATTTCTCCAAATTGGAAGAATTCGTTGTGGCAGCTCTAGCAAGAGAAATCAAAGAATTCCACGAAGACAAGAAGTCAGTAGTGGAGACCAAGGTTAAATTAGTGAAGGAAGCCAAGGAGCAGATGAAGAAACTCAAAGAAGCTTTCATCACTAAATCGGCCAAAGTGGTTGAAGATGCAGTGACCAAGAAATTGGGCGAGGAACTCGCTCAGTTGAAAGAGGACATCACTGCGGCAAGACAGACCAATTTTGGAAAAAGAGTTTTCGAGGCGTTCGCTTCAGAATATCAATCTTCTTATCTCAATGAGAAGAGCGAGACTGCCAGACTATTAAAAGTGGTCGACGAGCAGACTTTGAAGATAGCGGAAGCCCAGAAATCCATCGACGAGAAGCAGGCGGTGATTGAATCCAAGGAGAAGGAAATTTCCCGATCCAAAGATTTAATGGAACGCAAGGAAACGATGGCTGAGTTGCTCAAACCATTGAGCAAAGACAAGGCAGACGTGATGAGTCAGTTGCTTGAATCAGTTCAAACAAAAGACCTCAAATCTGCATATGCAAAGTATCTGCCCCCAGTGATGGACGACAAGTCCGTTGGACCCGTTGGCAAGAGAGTGATCTCAGAAGCCAAAGGCGACAGAGCACAGAGGGAAGATGCTGATTTAACCAATATCCGCAAATTGGCGGGTATTCAACACTAAACAAAAAGGGAAAAAGATCAAATGTCAGAACTATTTGAATCAAAATGGGGCGAAACAAAAGCCGCATTGACCGAAGGTTTAAGTGGCAATAGAAAAAAGACTTTGGACATAGTGCTTGAGAACACAAAGAGAGCATTAACTGAAGCCGCTACCGCAGGTGCTACATCTGCAGGTAACGTTGCTACCTTAAACAGGGTTATCCTCCCAGTAATCAGACGGGTTATGCCAACCGTGATCGCAAACGAGATCGTTGGTGTTCAACCTATGACTGGACCGGTGGGACAAATCCATACCTTAAGAATAAGATACGCAGAAGCATCATCTGGTACGACTACAACTACCGCAGGTGAAGAAGCGTTATCTCCATTCAAGATCGCTGAAGCTTATTCAGGTGACAACTCTTCTACAAAAGCAGGCGCAACTTCTGCTCTAGAAGGAACTCCTGGAAAGAAATTAAGCATCCAGATCTTAAAACAAGCTGTTGAAGCAAAATCAAGAAAACTATCTGCAAGATGGACTTTTGAGGCTGCTCAAGACGCACAGGCACAGCAAGGCATCGACATCGAAGCTGAAATCATGGCCGCTTTAGCACAAGAAATTACTGCTGAAATCGACCAAGAAATCCTGGGTTCACTAGTGACCTTAGCGGGTTCTAGTAACACAGAAGCGTTCGACCAAGCCGCTGTATCTGGAACTGCAACTTTCGTGGGCGATGAGCACGCGGCACTTGCAATCTTGATCAACAGAGTGGCAAACACAATCGCACAAAGAACAAGAAGAGGTGCAGGTAACTGGGCGGTGGTATCACCAACTATGTTGACTGTGCTTCAATCTGCAACAACCTCAGCGTTCGCAAGAACAACTGAAGGAACGTTCGAGGCTCCATCAAACACCAAGTTTGTTGGAACATTGAACTCAGCGATGAGAGTTTACGTAAATTCTTACTCAGCTGACACAGATGCAGGTAACAAAGTGCTTGTAGGATACAAAGGATCGTCAGAAGCAGATGCTGCTGCGTTCTATTGTCCTTACATTCCTTTGATGAGTTCAGGCGTTGTGCTTGATCCGTCTACCTTTGAACCAGTAGTAGGTTTCTTAACAAGATACGGTTACGTAGAGTTGTCAAACACTGCGTCATCTCTTGGTAACGCTGCCGACTACCTAGGTACAGTAACGGTAACCACATCAAACTTAAAATTCAAATAATCGCAAGATTGGAGAATTTTTCTAGAAAAGGGCGTCAGAAATGGCGCCCTTTTTTTTTGACCGGGCGTCATTCTATATACATATTATCGAATTTTTTCACTGTCATACGAACCACAAAGCAAATCTAGTATTTTAATAAATCTAGCTGCCATTTAAATATTTCTACGAACAATCAAGTTCGTCGCAACAATGTGAAAGGAGTCCAATAAAATGGAATACTTAAACAAAGTAAAACAATGGGCGTCCGCGCTGGCAGATCTTGGCGTGACCCTGTTGGCCCTTGGGATAGTGCTGGAAGTGTTGTTCAAGGGACAGAGCATACCGTTCCTGTCTCAGACCAACATCATAGGCAACATCACCCAAATCGTGAAAACTTTTTCCACTGAGGGACTGGTTGGCTTGATAGCCATCTTTGTCTTGTACAGCATCTACAAGAAGAAGTAACACGGCCCAGGAAACTGAGGGCGGTGTTCGCGAGCATCGCCCTTTTATCACACAGTATAATATATTTCAGCATCGCATAAATAGCTTCAGTTCAAGCAGTGCTCCACAATGGTGTGGAGACTTATGCGGATAACCACCGCGTAGCTGGTAGAACCAGCATTGGACTCCTAAACAAAGGAGAAAACAAATGGGACGACCATTAAAAAAAATACGTTTCTCAGACCCAAACGTAAACGCAGAAGGAACAGCGGGCAAGATTGAAGTGACTGCCTACTTTCCAAGTGGTGGCTCTCTGCAGCAAGACGACAATTCTTTCATCGTCAGCCAGAGATCATCTAAGAGGTTCAAGATACATCAGCAAAACGACAGCTCTGATTCAATCTTGACACTCAAGGCCGTGGCTCCGGCATCATTGGCAGAAGGCGAATTCTGCGTCAAAGTGTTGCTGGGAGACTCTACAGTGGCCTACGTTGCCAAGTTCTTCAACAACACCGTCCACTATGTCACAGCGGCTGGCGCCACAGGCGTGGCCAAGTACAGCCTAGGCACAGCGGCAGCAGAAGACACTGCAGTTTCTGGATCAGTTGTAATCGACGTGGTCTAATAGCAACGCAACAAGCAGGATGGGGGATTCAATATCCCCCTTCCACAGTTATAAATACAGCTGGATATGGCAAAAACACTACGCACATCAGGAGATTACACCATAAAGGCAGGATCAGGTGCCGCGGGCACCCATCAGATCGACCTGGATTCAAAAACAGTGAGGGTGCGTGGGGACCTAATCATAGATGGGGACACAACCACTGTGAACACAGCCAATCTCTCAGTGGAGGACACATTCATAGAGCTGGCCAGGAACAACTCCGGCACACTGCTGGACGCGGGGCTGTACGTGAACAGGGGCACAGCCGGCAACAACGCACTGTTCTACTGGGATGAGTCCGAAGACAATTTCATAGTGGGCACCACCACCAACGACGCGGGCACCAGCCCCATAACCAACATCACACTGGCCAACATAAAGGTGGCCACCACGCCCACGGACAACAACCATGCCGCCAGCAAATCATACGTGGACTCGACGGTGGTAGCGGCAGCGGGCATGACCAATTTTGATATAGTGGGCGACGACAGCACCGGCGTTACGGTGGGAGACAACGACACAGTCAAAGTCACCGGTGGCGCCAACATAGATGTGGTGGTCACGGAGTCGGACACGATCACAGTCAGCCTGGAGCAGAACCTCAACAACATCAACAGTATCAGCAACGGCTCCACCAACGGGGACCTACTCCTCACAGCCAGCGGCACGGGCAGTGTAGTAGTGAACAACATTTTAACATTTGCTTCGACTGCTTCAGATCCTGCTGGCACACCAACCTATACCAAAATATATCACAAAACAATAGGTGGGGGAGACACTGGTATATATTTTAAAAACCCGTCAGGCACAGTGGGAGAATTGATAAGTAAGAAGAAAGCAACTGCCTTGGCAATTGCTCTAGGATAAAGATATGGCTATTACAAATTTTCCAGTAGGAACCAGTACATCAGTGGCTGCATTCACGGCATCCGGTGATGTTGCAGTCACGGTGATTTACATCTGCAACATTTCGGGCTCAGACGGAGACGTTGACGTGTACGTGGTGCCCAGCGCAGAGAGCGTGGGGTCACAACATCTGATCTACAAAAATCTAGTGATAAGATCCAACGACACCTACATAATCGACACAGAAAAATTAATATTGGCCAACGGCGACAAAATTTATATCGCTGCTCCAGATTCTGCAGGTGAATTTACCGCAACAATATCAACCATAGGATTGTAATCACATGGGCAGGTACGCAAAGAACACATCTTTAGATGGCAACGCTGTCGCACTTCCAAAAGGAACAACGGCATCACAGCCAACCAGCCCAGTGTCAGGCATGCTGAGATTCAACACATCACTGAACATGCTGGAGTTCTACAACGGCACAGAATTCAAACAGATAAAAGGTGGCACAGGTGGAGCGTCCACTATTACTGTGGACACATTCACAATTTTAGATGAAGACGCTACAGGAATTCCTAGAGATAGCTACTCTCCATTATCATTGACTCCTGCTGCAGATCAAAATGTTCTTGTGTTCTTGGGCGGTGTTTATCAACCACCATCAGCGTATAATATAAACTCAGATAGCACTTCACCTTATATCAAAATGTTAGCACTGGTTTCTGGAGATATTGACTCTAGCTTGGTAATAATACACGGATTTGATTCAGTCTAAAGACTAACAAAAGGTTGCCACACACCGGGACTGCCTGCAGATATACATACCCAACCCAACACTGACCCTTTAATGGGTTTAGTATTCCACACAATATCACCTTGTGAATATGCACCAGCCGAAGGTATTTTATCATCATACTGATGTATCTGTCCTTGATATCTAATTGGTCCAGCCACATCTAAATCGGCCTTGGGTTTTCTAACCTTAATACCAATTTTGTTATCATGGGAAACAAAGAGAGTGGGTTCGCCACCCGATCCTACGCTGAAATCATCAGAGGCAAAAGTACCAACATAGGCCACAGAGCCCTTGACATCGTGAATTATCTCAATCCCGTGTTTGACAATACTAAGAGAAGAATTAGGATTCAAGGTATTCACCCCTACAAAATTTTTTACAACTCTCAGTGTGTCATTCACATTCAATTCTTTTAATACACCCACTTCTTCTAGTTTAGATTTAGTTACAGAATTTCCCAATCGGTCTTTCCAAAGTACCTCGTTCTTGTCAATTCTTACAGAATTTTTGACATCTAAATTATCTGCTGTGGCGCTGCTGTAATAGAGTGTATCGCATTTTATTTTGCCTTTGATCTCTAGGTCATTTTCTATCACAATTTTATCATCAGATATGGTGATTCTTTTTTTAGAAGCATTGTCATCAATACCTGTGCTGGCAAAATTGGTTATGATCCCACTGTCTATTTTATCTCCAGATAATTCTCGATCACTGATAATATTATTGTGGCTGGCTAGTTTGTTTAATACATCATTGAGCTTGTCATCTGCTTCCACTAATTTTTTAGTAATGCGAGAATACTCATTTGTTAATCTCTGTATATAGGCTTGGGTGACCTTCTGTACCTGCTCTTCGATGACCTGCTTGATGCTGAGTTCTATGGACATATTATCGCATATTTATTGGTAGTATAATTCCTCGAAAAAACTAATAAATAACTGGTAAAACTATGTCTATACAACGAATTCCTGGCCAAATGCTTGAGTCAAATTTGACTCGCAGTACGGATCTGGCGTTTCAAACCAATCTATTGTATCTGGACGTGTCCAATTCCAGAGTGGGCATACGCACTGCCGCTCCAGGCAACTTTGCTCTGGATGTCAACGGATCAGCGAGATTCCAAAATTCGGTCGAGATCACTGGAGATCTAACAGTCACAGGCACCACCACAGTGGTCAACACCACCAACATGGAGATCGAAGACAACATATTGATGTTGAACAGTGGTGGCAGCGTGGGCAACGATGCTGGTATAATGATCAAGAGACAGTCCTCAGGCAACAATGCGGCATTCTATTGGGACGAAGGTGCAGACAAATTCAAAATAGTGACCACCACGTCTGACGGCAGCACAGTGACCAACATTGATGACACTGCCTACACCAGGCTGGCGGGAGCCAATCCTGTGGACAACGAAGATTTTGTAACATTGCAATCAATGAACACAGCCATTTCAATCGCAACCGCCGCATCTTTGGGGAGTTTTACCTTTTCTGGCAACACTTTAACACAAAATGTTACCAATGCCGACTTCGAGATAGAGACCACGGGCACGGGAAATTTTGTGCTGGCTGGCACTACGGGATTGATATTGCCCAAGGGAACCACTGCACAGAGACCATCTGGGCAGATCGGCGTCATTAGATTCAACACCGAGACCAACAAGTACGAAGTGTGCCTCGACGGCAGCACATACACTGCACTAAAAACTGAATCCACATCAAAGACAGTGTTGAAGGACGTGTTCACAGGTGATGGCAGCACACAAACTTTTATATCTGCCAACGTAACCACAGCACCAGAGAATTTGATCGTGTACATAGACAGCGTGATGCAGGAACCGGACGTGAATTATATCACAGATGGATCAACATCTTCTATAACCATTACGGATGAAGCCCCTCACATTGGTGCTAGAATAGTGGTGATCAGTGGATTCGCTGACGATTTAATATAGAGTAATACCGTTTTTATCCACAGAGAATTTGAACATCACAATTTTACCGGTTAACTGATTCAATACTCCAATTTCTGGAATCACATTTATTTTGTTTTGCTCTTGTGTCATCAAAAAATGATATAGATCTGATCCTTCTTGCCACCAAGTGCGTATGCCCAGCATGTTGTAACTCTGATCTATCTGTATGGGATTTTTATATCCCTCACATATGGCAACGACATTCTTGGTGTACTCGTTCATTTTATGCACAAGGTCCGGACGATTCTGCAGAGTCCTAGGTGATCTGTTGCGGCAGGTGGGCAGCCATTCCACGACCACATGATATTTTAACAATCCTACTTTATTTTGATTCTGTATATTTTTCATAAAAGTTTAAAAATTCATTTTGATCCATGTGTGAAAAATTCTTCATCTTGTGAAACAACTTGATCTTGTTGCCCTTGACTGTTCTTACGTAAAGAAATCGAGTGCCCGGATACAGTGTTAACAGTGCTCTAAATGCAGGTGTTTCTTTTTCTGGATCCAACAAGTAATCAAATACCGCGATCACAGGGCTGCCGATCCAACAGGCCAATGCGAGGCCCATCAGCTGCTGAGAGCAGGTGTTGGGATTCCACTGATATTCTTTAAGATCCTCGAAATCCGGCACACATTCTATGCCATTCTGCCACACATATTTGGCGTAGAGATTGCGTGGCGCCACGATGGTTGTTTTTTCGCCGCGTTCCTTCATCAAGATATCCAGATCTTCCGCAGAATTGGTACACACATAATCCGCAATAGCGTGCTGTTTTTGCAAGCCAGCTGCTATCAATACATTAGAATGTTTTAACACAGAAGCATTGATATTATCTTCACCCAATTCCCCCATTACTGTTATTAAATGACCAGGCATATATGTTGTTATTACGGGTATTTAACAGAGGTTTTACAAGCAAAAAAAATAAATAAATGGTAACAGATACAAACACTCGAGGATTTAAAAATGGCTATAGGACGTATTTCAGGACAGATGCTCAAAGCCAACCTATTAAGGTCTGGCGTTGACTTAGCATTCGAGACAAATTTATTAGTTTTAGACGTAACCAACTCATTCGTGGGTATTGGTACATCAACACCATCAAGACAATTACACTTGAGCGGCACAGGCGCTCTGAGATTACCATCGGGCACCACCGAACAGCGAGGCACTTCGGCCAATGGAGATATCAGATACAACAGCACCTTGAACACCATCGAAGGATACAGCAATAGCGAATGGAAGAATTTAGCAGATCAAGGTATTGACGACATAGTGGAAGATACAACTCCGCAACTTGGTGGCAATTTAGATGTTAATGGATTTTCAATCGTATCAACTGCCAATGCAGATATTAGTATAACACCTAATGGCACAGGATCTGTGGTCATGACCAAAGTAAACATCGATGGCGGAGCCATAGACGGAACCACGATCGGTGCATCGGTGCTAGCTAGTGGCGCGTTCACCACATTAAACGCCAACACAGTGGACATCAATGGCGGTGCTATCGATGGCACCATAATCGGTGGCAGTGTTGCAGCAGCGGGAACTTTCACCACAGTGGACACATCCGGCAACGTAACAGTGGGAGGTAACCTGACAGTTAATGGTACTACCACAACGATCGAATCCACAACTTTAACGATCGAAGATCCGCTTATTATTTTGGCAAAAAATAATTCAGGTGGAGCAGGCAACACATACGATCAAGGTCTATTATTCAACAGGGGTTCATTAAGCAACGTGTCTTTCATTTGGGATGAATCAGCTGATGAGTTCGCATTCGCCAACACAGCAGCAGAAACAGGCAACACAGCAGGTAACGTTACCATAGACTCATATTCAAATATCAGAGCAGGCATAATCTCTGCATCGACATCATTGAATACAGGAGCAATCAAGGCACTAGACGGAACAGAATCTATCACTATTGCTAACTCCACTGGCGCCGTTACTGCCAATAATTTTTCTTCTAGCGGTGTTACCATAACTGGTGGCACGATTGGTAGCACGATCGATGGCACTGCTATTGGCGCAAGTTCAAGAAGCACAGGACAGTTTACATCAATAGACGCCAACGCTGGCATTGACATCGACGCGGACAACCAATCATTGAGGATCGGTGCAGGAAATGATTTCACAGTGGCACACGATGGCACCAATACACAGGTCACAAACACCACAGGCATATTGAAGATTGACGGAGCGGCCACCAGCTCGATCAGGATCAACGAGGCGGGAGCCAACGTTGACGTGGTCATCGAGGGAGACTCAGACGCAGATCTGTTCTACGTGGACGCATCAGCGGACAAGATCGGTATCAGCACCAGCACACCGGCCTACTCATTGGACATCAGCACCACAGATGCACTACAATTGCCACAGGGTTCCACAGCAGAGCGACCCACGTGTAACACCGGGGTCATAAGGTACAACACAACACTCAGCACCTATGAAGGATCCACGGACGGATCAACTTGGGCCTCTTTCGCACTGGGCGGGTCCAACGTTTCAATCAACAAGGTCAGCGCTACAGGTGATGGCTCAACATCAACTTTTTCAGGATTCTTCTCAACTGCACCAGCCGGCGCCAACAACGTACAGGTGTACATTGACAACGTGTATCAAGAACCCACAGAGAACTACACTGTGTCTGGTACAGGCATAACGTTTGGTTCTGCTCCGCATTCGGGAGCAAGGATATTCGCCATAGAAGGTTTTGATAACACTGCAGTCCAAGCGGGCGGGGTTGCGAGATCACTGACATCATCAGTGAATTTCACCAGTGCTGCCACCACAATAATGGATTTCAACGCAACTACCTACAGATCAGCTGAATTGTATGTGCAGGTAACCGATTCGGCCAACGGCGAGTATTCGGTGATGAAGGCACACGTTATACATGATGGGTCATCTGCTTACATCAATACCTATGGTGTGGTCAACACAGGCTCAGCGGACACTGCTGAACTCACCGCCACTTATTCCGGCGGAACTGTGAGCGTAAAAGCTACCAGCACAGGCGGGCAATCCAGTGCAATAGTGCAGTACTCATTGGCAGCAGCATAATTGGGCCTTTAATCGTAAAAATTACCAGATTTGGGTAAATACACGTGCGACACTTGATGGCGCAAATAATAATAACAATAATCATGTGGGAGATATGGAACCATGACATTAAGAAACTTTAGAGTCAATAAAGGATTATCAGTAGGTGATATCGTAATTGACGCTTCAACAAACAAGATAACAGGCTTATCGACCTCAGCACCATCGGCAGACGGTGATGTGGCAACAAAAAAATACGTAGACGACAGTCTATCGGTTTTGAGTCAATATTCAATTCAAGCAGGCAACTCTGCAGTAACAGTGACTGACACAGGATCAGGGTCAATTGCTATCATGACTGATAGCACTGATGTTGTGACTGTGACTTCTGCTACTACCACAATCGCAAACAATGCCTCTTTCAGTGCGGATTTGACCTTAACAGGATCTAACAAAACAGTGACTCTGTCACCAACTGGAACTGGCACAGTGTCAATTGCACCAGCTAGCACATTGACTTTAGGTACTGCAGGAGTAACTTCTACTTTGGCAGGTAACATTTCAGCTACCACATCCAACCAGACAGTAACCCTGTCACCGACTGGAACTGGTACAGTGACCATTTCACCAGCAGGTGCATTGACCATCAACCCAACTGCGGCTTCAACGATCAACAACACGTCGATCGGACAATCAACAGCGGCAGCGGGTTCATTCACCACATTGACAGCAAGTTCAACTTCAACCTTCAATGGCGCAGTGACTATTAATTCCGACCTGACAGTGAATGGTACGCAGACCATACTTAACACACAAACATATGAAGTGGCAGACAACATGATCGCCATCAACAGCAACGTGTCTTCCGCAGCACAGATGCCAAGATTCTCCGGTGTACACATACACAGAGGCACAGGGTCAGATGCGCTGGAACAAGACGTATATTGGATCTGGGACGATGCATACAACGATGACGCATCCACGATATTCCCAGCAGCAGCGGGCGGTGCTTTCACAGCCATGAGATCCACCCACAACGAGGGAGCAGGACTGCCAAACGATGATTTCACACTTGTGGACATCCGATGCAGAGTGATCAATGCCACAGCGACCTCAGCTCAGTACGCGGACATCGCGGAAAGATTCGCAGCAGATGCTCCAATGACCGAAGGCGCAGTGGTTATGTTGGGCGGTGCACAAGAGATCACAGAAACAGCAGATGAACTTTCTGATCAAGTTTTTGGTGTTATCTCTTCAAAACCGGCCTACATGATGAATGCAGGTGCAGGTAACAATGAATCACATCCTTTTGTGGCTATGACCGGTAGGACTCATGTGAGAGTAACTGGTTCAGTAAACAAAGGTGACAGATTGGTATCATCTAGCGTAAAAGGTACAGCTAGAGCTGCTCGAACTGGCGAATCTATCAATCCTTTCCACGTAATTGGAAGAGCTTTAGAAAGCAAATCCGATGAGGGTATTGGAATGGTAAATTGTTTCGTTCAAGCAAAGAACTAATAAGTAAAATACTTCCTCAGTAGTTGAAAAGGGCCGCAAGGCCCTTTTCTCGTCTATAGCATAAATATCTACACTGTTTGGCTCACAATGTAATAGAGCTCTGCGAGCATATGCTCGTTGAAATATTTTTATAGAGAGGATCCACAGGTATGGCGATAGGCCGTATATCTGGATCGGTGTTAAAGAGTAATCTTACTCGAAACGGCGTCGATCTAGCATTTGAAACAAACCTACTGTATCTTGACGTGACCAACAGTCGAGTGGGTATAGGAACCTCTGAACCAACAGCAGCACTACACGTAAACGGCAACACCACGATCACAGGAAACCTCAATGTGAGTGGTTCGGTGAACTTCGAGGCCAGCGCATTAACAATCAATAACCTCAATACCGGCGCAATACTAGTGGACGACAACAACATCACCGGAATCAGATCCAACGAAGACATTGTTATTTCGGCTGCGGGCACAGGT
>Ga0194116_10001832_pt1 | contig 29100 bp, 31 predicted proteins | sample TA2MahsurfametaG_4_FD_148617 | JGI IMG/M metagenome (GOLD analysis project Ga0194116, IMG submission 148617) | Freshwater microbial communities from Lake Tanganyika, Tanzania - TA2015008 Mahale S9 surface | ecosystem: Environmental > Aquatic > Freshwater > Lake | place: Tanzania: Lake...
TCGTGCCTGCATTCGCCGCATGGCCGGCTGCGCTACGCCGATCGGCTTCGCCGGCCACGCTCCAACTAGCGCAACGGCCAACTCTGAACTAGCATTCCATCTGGACCACTCGATGGGGGCCGATCAGTAACTTTCGGGGTAACTTGCTACCATCTCACTCGGGATTATAGTCAAATCAAATACTTAGGCGGGAAGTGTGCTTCCCGCTCTCTCCGCCAATCTCCGTCCGGTGCTCTCCAAAGACGGCCAACACGTCCGTCGTCAGCACAATCGGGACGTTCTGATGTCACGGACACACAAGAATGATCCGATGTACGCAGGCAGCCGTATAATTCGCAAGGGAGATAGACATGTTCAATTCGTATGACGTGGTCATGAACGACAAGGCCAATCCGTTGCGCGTCCTGCCGCCGGCCCAGCGCTTTCAGTTGATGGCTGGGCTAAGCCTCATGTGGACAACGATTTTCTGCACTGCGTTGGGCGCGTGGTCTTGGTACGGCAGCTTGATCGTGGTCCACGTTCTGATGTGTCTAGGCATTGTGCTGACCGGCATGACTTTTCGTGTTGCGTCCAAGTCGGCCCCGCGCACGTACCGCGACTACCCATTGGCTGACGGCTCCGCGCGCTACGATGACGCTTGGGGCGGATAGCAGTCGATATGGACCCTGGAACGGATTTCTTGTCGCGGCGTCGCTTGTGTAGCCCCCCATGGCACTCAATACACTCTTTTTTGTGCTCGTCATCGTTACGGGTTTGGCAACCTTGGGCAGTCTGATTGCTGGCTTGGTAACAATGTCGAGAGTGCTTCCTGATCGCGGCCGAGACGGCAACATGTTCATGTGGTGGCGCGTCCGCCTTCAGGCCCTAACGCTCGTCTGGGTGCTATTGTGGAGGGCAACCAAGAACTGCGAGCGAGAACCATGGCGTGTCGCTCGCTCTCCACTGCGCCCGCGCTCACGTCAAACTGGGCAGCAGCGGGAGTTTCCGGACCAGGGGAGCGGCTCGGAAAGAACAGGGTGTGGATTGTCGCTACACTGTACGCCTTCAATCGAGTGCAGAAGCAGGGTTGGTGGGCTTCATCTGACAACTGACCATGCGCCGACCGCAGATTGCCCGTTCAAGCGAGCCCGTCGACCGCGGCAATCGACAGCCATACCGACAACCAGGTTTTTTAGGGACCCGCTCATTGAACCTCAGATAACAGGTGTACCATGCGTATCTTGATTATCGGCGCGAGCAAGGGAATCGGCTTGGAAACAACCCGCCAAGCCCTGGCTGCCGGTCATCATGTGCGCGCCTTGGCTCGATCTGCTACCGCGATTGCGGTCTCGAATCCGAGCCTTGAGAAGATGCCGGGTGACGCGTTGAAGCCCGAGGATGTAGAGGCGGCACTTGCCGGGGTGGGCGTCGTGATCCAGACCCTCGGCGTTGGACTGGGAGAATTGTTCCGGCCTGTTCATCTGTTCTCGGACGCGACCCGAGTGCTGATCGCGGCAATGAATAGACAAGGTGTCAAACGTCTGATCTGTGTGACCGGCTTTGGAGCTGGTGATAGCCGCGCCAGCATCAGCTGCCTTCAGCGGTTGCCGTTCCAGATCGTATTGGGCCGCGCTTATGACGATAAGACTTTGCAAGAGACGTTGATTAAAGAAAGCGGACTTGATTGGACGATCGCGAGGCCTGGAGTTCTGACCAGTGGACCGCGGACCGGCCGTTACCGGATTCTTGCCGAGGCCTCCCAGTGGCGCAACGGGATCATATCGCGCGCAAATGTCGCCGAGTTCCTCGTTAGACAGATCGGGGATGGCGCGTTCATTCGCAAGACTCCGGTACTGATCAACTGACGAGTGGACTTTTTGGGAGATTAGCGTGGAGTCGGAGCTTTCGAAATCGACGGTGTATTTTGATGGCTCCTGTCCTCTGTGTCGGGCAGAGATCGGGTACTATCAACGTAAGGATCAAGACCGTGCTCTCTGTTTCGTCGATGTTTCCGAAACTGGCGCCATACTCCCGGATGGAATTACCCAGGAGCGCGCGATGAAGCGCTTCCATGTTCGTGCAAGCGATGGGCGGGTTCTTTCCGGCGCGGCCGCATTCGTCGAGGTTTGGACTGGTTTGCCCAGATGGCGCTGGGCAGCACGTGCCGCGTCCCTGCCGGGCGCTCTGATTGCCCTGGAGTGGGGCTACAGGGTTTTTCTTCCGGTTCGCCCGTTCATGTCGCATTTCTTTGGGCGAGCTCTGAGGCTTCGGGCGGCCATAGGCGGAGCCGAGCGCCGGTGATTGGGCAATCTAGACCGGAAGACGAAACGGCTGACAGGGTTGACCTTGGGTCGTTTCCCCAGGCCGGCGTGGCGGTCGTGTTCGGCGCTGGTGGCGGTATTGGAGGGGCATTGGTCGAAGCCGTCCAGGCCGTAGGAAAGTTCAAGCATGTCGTCTCATTCAGTCGCAGCACTTCACCAGCGATCGACCTTCTGGACGAAGGCAGTCTCGAACGTGCCGCGGCGTTCGCCGCCGATTTGGGTGGCCTTCGTCTGGTGATCGATGCGACCGGATTTCTCCATGATGATCGCCAGGGACCCGAGAAGAGCTGGCGGCAACTCGATGCGGCCAATCTCGCGCGCGCCTTTGCGTTGAATGCGATCGGGCCCGCGCTGATCATGAAGCATGTGCTGCCGCGGTTGCCGCGGTCGGGCAAATCTGTCTTCGCGACACTGTCCGCCCGAGTGGGGAGTATCGGCGATAATCGGCTGGGTGGTTGGTATTCCTATCGAGCGTCGAAAGCCGCACTCAATCAGCTCGTGCGAACTGCGGCTGTTGAACTGGGCCGTCGATCGCCAAATGCTATTTGTGTAGCCCTACATCCGGGCACGGTCGCCACAGCGCTGTCTGCTCCCTTCGCAGCGACCGGTTTGGATGTGCATCCTCCCCCCGTGGCGGCCCGACATCTGCTCGCTGTCGTCGATCAACTCACGTCAGAAGCTAACGGGGGGTTCTTCGACTGGCGCGGCCAGACTGTGCCCTGGTGATCGCATGGCTCGAATGCGTCGCAAGGATGAACTGCCGACCAAGCTCTGTGTAGTTTGCAGTCGACCCTTCGTCTGGCGAAAGAAATGGGCTCGCGACTGGGCGAATGTGAAATACTGCTCAAAGCGCTGCCGGGATGCGCCGCACCTACGCGCGTCGGAACGCGGACTCGCCCCGTCATGACTGCCTTGAGAATTATTCTCGGCGACCAGCTGTCTCTGGACCTGTCCGCGCTGGACGACCTAGAGCCAGGCCGTGACGTTGTCCTGATGATGGAGGTTATGGAAGAAAATACCTACGTCCGGCATCACAAGCAGAAGATAGTCCTGGTGCTGGCGGCGATGCGCCACTTCGCCGAGACGCTCCGCCAGCGCGGTCTGACAGTAGACTATGTAGGCCTCGACGCGTCCGACAATACCGACAGCTTTGCAACCGAGATCCAACGCGCGGTAGCGCGGCATCGCCCGAGCCGCATTGTGTTGACCGAACCTTCGGAATGGCGTGTTCAGGCGATGGTCGAAGGCTGGCAAGCTCTCACCGGCCTGCCTGTCGAAGTCCGCTCCGATCATCGCTTCTTTGCTAGCCGCGCGCGTTTCGCTGCCTGGGCTTCGGGGCGCCAAGGCTGGCGAATGGAGTATTTTTATCGCGAGATGCGGCGCGAACATGGTCTCCTTATGGAAGGTGATCGACCGGCCGGCGGCGAATGGAACTATGACCGGGAAAACCGCAAGAGACTTCCTGCAGGCGCTGTTTCACCCGCGAGGCGTCGGTTCTTGCCGGACGAAACGACGCGCGAGGTGATCGCGCTCGTCGAGCGCCGATTCCCCGATCATTTTGGCGAGCTGCAAGAATTCGGATGGCCGGTGACACGATCTGATGCGTTGCGCGCGCTGGGCGATTTCGTCGAACATGGACTGCCGCACTTCGGCGATTTTCAGGACGCAATGAAAGCCGACACCCCATTCCTGTTCCACTCGCTGCTGGCGCCAGCTTTGAACCTCGGGCTGCTTTCCCCCCGCGAAACTTGCAAGGCAGCGGAAGACGCTTGGAGGTCAGGCCGGGCGCCTCTGAACGCCGTAGAAGGTTTTGTGCGTCAAATCCTGGGCTGGCGTGAATATGTTCGCGGCGTCTACTGGACTCTGATGCCGGGCTATGCGGATCAAAACGCACTGCAAGCGACCCGCGATCTGCCAGCGTTCTATTGGACCGGCGCCACCGACATGCGGTGTCTCCGAGAAGCGATCGGCAGTACGGCGAGATACGCCTATTCTCACCATATTCAGCGGCTGATGGTGACCGGCAACTTCGCCCTGCTGGCTGGCATCGCACCGCGGCAAATCGAGCGCTGGTACCTCGCCGTTTACGCCGATGCGTTCGAGTGGGTGGAGATGCCCAACACGCTCGGCATGGCGGTCTTCGCGGATGGCGGGCAGATGGCTTCTAAGCCATATGCTGCTTCTGGAGCCTATATTGACCGGATGTCGGATTTTTGCGCCGGCTGCACCTACGATGTGAAGCAGAAGACCGGGCCAAAAGCATGCCCCTTCAATTACCTATACTGGGCCTTTCTGATCAGACAGAAAGAGCGGCTTTCAGGTAGCCCTCGGATGGCGATGCCTTATCGTAATCTTGCCGGATGGCCGCGAGAACGTAAGGCAAAGATGCTCGCCGAGGCGGACGCTTTTCTTAATCAACTCAATTAAAAAAAGCCCACGATCGAGTGGTCTGTTATCGAATTTGATCACACGATAGCGCGAAAAGAGACGTGTGCGAATTGATAACAATTCTAGCGAATACAGGACCTTGTGACGTTACCCCTTCCGAATAATCCGGGTTGAAGTTGAGTCTGGTCCTTTAGGAGAGGGCCAGACGATGAAGCGGAAGAGGTTCAGCGAGGAGCAGATCATCGGGGTGCTGAAGGAGCACGAGGCCGGGATGAAGACCGCCGATCTGTGCCGCGGGCACGGGGTCAGCGAGGCGACGTTCTACAACTGGAAGAGCAAGTACGGCGGTCTTGACGTGTTGGAGGCCCGGCGCCTGCGGGCGCCCAAGGGGGAGAATGCCAAGCTGAAGCGGCTGCTGGCGGACGCCATGCTGGATAATGCGGCGCTGAAGGATCTACTGACAAAAAACTGTGACGCCCGCGGCCAGGCGAGAGGCCGTCGCTCACCTTCGGGTTGCCACGAGATGAGCGATCGGCGGGCGTGCCGGGTGATCGGCTGTCAGCGGATGACGGTGCGGTACTGTAGCCGACGGCCGGATGACGCCCGGCTGCGCGACCGTCTGGTGGCGCTGGCGCGCGAGCGGCGGCGGTTCGGCTACCGGCGCCTGCTGATCTTTCTGCGCCGGGAAGGCTTCGCGGTGAACCACAAGCGTCTGTTCCGGGTCTATCGCGAGGAGCGGCTGATGATGCGCAAGCTTGGCAGCCGCAAGCGGGCGCTGGGCAGCCGGACGCCGATGCCGGTGCCGGCCCGGCCGAAGGAGCTGTGGGTGCTGGACTTCGTCGCCGACCAGCTGGTCTGCAGGCGTCGGTTCCGCATCTTGGCTAGAATAGTCGGAGCCGAGCAGAGCGAGTGTCACTAAGCGTTTGGCGCATTCCTCGACTGGCCGTTGGGCGTCATGATGGCGGACAGGCATTGCATCGGGCACCGTGGAGAGGGCAGGCTAAGCACCGGACAAGATATGGTCGCAAGCATCCGAGTACGTGGTGTTCAACGGGGTAACTTTCGGGGTAACTGGCGCGCCTCAAACTGAAGAACAAATCTTTTCAATGACTTAGTAGGTTTGTGTGCCTCCCGCTCTTCCGCCAATCCCGCGCCGGTGGACGTTCGTGTAGGATCGAGCCATGGCCGCTGCCGACACCCTGATCGCCCGCCTGCAAGCGGACTGCACCGACGCCGAGCGCGAGGAAGGACGCGTGCGCGAGGCGTTCGATGCGGCGATCAAGGCGGCCGAACTGCGCCGCGCCTTCGCCTGGCGCCGACTGTCGGCGCTCTCGGACATGGCACGCATCGCCGCCACCGAGCCCGATCGGGCCGAGGCGGTCCGTCGTCAGCTGGTGGCGCTGTTCCGCGAGATCGGCTGGATCGAGGGCGACCTCGCCGAACTGGGCGAGGGTTCCAAGGCGCTGGTCGGTTGGCTGACGCCGATCGCCGAGACGCTGCATGCGGCCGCGCATCCCTCCGCTGAGGGCGAGACCGAGCCTGCGATGCCCGCCGATCCATTGGCCGCATTCCGCGCGTTCGAGGCCTGGTATGAGGCCGAGCACGGCCGCGCGTTCCTGGAGGCTTTCGAGCGCTGGGTCCCCGAGACGCCCAAGGTGGAGTTCTGACGTGCCCCTGCTGGTGGAGCGCACCGCTCTCGTCAGGATGGAAGTGGGCCCATGAAGTCCGACTTCGAGACCTGGCTTGCCGCGCAGTTTGCCGACACCGGTTCATTCACCGCATTCATTGTGCTGGTCCGCATTGGAGACGAAGAGGTCGAGGCGCTGAAATCGAGCTACGCCCATCTGATCGGCGACGAGATGCCATGGCGCGACATGCGCGCGCTGCTCGACAGCGCCGGTGTGCCATGGGACGGCGTCGCCTTCTTTGTGGGGCTGGGCGCGTCGGGCGGTCCGTTGCCCGACGATGCGGCGCGACGCCGTCTGAAGGACGTCGAGGCCGACATCAAGGCCGATCCGCTATCGCTGAACCGCGGCATGTTTTTCGATCGCCAGGGCCGGCACCTGCGCATCGACGAAACCGCGGCGGCGACACGGCACTGATCGTGGCGAACGACGGCGCCATCCGGATCGCGGTGCAACGGCTCGGGACCCAGGGCGCCGAGCGGCGCGAGGAGGCGGTCGCCGAGGAGGTCGCCGTCGCCCTGTCCTACAACGGCATTTCCCACGCCGTGATGATGGCCACGCCGCTCGATCTCGAGGACTTCGCGCTCGGCTTCTCGCTTACCGAAGGCATCGTCGCGGACGCGTCGGAAGTGTTCGACATCGAGGTCGAACCGGCAGGCCGCGGCATCGAGGTCCGGTTGCGTATCGCCGAGCGACGCATGGCGGCCCTCGCCGAGCGCCGTCGCAGCCTGGCGGGTCGGACCGGCTGCGGGCTCTGCGGCGTGGATTCGCTGGCGGCGGCCTTGCGTCCGGTCCACGAGGTGGTGGCCCCGGCGCGGATCTCGGCCGGCGCCATCCGTCTTGCCATGGCGGCGCTTCCCGCGATGCAGACGCTGAACCGTGCCCATGGTGCGCTCCACGCGACCGGCTGGGTGACGCCCGACGGCGCGCTGGTGGCGGTGCGCGAAGATGTCGGGCGCCACAACGCACTCGACAAGCTGGCCGGGGCGCTTGCGCAGGCGGCGCGACGGAGCGGCAGGCCGACCGGCCCGGGCTTCGTGCTGGCGACCAGCCGTTGTTCCTACGAGATGGTGCAAAAGGCGGCCGCTATCGGCGCCTCGGCGATCGCCGCGGTTTCGGCACCGACATCGCTGGCCATCGAGACCGCTCAAGCGGCACGCATTGCGCTTGCCGCTTTCGTGCGCGACGACAGGCTCACGCTCTATGCCGGCGCCGATTTGGTCGATCCGTGAGACACGGGCTCGTGTTCGGTGTCACCGGCTGGAAGAACGCCGGAAAGACAACCCTGGTCGAGCGGTTGGTGGCGACGTTCGCCCGCCGTGGCTGGCGGGTGGCCACGATCAAGCACGCCCATCATGAGGTCGATATCGACCGGCCGGGCGCCGACTCCTTCCGCCACCGCGCGGCCGGCGCGATCGAGACCGCCCTGGTCGGCGGCCAGCGGTACGCCATCATGCGCGAGGAAGCGGAGCCGCCGCTGGCGGCCGTTCTGGAGCGGCTGCTGCCGGCCGATCTTGTGCTGATCGAGGGCTACAAACGCGAGCCGCATCCAAAGATCGAGGTGTGTGGCGCCACCGCGGACCGGCCGCCCCTGTGGCGCGGCGATCCGGCGATCGTCGCTGTCGCCGCCGATGCCCGCCCCGAGGGGCTTGCGCTGCCCTGGTTCGCTCGCGACGACATCGCGGCTATCGCCGACTTCATCGCTGTGCGGCGCGGGTAGGCGGCCGGCTGGCCGCATACTCCTTGTCACCCTGAGCGACAGCGAAGGGTCTTTCGCGCTCCGCGCGTCGAGGAAAGGTCCTTCGCCTGCAGCTCACTGCGCCGGGGGGTTGGATTCGCGCTGGCCCGCGAAGATGCCGCCCGCCTTGTAGCTGTTGTGGTTGTTGGTGATGTTGAAGCTGCCGGCCTGGCCTTTCACTGCGTCGGTCGGGCTGGAGAAGAACGAGCCCGCAAGTGAGCCCGACCTGACGTCCGCGCCCACGGCCGGTGAGGTGAAGGAGCCGGTGAAGTCGCGGCCACCGCTCGCGTTCACGGCCGACGAAGTACCGGTGAAGTTTCGACCGTCGAAGCCCAAGGCAAGAGTGCCCGTCTGGGTCGCGAAGTTCCAGGTGTGCGAGAAGCTGCCGGCCTGGACGTAGGAGTTGGCGCCATTCACGACGTTGCCCACCATGTGGCCGGTATAGGTCGCGCTCCCCATGTTCGGAATCTGCGCCGCGATGGACAGCTTTCCGGCCACGTAGGTTGCGAGATTGAGCCGGTCGCGCTCACCCTGTCGGAAGCCCGCATTGTCGTAGCGGATGTCGCCACTCCACCAGCCCCAGGTCAGGAACTCGCAGGTGCAGGCGGTGACGCCGGCGTTGGTGAACAGCGAATCGACCGACGCGGTGTTGTAGCTCGACAGAAAGGTGCGCGAGCCGATGTTGATCTCGGCCTGCCCGGTGTCTGGAGTGACGCGCGACCGCGGAAGGTTGTCGGCAACCTGGTCCCGCATGGCATAGGTCCTGTCGTCGATGAAGGCGCTGGTCGACACATGCGTGTCGGCCGTGCTGCCCAACTCGAAGATTGCGGTCGGGTTGGTCTCGGCGCCCGGCGTGGTCCAGTTTCCGATCTGGATCCGGGCCAGCGCGCGATTGGTTGTCGCGTCCGTCTGGATGCGCACACCTTCCGCCGACTGGCCCTTGGTCTGGATCAGGCGGGTCGAAAACACGCCAGTGTTATCGCGCACCTCGACCACGCCGCCGCTGTAGCCGAACAGTGTCTGGGTCGTGCGCGTTCCGACCGTTGGCGTCGCGTCCTTCACCGATGCGGTGATTGTGTAGTAGGCCGAGCCACTGAGGTCGTTGTAGGGCTGGTGGAACGCCGCCTGGGGCGTGCGCGTCGCGGTCGCGACGTTGCCCACCACGTTGTTGTCGATGCGCTCCGGCACATGGACCATGTACTCGCCGGTGGGGCCGTAGATCGCGTTACCCGCGCCTGTGTCCATGGTGGACTGCGACGAGGTGTTGCGGCCGACCAGCTGATCGCCGCCCAGCCGGAAGGTCGCGCTGTGGGCGCCGGCGTTCGCCACGGAGCCGTTGGTGCTGTCGTTGAAATACGTGCCGAGGAACACGCCGTGGTAGGATTTCTGCGTGGCCCCGGTGCCGGCGATCGACACCGTCGCCTGCATCGACACCGCGCGTTGGTCCGCCGGCACGCCCGGAATCGCGCCGGGACCCAGACGCTCGGAGTAGACCGACAGGAGCTTCGAGGTCGACGCGGCCGCCTTGAGCGCCGCGTCGTTGGCGACCGAGTCGTTGGCGAAGGGCAAGCCGCCCGGGGTGATGACGTTGTTCACGACATGGGCGGCGACGCCGGTCCGCGGCAGGTTGGCCGCGAGAGTGGGATCGCCGCCGATCAAGCCGAAGCTCTTGCCCAGTGCATCCGTGACGACGAACACGAAGAAGCGTCCATCGGCCGAGACCTGACCCCGCCCGGTCCCGGGGCCCGTGTCCGTGTTCCCGGTGAAGGTGTAGCTCTGGCCCGGCCGCCAAGGAACGCCGAGCGCGCGGCCGTCCGCCAGGGTGATGGTGGCCGTACCGTTCAGCACGCTGCCCGTCGCGGCCAGCGGCTGGTTGTTCGCCGCCAACCGGGGCGCGGCGAGCGTGGTGTTGTTGAAATTCTCGAAGGGCTACTGCTTAAGGAACCGGCCGCGCGTCACGATCACCGTCGGCTGCGTCTGTTGCTGCGTCTGGGTGTCGCTGAGGGCGGTCGTCGTCGAACCGCCCGGGCCGCCGGTCCTGCCGGCACCGCCCGCCCCGCCTGTCCCGCCCGCGGTTCCACCGGCGCCGCCGGTTCTGCCGGCAGAGCCCGAATTGTTGCCGCTGAAGCCCGAATTGGTCGCGGCCTGATCGGCGTTGCCGCCGGTGCCGCCGGTGCCGCCCGAACCGCCGGTTCCACCACTACCGCCGGAACCGCCGCCGCCCTCCAGCGCGCCCATGGCGCCGGCGAGTCCGCCCTGGCCGACCTGCTGCGGGCCGCCCAGCGGCGAGCCGCCAGTGGTCGTGACCTCGGAACCGGGCCGGGTGACGGTCTGGGTCTGGCCCTGGCCGGTCACGGTCATGGCCGCGCCGAAGATGAAGGCCGAGGTGGTTTGCGTGGAGGTCACGGTGAAGATCGTGATGCCGCCGCGAATGCCGATGGTGCTGGAGGGCGTCGTGATCGTGACCGGCGACGTCTTGCTGATCCGTCCGCCCACGAAACGGAACACGCCCTTGCTCGCGGTGATCGCGAGGTCGCCGGTCTTGGTCGCGGGATCGTAGACGAAGCGGTCGATGGTGAGCTGCGCGTTGGGCCCGACCGTGAGCGAGGAGCCGTCGAGGAACAGCAGATGCGCGCGGTCGTTCGCCTGGGTGGTGATGACCTCGTTCGCCTGCACGTCGACGCCGATGCGCAGCACGCGCTCGGCGGCCTGCGGCGGCTTGCCCACCGGATCGCCGGAGGTCGCCGAGGTGACGCCGACCCGCGCCTGGGCGGGGGTGGCAAGCGCGAGCGCCGCGAGGGTGGTCAGCAGCGCGGTGCTGGAGCGGAACGAGAACGGCATGGCACGGTCTCCAAGGCTCTAGAAGCGGAAGCTTACGCCAACCAGCGTCGAGTCGTTGATGAATTTGTAATTGGGCAAGGATGCGGCCCGCAGATGGCGACCCGCCGACCAGACGAAGGTCTTCCTATCGTCCAGCGGAATGCCAACGGACAGGTTCAGGATCGTGTCATCCTGGGTTCGCATCGTGTTGGGGTCCACCGTGACGTCGGGCCGGTCGTAGGACCACCACTGCTTGGTGACGCCGATCGAGAAGGTCCAATGGCCATCCTCGTAGAAGAGCGGCACGGGCACGCGGAACGCGAGGCCGGCGCCCACGCTCCACATCGTGTAGCTCTGCCAGTCGACCCGCGCGAGGTAGCGCGTGTAGCCGCCCGAGAGCTGCAGCGAGATCATGTCGGTGAGCTGGTACTGCAGGCCGGTCGTGACGGCGTACTCAGTGCCGCGGAACTGGCCGTTGGTGGGCAAGGTGGGCTGGTCGTCGTGCTCGTGGCGGCGCACCGCGAAGTTGGCGTTGTGGCGCAGCCCCTCGGCCAGCAGCACGGCGTATTCGATGCCGGTGCCCCAGCTTGCGTAGTAGGGCACGTCGTTCACCCACAGGTGGCCGGCGGTGAGGAAGGGCCGGACCGAGAAATCCTCGAAGCTGCCGGGAAAGACCGCGAAACGCGGGCCGGTGGTGATCTCAAGCAGCGACAGGTTCGAGGTCCGGACCTGGAACTGGCGCGTCGCGAACGAGGTGAAGACCGTCTCCAGTCCTGCCTTGTGCTGGGCGCCGAAATCGTAGAAGTGGCGGACCTGCAGCGAGCCGATGGCGCCCCAGTCGGCGGTGCCGACGGCATTGGCGCTGAGCGTCGCGGGCAGGCCGAACAGCCGAATATTCTGCGAGGTGGGACCGAGATTGGCGCTCGACTGGTAGCGCAGGCCGGCGAAGATCTCGGCCGAGAGCTGCGAGGGGCTCTGCCGCGCCTCGACCTCGGCCAGGAATTGTTGGGCGCGGGCGCGCACGTCGTCGGGTATGCCGGGCGTGGCCAGCGCCGACTGGAGATAGGTCCGCGCCGTCTCGAAGGAGCCCAGCCGGAAATAGAGCACACCGAGCTCCAGCCGCACGCGCGGCAGGTTGGCGTCGATCAGCAGCATGCGCTCCAGCACCGAAATGGCGCCCTCGAGATCGCCGGTGCGCACTGCGAGGTTGGCGAACTTGAACAGCACGTCGAGATCGGCCGGCCGGCGCAGCATCTCCTGGAACGCAGCGTCATAGGCGCGCTCCACGTCCTCGGTCACCACGGTGACCGGCTGCTGCTGGACCGGCTGGCTGAAGCCCGGCGAGGCGGCGGCCAGCGCGAGCAACACCGCGCCCGCGAGCCCTACCTGTGGACTTTCCCTAGCCACCGATCGCACGTCTCCCGTGATCACCAGTATACCCCGGGCCGGCCCGTCGCTTCAATCTTCAGACCAGCCAGCTCAGCAGCACGGAAGCCCACGAAAACGGCGGGTTTTGGCGGGCCGCGCGCATGCGCCACAACATGCGCCGGTACTGCCGTTCGCCCAGCGCGGTGACGAACCGGTCGCGGTCGCGCTCCATCGCCGCCAGCATGCGATCCAGCATGCGGGCGTGCGTGTCGCCCCAGTTGCGCGCGCTGAGATGCAGGCGGCCGCCCAGCACCGGATTGTCGGCCGCGCCGTTGCGGCCGTGCAGGCGGTAGCCGTAGAGCGCCTCGTCGATCAGCAGCGACCCCGCCACCATCTGCGCCATCACCACGACGTAGAAATCCATGTGCAGGCGGAACGCCTCGTCGTCGTCGGGAAAGACGAGATCGATCAGCGAGCGGCGGAACACCATCGAGGAGGTGCTGACCCAGACCCAATGGACCTGGCGCACGGTGTGGAGACGATAGGGCGTGGCGGCGCCGCTCCAGCGCACGCCGCCATCGGGCGCCAGCTCGGGCACCCGGTCGGCGGGCACCGGCCGGAAGGCGACGCCGCGGTCGGCGCGCGCGCGCTCCTTGCCGAACCAGTAGACGGTGCCGGCGATGGTCCGCCCCTGTCCGTCGATCAGGCGGGCGTTGCAGGCGGTGAAGCCGACGGCGTAGCTCTCGTTGAGATGCGCCGCGACGTGGCGCTGCAGGAAGGACGGCTCCCACACATCGTCGGAGTCGAGGAACGCCACGAAGGTCGCGCGGGTCCGCGCGAGGCCCGCGCGGGTGGCGCCGGTCTGGCCGACATTGCGGTCGAGCCGGATCAGGCGGAAGCGCGGATCGGCCAGCCCGTCGAGGACGGCCTGCGCCACCTCGGCGGAGTCGTCGGTGGAGCGGTCGTCGACGATCACGCAGTCGAAATCGCGCAGCGTCTGCGACGCGACCGAGCGGATCGCCTCGCCGATATAGTCGCGGCAATTGTAGAGTGTCAGCACGACACTGACGCGGGGCGCTTGCGCTGTCGCCTCGGTCATCGCACACAGGCTCCGGCCCGCCGATGTCGCGCTTCGATCCCGTTCCCGAACGACTGCGCGCCTGGGCGCGCGCGATCTGGCGCGACCTGGTGGCGCTGCACGGCGCCGCCCGCGATCCGCGCACGCCGCGGCTGGCGCGCTGGGTGGCCATCGCGACGCTTGCCTATGCGCTGAGCCCGATCGACCTCATTCCCGATTTCATTCCGCTGCTGGGCCAGCTCGACGATCTGGTGCTGGTCCCGCTCGGCCTGTGGTGGGCGCGTGCGCTGATCCCGCCGGAGGTGATGGCGGACGCGCGCGCCGACACCGACCGCCATTCCTGGCTGCCCGAAAGCCGGGGCGGCGCGATCGCGGTGCTCGCGATCTGGGCGCTGGTCGCGGGCTGGATCGGGTGGACGCTGCTGCATTAGGCCCTGGTCCCCGCCGGGCCCATGAAATCGAAGTCCGCGCCCTCGTCGGCCTGCAGCACCGTCTCCTGGAACAGCTTGGCGTAGCCGCGCTCGGCGCCGGCGGGCGGCGGCGGCGCGCGCCACGCCTTGCGGCGGCGCGCGAGTTCGGCGCGATCGACCAGCAGCTCCAGCCGGCGCTTGGGCACATCGAGGCGGATGCGATCGCCGGTCCGCACCAACGCGAGCGGCCCGCCGACGGCGGACTCCGGCGCGATGTGCAACACGATGGTGCCGAAGGCGGTGCCACTCATGCGCGCGTCGGAAATGCGCACCATGTCCTTCACGCCGGCGCGCGCGAGCTTGCGCGGGATCGGCAGATACCCGGCTTCCGGCATGCCCGGTGCGCCCTTCGGTCCGGCCTGGCGCAGCACCAGCACGTCATCGGCCGCGACATCGAGATCGGGATCGTCGATGCGGAGCGCAAGATCCTCGAGCGACTGGAACACCACCGCGCGGCCGGTATGGACCAGCAGCTTCGGCGTCGCCGCCGAATGCTTGATGACGCAGCCCTTGGGCGCGAGGTTGCCGCGCAGCACCGCCATGCCGCCCTGCGCCTTGAGCGGCGCGGTGCGCGGGCGGATCACCGTCTGGCCCGGCACCATCTCGGCGCCGTCGATCGCGGCCTTGAGCGGCTTGCCCGTGACGGTGAGCGCGCGCTCGTCGAGATCGGCGCGGATTTCCTTCATCAGGCGCGGCGTGGCGCCGGCCCAGTGGAAATGCTCCATGTAGTGGTCGCCCGAGGGCTTGAGGTCGACCAGCACCGGCACGGCGCGGCCGATCCGGTCGAACTCCCCGAGGTCGATGGCGATGCCGATCCGGCGCGCGATCGCCGTCAGATGCACGAGCCCGTTGGTCGACCCGCCGACCGCCTGCAGGACCGCCATGGCGTTGCGGAAAGCCGCCGGAGTCATGATCTCGGCGGGCGTCGGGCCGCCCGCGATCGCCATTTCGGCCGCGCGCTTGCCGGTCGCCTCGGCGATCCGCAGCCGGTCGGCGTGGGTGGCCGGAGCCGAGCCGCTGCCGGGCAAACCCATGCCCAGCGCTTCGACGATGCAGCCCATCGTGGAGGCCGTGCCCATCACCATGCAGGTGCCCTTGGTGGGCGCCAGCCGCTCGGTCAGCAGCTCGACATCGGCTTCGCTCAGCCGCTCGCCGCGGAACTCGCCCCACAGGCGGCGGCAATCGGTGCAGGCGCCCAGCACCTCGCCCCGGAAATGTCCCACCAGCATGGGCCCGACCGGCAGCACGATGGCCGGCCGTTTGGCGCTCGCGGCGGCCATCAGCTGCGCCGGGAGGGTCTTGTCGCAGCCGCCGATCAGCACGACCGAGTCCATCGGCTGGGCGCGGATCATCTCCTCGGTGTCCATCGACATGAGGTTGCGCAGGAACATGCTGGTCGGATGCGAGAAGCTCTCGTGGATCGAGACCGTGGGGAACACCATCGGCAACGCGCCGGCCAGCAGCACGCCGCGCTTCACCGCCTCGATCAGGTCGGGCACGTTGCCGTGGCAGGGATTGTAGTCCGAGGCGGTGTTGGTGATGCCGACCACCGGCCGCTCCAGCGCGTCGTCGGAGTAGCCGCCGGCCTTGATGAAGACCTTGCGCAGGAACAGCGAAAACTCGGCATCGCCGTAGGTCGCGAGGCCCTGACGGAAGCCCTTGTCCTTGCCGGCGCGCGGGCTCGCGCGGCGCGTCTTGCCCTTCATGCTCGATGCTCCGTTGTCAGGGGCCGCAGCCGCAACCGCTCGACGCGACGCGGCCGGCCGGCAGCGTGCCGCAGGGCGCCGGATCGGCGCACCAGGGCCCGCGCCGGAACGGCGTGAGCTCGCTCTGGATCTGCCGCCACTCGGCATCGGACTCGGTATAGCGTTGTGCGTCGCGTCGGTCGCGGAAGGCACCAGCCTCGTCTCCCAGCGTCTCGCGCAGATGCGCGCGCGCGAGGTTGGCGCGCGGCCACGCGCCATGCTGCTCGACCGCGGCGTCGAAGCTCGCGCGGGCGCGTTCGAAGGCGCCGAGGCGGTAGTCGATCAGGCCCTGCCAGACCAGTACGACCTGGTTGTCGGGCGCGACGTCAAGCGCGGCCTCGCAATCCGCCGCTGCGCCACCCACCCGGTCGAGCCGCAGCCGCGCGCCGCAGCGCAGCGCCAGCGTCGGCGCATGGCGCGGCTGGGCCCTCAGCACGGCGTCGTACTCGGCGAGCGCTGCCGCGAGCTCGCCACGCGACTCCAGGATTTCCGCCCGCGCGTGGCGGGCCGGCCAATAGCCGGGTGCCATGCGGGTGGCGAGACCATACTCGTTCAGCGCGACATCGAGGCGCCCCTTGCCACGCCACGCCTCGGCGCGGCGTGCGACCGCGAGCCAGCTTCCGGGTCGCATCCGCAATTCCCTCGTCAGCTCGGCGATGGCGCGATCCCAGTCGCCCATGCGGACAAACATGTCACCACGTGCGGCGACGATCTCGATATCGTCCGGCCGCTTGGGCTCGACGCGCGCGAAGTCTTCCAGGGCGAACAGGAATTCGCGGCGGCGGTACTGGGTCATGCCGCGATCGCGCAGCATGTCGATATTGTTGGGTTCGATTTTCAGCGCGGCGTCGAGCGCCCAAACTGCGGTCTCGAGTTCGCTGCGTTCGGCGAGGATCAGGCCGCGCAGATGGTGGGCCGGCGCACTCCCCGGCCGCAGCCGGATCGCGGCGTCAACTTCGGCCACCGCGCGCGCAAAGTCTCGTCGTTCGCGAAACGCCTGCGCGGCGCGCAGCAGCGCCGCGAGATCGGCCGGGGCGGCCGCGAGACTTGGCGGCGGGGCGGGGGCCGCGGCGCTGCAGGCACCGGTCTGGGCATCGCAGCCGCCAACGCCGCGGGCGGGTTGCGCCGCCGCTTGTGTCGCGAAAAAGAACAGGACCGGAAGGATCCGGAGGAGGGCGCGCACCGCTTTTCCGTCAGCAGAAACCGGCGCGTATTGTGTCAGAACGGCGCCGCTCCGGCCAGACCAGCGGCCCAGCGCGAGTGGATCGCGGGGTCGCGTTCGTGGACAAGAGTCGCCGCCAGTTCGTAGCCCATGACCGAGCCGAACTTGAAGCCGTGACCCGAGCAGGGCGACATCGCCCAGCCGGCGCGGCCCACCGGCTCGACGATGAAGCGTTCATCCCGCGTGACGCTGTAGAAGCAAACTTGCAGGCGAGGCGCGGGCCAGCGGTCGAAGCCCCGCAGCAGGCTCCGGCAGCGCTTGAGCAAGGGCGCGATCTCGGCCGGCGTCGCGTCGTCGCGCCGAGCGTCGGGATCGCCGCGCAGGCTGAATTCGTGGTCGCCCACCTTGAGACCGCGACCCTCGGCCGGCGGCGCGAGGTAGAGCCCGACATCGCCAGTCTTCTCGATCACGATCGGCGCCGTCGCCCAAGCCGCGCGGGCCTCGGGCGGCGGCTCAAAATAGGCGACGACCTGGCGCGACGGCACGACACGCGTGCCAATCGCCGGCAACAGCCGTCCGACCCAGGCGCCGGCGGCGACCACCAGCCGGTCGCCGGTATGTACTTTGCCGTCGCTGGTGGTGAGGCGCGCGCGGTCGGGATCGACCTCGCGCACCTCGGTCCCAGGATGCAGAGTGACGCCCGGCCGGGTCGCGAGATGGCGCACCAGATCGGCCACGATATCCTGTGCGAAGAGCAGTCCGCCGGTCTCGAGCCAAAACGCGCGTTCGAGCCCGGCCGGGTCAAGCAGCGGAAAGCGGCGGGACAGCTCGCCGACCGGAATCTCAGTCATCGGCCGGCCGATCCTGCCGAGCGTGCAGGCGGAAACTTCCGCCCAATCGGCACCATTGCCGGTCAGCGCCAACGTCCCGGTCCGCGCATGGTGGCGGCTTCCGAGATCCTTCCACAGGAGATCCCAGACCTCGAAGGCCCGGTCGATCATGCGGGCATAGCCCTCATGGTCGCCGTAGGGGTGGCGGATCAGGCGATGCTGGTCGAAGGAAGACCCGAGCGGCTGGGGCAACGGTCCGCGCTCGAACAGCGCCACCTCGTGGCCGAGGCGGGCGAGACCCCACGCGGTGCAAAGCCCCGCGATTCCGCCGCCCACGATCAACGTGCGCATGCGCCGGCCTGAGCGGATCGCGGTGTCGTCGTTTCAGCGATTGTACTTGCCGACCACGAGCTGGGCCTTCTGCCACTGGCCGCGATCGAGGTCGAAGTCCCGGGCCGGGTTGAACTGGCGCACCCGCCACTTGTCGCCCGAGATCTTCAGCAGGCGCTTGACCAATCCCTGCCGCGCGCCGTCGACCGCTTCCTTCAGGAACACGCAGTCGTCGCCGGGCTTCACCGGCTTGCCGGGATGCACCAGCAACAGATCGCCCTGCTCATAGGCCGGGCTCATGCTGTCGCCGATGACGTAGCAGCCGAAGCCGTCCTTCACCGCGGCGAGCGGCTCGGGGCGGCGCACGAAGTCGATCGGCTCCGACGTGATGATGATGGCGCCGTTGCCGCCTTCCGCCGAGGCATAGACAGGAAGGTCGGCGCGCTCCTGCTGGGCGCGCAGAGCCGCGACCCCGCGCATCTCGCCGCGATAGACGCCACCGGGCAATGCGCCGTAGGGGCCGCTGGCGCGCAGATCGTCGGGCGCCACGCCCATCAGTGGCGCGAGCTGCAGGCGCGACGATTCGGGAAGTTCACGCGGGGAGCCGCGCGTCAGGTACTGCTGCAGATAGGCGTGGTTTCGCCCGATCGCGAGCGAGAGCTTCTTCATGTCGAGGTCGGGCCGGCGGGCCAGGACGTCGAGAACCAATCGGCGTGCGGTATCCATAGGAAGGAGTTTCCCCCAGCTCCCCACGCCTGTCCAGTCCGGAAAGACGATTGACAGAAGATAAGCGGACTAGTAGGCAGGAGGATAGGAGGAAATCATGTCCTATCCAGAAATCTCCGACCCGCTGCCCGTCCGCCGCTTCGCGACGCTCTATGCCGGCCGTGCCGCCGCCCGCGGCGAGCATGGCGGGCGCATCGCGCGCCTGCTGGGCGCCAAGCTGGGCTGCCGCGCCGAGCGGGTGGTCGGGCTGATGGCGCGGCCGCTGGCCCGCGAGGCGGTACGGGGCTTCGGGCCGGCCGGCCGTGCGCTCGCCCGGGAACTGCTCGATGCGCCGGACCCGTTCCGACCGTCAGATCCCGCCGACCGGTTTCAGGTGTCCCATGACCGTTGAGCTTTCGTTTGCCGACATGCGCGGCATCGTGGTTGCCGCGTTGGAGCGCGCGGCCGAGACGCTGGCGCGCTTGCCTGTGCCGGCGCATGGCCTGCCGCATGCCGCGCGGTCGATTTGGCCCGACTCTCCGGGCGATGGGGTCTGGCTCGAGGATGTCGAGGCGGGGCGGCGTCGTAGCCCGCCTCACCCGCGGGCGATCGACGAGCTCGACCGAGTACTGCCCTGGCTGCATGGGCTCCAGCCGTTCGAGCGTCGAATTGTGTGGGCGCGGGCGGGTGGCGCCTCGTGGCCCCGCCTGCAGCGACGGTTCGGCTTGCGTGCCGGCCAATTGAGGCATCGCTGGTCTGTCGCGATCGATCGCCTGGTGGCGACCGCGATTGCCGACGCTGTCGCGCATGACCGGCAAGCCGCCGGACGGGCGCTGAGGCGGCCGATGCCGCGCGCGAAGCGCTCAGCCGATGCCGAGCGCGGCGTTGGACAGGTTGTTGGAAACCTTGGTGCCGATCTGGCTCAGGGCGGCGATCGCCGCGATGCCGATCGCCATCGCCAACATGGCGTACTCGATCGCCACGCCGCCAGCGGCATCGTCGATCAGTCGCCGGAGGGACCTGGTCCACATGGCAATATCCTATCGCGCGTGCCGGATGCTGCCTAACGCAGAAGGCGTCACATCGGGTGAATCGGCAGCTCAAGCGCAAACAAAACGGGCGGTCCCTCGCGGGACCGCCCGTCGATGTGATCCGGCGAAGCCGAGATCAGGTCATCGTGTTCGCGGCGTTGCTCAGCACGCCGTTGACCTTGGTGCCGACCGAGGTCATCGCGGCGATCGCCGCAACGGCGATCAGCGAGGCGATCAGCGTGTATTCGATGGCAGTCGCGCCCTGCTCGTTCTTCGCCAGGCGACGGAAGATGGACAGCATGATTATCTCCAAATGAAAGTGACGACGTTGTGGGGAACACCTGCGCTTCGAAATCGGCCGGTTTCTGGGGACCGGACAACCCTTGGCCGCAAGTGTCTGGGTCGGATGACCCTGTTCCTCTCTAAATGAATGAGGAACAGCATTTAATTTATTGAAATACAAAGTAGATTCAATCATGGCGTTGTATCAATCGCAACACCTTCCCGTGCCGGTGAGAGCGCTGAAGGGAGGCGCGACGCCGGCGCGGTTTCGCTAGGCGCGAAATCACTCTATCGTCACGACAACCAAGACAGGGGGCGGCGCATGCAGTCGATACTCGCCATGGCCTGGACGGCCGAGGATCCTGCGGTCTTCGACCTCTCCGCAAAGCTCGCGCGGCGCTACGGCGCGCGCGTCGTCGGGCTCGAGCCACCGTCCTATGGCGTGATGAGCATGGCCTGGGCCGACGCCGGCATGGGCGCGCCGATCGGCGGTGGCCTGACGGAGGATGCCGAGGAACGCGAGCGCATCGGCGCGGTGCGCGCGGCCTTCGAGTCGCGCATGACGGGGATCGACTCCGCTTGGCGTGCGGCCGATGACAGCGGGCCCACCGCCATTGGCACCGTGGGCCGGGCCTACGATCTCATCGCGCTGCCGCAGCCTGGCGCTTTGCCGCGCATGCCCGAGAGTGTGTTCGAGACGGCGCTGTTCGATTCCGGTCGGCCGGTGCTTCTGGTGCCGCCTGCCTTTGCCGGCGAGACAGGCTCGCGTGTGCTGTTTCCATGGAATGGCTCGACCGAGAGCGCGCGCGCGATCTCGATGGCACGGCCGTTCTTCATGCGCGCCGCATCCATCGAAGTGCTGAGCGTGGAGGGCGCCATGGTGCCCGGACCCACGGCCGCGGAAATCGCCACCGCGCTCGGTCGCCATGGCTACAAGGCGACCGGCACGCACGTGAAGCCAACGGCGGGCAAGACGGCCGGCCAGACTATCCTCGACCACGCGGCGGCCACGGGCGCCGACCTGGTGGTGAAGGGCGCCTACACCCAGAGCCGGCTGCGGCAGATGATTTTCGGCGGCGTCACGCGCCTGTTGATCCTCCAGGCGCCCATGCCGGTGCTGTTCTCGTACTGAGGAAAGAGTCCTAGCCGAATCAAGGGCTAGTAGTCGTTTTCTCCGTACCCACATCATGTTAGGGTAGGCTCCCCCTTTGGAGCTCGCCCTTGTCAGCTTCCGCGTCAGCCGCCAAACCCGGATTGCTCGCCCGATGGTGGGGGGCGCCACCGCCAGCGCCCCCGGCCCGCTTGCCCGCTGGCGATCTCGGCGCCTCCTATCGTGCGGTCGGCGCGCTGGAGGCTGCGGCTGCGCAACGTCACATCGACCAGGCGAGCGAGCGACTCCAATCGGCTCGCACCGCCGTCGCCGCCGTGATCGATGCCCTGCGTGAACGGGGCCTCGCCCACGCCGCGGCGGGCCGGCTGGAAGCGGCCGTGGTCGATTTCGATCGCGTGTTGAAGCTCGAGCCGCACGATCCGGTCTCGGTGTTCCATCGCGCGTTGGCCTGGCATCGCCTGGGCGACGCGGAGCGCGCGCGCGCCGACTATACGCTTGCCGCCTGGCTGCGGCCCGACGATGCGACGGTGCCGCTGGGCCGTGCCGATGTCGCGGCGGAGCGCGGCGAGTTCGACGACGCGATCCGCGACTACGACGAGCGGTGCGCCGCGGCGCCGACGATCCGCGTACGCTCTTCCGTCGCGGACGCACGCATCTGCGTGCCGGCGCTCTCGATCGCGCGATCGCCGACTTCGATCGCATCCTGCAGGCCGATCCTGAAGATGGCGAGGCGTGGCGCGCGCGCGGTGTCGCTCACGCGCGGCGCGCGGCGTGGCGGCAGGCGCTGGAGGACTTCGACCGCGCGATCGTCTGCGACGTGGCCGATCACGCCGCCTACTACACGCGCGGCGCCACCTATTTCCGGCTGGAGCTGCACAATCGCGCGATCGCCGATTTCTCCGCCGCGCTGCGGCTCAAGCCCGACTTCGTCGAGGCGCTGAACGATCGCGGCGGCGCTTGGGGCGCGCTGGGCGAGTATCGCCTGGCTCTGTCCGATTTCGATGCGGTTCTGGCGCTGCGGCCCAACGATCAGCGCGCCGCCGCCAATCGCGCGCTCGCCATGGAGCGACTGGGCGCGACCTTGCTGCCGCCAGCGCCGCCAGAGCCCGCAGCGCCGCAGGTCATCGAGGCGGAAGCGGTGCTGGTCGAGGCGGAGCCGGCGTCGCGGTCGGCGCCCGCGATCGAAACAGTCACACCGGCCGCACCGCTGCCGCTGGCGATCCGACCGGACGACGTCGCCGCCCAACCCTGGCGCGTCGCCGCCGGGCGCTGGTTCGGCGGGCTGGCGGGAGTCTCGGTCGTGGCGAGCGTCGCCATGACCTGGGATTTCTTCGCTCATCTCGGGTCGGCGCTCGCCGACGACGAGCCGGTGATTACCGGCTTCCCGAACTATGTCGGTGCGCCGCCCGAGAACGGCTATCTCGGCCTGTGGAGTGAGGACGCCGGCGAAAAGACGCTGGACTAGACGAGGCGTCGCCGGGACGCATCACTCGCCCCGAACGGTCAGCGCGGCGAGGCGCCACCGGAGCAACGCTCTCCCTTGGTCCGAGGCATCGCTTCGGGACCTTTGGCGATCCGCGACGGACGGTCTAGAAGCGCGGTGTGGACGACGATGATCGAAAGCGGCTGCGCCGCGTGCTGGGAGCCGTGGCGCTCGTGGCCGCGCTGGCAGCGACGGGCGCGGGCTGGTGGCGTGCGACCGAGGAGCCGCCGGAGGGACCGAGCGCGGGCGATCGCGTCGCCAGCTTGCGCGCGGATCGCGCGGCGCTCCTGGCGCGTGCCGATCCTGAGTCGCGCGTGCGCCTCGCCCGGGCCTTGGCCGACGCGTCGCTACTGACCGATGCGCTCGCGGTGCGGCATGATCATCGCGCGGGCGAGCCATTCGCGGCGCTGACCCAACCCCACCGCCACGCCTTCGAGGCCGTGGACGCCCTCAACGAGGCCGTCGCGGTCGTGCTCGATCGGCCGAGCCCCGGTCTTCGTGCCGACGCGCTCGCCCGCTATCGACCGGTCGCCGACTCGCTGGCGCGGTTGGCCGGGACCGATCCGCTGCCCCTGGTGCTCGACTACACGCCCCGGGTCATCGCGCCGCGTCTCGCGCCGCAGGAGATCGCGCTCGCCCAGCCGCCGCGCGCGCTGCCGGCGATCGAGCCGAGCCCACGTGCTGCGAGTGAGGCCAGCGCACCATCGCGGCCTACCGACGCCGGGCCGCTGCCGCGCTATCTGCCGGAGTTCGCCGCCGGCGAGGCGCGCGAACCCCCGGTCGTTGTCGAGATCGTCGGGCTCGCGCTCGATGCCGGGCCCGCCGTGCTGACTGTCGGCGGCGTGCGCGTCACGGCCTTGGGCGAACGTCACCGCCTGCGCTTTGAGATTCCGCGCGCAGCGCTCGGTGGCGATGCGGTGCGGGTGCGCACAGTCGAGCCGCTGCTGCAGATCCGCCGTGGCGGCCGGCTGCTCTCCTTCCGCCTGCCCATGCTCGTGCTGCCCGATCGTCCGGGTTCGGTGGCGCTCGACGAACGGGTCCGCGAGATCGTGCTGGAGTCCCAGACGCTTGTGTCGCGGAATTGCTTGGCGCGGGCTGCGGCCGGCGAGACGCGTGCCACGCGGCGTTGCTTCGACCCGCCGGAAGGCTGGCGGTTCGATCGCGACAGCCGGCGAGTCGTCGTGGTTGAGCGGCTGGGCTGGATCGAGGACGCGCCCGACCCGACGCTGAACGCCGGCGGCGTCGAGTTCGCGCCGGACGAGCCGCCCGGCCAGATTTGCGTCGTCGTGACCGCGCGCGCCGCGGTACGGGCTGCCCGCACCGCCACGGTCGGTCGCTTCGAGGTGGCGCTGCTGCGCGAGCGCGCCACAACGCGGGTACGACGCTCCGGTGTCCGGGCGCTCGACTGGCAGGAGCCGCTGCGCTTGCCGCTCGATCCGGAGGCTCTGGAGCGCAAGCTCTATGTGCGGCTCCTGGACGGTTTCGACATTGAGGTGACGAACCCCATCGCCGGCGGCGCACCGTTCCTCGGCTTCGTTACACCGACCGAGGGCGGACATCTGGTGCTGGTCGTCGATCCCGCGCTCGCGCCGTAGACCGGTTCCCCGCCGCCACGATCCGCGCTACCGTCGCGCGCCGCACCGGAGCTCCCCGACGCGATGCCGCCCACGAGCGATTTGCCCACGACCCGATACGCGCGAGCGGGCGATGTCAGCATCGCCTACCAGACGATGGGCGACGCGCCGCTCGATCTGATCCTGGTGCCGGGTCTCGTGTCGCACGTCGAATTCGGGCACGAGCTGCCGGGCTACACCGATTTCCTGCGGCGACTCGCGGCCTTCGCGCGTGTGACCACCTTCGACAAGCGGGGACAGGGTCTGTCCGACCGCGTCGCCGGCGTAGCGAGCCTCGAAGAACGGATGGACGATCTCAAGGCGGTCATGACGGCGCTGGGCGTCGAGCGGGCCGTGCTGATGGGCTACTCCGAAGGCGGGTCGATGGCGGCGCTCTACACGGCGACCTTCCCGGAGCGGGTCAGCCGGCTGATCATCTACGCCTCGATGGCGCGGTTCACCCGCGCCGATGACTATCCGCACATGCCGACCCTCGACGAGATACGCCGGTCGGTGCGCCACTGGGGCACCGGCGCTTCGATCAAGTCATTCGCGCCGAGCCTTGCCGGCGATCCCGAGGCGATGCGCCTGCAGGCGCGAGTCGAGCGGATGTGCGCGAGCCCTGGCGCCTATCGCGACATGCTGGAAGCCAACGCCAGCATCGATGTGCGCGCTGTGCTGCCGCAGATCCGTCGCCCGACGCTCGTGCTGCATCACAGCGGCGGCCGGATGGTGCCGGTCGGCAACGGCCGATACTTCGCCGAGCACATTCCGGGCGCGCGCTACATCGAGTATCCCGGCGGCGATCACCGACCGTGGGCGCCCGAACATGCCGAGCAGCTGGTCGCGGATGTCCGCTCGTTCGTCACCGGCCGGCGCGAGCGAGTCGAAGAGAGCGCCGGTCGCGCCCTCGCGACGGTGTTGTTCACCGACATTGTGGACTCGACCGCGCGGGCGGCGGCGCTCGGCGACGCTGCCTGGCGGCAGGTCCTGGACGCCTACGAGGCGGCGGCAGCGCGCCAGGTCGCGACGTACCGCGGCCGCATCGTCAAGACCACCGGCGACGGTGTCCTCGCCACATTCGACGGCCCCGGTCGCGCTGTCCGCTGCGCGCTCGCGCTCGGCGTCGAGGCGCGCGCGCTGGGAATCGAGAGCCGTGCGGGTCTGCACACCGGCGAGGTCGAGACGCGCGGTGCGGACATCGCGGGAATTGCGGTGAATGTGGCAGCCCGCATCATGGGCGAGGCCGCGCCGGGTGAGGCGCTGGTGTCGCGGATAGCCACCGATCTCGCCGCCGGCGCCGGCCTCGTCTTCGCAGAGCGCCCGCCAGTCGAGTTGCGCGGCGTCCCTGGTCTCTGGTCACTGTTTGCGGCCCGCTCAGGGTGAGCGTGCCTCCAGTCTGAGGCGCGGCTTGCCGGCCTCATCGACGAGCTCGATCTGGTCGCCGACGTGGCGGCCGCGGCGGACGGCGCCAAGCGCCGCCCGACGGGCCAGCCTCACTTCCTCTCTTCGGGAATCTGGCCGTTGGCCGAGAGCAGGACGGCGATCGGCCGTGTGCCCTCGAAATGCGCGAGCACAATCAGCAGCACCACCATGATCGGCACGCACAGGAACATGCCGACGACGCCCCACAGCTGGCCCCACACCATCAGGGAGGCGATCACGACCAGCGGCGACAGGTTGAGCGAGCGTCCCATGATCGCGGGTTCGACCACGTTGGCCATCACGATCTGCAACGTGCCGATCACGAACAGCACGATCAGGAAGGGCGTCAGGCTGTCGAATTGCACGAGCGTGAGCAGCGCCGGCGCCAGGATCGCGAGGATCGAGCCGATGGTGGGGATGTAATAGAAGAAGAACACCATCACCGCCCAGAAGCCGGCGAAATCGACGCCGACCCAGGCCATCACGAACCAGGCCAGCGCGGACGTGGCAACGGCCAGCGTCGTCTTGATACGGATGTAAACCCGGATGTCGCGGTCGATCTGACCCAGCACCGACTGCACGCGGCCGCGATGGCCCTCGTCGCGGAACATCAGCGGCAGCTTGGTGCGGAACTGCACCTGCTCCACGAACAGGAAGCCGGCGTAGATCGCCACGATACCGGCCACGCTCACCACGGAGGCGGTGGCGGCGGCGAGGTCGCGCAACGTATCGGCGAGGCTGATGCGATTGAACAGCTCGGCGATGGTGGGGGGCTGCTCGACGCCCACCATCGACGCGCCCTGCTCGATCAGCTTCTGCAGTCGGCGCTCGTAAGAGGGGGCGGCGGCGATCACCGCGGCGACATTCAGCCGGATGGTGCGGCCGAGAACGTAGAGCAGGCCGCCCATCGCCAGCACCGCGGCGGTCAGGGCCACGAAGCGCGGCAGCCGGAACCCGATGAATGGCGGCCGCTCGATCGCGTCGGCCAGCGCATCGATCATGTACCAGAGCACCAGCCCCAGCACGAACGGCAGCAACAGCCCGCGCCCGACCGCGAGCAGGTAGAGCGTGGCGGCGATCACGATGGCCCACAGGGCCGCGCGCTGCAGCGTCATGCCGGGTTTTTACCGCACCCGCGGCCCCGCCGTCGCGAGCAAAGACGCGCGACCCCGGCCTTGGCCCCGAACGGCCCGGTCGCGCCGCGTCACCGCGCCGCGTCGCGGCGGGGGAGGACGCGCGGCATCACCGGGGCGATGTTCCGTTCCCGCTCGCTCCCCGCCTTCCTGTGGCCGCCGCTGATCGCGGTGTGGCTGCTGGGCGCCGTTCTGGGCGGACCGGCGCTGGGGCGCATTGTGCTCTGCAGCGCCGACGGGCCACGCACGATCGCAGGCGAGGCGCTGCCGCCGGCCGATGGCGCGGCAGGCGCCTGCGATCACGCGTGCTGCCCGGCGCCAGGCACACCGCTGATGGTGGCTGCGACCCGGTCGTTGGCGTTCGCGACCATCTTGCCCCCGGTAGAAGGGGCGATCCTCGAGCTGCCGCGCCCGCCGCGCGCGCGGCCACCAGGGCGGGGACCGCCGGAGGCGTGAACGCGCCTTCCGTTCGTCTTTCCGTTTCCCCGTTCCTGGAGTTTCCCATGTCCGATTTCTCGCGCGCGCGTCGTCGCGCCGTTCTTCTCGCCGTTGCCGGCCTCGCGCTCGGCCTCCCCGCCGCCGCTCACGACTACAAGGCAGGCGATCTGGCGATCGATCATCCCTGGGCGCGCGCCACACCCGCCGGCGCGCGTGTCGCCGGTGGCTACATGACGCTGCGCAACACCGGCGCTGCGGCGGACCGGCTGGTCGCAGTTGAAAGCGACGTGGCGGGCCGCATGGAAATCCACGAAATGGCGATGGACGGCACGATCACGCGCATGCGCGAGCTGGCGCGCGGCCTGCCGGTGCCGGCGGGCGGCCAGGTCGAGCTGAAGCCCGGCGGCTACCACGTCATGTTCATGGAGCTGAAGCGGCCGCTCGTGAAGGACGACAAGGTGAAGGCGACGCTCGTGTTCGAGCGTGCCGGCCGCGTCGAGGTCGAGTTCCAGGTCGAAGCGATGGGCAGCGGCGCGCCGGCGCACCGGCACTGAACCGGCGCGATCGCGAAGCGGCGCGCGACGGCCGGGCCGGACGTCTTGGTTCCATTCACGGCGCCGAGGCCACGCGTTCACCCCGCGGCTACAGCGATTGTGAAGCCGTAGCATCATCCACAGGCAGTGCGATTGCGGCTTCAGCGCCTCTCACGCAGCATCGTCGATGAGGCGGCGATATCGCGACTCCCTTGCGATGACGCCGCCGGGGGGAGGGTGGATGCGCGCGCGATCGCCGGAGTTCGTGGCGTTGCTTGTGACGATGCTTCTGCTCTGTGCGGCCGGTGAGGTGTTGGCCCAGCAGGCGAGCCGACCGGCGCGCGAGCCGCGTCGCGAGGCGGTGACGCGCCCCGCGCCCGCTGCTCCGCTATCGCCGCCGGTCGCGCAACGCGCGGTCGCGCCGCTACCGGCCCCGGCGGTCCCCGCCTTGCCGCGTCCCGGCGGCGCGGCGCCCGCCGAGCGCACCATCGCCGCCGTGCCCTCCGTGCCTTGGCTCGCGCGCGACCCCGCGCTGCCGCCGGGCGTTGCCCGCACCGTCGAGACCGACGCGCTGTTGCCGGCCGCGCCGCCCGACCCCGGTCCGCTACAGCGCGGCCGCGCCGCGTGGGACCTGCAAGGTGCCGGCGTTCCGCTCACCTGGGCGCAGGTGCGCGACCGTCGTCAGCCGCAGCCTGGCGAGAATCGCTGGCCGATGGCCCCCGCCGTCGGCGTGGTGCTGAATCGCGACGGCCCCGAGATCGCGGCACTGCCGCAAAGCAGGCTGGGCTTTGTCGCGGGGCCCGACTTTTCGCGCGACGGCCTGCCGTCCGGCGTCGCGATCAATGCGCGGCTATCGGTGCCGATCGGGCGATAGGGTCAGGCCGGCGCGGCCGCGGCGTGGATGCAGCGGACCAACCGGCCCGGTCCCGGCGTGCCGACGGGCGGTCGCGCGGTTTCGCAGGCGGCGAGGCGCACCGGACAGCGCGGCGCGAAGGAGCAGCTCGCGGGAACCGTGTCGAGCGGTGGCGGCGCGCCGGGAATGGCATCTAGCCGCGCCCCCTTCACAGCACCATGCAGATTCGCGGCCAGCAGGCCCCGGGTATAGGGGTGACGCGGATCATTGATGATCTCGCGAACCGAGCCGGTCTCGACGAACTCGCCCGCGTACATCACCGCGACGCGGTCGGAGACCTCGACCGCGACGCCGATATCGTGGGTGACGAAGATCATGCCCATGCCCGATTCCTTCTGCAGCTCCTTAAGCAGCAGCAGGATCTGGATCTGGACCGTGGCATCGAGCGCGGTTGGTCCTCCCCCTGAAAAGTGGTCCGCCCTGAACTATGTCTTTTGACAAGAAGGAGGACTGCAATGCCGAAGAAGAGGCACAAGCCTGAAGAGATCGTTTCGAGACTCCGATAAGCCGATGTCTTGA
>Ga0194116_10001842_pt1 | contig 28957 bp, 23 predicted proteins | sample TA2MahsurfametaG_4_FD_148617 | JGI IMG/M metagenome (GOLD analysis project Ga0194116, IMG submission 148617) | Freshwater microbial communities from Lake Tanganyika, Tanzania - TA2015008 Mahale S9 surface | ecosystem: Environmental > Aquatic > Freshwater > Lake | place: Tanzania: Lake...
TCCGTGCCAACGATCCCACACCTGCGTGCCCCACCGATCTCGATGGCAACGGCCTGACGGACGGCGGCGATCTGGCCGTGGTCCTGGGCTCATGGGGCGCGTGCAGCGGATGCGCTGCCGACCTCGATGCGAGCGGTGCGGTTGATGGCGGCGACCTGGCCGTGCTGCTGGGCTCGTGGGGCGCGTGCCCGTGAACGACGCCACCTGAAACAGCCCGCGAGAGGTCGCTTGCGAGCGGACCTTCGGCGTGATCAGCGCGTCACGGCGGCTGTCGCTTGGGCGCCTGACGTCACCGTGGCTTCGGCATCCTTGCGATTCAGCATGAGGGTGCGCACGTCAGGATCGACGATGGCCTTGGCCGGGCGGAACGGGCTCTCGATCGTGAACTCGATTGTCTCACCCGGGCCGATCGTGCGGCGCGCGCGCGCATCCTGGTACTCCGGCCGCTGCGTCGCTGCGACAGCTCGCTCCTCGGCAGTGCGCACGATGGCGGCCGCTGGCCAGCGGTCCTCCCCGTTGGTGACGGCCACCTCGAGCGGCACGGTGCCGGTGCCGGCGTTGCGCACCGAGAGCACGGTGCGCCACGTGCCGCCCTCGGCCGTGGGCTCCGTGGCGATGGCCGAGTCGATCTTGAACTCCGGCACGACGACATCGAGGAACCACTGCTTCACGAACGCGTCGTACGCAGCGGGGTCGGCGGCGTGCGGACGCATCGCCTCGATGAAGTCCTGCAGGAGCGGGAAGTCGGGTCCGGTGAGGAACGCGCCGATGAAGGCCTTCACGCCGGCATCCATGCGCTCTTCGCCAAGGTGCTCCATGAGCATCCAGAAGACCCAGCCACCCTTGTCGTACGTGACCGTCCCGTCGCCGTTGCGCGAGCCATCCAGCTCGACCATGGGCAATTCGTCGTCGGCGCTGCGCGAGTTGCCGTAGATGAACTCGATCTGCCGCATGAATCCCATGCGTGCACGCTCGCCGCGCAGCTGGCGGATCAATCGCGCGGTCGACCAGTGCGCCATGCCCTCGCTCAGGATGTTGCCGCCGGGACCGTCGCCCGGTCGGAGGATGTTCCCCCACCACTGGTGCGCTGCCTCGTGCGCGGTGACCATGAACGGCGTGTCCTGCTCGGGCGTGGGCTTCGACATGAAGCCGATCCCTTCACTGAACACGATGTTGGTCGGGAAGCCCTGCGCATACCCCGCGAGCGCCGGGAACTCGCTGATGCGCAGCTCCTTCCACGGATAGGGCCAGAACCACTTGGAATACCACTCATGCGCGCCATCGAGGGCCTCGAGCATGGCAGGCACGTTGAAGCCGTGCTGCGGGAGGTGCCAGATCACCGTCGACCTGCCGCGCGATTCTTCCCAGCGACCGGCCGCCAGGTTGATCGCCATGATCGGGTGATCCGACTGCCAGTGCATGGTCCGCACGCCATCGGCGACGGTGTCGACCGTGCAGATGCCCGGCATGTTCGCGCGGAACTCCTCGGGGATGCGCACGACCGCCACCATGGTGGTCTCGCCGCCGGTGCCGAACGCGGTCTTCGTGATCTTCTTCCAGTCATCGGGGCCCGGGCGCTTGGGCTCGGGCACGCGATCAGGATCCTGACCCACGCCGTCGACGAAGCCGACCATGGGCAGGAAGCTCGGACCGAAGCTGTTGAGAAGCACCGCGGACCGGATGATGAACTCGTCGGCGCCGCCGGGGTTGGCAGGCGTGGTGCGGCCGGGAGCCACGTGACGGAACGCCAGTTCGATGCTCGCCCCGGGCGCCAGCGGTTCACGCGGCGTGAAGACCCACAGGCCTGATCGGTTCGCCACGCGCTGCGCCCACGGGCTCAGCCGACGCGCGGCCGCGACGGTCTCGTCGGTCCACTCTTCGCCCTCGAACTCGAAGGACAGCCCGGTGAAGGTCGTGTTGGGCGTGATGGCGAACTGGCGCATGGGGGCATCCGTGCGGTTGGTCAGGACATAGGTCCCGTCCACCGCGATCGTGCCCGCCTCGGGATCCACATCGAGGTCGAGTGCCGCACCCGTGATGAGCGGCTGCGGCGCATCGCGCCAGGTGCGCTCGTTGGCGACGAAGTAGTCGCGCTGACGGCGTCGCTCGGGTCCGCCGCCATCGCCGCTGCGGACCATGAGCGCCAGCGCCGTCGCGCAGACGATTGCCGGCGCACCGAAGACCATCAGGCGTGCGGCTCGGCGCCACGCCACGTTCCACTGCAGTCGCGACGTGATGCCCTGTGCATCGGGTGCGCGGCGACGCCACCACTCGACCGACGCGTGCAGCATGACCAGTCCGATCAGGATCCACAGCACGCGGTTGAGCGCGAGCGCCGTGCGGTCGAGCGGCAACAGCTCGAAGTCGGTCCAGATCATGCCATTCCAAAGGTGCCAGTTGAACACCCAGTTCATCCACCCACGCGTGACGCACCAGCCGGTCACGACCAGCGCACCGATGCCTGCGAGGTAGTTGGCGTAGCGGTTGCGGAAGAGGCTCCATGCCAGAGCCAGGAAGCACATCCACGCGAAGAGCGTGGCCGAGAGCAGCGCGCCCCACGCCAGCACGAAGGGCAGCACGGACGGCGGCAGGAAGATGCCCGTCTCCCCTGCCTGGACCAGCGTCGCGACGGCCATCGACGACCAGACGGCCCCAAGCACGGTCAGCACCACGGTCAGGGCGCACGCGGCCATCTTGCCCACGACCAGGGAAAGCGTGGGCGCGGGGCTTGCACTCACGATCGCCCCGAGTCGCACGCGATCATCGCGCGCCAGGCTCTCGGTGAAGTAGTAGAGCACCATGAAGAGCGAGAGCAGCGTGACGGTGTTGTAGGACTCGGCGGCGAACGTCCCGGCCGAGACGAGCGACGGCGTGTCGAAGGGTCCGGGGCGGAAGATGAACCCCACGCACTGCAGCACGATGAGCGGCACGAAGATGGCCAGGCCCGGGGATCGCCGCAGCTCGCGCGCTTCGGCGCGGAAGGCGTTGAACGCCGCCGAAAGGGATGCACCGAACCCACCCGGCGCCGTGCGCATGCCGAGCGCCGCAATGGAACGATGCTCATGCGGAGGTGCAGACGGGATCCGCGCGCTCTCGGCGGCAGCGATGACCGAGGCCACGCGCTCGGCGGGAACGACGTACGGCGACCGCCACCGACGCTGCTCGCGCCGGGCGGCAATGACCAAGGCGACGGCGCCGAGCGCGACCAGCCCCAGCCGCTGGCCGATCATCAGCGCGTCGAGCTTCAGCGGCTGCGTGTTGTAGAACGTGACGCCCCGGTCCACGTTGAGGTAGGTCTCGTTGATCCAGCGGTAGGCGGCGAGGTCGGCGACCTGCAGCGCCGCGTCGGCCCAGCCCGGCAGCCAGCTCGGCGAGAAGTTCCAGAAGAAGAAGACGCTGCTCAGGAGCACCGCCACAGGCAGCGCAAAGACGACCACGGCCTGGCGCGTGAGCGCTCCGAGCGCGAACGAGATCGCACCGAGCGAGAGCATCGGCAGCACCGTGAAGAGCAGCATGGGCCACAGGTAGTTCGCCAGGGCGAACGCACCGCGCATCCGCTCGGGCTCCTCCACGGGATAGAACTCGAAGAAGACCATCTGCAGGATGGCGTTCACCGCGGCAATGGCGAGGTATGTCGCTGCCACGCCGAGCCAGCGCCCGACCACGTACTCGCGCGGCGTCAGGCCCGTGCTGCCGATGATCGGGATCACGCGGAGCGCGTCGTCTTCGGTGGGCGCGTTGCCGAACGCGGTGCAGACGAAGAAGACCCAGAACAGCGCGAACACGACCATGTCCATGAACGCGAGGTTGAACTCGCTGTTCAGGAAGGCGCGCTCGCCGCCGGCGACCCTGCTGCCTGCGCCGATGGTGACGCTGCCCGCAGAGAAGCCCCAGTTCAGGAAGAGCAGGATGACGATGAGCATCCAGACCGACGGGCGGCGCCAGGCGGAGCGGAGTTCGAGCGCGGCCAGGGAGAGGGCTCGTTGCATGGTTCGGTGCTCCGTGGATCAGGCGACGGCGATCGGCGGCGTGCTGCGCTGGGCCCGGCTCTCGTCCATCACGCCGAAGTAGACATCCTCGAGGGTGGGCGGCACGGTGGTGAAGCCATCGGGCCGATCGCTGGCATCGCCCTGCACGCGGGTCCGGAACATGGAGCCCTCGACGAGCACCGCCTGCGTGACGCGGTGCGACGCGCGCAGCCGGTCGAGCGCGTCGAGCGACACGATGCCCTCGTGGACGCGACCGTCGAGCCTCTGGCGCGCCTCAGCAGTGCCCCCGCTCGTCACGCAGCGACCGCCGCGGATCACCGCGAAGCGCGGGCAGAGCGTGGCGATGTCCTCGACGATGTGCGTGGACAGCAGCACGATGCGATCGCGGCCGAGTTCGGCCAGGATCCGGTAGAAGCGCTGTCGCTCCTCGGGGTCGAGGCCCGCGGTGGGTTCGTCGACGATCACCAGGCGCGGGTTGCCCGCGATCGCCTGCGCGATCCCCAGACGCTGCCGCATGCCGCCGGAGTAGGTCCGCACCTTGCGCTTGGCCGCGTCGGCCAGATTGACCCGCTCGAGGAGTTCATCGACGAGGCGCTTGCGACCCTGCGGTGCATCGACGCCCTTCAGCCGAAGCAGGAAGTCGAGCATCTGCGCACCACTGAGCGACGGATAGAAGCCAAAGTCCTGCGGCAGGTAGCCCAGGCGGCTCCAGACGGCACGCGGGTCCTTCACGATGTCGGCGCCGTCGAGCGTGACCGAGCCGCCGGTCGGCTCAAGCAAGCCCGCGAGGATGTTCATGAGCGTGCTCTTGCCCGCACCGTTGGGACCGAGCAGGCCGAAGAGACCCTCGGGAATCTCAAGGGAAACACCCTTCAGGGCAGCCACGGGACCTGGGTAGATCTTGACGAGGTCGTTGATGCGGAGCATGGGCGGAGTCCTTCTGCTGTTGTCGTATAATAGTTAATTGTCAACGGTGCACGGACGGCACCGCGTGGGGCCGGGCCACCTGAATCGCCTGCACGACGTGCCCGTAGATCCAGCCCAGGCCGCGCATCGTCCACAACGTGATGGTGGCGAGCACCAACCCAAGGCCGACGCTGGACAGCGCAAGCGACATCGGGAGCCGGATCGTGCCGTCTGCGGCAGGCTTGAGTTCGGTCCAGAGGTACTGCACGCGGTCGACATCGGACGACAGCGTCACGAACGGCACGTTGGCCGCCTGCAGCAGCGGACCCGTGACCATCGCCAGGCTGAGCGCCGACATCGTGATGGTGACGACGAACAGCGCCACGCTCACGGGGAAGTTGGCATACAGGTAGCCCAGCGACAGCCAGCTGCGCACGTCCTTGAGCCAGCACCAGATCCGTTGCCAGAAGCCGACACCGGCCACGCCATGCACCGGCTGCACGCGCCGAGGCATGCGCACGCCGAGCAACGCCTGCACCACGGCACCCTCGACCAGGCAGAGCGCGCGCGCCGAGCCCAAGAGCAGGACGAGCAGCGGCAGACCAAGCACGATCGGCAGCAATCCGATGGCGAGACTGCCCAGCACCACCGCCCAGACGAAGCAGCCCGTGGCCACGACGAAGCCCACGCCGCCGAAGTAGAGCAGCGCACCCCATGCCCGGGAATCGAACCAGATGCCCACGATGGGCACGTCGCGGAGCCGCGGTGCGGGGACCTGCGCGGGTGTCGCCACGGCCGCCGTCGGCGCGCCACGTGGCGATCCATCGGTGCTTGGCGGATCGACCGAGCGACCGCTGGTTTCGTCGGTTTTCCCAGCAGGATCAGCAGGAAGGCCCCGGTACGCGGCGGCGATCTCATCGACCGGTCCATACGCCTCGATCGCCTGCTCCACGGGCACCCCCCGCCGCACCGCCGCCTGCAGATGCTCCTCGGCATCGATCAAGGCATCATGGGCCAAGGCAGGGTCGGCGCCATGCAGAGCCACCTCGAGGCGGGCGAGATAGCCCTCGATCGACGAGGGGGACGGAGCGTGGTCAGCGTCGTGCATCGGTTTCTCCCAGCACCCTGTTCACCCATCGGCTGCTCGCGCGCCACGACTCGGCCCACGAGGCAAGCACGCGTCGACCCTCGGCGGTGAGCGTGAAGCACTTGCGTGCCGGCCCCTCGGTCGATGGAACGAGCGTGCTGCGGACCAAGCCGTCGGTCTCCATCGAGCGGAGCATGGGATAGAGCGTGCCTTGCTTGAAGCTCAGGCCATCGGGCGCCTCGTCCGCGAGCTGCCGGGCGATCTCGTAGCCGTGGATCGGCTCATCGCTGCGGGCGATCACGGCCAGGACGACCAGCCAGGACGTGCCGGTGCTGAGGTCCCTGTTCAGGCGGTCATGGAGCGGCGAGGCCATCGGCCAGTAGTGTACATCACACAGTACTGGGTGTCAAGCACCACCAGCCCCTCACTTGCGGATGCCGAGGTCGCGGTTGACCTTGGCCTTGCGGCCACGGATCGTCGCGCCGCGCAGCACCCGGACCACATGGTCCACGTCGCGCGCCGGAAGCTCGACGATCGTGTAGAGCTCGGCGATCTCGATGTCGCCGATGCCGCGCGGGTTCACGTTGGCTTCGTTGGCGATGGCGCCAACGACATCGGCCGGCCGCACGCCTGCCTTGCGGCCGAGCCCAATGAAGATGCGCTCCATGTCCTGGGGATCGCGGTCGTTCCACTGGCCACGCGGGGCACCGCGCTGCGGCGGGCGATCCTGCCACTGGCCGCGCGGCGCGGCTCCTCCTCGCGGCGCGCCGCGATCCTGCACCCGTTCGCCGCCTTGCGGAGCGCCATCCGGCCGCGGCCCGCTCCATTGCCACCCGCGCGAGGCGCGCTGGCCTGCATCTGCCGGCACGGAGGGCTCTCGTCGCGGCCGATCGTTGCGCCCGAAGCCTTCGATGACCGGGATGTCGGCCTCGTCGCGCGCGGCGTCGCCCTCGAGCGCTTCATGCGCCAAACGTACGGCCGCGGCCGCCACATCCATGGGATCGAACTCCGAGGCGAGCGCCTCGGCCACCGAGCGGTACGCCTCGAGGTCGCCGGACTCGAGCACCTCGCGCACGGCGCCCTTGGTCATGTCGAGCCGTCGCGCCTTCACATCCATGGGCGATGGCACGGTGGCGATCGAGATCTTCTGCTTCGTGGCCTGCTCGATGTTGCGCAGCAATCGATGGCCACGCGGTTCGACGAGCGAGATCGCCACGCCTTCGCGGCCTGCGCGGCCCGTGCGGCCGATGCGATGGACATACGCCTCGGGCGATGACGGCACGTCGAAGTTCACGACGTGCGTGAGGTGATCGATGTCGATGCCGCGCGCCGCGACGTCGGTCGCGACGAGCAGGTCGACGGTCCCCGCCCGTGCGCGGGCCATCACGCGGTCACGCTCGGCCTGGCCCATGCCGCCGTGCAGCGAAGCGACTCGGTAGCCGCGGCCCACGAGGCGCTCCGCGAGTTCGTCGACCTCCAGCCGGGTCCGGCAGAAGACCAGGGCCAGCGTTGGCGACTCGAGATCGAGCACGCGGCCGAGCGCAGCGATCTTGTGCGGGCGCGGCACGATGTAGGCCGTCTGGCGCACCTTGGGGACAGAGCCCTTGGTCGCGGCATCGCGAGCGATCAGGATTCGCTCGGGGTCGCGCAGGTGCTTTTCGGCGATGGATGCGATGCGCGGCGGAAGCGTGGCGGAGAAGAGCGCAGTCTGCCGCGCCTCGGGCGTGCCTTCGAGGATCAGCTCGAGGTCCTCGGCGAAGCCCATGTCGAGCATCTCGTCGGCTTCGTCGAGGGCCACGATGCGCAGGCCCGAAAGATCCAGGGTTCCCCGGCGCATGTGGTCGAGCGCGCGACCCGGCGTGGCGACGACCACATGCACCCCGCGACGCAGCGCCACGACCTGGCGGTGGAACTCCTGGCCACCGTAGATGGGTGCCACGGCAATGCCCAGCCCCTTGCCGTAGCGGTGGCATGCTTCGCAGACCTGCACGGCGAGTTCGCGCGTGGGGACGAGCACCAAGGCCAGCGGCTTCAGGGATTCGGGCTTGGTGCTTCCCACGAGCTGCAGGATCGGCAGGGCGAACGCCGCGGTCTTGCCGGTGCCCGTCGCTGCTTGGCCAAGCAGATCGCGACCAGCAAGAAGTGGCGGGATGGCGGCCTTCTGGATGGGCGTGGGCTCTTCGTAGCCCAGGGACGCGAGTTCAGTGACCAGTTCCGTGCCGAGTCCCAATGCTTCGAAAGTATCGCTCACCGGAAGAGGCTACCGTCCCTTCATGAACCCCACCACCACGATCCTCGACGCCCACGCTTGGCTCCGATGGATGACCGGTCGCAGCCTCGCTGCATGCCGATCGCTGACGCACGAGGAACTCCATCGCGACTTCCCGATTGGCTTGGGAAGCGTGCACGCCACGCTGCTCCACCTCTACGGTGCGGAGCGGATCTGGATCGGCGTCGTCACGGGCAGTGCCGCCGCGCTCACGATGCCGACCGCGGCCGAGTGCCCCACGCTCGATGCACTCGAGGCAGCATGGCCGGCGACGCGTCGCGAGTGGGATGCGTTCCTCGATGCGCTCACACCTGAGGAGTGCGCGCGCGTGGTCGAGCGCGTCCGCGATGGACGCGCGTACCGACAGACGGTCGCCGATGCTTGCATGCAGGTGCCCACGCACGCGCTCTACCACAACGCGCAGCTGAGCTTCATGTTCCGATCGATGGGCCACGCGCTGCCAGACTCGAGCTGGATCCTGTGGGCGCGCGAGCGGCTGTCGTAGTTGCGGAGGGATGCCGTGCAGCGTGTACCCTCTCCGGTCCCGCCATGAGCCAGCCCGACCACCCACGCCGCACCTTTGCGATCATCTCGCATCCCGATGCCGGCAAGACCACGCTGACCGAGAAGTTCCTGCTCTACGGCGGTGCGATCGACCTTGCCGGCTCCGTGACGAGCCGCAAGGACCGACGGGCCACGGCCAGCGACTGGATGGACCTTGAGAAGCAACGCGGCATCTCGGTGAGTTCCACGCTGCTCCAATTCGATTACTCGGGCTACCGCGTGAACCTGCTCGACACGCCGGGCCACCAGGACTTCAGCGAGGACACTTACCGCGTGCTCACGGCCGTCGATGCCGCGGTCATGGTCATTGACGCAGGCAAGGGCGTCGAGGCCCAGACGCGAAAGCTCTTCGAGGTCTGCCGCCGCCGTGGCGTGCCCATCTTCACCTTCATGAACAAGTGCGACCGGCCGACGCGTCCCCCGCTCGACTTGGTCGACGAACTCGAGAAGATCCTGGGCATCGGCGCCTACCCGGTGAACTGGCCAATCGGCACGGGCGCCAACTTCCGCGGCGTCTACGACCGCGCCGCACGGCAGATGCACCTCTTCGAGCGCACGAGCGGCGGCGCGTTCGTGGCACCCTCGACCGTCGGCGGGATCGATGATCCACGCCTGCTCGAGCGTCTGGACAGCGATGCCCACACCGAGAGCCTCCAGGAAGTGCAGATGCTCGACGAGACCGGCGGTGCCGGCGCGGCGTTCGACCGCGAGGCCGTGCTGGCCGGGCGCGTGACGCCCGTCTACTTCGGCAGCGCGATCAACAACTTTGGCGTGCAGCTCCTGCTCGATGGCTTCCTTCGCGACAGCAGCCCCCCGACCGCGCGCCAGTCGCGGGCGGGTCGCATTGAGCCCGCCGACGAGCGCTTCAGCGGCTTCATCTTCAAGATCCAGGCGAACATGGACCCCAAGCACCGAGACCGCATCGCGTTCCTGCGCGTGGTCTCGGGCACGTTCGAGCGCGAGATGCAGGTCGTTCATGCGCAGAGCGGCCGGCGTGTGCGTCTGGGCAACGCCGCCAAGCTCTTCGGCAACCAGCGCGAGACCGTCGACCACGCAGTCGCTGGCGATGTGGTGGGCCTGGTCGGCAACGACCTTTTCGGCATCGGCGACACGCTCACCGACGACCGCACGATCGTCTTCGACGAGATTCCCGAGTTCACGCCCGAGTGCTTTGCCTACCTGCACAACCCGCAGCCGGGCAACTACAAGAAGTTCAACCTCGGGCTCGAGCAGCTGCTGCGCGAAGGCGTGGCCCGGAAGTTCGAGACCGTCGGCAGCGGCACCAAGATCGCGCTGCTCGCGGCCGTCGGTCCGCTGCAGTTCGAGGTGATGGCGCACCGCCTGAAGGGCGAGTACGGCGCGGAGAGCCGGCTCGAGAGCGCACCGTGGCAGATCACGCGGTGGTGGCGCCGCAAGGGCCTTGATGCACCGATGATGGCCGAGGAGCGCGAGATGGAACTCCCCGATTCACCACAAGGTTCGCGCCTGGCGTGGGATGACCGCGGTCGCGGCGTCGTGCTCTTCAGCGACCACTGGCCCGTGCGGTTCTTCCAGGAGCGCAACCCCGAGATCGAGCTCTCGGCCGTGCCGTGGGACCATGCTGCGGCGATCGCCATGGATTCCGCGCAGCAGATCCGCCGCTGATCGCGCGCGGGCCGCGAGCCATCCACGCGCAGCACCCGCTCACGGCACCCACCGCTCAGTTCGGTGCCACCCTCGACGCAACGGCATCAAGCAACCGATCCGCCGCAGACGGCGCACGATCGAGGAAGAGCGACGGCTCGACGAGCTCCAACTCCATGAGGAGCGGCTGGCCGCATCGGCCGATCGCCAGATCCACGCGCGCGTAGGCGGGCACGCCGTGGCCGAGTTCCTTGGTCGCGTCGAGCACGCGGTGCGCGACATCGAGCTCCTCGGCGGTGGGCTCGACCAGGCCCCGTGACTGCTCCGGCTCGCCTGACCACCGCGCACCCTTGCGGACCGAGTGCGAGAACGCGCCGTCGATCATGACCAGGTTCGTCTCGCCGCGATCGATCACGCTCGGCAGGAAGGGCTGCACCAAGAGATCGCGGCCTGCATGCTCCAACCGGTGCGACTGCGCGCGATCGTGATCGTCCGCGCCAACGCGGATCGTGCCGAACGAGCCAGCGCTCTCGGCGGGCTTGAGCACGAGTTCACCGTGACGGGCAAAGGCCTCGTGCCAGTCGTGGGACTCGCCGGGGCCCAGCAGCGTGGTGGGCACGATCGGAACGCCGTTAGCCTCGAGGTCGAGCAGGTACCGCTTGTGCAGGTTCCAGTGCAGCATCTGGGGCGGGTTCACCAGCACGGTCCGCGCCCCCGTCGAGCCGATCCAGTGCCGAAACGCATCGATCTTCCCGAGGTAATCCCACGTCGACCGCACGAGCACCGCATCGAACTCGCCCCACGCGACGGCTGCATCATCCCAGGCACACACCCGGCACGACCAACCACGCCTCGTAGCGGCCGCAGCAAGCACCGGCAGGTCGCCGTCGGGCCGTGGAAGTTCTCGCGCGGTGACGAGAGCGATGCGCATCGGCCGATCGTACGGCCCGGGCGACGCATGCAGCGGGCCGGGGAGCGCCGCCACGAGCCACCACTCACGCACCGCGCCGAAGCAGGCGCAGGCTGTTGAGCACCACGCTCACGCTGCTCAGCGCCATCGCCGCGCTCGCCAGCATCGGCGGCAGCATCCAACCGGTCCATGGCCAGAGCGCGCCGGCGGCCAGCGGAATCATGACCGCGTTGTAGCCGAAGGCCCACCAGAGGTTCTGCGTGATGGTGCGCAGCGTGCGCCGTGCCGAGCGCACCGCGATCGGCAGCGCGACAAGGTCTCCGCGCATGAGCGTGAGGTCCGCCGCCTCGAGCGCGATTGCAGCACCGCAGCCCATGGCGATCCCAACTTCGGCCTGAGCGAGGGCAGGCGCATCGTTGATGCCGTCGCCCACCATGGCCACGCGCTCACCACCACGCTGCAGTCCGATGATCGAGTGCGCCTTGTCGTGCGGCAGCACGCCCGCGATGACGCGGTCGATGCCCACCTCTGCAGCGATGGCCCGTGCCGGTGCGACACGGTCGCCCGTCAGCATCACAGGTTCGATGCCAAGCGCGCGCAGCGAAGCAACAGCCGCTCGGCTGCTTGGACGCGATGCATCGCGGAGCTGGATCGAACCGAGCACGCGATCGTCCACGGCAACGACCGCGATCGTCGAAGCCTCGTCATCAAGGGCCGGTGCGGCGAGCCCAGCCGACGCGGCAATCCACGCTGGCGTGCCAACACGCACGCGCTGGCCACCGACCACGCCCTCCACGCCTTGCCCGGGATGCGCCACGACCTCCGAGGCGGGCTTGGCCAGGATCCCCCGCTCCTCGGCGGCGGCAACAATGGCTCGCGCCAGCGGGTGCTCGCTCGCGCGCTCGATCGATGCCGCCATCGACAGCACTTCGCGCTCGGTCGCGGCGCCGAGCGTCGTCACACCGTGCACGCGCGGGCGTCCCTCCGTGATCGTGCCGGTCTTGTCGAGCACGACTGTGGTCACCCGCGCAAGTGCCTCGAGTGCGGCGCCGCCCTTGACGAGGATGCCTCGGCGAGCAGCCGCTGCCGTGCCGGCCATGATCGCAGCGGGCGTGGCGAGCCCCATCGCGCAGGGGCACGCGATGATCAGCGTCGAGACGACAGCCAAGAGCGCACGTCCGAACCTGTTCTCCTGCGGTCCCAGCACCATCCACGCCACACCCGTGAGGACTGCGATCCCAAGCACCACAGGCACGAAACGCGCGCTCACGCGATCGGCGAGGCGTGCGATCGGCGCCTTGCTGCCTTGTGCCGCCTCCACCGCACGCACGACCTGCGCCAGGACCGTTGCGCTGCCGACCTTGGTGGCGACCATGCGCAGCGCGCCAGCGCCGTTGACCGTGCCGCCGAACAGGCGATCACCCGTGGCCTTGTCGACGGGCATGGGCTCGCCCGTCAGCATTGATTCATCGACGCTCGATCGTCCTGATTCGATGGTGCCGTCGACCGGCACCCGGCTGCCCGGGCGAATCAGGACGAGCTCCCCGACCTCGACCTCCGCCGCGCTGATCTCGCATTCGATCCCGTCGCGGAGCACGACCGCCCGTGGCGGTGCAAGGTCCACCAGCGACTCGATCGCGTGACTGGCTGATCGAGTCGCTCGCCACTCAAGCCACTTCCCCAGCGTGACCAGCACGACGATCGATGCCGCTGCCTCGAACTGCAGCGGCTTGCCGTGTGCATCGGCTGCGCCTGCATCGCGCGCCAGCTCAGTGAGCGCGGGGACGAGGAGCACCAGCACCGACCAGAGCCATGCCACGCCGCTGCCGAGGGCGACCAGCGTGTCCATCGATGTCATGCCAGCCTTGGCCTGCCGCCATGCACGGCCGATGAACGGCCAACCGCAGATCGCCATCACCGCCGTGCCCAAGATCGCTTGTGTCCAGTCGGTCCATGCACCGTGCAGCAAGGGCACGCTGCCATGCGTCATGGCCATCACCACCACGGGCACAGCCAGGATCGCCCCAACGATCGTGCGCCTGAGGAGGTCGCGCCCTTCGGCCTCGCGCGCGGCGACCATGGCAGCGCGAGCATCACCGGCGTCCTGGTCACCGCCGGGCGGCACGATGGCGTGGTAGCCAAGGCGCTCCACCTCGCCCGTGATTCGTTCGGCCGACACATCAACGGCGCACTCGAGCGTCGCCACCCTGGTGGCGAAGTTCACGCTGGCCGAGTGCACGCCTGGCACGGCACCCAGGCCTCGTTCAAGCTTGAGCGCGCACGCTGCACAGGACATGCCACCGATCGGCAGGCTGCGTCGTTCCGAACTCGCGCTTCCAGGGTCCACGCGCGCAGTCTAGGACCCACGCCGCGGCGCCACGATCATCAGCACGGCTTCGTAGCTCAGCACAAGGAGCACGGACACGATCACGGACGAGATCATGAACCGCCCAAGCGCTCCGGTGGGCACCTCGCTCACGATCCATGGCACGACCACGCACAGCGGCAGGTGCACGAGGTAGATCCAGAACGAGGCATCGACGAGCCACCGGACAGCAGGCCTCGGTCGCGCCAGCACGCGCTCAGCCACACCGATCAGGCCAAGCACGAGCAGCCAGCACGCCACGGCGCTCGTAGCCTGCGCGGCAGCCAAGAGCATCGGTGCAGGTCGCTGCCCGTGCCCCGTGACGGCAAACCACGCGATCGCCGCAATGAGTGCGACCACCAGCGCACCGACTCCAAGCCAGAGGTGCCACCAGCCCGTCCTCACGAGCCGAGCGACCATGCCTGCCTCTCGACGGATGCACCAGCCACCGACGAAGTACAGCGCGTAGCAGGCGAGGATGGCCGGCGAGACCACGAACGATTGCGGCGTGTCGATGCCCGGTCGGTGCATCGGCAGCATCGTGACTGTGGTCAGCACGGCAAGCACGGGAACGAGCAGCCATCGCGCACGCCCCATGAAGAGTGCATGCCGCACCCGCACCGAAAGCGACCGAAGCGAGCCGGGCACCATCGCAGCTGCAGCCACGACCGGCAGCGAGATGATCTGCAAGATGATCAGCACCTCAAGGAACCAGAGGTGGATCGGCCCGGGATTGACCCACGGATGCTTGAGCGCGGCTGCGAAGAGCGCGGCCCGTGTGGCCTCATCGACCTGATCCGTCTGCAACCGCACGAAGACGAACGCCAGCATCGTCAGGGGAAACAGCACGAACCATGACACGACCGAGGGCAGCAGGATCCGCTGCGCGCGGTTGTGGGCATACCCCCACGCACCACGCCGCTCGATGAGCATCGCCGAGAAGTAGCCACTCATCACGAAGAAGACCGGCATGCGAAAAGTATGGATCGCGAGCACGACCAGGCCCGCCAGCGGGCTTCGTGCCGGATCGCGGAAGGGCCAGTTGCCGTCCTCCGGTCCCTCGACGTAGTTGATCGCCAGATGCAGCACCACGCCCAGCAGCATCATGCTGCCGCGCAGCGCATCGATGCCGTGGTGGCGTTCCGTTAGAAGAGCCGGAGGCGGCGGGATCACGGCCCAAGACTAACGATCGCCGCATGCCGACATCCCCGCGTCGCGATACCTTGCGCCCCGATGCCACGGAAGGTGAATGCGTTCGCCCATCAGGTTCCCAGCTCGGTGCGCGTGGAGCGCGTGCGCAACGGACTCGGCATCGTCGCACGAAGGACCTTCGCGCGGGATGAAGTGGTCTGCTGCTTCGAGGGTCGAATCCTCGGTGCGCGGACCGTCTGGTCATTGTGGGACCGCGACCCCCGCCGGGCAGCCAACTGCATACGCTTCGGCCCGGAGTCCTATCTTGACCCCGGCGAGGGCCTCGGCGCATTCGCCAACCATTCCTGCAAGCCCAACGGTGGTCTGATCCCTCAGGGCCGCAGGCTCCTGGTGGTTGCACTGCGCACCATCCGCACCGGACATGAAGTGACGCACGACTACTCGACCTTCTTGGGTGCCGATGATGTCTGGACCATGCGCTGCAACTGCGGGGAGCGAGCATGCCGGGCTCGTATCGGCCGCTTCGATCGCTTGCCACCACGGACGCTCGCGGCGTACCGAGCGCTCGATCTGATCCCTGGCTTCATCGAGGCGACCGCTCGGGATTGATGCAGGGACGGAGGATCCGCAGGGTACTCTCTCGGCGTGCGACTTCGACGACTATTGCGATGGGTGTGCCAGCATGTTGCCGCGATCACGGTGGTCGTCGAGCCAGCAACGCTCGACCTGGGTTCGATTCCGCTCGGTTCGGAGCGGTCGATGCCGGTCCTCCTTCGCAACACCGGAAGCGAGCCCATCAAGGTGGTGACTGCGGCGGGCAACTGCGCCTGCACGACCTCGACATGGCCCACCTCACCCATCGCGCCCGGCGGGACCGCCGAGGCGATCATCACGCTCAAGCCCAGCGAGTCGCAACGCGGCGAGCGGCTCTCGAAGAAGGTGAGCTTCGTGATCGAAGGCCAGGGCGTGGTGGATGTGGCGATCACCGCAAGCGTGCCTGCGGATGGAGAGGCCCCGGCCGCCGCACCGAGCCAGCCTGCACAGCCCGCGCGCCCCGCCACGCCGCTGCCACCCAAGCCATCCACGGCCTTCGCTCGCGTCGATCCGCCGATGAAGCCGGGCGTTCGCACCGCCTTCCCTGCCTTCGATCACTGGATCGTGGGCGCACCGGAAACCGCATGGGCGCCCGGCGTCATCTACGTGATCGACTTCTTCGGAACCGACTGCAGCCACTGCAGGGAGTACGCAACGCTGATCGAACAAGTGATGCGGGACTTCGGGGCCAAGGGGGTGCGCTTCATCGCCACCACCGATGAGCAACCCGATGTCGTCCGCGCGTGGTATGGCAAGGTCGGCGTCGCAGACCACTTTCCATGTGCAATCACGGCCGACCCGGATCGCAGCCTGCTCGCGCTCTTCCAGCACGGCACCTTCCGCACCGCGACGCCACGGTTCTTCATCATCAAGGATGGCATCGTGCAGTGGTATGGCCATCCCAAGGTGAGCCGGCCGGTCCTCGATGCGCTGCTTGCCGGTACATGGGACCCCCGCTCGGAACTGGCCGATGCCGTCACCGAGAGCAATGTCGCTCGAGCGAAGAACGCCACCGACACCGTCATCCGCTGGTGCGATCGATCAGGCGACTGGCAGCCCCTGCTCGAGACGCTCGACCATGTCCGCGCGGCGATACCCGAGCGCGCCGGACAATACGAGTCGCAGCGCTTCCTGATCATGATCGGCCTCGCCAAGCAGGCCGAGCAGGGCTACGCCTTCGGCCGCGCCGTGGCCAAGGCCCGCGCCACCGAGATGGAGACGCTGCGCGCGATGGCACGCGCGATCCTCGAGACCCCCTTCGTCAAGGTGCGTGATCTTGACTTCGCGATGGAGCTGGCCATCGCGGCCGACACGCTGGCCAAGGGCGAAGATGCCCGCGCCGCCGATACCGTCGCGCTTGCGAACTACGCGAAAGGCAACCGCGAGGCCGCGATCACCAACGGCGAGCGCGCGGTGCGGCTCGAGACCGATCCATCGATGAAGCGCAAGTACGAGCAGGCGCTGCAGAAGTACCGCACGGGACCGATGGGGCCCGAGCCGAGCAAGGACCACGAGCCTTCTCCAGCCGATGCCCCCGCGCAACCGCCTCGTCGCGGACAGCGCCCTGCCGGCCAGTGACGGATTGGGTGCGGGCTTGGCTGCCCTCGATCAGCGCAGCTTGGCTTCGAGCTCTTCCCAGCGAGCGTAGAGCCGAGCCACCTCGGTGTGCGCCGCAGCCGACGCATCGCAGGCCTTGCGGAATGCGACATGGTTCGATTGCAGCGACGGCTCGTTCATGTGCTCATCGGCCTTGGCCGCAGCGAGTTCCGCAGCAGCGATCGCGGCTTCGATGCCGTCGTATTCGCGCTGATCGTTGTACGAGAGCTTCTTGCGCTGCGGCTGGATCGGCGCGCTTCCGGCAGCCGGACGCGGCGCTGCAGCCCGCGGATCAAGCGCCTCGGCTGCCGCTTCGAACGACTTGAGCGCGCGAAGCGCCTGGTCAAGATCCGCGACCTGCGCCGACTGGCCACCGGGGCCGCCGAGCACGATCACCTGGGTCGCGAGCCGCTCGAGCATCGCGCGATCGTGCGTGACCAGGAGCACCGGGCCGTCGAACTCCTCGATCGACTGCTCGAGCACGCCAAGCGTGGGCAGGTCGAGGTCATTGGTGGGCTCGTCGAGCACGAGCACATCGGCCGGCTCGAGCATCATGCGCGCGATGTGGGCTCGCGCAAGCTCCCCGCCGGAGAGCCGCGAGACCTGTTGCAGCAGCTGGTCATCATCGAAGAGGAAACGACGCGACCAGGCCGTGATGTGCATCTCGCCATCGCGAAAGCGCACCTTGTCGCCGACCGGGCAGATCGCGTCCTTGAGCGTCATCGTGCCGTCGAGCTCCGCGCGCTGCTGCGAGAGCGTGACCACGCGCGGGGCTGGATCGGCTCGGCCGACCGTCCCGGAATCAGGCATGCGCTCACCCGTCAGCGTGCGCAGGAGCGTGGTCTTGCCGGAGCCGTTGGGGCCCATGACCGCGATGCAGTCGCCTGGCACGAGTTCGACATCGAGCCCCGTGAAGAGGGTGCGGCCACCGAGCGCGACCGAGATGCCCTCGGCCCACATCAAACGACGCGTGCGGCGCCCGCTGCCGGTGAAGTCCACGCGCGCTCCGCCCGATGCGGCGGCGGCATTCCGCTTCGCAAGCTCGGCCAGCTGATCGCGACGATCTGCGCTGTCGTCGATGCGCCCCTTGGCCTTCGTGCGTCGTGCTTGCGCACCGCGACCAAGCCAAGCGTTGTCGATCCGGACTTCGTTGGCGAGCGAGGCCTGCGCCCGCGCCTGCGCCTCGAGGAACTCGGTCTTGCGACGCGCGAACTCATCGACACCGCCGTCCGCGATGAAGACGCCGCCGGGATACGCGCGCGACAGCTCGCCCACGCGGGTGGCCACGCGCTCGAGGAAGACACGATCATGCGTGACGAAGACGCTTGTTCCGGCGCGGATGTCCTGCGCACCCTTCACGAGGAACCGTTCGAGCCATTCGAGGCCCTCGACATCGAGGTGGTTGGTCGGTTCATCGAGCAGGAGCAGATCCGGCGTGCCGCCAGCTCGCGCGAGGCCCGCCGCGATCGAGCAGCGCTTGCGCCAGCCGCCGGAGAGCGTGGAGAGCGGAGCATCCATCCGCTCTTCCTCGAAGCCGATCTTGCCCAGGACGACCCCGGCCAGGACCAGCGCCTCGTGTTCATCGCCGTGGCAGCGTGCGCACTCGATCGCCGCCGCAGCCACGGCCTGGCGCGCAGTCTGCCCATCGGGGAAGTCATCGCGCTGCGGCACATACACGCTCACGATGCCGCGCGGCGTGCGCACCGAGCCCGAGTCGGGGTCCTCGCGCGCGGCGAGCATGCGCAGCAGCGTGCTCTTGCCGGCGCCATTTGGGCCGATGAGCGCCAGCCGGTCACCCTCGGCGATCGACAGCGATACGCCCCTGAAGAGCGTGCGCATGCCGTGCGATTTCGCGAGGTCAGTTGCGGTCAGGAGCATCGGGGCCGCGCACGGTACCGCGGCCATCGATGCCCAGCACCAGCTTCAGGAACTGCGTGTCGTTGAAGTTGACGCCCTTCTGGTTCATCTCGGCGAGCCGCACGATGACGAGCCCGTGCTCTGGAAGGATGAAGAGCCGCTGCTTGCCCGCGCCGGCAGCCATCACGGCCTTCACCGGCGTGCCGTTGGCATCGAGGATCGTGGCGGTCTGGCCTGCCGCGAAATCAGCAAGACCAGGCTGCTCGCCGCGACCGAGTCGCTTGCGCATGCGGCCGCCCTCGCTGCCACCAACATTGGCCACGGAGCCATCGGGGCCGGTCAGCAGCCACCATGTCAGCCCATACTGGGGATTGACGCGACTGCCGATGAAGCACTGCTCCAGTGCATCACGGTCGATGACGGGCGTCCATGCTGCTCCAGCCTCTGATCGCACGGCGCACCCGCGTCGCACGAACTCGCCCCACTGCGCCCACTCGCGTGCGGTGAGGTGGGCACCACCCGGCAGGTTGGGGTTGCCCTGCTGGTCCAGCGCGAAGCGCGTCTTGGCAAACTCGAGGCCCGCAGGCTTGAGGACGCGCGCGTGCATGTAGTCCCAGTAGTTGCGCTCTGGCCGTGAGCTCGCGGCGAGCTTGCGGGTGAGGAACTCGCCCCATGCGTAGAAGTGCGATGGCCCGTACCGGAAGGTGCGCCCCGGCTCGGCCGTGACCGGCACCTTCACGACGGCGGCGTACCAATTCTCGGGAGCGCGCTCGCCGGACCTCAGCCGAGATGCCAGGTCGCTCGCGCCGCCAAGGTCCTTGATGCCGTAGCCCTGCCGACCGAGCAGCTCGCTGTTGGGCTCGAGCCCGCTCGTCAGGCTGAGCAGTTCACGCACCGTGATGCGGCTCGCGCGCGGATCCTTCTTCCACTCCGTGATCGTGTCGCTCACGAGCTCATCGAGCGTGACCAGCCCATCCGTCACCGCAGCTGCCGCCGTGACGCCGGAGAAACTCTTGGTACCGCTGGCCAACGCATGCGGCCGCTCGGCCGACCAGCCGTTCGCGTACTGCTCGGCGATCACCACACCATCCTTCATCACGAGCACCGCACGGCCGGAACTCGACTCGCTGTAGGCGATGGCCTTGGCGATCGCTTCGGCACTCGGCGCGGGCGTGGACGCGGGCTCGGGATTGAGAAAGCGTGGCCGTTCGTTCGGCGCACTCGGAGCCGGAACCGATGGCGGCGTGCTTGGCGTTGCGGTGGCCGGCGCGGGGCTTCCCGTTGCGGTGGGTGGCAGCGACTGCGCCAGCGCTGCACACCCCAACTGGAACAGCAGCGCCGCGGAACCGGCAGCACACACAAAGGATCGATGCACGCTCATGGTCATGGTGATTGCCTCATGCCGTGCCCGTCGGACAGCGGGATTCATGCATGCGGCCGCACTGCGCGGCCACGCAAGGCATTTGCACGCACGCTATGCGGGCCCGTGAACTCTTCACGATCAGGATCCCAGGTCAGCGGCTGTCCGATGGTGTAGCCGATGACCGCAAGGTGGCAGACCGTGGCGCTTCGATGTCCTGTCTCGGCGGTGCAGATCGGCTCGTGGCCATCCACGATCGCCGTGAGGAAGTCATGCACGTGCGATCGGTTGCGAGGCAAGCGAACCTCGCCCGGCCCGGGCGGCCGCAGGAGCTCCATCGCCGGATCCGCGCGGCGGTCCTCGCCCTTGTAGGCCTTGAGATACCCGCGAGCGACTTCAATCGTCCCCTCGGTGCCGATGAAGGTGCAGTCGGTCGGGCCGCCATGCACGAGTTCCACGCCATTGGCGTAGGTCAGCACCAGACCCGTCAGCGCACCGTCCGCGGGAGGCGTGATCTTCACCGGGCCCGACAGATCCATGCCGAGTGCCCACTGGGCGATGTCGAAGTGGTGGGCGCCGAAGTCAGCCAGACCGCCGTTGGCGTACTCGGCGTAGTTGCGCCACGCGGGGTAATGAGCATGCATGCCGATCGGGCAGAGCGCGTGGTTGAACCCTCGCCACGCCGCCTGCCCGAGCCACGCGTCCCAGTCGATGCCCGGCGGCAGCGGCTCCTCGGGGAGTTCACAGGGCTTTGCCATCGAACCCACGCCGGCGAGCACGCGCTTGACGGTGCCGATGCGGCCATTGCGAACCGCCTCGGCCGCGGTCGCGAACATGTGATTGAACTCTGAGCGCTGTTGCGACCCCACCTGGAAGGTCACGCCCGTCGCACGCGCCGCTGCCGCGATCGCACGGCCCTCGGCAAGCGTGAGCGAGAGCGGCTTCTCGCAATACACATGCTTGCCGGCCAGGCATGCAGCGATCGATGGCTCGGCGTGCCAATGATCAGGCGTTGCCACCAGGACCGCATCGATGGCAGGATCGGCGACGAGCTCCCGCCACGAGCGTGCTGCCGTGCACACCGTGCGGCGGCGCTTCTTGTTCACCCGAGCGATGCACTCGTTGCGGCGGACTTCGACGACTTCAGCCACGCTCACGACTTCGACGCCCGGGTGATCCATGAATGCATTCAGCAGTTCGCTCGCGCGCTTGCCGTACCCGATGATGCCCACATTGATGCGACCCATCGGTCGGCCGGGCGGCGGAAGAGGAACCGGAGCGGGTGCGGGTGCAGGCGCTGACTGGGAACCTGTCACCGACGGTGCTGAGCAAGCGGCCAGCGCCGGCCCGACAGCGGCGAGCAGGCTTGCGGTGCGGACGAAGTCACGACGGTCGGTCGGCAGGTTCGTCATGGGAGCAGGCTACCTCTACTGCGCTAGGCTGCGCGGCATGACGATCCATCGCACCGTCGCCATCCTCGCCACTGCCCTCTCGCTGTGCACGGCCATGGCCATCGCCCCCGCTGCCGATCTGGTTGCAGCGCAGAAGGAACGCATCGCCGGCTACGCCAAGCAGCCGATGAAGTCCCCCCACCTGTCGTTCGTGAGCAATGGCGTTGCCGACTTCTGGACGATCGCCAAGGCCGGCTCGCTCGCCGCAGGCAAGGACCTTGGCTGCGAGGTCACGGTCGTCTTCCCGGGCGCGGGCCTCAGCGACCAGAAGCGCATGCTTGAGGACCTCGTGATCCGCGGCATCGACGGCGTGTCGGTGAGCCCGATCGATCCCAAGAACCAGATGGAGGTGCTCAACCAGGTCGCCGAGCAGTCGCTGCTCATCACCAACGACAGCGATGCGCCGGGCTCGGCGCGCCTTTGCTACATCGGCATGGACAACTACCTCGCCGGGCGCCAGTGCGGCGAACTCGCCCGCAAGGGCCTGCCGGGCGGCGGCGAGGTGGCCATCTTCATCGGCCGGCTCGAGCAGGACAACGCCAAGCGACGCTGGCAGGGCTTCGTCGATGGCCTGCTTGGCCGCAGCACCGATGCCGAACGCCGCGACGACCACACCAAGCCCTTCACCGAAGGGGGCTACACGATCGTTGGCACATGGACCGACTCCTTCGATCGCGCGAAGGCCAAGGCCAACATCGAAGATGTGATGACGCGCCACCCCAAGCTCGCGCTGGTCACGGGGCTCTTCGAATACAACTCGGTCCTCGCGGTCGAGGTGTTCCGTCAGGCTGGCCGTGCCGGCCAGATCAAGATCGCCGCGTTCGACGAGGGCGCCGATGTGCTCGTGGGCATCCGCGAAGGAATCGTGCTCGGCACCGTGGTGCAGGACCCCTACGGCTACGGCTACGAGAGCATCAAGCTGCTTCACGCGCTGACGCAGGGCAAGCTCGATGCGATTCCCAAGGACGGCGTGATGAACATCCCGGCGCGCACGATCACGAAGGACAATGTCGATGCCTTCTGGTCCGACCTCAAGGCGAAGCTCGCCGCGGGCAAGGCCGCAAAGTGATTCAGCGGCGGGCTGCAGGCCTGCCGTGCTAGCGTCGTGCCGGCGAGGCCGATCGCCACGACCCGCGGGTACAGTCCGGCCATGCCGAGCGAGCTCATGGTCCGGACGATCCTGCGCACGCGCGGCATCGGCCGGCGCTTTGCGGGCGTGACCGCCCTTGATGGCATCGAGGCCGACGTCCGCGCAGGCGAAGTGCTCGCCATCGTGGGCGAGAACGGTGCCGGCAAGAGCACCCTGCTGAAGATCCTGTCGGGCGTGCTCGCACCGAGTTCAGGCTCGATTGAGGAGGTCGATGAGCACGGCCATGCGCACGAGCTGCGCCTGCGCAGCGTGGCCGAGGCGACGCAGGTTGGCATCGCGCTTGTGCACCAGGAACTGAACTTGGCGGAGCATCTTGACCTTGCAGGTGCGATTCTCCTTGGCCGCGAGCACCACCGCTTCGGCTGGCTCGACCTGCGGTCGATGCATGCCGAAGCCGCCCGGTGGCTCGCGCGCGTGGGCCTCGATCTGGATCCATCGACGCTCTGCGGCAGCCTGCCGATCGCCCAGCGGCAACTGGTCGAGATCGCGAAGGCCCTCAGCGCGAACGCGCGCATCCTGATCCTCGACGAACCGACCTCGAGCCTGAGTGCGCGGGAGACTGACCGCCTCCTCGCGATGCTTGACGAGCTGCGCCGGAGCGGCGTGGCCATCGTCTATGTTTCCCACCACCTCGACGAAGTGCTGGCGATCGCCGATCGCGCGATCGTGCTGCGCGATGGCCGCATGGCGGGAACGCTCGAACGCGCTTCGATGGATCGCGCGACGATCGAGCGGCTCATGGTCGGTCGCGACCTTCCGCCGACCACGGCGCGGCCCTCGCTCGGCGCTGCGCCCGACCGGCTCGTCGTCGATGGCGTGGTCACGTCCCACCGCCGCCGGCGCCCTGCCTGCTGGTGGTCAAGCGCGGAGAGATCGTCGGACTCGCGGGTCTCGTCGGGGCGGGCCGCACCGAACTGCTCGAAGCGATCGCGGGGCTCGGTCACGCCAGCGGCACGATCATGCTCGACGGGCGTGCGCTGTCAGGCACCATGGCCCAGCGCGTTGCCCGTGGCCTGGCGATCGTTCCCGAGGACCGCGCCCGGCACGGACTGTTCACGCTCGACCCCGTGCGGACGAATGTCTCCATGGCGTGGCTCCCGCGCGGCGCCCATGTGGGGATGGTCGACCACGCCGGCGAACGCGACCTCGTCGATGGCATGATCACGCGACTGCGCCTGAGGCCATCCGATCCTGCGCGACGCGTGCAGACGCTCTCGGGCGGCAACCAGCAGAAGACGGTCCTGGGCCGGTGGCTCGCGGTCGAGCCGAGCGTGCTCCTGCTCGACGAGCCCACGCGCGGCGTCGATGTGGGTGCGCGGCACGACATCCACGAGGCCATACGCGCCGCAGCCACGACCGGCTGCGCGGTGCTGTTCGCATCGAGCGATCTCGAAGAAGTGCTGCTGCTGGCCGATCGCATCCTTGTCATGCATGACGGCGCGATCGCAGGCGAACTCGCCCGCGAGTCCGCCACGGAAGTCGCCATCATGGGGCTCGCCACGGGCGGCGCCCTGGAGGCAGCACGATGAGGAAGCACTGGGGACTGCTCGGGATTTTCCTCGTGGTGTGCATCGTGACGGCGCTTTACGGGAAGAACTTCCTGACGGCGTACAACCTGATGAACCTCGTGCAGCGCACGGCGCTCTTCTCCATCCTGGCGCTCGGCGTGGGGTTCGTGATCGGCACCGGCGGCATTGATCTTTCGCTCGGTTCGGTGGTCTGCCTCGTGGGGATCGCCGTGCCGTGGCTGCTCATCGAGCACGGTTGGTCACCGTGGGCCGTCGTGCCCATCGTGCTGGCCGGGTCGGCGCTCATCGGTCTCGGGCACGGCCTGCTCATCACGCGACTGCGGCTGCAGCCATTCCTCGTCACGCTCTGCGGGCTGCTCCTTTACCGCGGCATCGCGCGCTGGATGACCGGCGACCAATCGCAGGGATTCCAGGGCGAATTCGCCGAGCTGCGCTCGATCGCCGTCGGCCGCATTCCGCTGCCGGGGCTCGAGGCCTTCCGGCTGCCGGCGACCACGATCCCGCTCATCGTGCTGGCCACGGTTGCGGCGATCTTCCTCACGCGCACCGTCTGGGGGCGATGGCTGCTCGCCACCGGCAGCAACGAATCGGCCGCACGCTACAGCGGCATCCCCACCGCTCGGCTCGTCACCGGGGCGTACGTCGCATGCAGCCTGCTCGCGGGGCTCGGCGGCATGCTGTTCATCTTCGATGTCGGCAGCGCGCAACCGAGTGACTTCGGGAACTTCTACGAGCTCTATGCGATCGCGGCGGCCGTGCTCGGGGGCTGCAGCCTGCGGGGCGGCAGCGTCAGCGTGGTCGGCATCGTGCTCGGCACCGCGACCCTGCAAGTCCTGCGCAATTCGATCAACCTTCTCGGGCTCGGTTCACAGCTTGAGTTTGCGGTCATCGGTGCGGTGCTCCTGGCCGGCGTGGCCGCCGATGAACTCGTGCGACGATGGCACGCCGCGCGGCTCGAACGCCGAGGTGCAGGATGAACGCATCGACCGCCTCGGACCTGTGCTCGCTCCCACAGGCGTGGCCGCTGCCGACGGCGCCCCGACCGATCACGATCCTCGGCGCGGGATCGATCGTTGCCGATGCCCACCTGCCGGCGTACCGAGCACTCGGCTTCGCCGTCGAGGCGATCGTGGATCCCGACCTCGAGCGCGCCAAGGCGCTCGCCGATCGCTGGGGCATCGCCCGGGCCTCTTCCACGCTGGATCCGGAACTGTGGCACGACGGCACGATCTTCGATGTCGCGGTGCCGCCGCAAGCACTTGACTCGGTGCTCGCCGCGCTGCCCCGTGGCGCCGCCGCACTCGTCCAGAAGCCGCTCGGTCTCGATCTTGCCCACGCCACACGCTTGCGGAGCCTGGTCCGCGAGCGCAGGCTGCGTGCGGCGATGAACTTCCAACTTCGCTTCGCACCCTCGATGATCGCACTGGCCCACCTTGTGCGCTCCGGTGCGCTCGGCGCGCTGACGGATCTTGAGGCCCGAGTCACCTGCGCCATGCCCTGGCACCAGTGGCCATTCCTCCGGTCGCTCGAGCGCATCGAGTTCACGCTGCATTCGATCCACTACCTCGACCTGCTGCGATCACTCGCCGGCGAACCACGCCGGGTCTGGGCGCGAGCGGTGCCCCACCCCGAGGCGGGTGGGCTGCCGGCCACGCGATCGAGCGCGATCCTCGATGTCGGCGACCAGGTGCGATGCACGCTCTCGATGAATCATCACCATGTGCATGGCCCCCGCCATGAAGCCAGTGAACTCCGCGTCGAGGGCACACGCGGCGCGGCAGTCGTGAAGATGGGCGTGAACCTCGACTACCCGGCGGGGCAGCCCGATGCGCTCGAGGTGGCCGTCGATGGACAGCCGTGGCGAACCGTTCCGCTCGTCGGCTCGTGGTTCCCCACGGCCTTCCGTGGACCGATGTGCAACCTTCAGCGATTCATCGCCGGCGAGGATGCTGCGCTGGTCAGTCCCATCGAGGATGCATGGCGCTCCATGCAGCTCGTCGAGGCCCTCTACGCATCGAGCGACCACGGCGGTATACCGTTGCCCGCAGACCCGGACCCCCTGCCATGACCCACAGAAGGATCGACAGTCATCAGCACTTCTGGCGTCGCGCGCGCGGCGACTACCACTGGCTCACGCCCTCGATGACCGCGCTGTGGAATGACTTTGAGCCTGACCAGCTTCGCCCGCAGCTGCTCGCCCGCGGCATCAGCGGCTGCATCGCCGTGCAGGCTGCCGAGAGCGTGGAGGAATCGCTCTTCCTGCTTGAGTTGGCGCGGCAGCATCCTTGGATCGAGGGTGTCGTCGGCTGGGTCGATCTGCGATCGACAGGTGCAGTCGCAGACATCATGCGGCTCCGCGAGCGCGGTCCACTCGTGGGCGTGCGGCCGATGCTGCAGGATCTTGCGGATGACCGCTGGATCCTCGATGCGCGCTGCCAGCCTGCTCTCGCCTGGATGGCGGCGCACGGCATTCGTTTCGATGCGCTGATCCGTCCGCACCAGCTCGGCGCGATCGCGCGGCTGATGGACCGGCACCCGACGCTGCGTGTGGTGGTCGATCACATGGCCAAGCCCTCGATCGCCCTCGGCGGAGAGTGGACCGAGGCGGGCCCTTGGCTCCGCGGCTTGAAGTCGCTCGCACAGCGCGGTGCCTATGTCAAGCTCAGCGGCGCGCTCACCGAGGCGAGGCCCGGCGCGGGTGCCCGGGAACTGCGGCCGTTCGTCGATTCGGTGCTCGATGCCTTCGGTCCATCGCGAACCATGTGGGGCAGCGACTGGCCGGTGGTCCTTGGTGCCGCGAACTACGCGCACTGGGACTTGATCACGCAGGAGCTGCTCCTAGGGCTTCGCGCAAGCGACCGCGAGCAGGTGCTCGGGACATCCTGTGCACGCTTCTACGGACTTGGCGATTGACGCACCTTCCTCCACGACCCTCAGCATCCTGACCATGCCCACCATCGCTTCACTCGAGGTCCTCGATGTCCGCTTCCCCACCAGCGATCACTTGGACGGCTCCGATGCGGTGCATACCGATCCTGATTACTCGGCGGCCTATGTCGTCCTGAGGACCGATGCTGCCGGTCTCGAGGGCCACGGCCTGGCGTTCACGATCGGTCGCGGCACCGAGGTCTGCGTCGCCGCCGTTCGCGCACTCGAACCCTTCGTCGTCGGCAGATCGCTCGCGTCGATCACCTCGGACTTCGCGGGCTTCTGGCGTTCGCTCACCAACGAATCGCAGTTGCGCTGGATCGGGCCGGAGAAGGGCGTGCTGCATCTGGCGACCGCGGCGGTCGTCAACGCCGTGTGGGACCTGTGGGCCAAGGAGCGCGGCCTGCCGCTCTGGCGCCTGCTCTGCGAGCTCACGCCCGAGGAGTTCGTGTCCTGCATCGACTTCCGCTACCTGTCCGATGCCCTCACGCCGGAGCAGGCACTCGCGATCCTGCGCGAGGGCGAAACCGGCAAGCGCGAGCGCATCGCCGACCTCGAACAGCACGGCTACCCCGCCTACACGACCAGTGCAGGCTGGCTCGGCTACGACGACGACAAGATCCGGCGTCTCTGCCGCGAAGGACTGGCTGCGGGCTGGAACCACTTCAAGCTCAAGGTCGGTGCCGACCTCGCTGATGACATCCGTCGCTGCGCCATCGTGCGACAGGAGATTGGCCCCGACCGCAAGCTCATGGTCGATGCCAACCAGCGCTGGGATGTGCCGGTCGCTATCGAATGGATGCGCCATCTGGCACGGTTCGATCCATGGTGGATCGAGGAACCGACCTCGCCCGACGATGTGCTCGGCCACGCGGCGATCGCCCGCGCGGTCGCGCCGATCGGCGTGGCCACCGGCGAGCAGTGCCAGAATCGCGTGATCTTCAAGCAATTGCTGCAGGCCAATGCGATCCGCTTCTGCCAGATCGATGCGTGCCGGCTCGGCGGCGTGAACGAGGTGCTCGCGGTCATGCTGCTGGCCCGTCGCTTCGGCATCCCCTGCTGTCCGCACGCTGGTGGCGTGGGGCTGTGCGAATATGTGAACCACCTCATCATGGTCGATCACGCACGCATCGCCTGCTCGCATGAAGGTCGCGTGGCCGAGTGGGTCGACCACCTGCATGAGCACTTCGAAGCCCCCTGCGTCGTGCGCCACGGCCACTACATGCCGCCGGCCGCACCCGGCTACGGCATCACGATGAAGCCCGCCTCGCTGGCGGCGCATGCGTATCCCGACGGCCCGGTCTGGTCGGCGCGGCGTGCGGCGGCGCAGTGAGCCGGGCCGCGAGTCTCAGGTTCCAAGCGGAATGCCCAGTGCGTTCCACGCAACAAGGAACGCCGTCCACAGCACGAGCGCCCACAGGCAGTACGGCAGGAGCAGCGCGATCAGCGTGCCAAGCCCTGCCTGCGGATCCCAGCGCCGGATCGCGACCAGGATGATCACGAGGTAGGCATTCATCGGCGCGATCGGATTCGTGCAGGAGTCGCCGACCCGGTACGCCACCTGCACCAGATCCGGCGACATGCCGGCGGTGCCGAGCATCGGCACCAAGATCGGCGCCAGGAAGGC
>Ga0194116_10001843_pt1 | contig 28951 bp, 13 predicted proteins | sample TA2MahsurfametaG_4_FD_148617 | JGI IMG/M metagenome (GOLD analysis project Ga0194116, IMG submission 148617) | Freshwater microbial communities from Lake Tanganyika, Tanzania - TA2015008 Mahale S9 surface | ecosystem: Environmental > Aquatic > Freshwater > Lake | place: Tanzania: Lake...
CCCAATCCCCAATCCCCAAAATTTTTTAAATCAAATAAGTTTTTAAATTTATCTTTTATTTTAAATCTCATTAGTATAATTACTAATTCTAAATTGTTAAAACAATTTACTAAATATATTTTTTGTTTCTTTTTGTTCAATGAAAATTTTAATAATAAATTATTTTCAAGTTTTTTTTAAATTTTAAGAAAAATAAATGAAAAATAGCAATCTGATATAAAAAAAATGTTTACATTTATTTTTTACAAGAAATATTTCAATTTATCTATATATATGAATTTCTTTTGAAATTTCCCGGAAAATTTTATATTTTATATTTACAAACAAGAATAATTACTATAATTATAATATAAAAAATTTCATAATATCTTAATTAATAATTAATTAGTATTAATTTATTTGATTTCTTTCGTGAACCATAATAAAGATTGACATAAAATATTTTATAATAGTAAAATCCAAACATGAAATGCTTAACCAGCCTTAACAAGGAAGAAAATAATTATTCACAAAAGAGTAAGGAAATGGAATCTAATAACTATGAAGATGAGAATTTATATGAAGATGCTAGTAGAGAAGTGGAAAAATTGGAAAATAGTGAACTTGATAAAAATAAGAAAATTCTCATCTGGTAATTTAATTGATCATGGAACAAAATTTTTAATATTTTCGTATTTTTTCATATATAAAACTATTAGTGATTTCTGTGAAAAGGAATTTTTCTTCCAATCTGCTCTTGATAAACACATTAGAATTCATACTGGAGAAAAGCCTTTTATTTGTGATTTCCATGGATGTAATGTTTCTTTTGCACAAGTATAATTAAGCATTTTTAAAATTATTTTTATTAATTTTTTTATATATTTTCATTTTTCTTGATTGGATTTTAAATATTTTACTAATTTAAGTTCTATCTTTACAAATTTTGGTATAATTCAAAAGAAAGAAATTTATATTTATTGTAATCTAATGAATAAAAATTAAATGAAAACTTTTTTAAATATAGTAATGAATTAATAACTTCATTCTGATTTACCAAAATGATTTTTTTTATGACTAATTTATTAAAAAAAATATCATGAATGGCTTCAAAGTCTTTTTGCGTAGTCTATTTATTAAAGAAATTTATAATCAGAAAAATTTTGTATAGTTAATTTAAAAATTTTATTTTTCAAAATTTTTAACAAATATAAATTTATTAATCATTTTTATATTTTTTGATATCATTTATTTTTAATTTTACAATAGATACATCTGAAATAGCTTAAAACCAAAAATTATTAAAAATTTTTTTGTAAAATAAAAATTATTTTAATTTACAAACAAAATGATTAAAATTTCCTCAAAATTCAATCTATTATTTTCTAGGCAAAATAAAATAACAAACAATTGAAAAAGAAAAATAAATCCATCATAGGAAAAATCCTACATTTACTTTTTTTTAAAAAACAACAAATAATTTTAATACTTTAAAATATAAAACTACCTTTAAAAATAAATCTTTAAAAAATAAAAAGAAATAAAAACAATCTTCAAAAAAAATGAAATCAGATTTTAAAATAAAAATAACATAAAGCAAAGATTTTGTTCAATTAATTTTAAATCAATAAATTTAAAAAGGTTTCTAATTTAATAAGACATAAAAGAACCCATACAGGTGAGAAACCTTTCAAATGCAATTTATGTGAAAAAACTTTTACCTCTACATCAAATTTGAAACTCCATTTAAAAGCTCATATGAATATTCCAAAACAAAAGCTTTATTGCTTTATTAGAATCTGTGAAAGATTTTATTTTTCTGTCGAAACATTAAAAAAACATTTGCAAAAATCACATAAAAAAGAATTCGAAATTTTAAAAGAAAAATACATAAATAAAAATTTTAATCAAATCTATTTTATAATAACAACCCATAAAGATATAAATAATAGTTTAGATTTTATTAATTTTAAAGACTTAATTAATAATGATGAAATTAAAGCTGATAATAATAAAAATATAATTGAGTATAAGGATGATAAAGCAAAAATACAAAAATATTTTCATGAAAATGAAAATAATATTAAATCTGTAACAATTGAAAATAGCATAAATAAGGAAGAGATGAATGAATTAAAAAGTAAAATTACTTCAAAAAAATATAATGCATCTAATATAAAGGAAGATGATTTGATAGATAAAGCGAATAAATCTTATAATTTAAACTCTAAGAATAAAGACTGGAGTAATTAAATATACTTTAATATTATAAAAATTTATATTAATAATTATTTAAAAATAAAATTTATTATTTTAAAAGATCAACAAAAAAATAATTTAAGTGTCAATGAAACTTTAATCGAAAAAGATAGATCTATGAATGAAACAAAATTTGATAAATCATTTCAATCTACATTAAATAATAATAATCAAATTTTAAAAAACGAAAAATTTAATGAAAAGCCAAATTTAGAAATGAATTTTAATTTTCAACATAATAATAATTTAAAAAATCTAAATGGAATTTCAAATTTTAAAAAAATATCTAAAGTTAGTAATTTTACAAATCCATCATCTCAAGATGATTTTTCAACCCAAATAAAGAAACAAAATTTAATAAATTCTAGAATTTCAATTGACAACCAAAAACAAACTAGAATAAATTCCACTCCCATAAATATGAAATCTATAAATGAAACATTTGGAATAAACCAAATTTCATATCCTAAAAGGAACGAAAACCATTTTGAGAAAGATTTAAATTCCAATGCAAATTTCAATATAAACAATAATGAAAACAAAAATATTTTTATAAATTTCATTCCAAATGGTGAAAATAATCCTGCTGATTTATTTAATGTTGATAATTCATATCAAAATCCTGATTTGAATAATTATGATTACTCTAAAAATTTTAATTTAGAAAAATACTTGGAGAATTCAATAAATAATATTATTCATAGCTTTGTTTCCAGAGGTATTCTAAATAACCAAAAACCTACAAATGATATGAATCAGCCAAATTATAATAATTTTCCTAACGCCAATGAATATAAAAACAATTACGTTAATAAATTAGAGATGTTAAATTTTTTAAATCATTTTATGAAAAATGAATACTTGAAATTACCAGCTAATTCTGGTAATTTTCTTTTAAACTCATTGATTGAAGCTTATAAACAAAATTATAATATCCCGAATAATCATTTCCATAATCATTTTACTAATAAAAATAATTACAATTTTAACTATGATAATCAAAACAATATTCAAATAAATTCACAAAAAAACGATTTAAATAAAAGAAATCCCTTAAGTGAGCAAGATGAAACAGTCGAAAAATCTAAAAGTTCAAATATAATTATTTCTAACTCTTCCTTGGAATCACCAAATGAAAAAAAACGAAATTTAATAAAAATAAATGATAATTTTAAAAATTACGAATATTACATGAGAAATAAAATTGATAAAAATTTAGATCTTCAAAATAAAAATAATAAAGCAAATGATTATATTTACAGGAACATTAATAATTTATATTTAACAAATAATTTAAATTTAAATGAAAGCCAAAGAGAAAATTTTATACAAGTTATTGTGGATGAAGAATCTAAAAAAGAAAATCAAGAAGATAAAATGATTTATCAAAAAAGAGGAGGTTTACAAAAAAATAATGATCAAATCAAACATTTTAAAAGCCTATATTTAAAAAAATGTCTGGGTAGAAAACGGAAAAACAATAAAATAAAAAATAAATATTTTGAAATTAATTCTGAGTATGGCTGTAAAAATCATCAAGAAAATAATTCAAATTTTTATAATAACACCTCTGAAAGAAAAATTCAAAATTTTATTAATACGAATTCATTTATTAATAAAAATAATCTAAAGTCCTCAAATTTAAATTATAAAAATAATGCTTTCGAATTTAATGAAAATTTTAAATTTCCTAATCAAATATTTGAAAAAGAATTATTAATAAATAACGAAAATATTAAAAACAGAAATTCTAATATTTCGGAAAATGAAACAAATTTAATTAAAGATAATTTATTAAGTCGTAATAAGATTATTACTCAAAATTTAGATGCAAAATACAATTTAATTTTGGATGATTTAAGAATAAAACGTAAAAATTTAAATTCTCAAGATTTTAAAAATGAACTAAATACATGTATTCCACAAAAAAATTTAGATAAAAATGTAATTACTTTTGATAATAATTTTGATTTTATTTATAAATACCCTTTGGGCTATTATTTAAACAATAATGATCTCAATGGAAGGATGTCATATATACATAATCCATTAAATAATAATAATAAAAACAATTATAATTGTTATGAAAATGATAAAGAAATCAGCTCTCATAAAGAAAAATTGAATGATAAAAATAATAATACTTGTAAATGTAAAGAAAAAAATTCTGTCAACCAAACTAGCAATATGAGTTCTTTTCGGGAACATCAATCTAGAAAACATATGACTAATATATCTAAGAACCATTCTCATAAAAAATGCTGTAAACATAAAAATCAAGAAAAAATATTAGATAATAAGCCAATAAATAATGAAATTCCAAAAAAATTTAATAATGAAAGAATTAATATTAAAGAAGAAAAAAGCAAAATCAAAGAGGGGAATGAAGATATGTATTATAACAACAGTTCTCCAGTGGATATAATAATATTGAACAATAAATTAAGAAATTTGGAAAATAATTTAAAAATTCAAAAATTTTCGCATGAATATTCAGAAAATGGTCATAATGAAAATTTTGAAGCTCAAATTTACAATAATGATGTAAAAAAAGTTTCATTTATTAATAAAAATAAATCACCTCTTGATGAAAATATTCCATATCAAAATAATATTAATGTAATTCCTTCTAATAATGAAAGTTTAGAATCGGATTACCATTATATTTTAAAAAATAAAAAACAGAAAAACTATTTTAATAATCCAAACAAAAATATAACTTTTAGTAATAATAACTATTATCATATTAATGAAACTTCTCAAATTTATAATTATGAAATAAGAATTCCTCAAAAATCTGTTTGTTGTAAAAATAAAAATATAGAAAAAAGTGATTATAAGTTTATTCAAAATCCTAATGAATTAAAAAATCAATTAAATATCTATAATTGTCTTTCAATTAACAATGAATATAATTCATTTATAAATCCTTTAAGCTATTCGAATAATAATGCTCATATTTTATTAAATTCAGGAAAATTTACAAATGAAGATTCAAAAAATTACGAAGATAAAGAAGATAAATACAATATCATAAAAGCTAACATAATCCCTATACATAATAAATGTTGCTCTAATCAAAATATGATTATTGAAGAAATTCCAAATTACAATATAAACAATCATCTAGAAAAATCTAAAATTATGGAAAACCATCCTTTAAATAATAAAAATCCAAACATAATTTCGAATTCAAATAATTCAACTGAAATTAAATATTCTAAAGAAAATTTATATAGTACTTTACCTATTGATAAAAGTGAATTAATGCAATCTCAGAGATCAGAAGAAAAACTGGTTAATTCAGCTATTCCAACATTTAAAAAAAATCCAAACAAGGTTAAAGTATTCAAATCAGGTATTAAAAGCAAGGAAGTTTTAGATTCATTTGATAAAATTACTGATATTCTCGCTGCAATTAATATTGAGTTTCCGGTAGATAATAAATTAAACAATAAAATTGTTAATACAAATCTTATTTATGAATCCAAAAATATGAAAGAAAATAATAATATACATCCTTCTAACAGTTTAAGCTTAGATAATGATTTTATTGAAAATAAAAAATATCCTCAATTATGTTCTAAAAATCTTTATCTTGAGAGTCATAATATTGAATCTAATTATAAGCCTATTGCAGCGAAAAAAATGATTAGAAATGGAACAAAAATTGAAGATAATTTTTTTGATAAAAAATGCATTGAAATATGTGGTGATTTATTGATTTGCCCTGAATTATTACCAATTAATTGTCAGAAATTTATAAATCGAGAATGCGATTGTGTTGAAAAATGTAAAGAGAAAGACTCTATTTATAGAGAATTTATTTCAAGTAATAAAGCCATAACTGATCTTGAATTCTAATAAAAATATTCAAATGATATTCTCAAATTATTTTAAATAAATTGGCAAATATATATAAAATTACAATGATTTTTATAATTTTAAATATCATTTATCTCAATGTAAATCTATATTAACAGTATACATAAATATAAAAACAAAAGCAAAAACAATTTGTTCAATAAAATTTTGGATCTCAAATTTATGGAATTATTAATAAATTAGAAAAGAAAAAAATTAAATAAATTTTTGAAATTAATTATTATATTAACACTTAAATTTCTAAAAAATTTAAGACATTTTATAAATGAAATTAAAGTAAATTTATATATTTTAAATAGTGGATTTATAGATTAAACTACTTTAAAAAGAAGTCAAAAAACCTATTATTATATATAATAAAATTAATTATATTATTAATTTTATAAATATAAATCCTAATTGTAAAAATAAATAATAAAATATCTCTAAAAAAGTATAAATATAAAATCTTTTTTCAATGGATGATTAAGGATATTTTAAGTTTCCATTGGGCAATGTCATATATTTTTTATTTTCGAAAAGATTATCTCTCTTATCTTTTGGTTGGTGATTATAATATCCTATTGCTTCACGTATTTCTAATAAACAAAAGGTTTGAGCTCTTTTACATGAATCATCATCAGTTTCAACATCTTCATCTTCTCTCTAAAATGGTGTTAAAAGTTATTTTATATAAAAAACTTATATAAATTGAAAAATTATTTTACGGATTCTATCATTGAAACTTGCCAATATTCTGTTATCCCTATATCTGCATCTCTGAATATTGTAAAATATTTCTCCAATTTTTTCTTGAAATCTGAAAGTTGGATCACTGATGAATAGAGCTTTTTAGCTGAATGAGAAAATCGTTTTTTCTTCATTGTATAGTAGGTTATTTCTGGAAATATTTATATTTAATTATAAAATAACATCTCAAAATTTTATTGAAAGCATTTTTATTAAAATTGAATTCTAAGAAAAGATAATTTAATGATACCATTATCTAATATTTCTTGAGGTGGTTTACTATAATATGTGTCACTTCTTTTGGCGCTTTGATTTTCCGATAATTTTTCATTTAACATTTTTTTTGCAATTATTTTCCTTTTGAAAACTTCATCATTTTTTCTATTTAAAGGTATAAGCAGATTCATTTCTTCCTCTACAAGCCTTTTAAATTTTTCAACATCAAATTCGACTTTTTCATCTATATCAACAGAATTTATTTTTCTACATAAAATATAAAGTTCAGGATATTGTTGAATGAGCTGAAATATATTCACATTTTCAGGCAATTTTTTTCTTTTATCGGATTCATCTTCTGAATCTTTTTTTTTCAAAATTTTAGGAGCAGAGTTATCAATTTTATTAAAATTTTCTTTCGAATCTTCAAATCTAGCCTTTTCTGTTTTATTTTGTATTCGATTTATACTTGAGCTCAAATATTCCTTTTTAATACTCAAACAAAAGCTATTTTCATCTTCAATTTTACTTTCATCTTCAAACTCTTCAATCATTTCATAAAATTTTTCTGTATCTTCAAGTTTTTTTAATTTTTTTAAATATTCGGATTCTTCATCCATAGAATTATCTTTGGTATTTATTAAGTTGATTGAATTGTTTTTCCCTTCATGGGATTTATAATTTTCGAATTTTTCATTTGGTGTTATATTCTCGCTTTTTTCATTAATAATTTCAATATTGTTTTCAACTAAATCAGATTTTTTATTTTTCGATTTTAAATTTGAAAAAGCAGATTTGTCGAAATTGTATTTATTATTAAATGGATTTTTAGTTGTATTTTCAATATTATTATTTAATAAGCTACTTTTTTCGATTTTTTGAGTATTATAATTATCATCATAAACATTTTCATAATTAAATTTATCTTCTTGAAAAACTTTTGAAAATATTCCCAGTCTATTTCTTGACTCAATCAATGAAAGTGAAGGCTTTGCAGAAGCATTTAGATGAACATGCTGTCCACGATAATTAAGTTGATTATTGACGAAAAGTTCATTATCTTTTTCGAATTTATCTAAATGCTCTCTTGCAATACTTCTTTTAAATGGATTTATACTTTCTTGTTTATTTATTTTATTTTCAAAAGGATTTTTTGTTATGTCAATTTCTGATTCTCGACTGTATATGCTAATATTACCCTTATAATAGTGATGATAATGCTGATTTTGCATGGCATTAAAGCCTAAATTACTATTAAATCCTATAAGATTTTTATTGTTATTTATTAATTCTGAATTAGAATTTATTTCGAATGGCTTAATATTTAAAGAGTTTGCAATATTGGAAAAGGATTGCTGTTGGTTAGTATTTTTTTGATAATAATTATATTGCTTTGATGTAAAATTATTAAAATTATCATTTGCGGAATTTTTTATATTAAAAATATTTGACTGTGCGAAAGAAACGTTGGAATTTGAAGGAATCATGTTGTTTTGATCGAGATTCATATTACAATTAATTATACTTACATTATTAATACTCAAAGTATTTAAATAATTATTCGATGAATCACATTCAGTATTAGTTTTTAATAATAAATTATGGAAATTTTCATGATTTGTATCTGGAAAATTATAATATTTGGTAATTTTAGTATCTATTAAATTCTTATTGTCATTTGTAATCTTCTTTTCATAATTTGGGTTGATAATGTTGATTGTTTTATTTTCATTTTTTACATCGAAAAATTTTGGTGATTCATGGAGGCATTCATTTTTTTTAATATAAGAATTCTGTTGATTAATAATATTTTTATTCTCAATTAAATTTAAACCTTTTGAAATATTTTCCAGTTTAGAATTTAAATTGATTTTAACATTAGTGTTTATGCAACTAATTTGATTACTATTTTCACTGTTTTTTATATAGTTTAAATTTTTAAAAGGTGAAAGATCCATATTTTTAATAGGGGAATTATCAATGCGAGAAAATAAATCTTTAGAATTTTTTAGTTTGGGAGAAGAATTATTAACGAAAGGATTTTTCTTCAGATTTTGAAAATTTTGATTATTTTGCATTTCTTTTAAAGAGACTTGAGTGATTTTTGTGTTGATATTTTCATCTATATTTAAAACTTTTGTTTTAGAAAGACCTAATAAGTTTTGATCGGTAAAAATATTTTCCGAATTTTTTTGATCTTTTGATAATAAATTTAAATGAGTCTTTTGTTGAAATTTTAATGGAGTTTCTTCATCTTTAAAAATATGTTCTTTCATTTTTAAGTTTGAATTTTTTTTTAAAATTTAAATTTATTTGTTTATGCATAATAATTATTATACAATATATAAAACCTTCAAACAATTCACTAAATTTTCCATTTTAAATAAATTATCATATTTCTTTTATTTTTCAAAATTTAGAAAATTAGAAAAATTAAATAAAATATTTTATTTAATTGTTGTTTAAATATATTAAAACATTCTTTATAAAGATTTATCCAAATTTATTTTATATTAAAGCTTAAAAGGGTAAAAAATTTAATATATAATATAAGTAAGATCTTTAAAATAGTGATTGATGTTAAGCATTGATTATTTTTGAAATTTACAAATTTTACAAAATCATGATAAAAATTTTTGTTTTAATAAAATAAACTTTATTAAATAATGAATTAATATAAAATAATTGTTTTTTTTCAAATCTTAAATAATTAAATTTTTATAATTTAAAATTCTAATATATTATTTGATTTCATCTTAATAATGAGTGAACAAGAATCTAATATAAAAGTTAAATCTCTTTCAAATAATATACCTCTACACAACCAAGAAACAGCTTATTTTCATTTAGATTTAAATAAAAATATTGAAAAAGTATTATATTCAATAGTTTTACCAGAAGAATCTCAAACATTAATTGAAAAGTATAATTTCAAAAAGGATGATTCTTTTTCCTTATCACATTCAAACCTTTTGGAAACATTTATTCATATAAATTCAGAAAAAAAGTTAGAAATAATAATTGTACGTCCTTTAAATGATCCTTTTAACAATACACCACTTTTCGGAACTGAAATTGCTTTTCTAACAACTTATTTAGCAGCTAAGCATTATAATCCAGATTTAATCATAAGCTTCGGCTATGCAGGCACTACTGGACTAAATAAAACTTTAGGTTTAGGAGATATTGTGCTTTCAAAAGATTGTGGTTATTATTTCAGAAGAAATATGATTATAGAATATTATCAAAAAACTTCGATGGGATTGTATCCTGTTTTTAACTGCCTAAATGCTTCTGAAATTTTAGGATTTTCTTTAGCACTTATTGGTTCTTCAAATAGCTTTGTAAATCATGATGAAATAGCTCATTCCAAAAATATTGAAGTTGTTGAGATGGAATTGTGTTCAGTTGCAAGAGCAGCTTATTATTTTAAAATTCCTTGTATTGGAATAAAAATTATTTCTGATACAAGTAAAAATAATGAAGGTACTGATGAAAATGAAAGGGCATTAGAATTTTTAAAATCTTTGGAGATAATGAAAGGAAAAATCCTTATTGCTTTTGAAAAATTTAATGATTTTTTGAAACAAAAAAAAATTGGAGAGCTTTGAAAATATGAAATTTAAAAAATATCTATTTAGTTCTGAGGGTATTTTGATATTAATATAGACAGAAATAATTTATTTTATGTTTGTATTTAAATTCAGATTCAACGAAAATTTAAAAATTATTTAATTTTAAATAACCAACAATTCTTTTTTTTTTTAAGATTTTAATTCTAAAGCTTTAATAATTTAGTTGGATAAAAAAAATTAATTTCTGAAGAAATTTGATTTTAATATTCTTTATAAAAATTTTTTATTTTTTATTAAATTAACTTTTTAATATAATATATAATTCATTTTTTCTAAATGAATTCAAATTCCTTAAAATTTCAATTTTCGTTGTTCAAATTATTTGAGTTTGGTTCATTTACATTTTGATTATTATTGTGATTTTGGAAATTATTTATATTCATATTATTATTAGGATTTTTATAATTATATCCTTGTTGAGAAGCAGGGTTATTTCCATAAAAATTATCTAAATATATTTATATTTTAATAATTTATTGTAGAAAAATAAACATTTTTTTAAATTTTACTTGATAAGTTTCTATTATAATTTCCTGGATAATTATTATAATTTCCTCCTTTTTGGGCTCTATTTGGAATATTTATCATTTGATTTCTCATTTGCATTTGATAATTATTCATAAAATAATTTTGATTATTCGGAAAATTATTTTGTGGAATTGGTTGAGGATAATTCATCTGATTTGGCATATTATTTATAATTCTTGGGTTATGATTTAAATTATTAAAAGGAATATTAGGATAATTTGGTTGTAAATTATTATAATATTGATTTGCGTTGTTTTGGGGATAATATATAGGTTTCTGTTGTGTAAACATTTGTGGATTTTGTAATCCTGGATTAATCATTGTAGGATCATTTATTGTAGAAATTGGATTAATTATGTTATTATTTATATTCGTAGATCTATTATTAGATAAGAAATTTGAATTATTTAAATTTGAATTGAAATCAATATTGTTATTGACTATATCTTGATTGTTATTATTCATATTTACCAGATCTGAAAATTTTAATTAAAGAAAAATATAAAGATATGTAATTAAATAAAATATTTAATATTTTTTAATATTTACCATAATTATTTTGATCTTGATTAGATACATTAATCATTTGATTTGTATCATTTAATCCGGATTGATTCATTATATTGTCTTGGATTGCCATATCTCCACCTATAGATGTTTTAAAATTATTGACTTCACCCTCATTTGAAACTTTTTGTTGATATTCCATTACTAAATTCAATAGTTTCTCCCTAAAATTTTCATCTAAAGACATTAGCTTATTGACCATTTCTTCTTGAGATAAATTAGAAAAATGTCTATTTACATAATCTTCTAGCATAGTCAAATCATTATTTTTTAGATATAGTTCCAAATTTCCTTCATCTGATATATTTATAGAATCAAAATTTTCTTCATTTTTAAAATTTTTCTTTTTTTCTTCGAAGTTATTTTCTTGACTTTTTATTTCTTCTTCATTTTCATCTGTAATGGAGCTCATTACATCTTGCTCCAAATTTTCTTTATTCAAAGTAATATTGTTATTTAAAAAATTTTCATTATTTGTAACAGTATCAAAAATATTCTTATTTTCATTTAAAGAATCGTTATTAATATATTCATAATTATTATTGCAATCATCATTAATTTCCATAAAATTGAAATTTTGATTTGTAGAGATTTCATTATCTTTATATATAAATAATAATAAAAATTTTAATAAAATATTTTTAATTTATTACTAATATTATAAATCTTACTTTGACCTGAATATGAATAAGCGCTAAGAGTTCCATAATTTGTGTTATTATTTTCTAAATAATTATAATTACTTTGTTGATTATAATCAACTAAATTATTTGAAAAATTTTGATGTTCTTTATTAGGAGACTCATTTATTTTTTCCAAAACAGTTCTATCTTCAAGTAGTATAGGATTTATTGAATTTCCTTCATAAGAAATTATAGGATTTTTAATTGCGATAGCAACAGCAAGAATCTTATCCATTTTAGTCATTAAATTTTTATTGATAAAGTCAAAGCAAGAGCTGATTTTTCTAAAAAGCCTTGAATATTTATTTGATATAGGGAATATGTAATATTTATCTTCACCATTTTTAATCAAAGCTGTTTTATCATTTTTATCATATTCGTCTACAAGCCTTTTATAATTTTCCTAAAAATAAATTATTTGAAAGGAATTTTTTGATTTTTTAGTAATAATTTAAATAAAATAATAATTATTTGATAAAAGTTAAACTTGTTTACAATATATTTTTCATCATCAATTTCAACCCATGAAAAGAGGAATAATTTCTCATCTTTTATAATATTTTTTTCAATATAATTGACAACTTCTTTAGTAGTAGTTTTTGAAGCCAAATGAATGTTTTCTGGTAAATTCATTAACTTACTAAATATTTCAGAAGGATAAGTTGTCAGAAATTTAACTGCAATTTCGAATCTACTAGTTTGAAGATTTCCATTCCAAATTTGATAAATTTTTTTTTCCTTATCTAGATTATTTAAATACTCATTAATAAAATTTGCATTAATATTCATTTCAGTAAAGGAGTTCTTATATTGATTATTATTTGTATTGTTTTTATTCGAATTTAGATCAGGATTATAAAAAATAGGTAAGCAAACGTTTTTCCTTTTATTTTTGGCATCTAGAGTTTTTTTTTGTTCTTCTTCATCTTCTTCATTTTCAAAAGGATCGTATAATTTCTCAAAAGGAGAAATATATTTGTTATTGTAACCATCCACGACTATATAATTAAAATTATTTATATTAGAAGATTTAATTTTTATATTGTTATCAGTATTTTGATTTTTTTCTAAATAATGAATTGCATTTTTATCTAAATTATTTGTTGAATTATCTAATTGTGACTCTGTATCCATAAAAGATTTATTTAAAGAGCAGTGATCTATAATTTTTGAGTCTTCAGCTATTGTATTTTAAATATATTAATTTGTTAAAGGAAAAAAAATGTTGTAACTTTGAAAATAATTATTAAATAAAAATATTTTACCTTGTGAATTATTAACTTCAAATTTATTCGTAGGAGAAAATTTGATTAGATCCAATTCACATTCTGATTTCAATGAATCTTCATCTTCATCTAAATGCAAATCATCATGAGCTAAACTCAGACTATTATCAAATGCAGAATTATTTGAATAGTATTTATTTAAGGAATCATTTTTCTGTTGTTCTTTTTTATTTTTTTCATTATCTTTAATATCCAAAATATCTAATTTACCTTTTAAGGCTTCAGAAGCACTAAGAGAACTGTAAAAATCATTCATTTCATTCATCAATGAGAGAAAATCTAAATTATCATTTTTCTGTCTTTTTACTTGATTATTATCATCATTAATATTTTTTTTTATGATTGCGTTGCAACTTTTTTGTTGTTGTATAATAGATTTTATATTTGAGAATTTATTATCGCCAGAATTATTATTCTGCCCTTTTTTGATAATTTCATTATTTTTATCATCATTGATTATTTTTTCCTCATTTTTCTTTTTTTTTTTAGTTGCTGAATCCTCAATTTTTTTGAATTTTTCTATAAGTGTTTGGCCATGTGGGAAAAAAGCAACTTTGCTTAAATTTAATTTTTCATTTGCAATAAGACTTGAAACATTAGTATATTTTTTCAATTCTTTTAATACTTTTATCATAGTCTCAAGAGTTTTTGTATAATTTTCATTGATTAGAGGATTTTTAATTTTAATTTCTTTCTCCAGATATTCAGCCTTTTGGTCTAATTTTTCTTCTCCAAATTTATTATATAAAGTTAAATTTTCTTTTAAAGCAAGCTGAATTTGCAATATTGAATTTTTTCTAATTGATTCTTTTAATGGATTTGAATTTTTATTAAAAACTTTGAGTGAACTAGGATTTTTTAAGCCTTGATTGATCATTCTTTTGATATTTTCAACATCATTTTTACGTTTTTCTATTTTATCAGAATCATAAATGTAACTGTAAGCCGACTTTTCCTTTTTAGTATCTAATTCACTAATATTTTCTTTTTTGTTATTTTCATCTTCTTCTGAAACTTCACCAGAAATTAAAAAGGATTCATGAAATAGATTTGTTTTTGAATTAATATTATCATGATAGATACTATTATTAGTTTCATTTACGCTTTTATCTATATCCTCATCCAATAAATTTTTTGTGTTCTGATTTAATGCTATTTGATCATTCCTAATTATATATTCATTTTCAGTTTTTTTTTTATCTATATCTAGAACTGTTTTGGTTGAATTATTTTTTCCTGTAATGTTTTCAATATTTTTTATATATTCTTTATCATAATAGAAATCTTTATCAATTTTAACATTTATATTTCTTCTCGACCTTGTTTGAGATAAATTTGCATTATCATTCATGTGGAAAAATTCTTCATTGCTAGTATTTGTAATCAAATCGACAATATCATTTTGTTTTCTTTTATTTCCTAAAAACTTATTTTCATCAGAAATTTCTTCATTTTCTGAATTCAAATCAATAAACGGAATTAAATTCGGCTTTGAATCTCCTTTTATATTCAAAAATTTTTTATTCAAAATTATTTTTTCAGCTTTGCAATTATCTTCGATTTCAATTAGCGCAGATTCATTTTGATTGTCTTTTTTGATATTTTTATCCAAAAATCCAAATTTTATAGAATCAATATTACTATTAAATTTAAGGTTTTTTGAACTGTCAAATTTTAAATTTATTGATTCTTTGTTATTAATATCCATTTTTTTATTTATACCAGCTTTATCATTTTGCTCTTTTATATCATACCCTTTACATTGAATTTTTACTTCTTGCTGAATGAAAAATTCATTAAAATCTATTTTTAAATTTTTAGCCTCTATTTTTAAATTTTCTAAATTTTCCTTTTTATTACAATTCAAGACTTTATTGATTAAATCTTTTGCGTTACTAATAACATTTTTTAAATGTCTGATTTTATCTTCACAATTCAATTCAATAACCGATATTTCAGAAATTTCAGAATATAAATTATTTAAGAAATGGAAATCTGGCAGATATTTTGCTTCCTCAAAAATTAGTTGGTATTTTTTAAGCCATAGCTTTTTCTTTATTTTCTTCTCTTCAATAAAACTATGAATCTCGATTTTATTAAACATGATATTTATATCATATATATCAATTTGATTTTTTTCTTCGACATTCAAATTTGGTAATTCTAAATTATTTTTATTTATATAATCATCATTTAATTCTAAATTCAATTTCAAATCGAAATTCGCATCTTTAATTACCATATCTTTTAATTTTTCTATAATTTTATCACTTCTCTCAAACATATTTTTTAATGATTCTCCATATTCTGTATTTATTTTCAAACTTTTATATTTTTCCATGTAAAAATTTATATTTTCTCTATATAATATCATCATATTTTTATTTGATTTTTGAAGTTCAATAATCCTTTTTATTTCTCTATTTAAAGAAATCGCTTCAGATATACTTTTATCTATTTTTGTTATTAGATTTGTCATTAAGATACCAAAATTTTTGAGCTCTATTAGAAATTTTTCATAACTATTTAGGGTTTGTATTTCTGTTATAAATTTGTTATATTTTTCAAGTAGCGAATTTTTTTCAATCTTGAATTTTTCAACTAATTCTGTTTCTTCTGGTAAATCAATCAAACACAAACCTATTTCTGTATGGATTCTTTCAAAAGATTCTTCACTTATAGGTTGTTTTAAATTATTAGAATTAGTAGCTTTAATAAGTTCAATAACATCTCTGATATTCCTAGCAGTTGTAATTTGATTCATAAAAGAAATATAGAAATCTTTCTTCTTTATATCAAAAAAATTAAATAATGATGTTGCTTCTTGACTTAATTTTAAAGCGGTTTTGTAATATAATCTTTTAATATTTATAGTATCTATGATATAATTTTGGGAAGCAGTATCATCTTGATGGCAAATCTCTTTTCCTTTAACATTTGAAGAAATTCTTGTTTTTGCATTTTCAAGGAAATTAAATACTCTTTGCATCCAATATAAGGACTTAAATTTATTTATTACATTTAAATCTGATAAATTACATTGGTCTGAATGTATATTCATAAGTAGAATTTCATTTTCTTCATTTAATTTTTTTGAGAAATTTTCTGAATCGATTATTAATTTCTGTAAAATAAAATTTGTTTCTTTATTTTTTTCTATGTCTTTCTTCAAAAATTCAACTTCTTGGCTTAAATCAAATAAGGATATTTGAGATTCAGTAATTAATATTTCAATTAAGCATAAATCAATTAATTGATAATTTTTAGACTCTTTTTGGGTTTTATAAATAGAGAATTTTTCCATCCATTTTTTAAAAAATTGAATTTCTTTTTCAATTTCTTTTGAGAAATGTATATCTTTAAGAATATTCTCAAGCAAACAATTCATATTTTCCGAATTTCCAGAGATTTTAGCGTTATGTATTTTATTGAAAAATAATATTATTGCATCATTTTCTTTCTGAATATTATCTAAATTTATACAATTTTGTTCTTTATTAATATCATTTTCTGGTGGAATTTCTATTTTTTCATCCTTAAAAAATTTATTTTTTATGAAAGTTTCAAATTCAAATGCTTTTATCAAATTATCAAAGTTTAGATTCTCCAATTTTTTAAGTGTTTCATTGTTTATTTTGAAATAATCAGAAAATATCATTTCGAATTTTCTTTTATTACCATTGTTTAATTTTTTCTCAAAATTAATGAGATCTGCAATTGATTTTGAAAAATCTGTTAGAATTGAAATTAGATTAATCAATTCAAAAAATGATTTCATTTCAAGTATATGTTCAAAATTTATTTTTGAAAATTCATTATTCATATTCCCTAGGGCTGATAAATTTGATGAAGCTTGATTTTTCAATGGTAAAAGCTTGCATATTAAATTTTTGGATAAAAAGAAATTCTCCAATTTATTAATTTTAAAATTATAATGATACAATTCGAAAAATCCTATAAACCATTTTTTAAGAAGTTTATAAAAATAGTCCATTAAATTTAATTTGTCTCGAAATGAGTCATTTTGCTTAGTTAAATCAAAATCAAGTGAATCATATAAATCATAAATTTCTATTAATGAATGAATTTTTTTTGACTTTTCTTCTTCCTTTATGTTTTCAAGATTACCAATAATTTCATCATCTATTTCCATTTTATTTAGCTTATCTGTAAAAGAATTTATTCCATAAATATTAAAAAGAGAAAGAACATCTGATATTTTTATATAAATTATAGCAGAAGTCAATTTCTTTTTTAAATTCAAGAAATTTCCTTTTAAAACTAAAGGTTTAAGATTATTTGAATTGTTCAAATCAGTATTATTTACAAATTTTATATCTTCATTGATAATTTTATAATCATTATTATTATTCTCGTTTGTTGAATCATTATTGATTTCTTTTATCAAAAATTGTAATAAAGGAATGCCTATTAAAGTTATTAGAATAATATCATTTTCAATTATTATAGAAAGCTTTGTGATTCCTCCTTCATAATCACAATCATTTTCAGCAGCTTTTATTTTATCAAAATTTGAAACATATTTAAGATATTGTGACTTTAAGTCACATTTGTTTCCGATTGAACATTGTTCAAGAAATATATTATTTGAATATGTAATTTCATCTCCATTTATTTCAGATTTTAAATTTTTATTTTTTTTATTTTGAATTTTTAGCATTATTAAAAATTTAATAATATTTTCATACCATTCATAAAATTTATTCCAACTATTTAATAATAAAGAATATTTATTTTCTAAAAAAATTTTATTTAAAATAATTTTATTCTGCATATCAAACAGTATATTTTTATCAGGAATTTTTTCAAATTCTAAATAATCCTTTTTAAAATTTTCTATTTTATTTTGTAAATCAAAAATTAAATTCTTTTTATCTTTAACTTGTTTTAAAATTTTTTCTGAATTCACATTTAATTCCGATAATTTGAATTCTAAATCTTCGATAGATTTTAATGATAATAAATTATTTTCGCCATTTATAATATCATCGAAGTTTTCTATAAGGTTTGCTTTTCTGGATAATTTTTCTATCTCAACGCAAAATAATAAAGGATGTTTATTAAGAACAAAGATTAAATATTTTATAATATTTAAGTCATTTTCTTCTTTTATGATTTTTAAAATCATGAATGATAATTTTTGCAATACATTTTCTAAATTAATAAGTGAGCTAATTAAATCAATACTTGAATTTTTAGCTATAGTATTTTCATCATATTTAATCTTTAAGGCTTTAATCTCATCAGTGAGTTCTCTTAGATTTTTAAAGTTTATCTGATTTGGATATTTAGTTGTAATCTTATTATTTTCTTTATCTTTTTCGATATCTAAACTCTGATTTTTATCTTTGAGAGTATTATTCATATCAGAATTTATTTTTCCTTTTTCGTTGTTAATAAACTCTTCATAATTTTCAGTATTTGAAATTTTTATTGAATTATCATTAATATCATGATAAAATTCTTTAAAAAAATCCTTAAAGTTTTCTATAAAATATTTTATTGTTTTTGCCAAATTTAAATATTCATTATATAAATTTTGTAACTTAATCATTTCTTCAGAAGCTAACAAGCTGTTCTCAACTTCTAATAATAAAGATTTTGCTTTTTTAAAATCTAATTTTTTTTCATTATAATAATCATTCAGCCAATTATTATACATTTCTAAGCTTACTTCAACTAAATTAATTTCATTTTTGACATTTATCTTTAATTTATGAGATTCTTTAATAATATGATTTAATTCTTCAAACGAAAATTTTTCTTGGAAATTAATATCAAATGGAGTTTCAAAATCGATTTCATCCTCATAATTTTTGGAAAGATTTTCTTCTTTGAAATTAGTATTGTTTTGATTGATATCTGACTGCTCATTAACTGTGACTTTTTTACATTCTCCTTTTTTATTATTTTTTTTTTTCTTTGAATTTTTAACTGTCGAATTATTAGAAACATCATTTTGTTTGTTTACTTCATTTTCAATATTGTTTATAGTGATTGGAAATTCTGCAACTTGAGATTTTTGATTATCTAAATTAATATTATTTTTTTTCATTTCTAAATCTTCAATTTTAGAATTTATTTTTTCTAATTTATTATTAAATGAATTTTTCCAGTTTTCATAATCACTAATATAATAACTTAGCAAATTAAATTCATTTTTAAAAAAAAGTGAACAATCATTATCCTTTTTTATATCTTTAGATAAAATATTAATTTCATTGTTAATATTATTCTTGTTTTTTTCTATTTCTAAATTATCTTTTCTTTTTTTCTTTGACTTTGTGTTTTCCTTTTTTACTTTAACATTCATAGACTCTGACTTTAAATTTTTATTTTCCAAGTTTTGATAAGCAATATGTAGCTCTATAAAATTTTCTGCTTTTTCATTTTTATTTGATATTAAATTACGAAATTTTACTGCCCAATTTAATTTAGTTATTATCTCATTAAGATTTAGAAATCTTTCATCTTTGATTAAAGTAATATTTGAAGTATTTTTTTTCGAATATTTTTCATTTATATCATCAAGTATTTTTTTATCAGATAAAATTTTTTTATAAATATCTTCAAGAAAGATACCATCTTCAGTATAGAAAGAATCATACGATACAAGATTATCTAAATCGTTCAAAATTAATTCATCAACTTCTTCAAATTTTTTTGCCATTTTTATAATTTAATTGAATGATTTTTTATTAAAAATTTTAATTTTAATAAATTATTTTTAAATTTGTTAATAATAAAATTCAAGAATTTTTAAAAGAATTCCAGAAAATAACACTGAAACTAAACGAATTGAAAGTTTAAAAAAAATTCAATTTTGATTATATTAAAAAAAATATTACTCTATTCTCTTATTTACATGTAAATTATCATAAAATGAAATTTTATTTAACTTCTAACAACATAGACTGATAGGGATTAAATTTAAAATATTGAAGGAAGCCAGGATCAATTTTAATCTTAAACATGATTAATTGAATACTCTTTTAGAAATTTATTTGTAAAAAGATATCGAAGAGTTTATTATATTTTTCTAATAATTATATTACTATTGAATAAACCTTTATATTTCAAACTAATTTAATAATGAAACATCTATTAATAAACAATATTGGTCTTTTTTCTTTGCTCTTCTATTAAATTAGGAGAAATAAAAATAGCCAATTGTGAGTTTAAAATTTTATACTTTGTGTTTTAATATAAAATATATGTCATGCCTTAAAAAAAGTTCCAAAAATTAAATCAAATAGCTTAAGAAATTTCTTGAAATATAAATAAATTCTAAAAAACTTATATTTATAATCATTCCTTGTTTTGATTTTTTTATAGAAATTTTTCTTTTAAAAATAGATTTAAAATTTTGAGAAAAATTTTAATTTCTTTAAATTCATGATAAATATATAACAAAATTTAATTTTATTTTTAACATTAATAATTATAGAATCTGGATTTGAGTATTTAATTCATCAAAAATAATTTTAGGGATTTTGTCAATTTTTTCATAAATATCAATTATTTGCAATTTACTCCATATTCGTTGCTTGAAGCATTAAATTTTTCTTCTTAGAAAGTATACGTGTTTCTCTAAGAACATTTCCATAATTAACAAATTGCTTGATAACATTATTATCCAAATTTGTTTTGTCTTCTTTTTCATTAAAGTCATAGAATAAATCCCATTTAAATAAATAAACCTCTAATTGAATAGCCTCACAATATTCAAAAGATCTCATTTGCATAGTAAAATATTTTTGCAATTTTTCAAAACTACAATTAATTGTTCCTTTGATAATTGCACTTCCATCAATGTCTTTTCTTTTGATATATTGCTTAAAAAAATTTTCCATACTTTTTAGTAGATTGTTAATATTTTGCTTTCCTCTTCTCACTATAGTTAACTTAACAAATTCGTAGTTTTCTGAATTTTCGAAAATCGCATCTTTTCCAAGCAAATCAGAATTGCATTTTTTATTTTTGTTTAGCATATCGAATTCACAATAAAAAATTCTTTGTTTAAATAGGCAATCTTCAAAATTTTCCATAATATATTCAACATAATTATTCTTATCTTTTTTCAACAAATTTGTTAAAGTATCAATATTTTTCTGAAGCTCTGTTGAAACTTCAATAAATTTTGATGATTTTAATAAAATATTATCAGTATTAGGAATATCTTTGGTTTTTTGGTTATTAGTATTTGCTTTATTGCTAGTTGTAAGATTCATATCTTCTTTTGGTGTTACAGAAAAATCAGGATTTATAATTTTATTAGTTGATGATGCCAAATTTTTTCCTTTTGATTTTGATTTACAATTGTTTAAATTTGAATTTTTATTTTCGATTTTTTTATGGTTTTGATTATTTGTAGTAATATTAATTTTATTTAAGTTTCCGTTGGAATTCGAGACTAAGTCTATAGTATCGGAAAATACAGAATTAAGGGTATTTTGACTATTATTATCTTGTTTCTCTTTATTAGATAAATTTTTTATTGTCTGAATCTGATTTTTATTATTATTATTAGAATTAATATTAGGATTATTATTTATATTTTGATTTTTTGGACTCGTTTTTTTTGATTGTAGGTTTTTCACTATTTTTGAATTAAGTCCAAGAGCGTTTATTTCTCTTTTCATAGAAAATTTATAATTTTTTTTTGAACTTTGATTACTCTCTCTGCTAATGCTATTAGGATTATTTACTTTTAATGATTCATTCTTTTTATTATCATCATTTGCTGAATTATCTTCAGAATCCTTGATTAGATCAATTTCATCTTGATTATTTGTTCCTGTGCTCTCCACATCAGCTTCAGAAGAACGATGTTTTTTGTTACCCAAAAACTTATTTGAATTTGGTGTTTCATATTTAATGTATTTATTTGCAATTTTTTCAGACTCACTAGTAATTGAAGAAATATCTTCATTTTTTTCTTTAGAATCATTCATAGAAATGTTGGTGTTTTTGATTTCATTAAAATTTTTGCTTTTTTCCGAATTCTCTAATATTGCCGGTTCTTTAGGAATAGTGAATTTAACATATTTTTCATTCTCAAGTGAACTAATTTTAATATCATTTTGGGCACAGTCTTCTAATGGTAAGGTTTCTGTATTTTCAACAAATTCCTTGAGGTTTTTGTTTTCTTTGAGCATCTCCAAATTCCTTATTTCTTCTTGAATAGCTTTTATATGTTTATAAAAATTAGAATAATTATTGCATTCATATAAAATTTGATGTACTTCTTTGTCTTCTTTTAAGCTTAAATCTTCAAAAAGATTCTCATTATTGAATATTTCATTTACTTTTTCTTTCATTGTATCATAGTATCTCGTTTTTTCTTCAATCAATTTGTTAATACTTTCTTCGTTTTTTTTGAGAAATTGTAAAAAAGAATCTGCCTCGATCTTATATTTTTCTTTTGCGTTGTTCAATGTTTGGCAAAACAATTCAAGATTTTTTGAAGCACTTGTTACAAGTGATTTCAAAATTGAGTTTTCCTTTTTATCTATTGGGGTGGCTTTTAGTTTTAAGTTTGTTATTTCCATTGAAAATTTATTTTTGCTTTTAACTTATATAATCAATGAAAACATGCTAAACATTAGAGTTTTTGAGCAAAAATTGGAATATGTATATTTTGAATAATTAATTTTTAAAAAATAAATTATTGCTTTACTATTACTAATAGAACAAGTAATTTAAAAATTTGGTTCGATTCATCATAGATCTCTCTTAGGGTGATTGTTTGAGAATTTCTTCTTTTCCAACAAAGTCGTGTATTATTTCATTAAAATTTCAAATTTTCATTTTTAAATGAGTATCATAAGATTTCTTTTATAGGTATTATTTTATATTATTAATTTTCAAGAGTAATCCCTATTTAAATTTAAATTCTATTTCTGAATCTATTTCAGAAGATCATTTACCTGTAATTCAACACATTAAGACCTCATTTGAAACTTATAGCAGATTTTCTGAATTTTATCAATTTTCTATATTTTGATATAGGATGTAAAATTTATTCTATTAAAAAATTGAAAATTAAAAATATATTTATTAATAATAAATAAATAGAAGATAAAATTAATTATAAGTATGCCAGTTTATCTCCTGTTTAATATTTGGTAAAATTAAATTATTTTTAAAATTTTTAAAATAGAAAAAAACATGAAATTAATTGAGCTTCAATTAAATATATAAATTTATAATTGATATTTTTTTCATATTCTTAGGAAAGAATGTAATAATCCACTAATTGAAGGAATAAAAATCTTTTTTATTTCTTTGTTTAAAGATTATAGTAAGATATTTTGAAATCATAATAAATCAAAAAACCTGACAAATTTTAGAACTTAATCTTTTTTAATATTCATATGTTTATTCATATAAATTTTCTTATCACAAAGAATGTTAATAATTTATAAAATTTTAAAAAACTTAAAATAATATTAACTTGATTATAATTATATAATAGATATAATAATTATAAATTTTTTCTCAATAATGATCTTTGTTCAAAATATAAATTTTTCTGAATTTTCACTGAAAAATAATTCTTAAAAAAAGTATTTTATTCTTGATATTCAAAAAATTTTAAATTAATCAATAGTTTTTTTTCTTATTAGGATAACTTATTAAATTTTATTTTTGAGTTTCCTTTTTTTTAAAATTTATTTCTTAACAATTATGATTAATCTTAAGATTATCAATTTAATATTAATTTAAATGTTTGATTTATTTTTGGAAAAGGTCTCTTTTAAACTTAATTTTAGTTATTTTTTATAAATTTATTATTAGAATAATAAAATATAAATTAAAAATATTAGAAAAATCTTTCTAAACTCCTTAAAAAATAAAGGAAAATTATAGGAAATTCATTTTTTTCTTTATTTTTTACATTCTAAAGCTTCTAAAAAGTGTAGAAAATCTTTTTGAGTTATTCTTAGCAAATCTTCATATTCGATTTTTTTAAGTTTTATTCCTGAATAAACCAAAGAATTTTTTATCAATAAATACATATCACTTGGCTTTAAATCAGATTGCATTATTAAATAGAGCCAATCCATAGTAACTCCTTCATATCCAAAAAATCCAGGGTCATCAGAATTAATTGTTATTGGAAATCCTAATTTAATTAAATTCAACATTGGATTTTCTTCAACATTATAATAAAATAAATCTTGATTAGAAATAGGAGAAAATTCCAAAGCTATATTTTTTTTCCTTAAAATTTCTAAGAGTAATTTGTTTTTTATTGCTGCAAATCCATGACCAATTCTTTTTACATTGGGAAGTAAAAGTGCATGAAATAAATTATCATTTATATAATTATTCTTCATATAATCATCATCTATAGGGCAATCAGGGAAATATTTCGTTTCCCCTGCATGATAAAATAAAGGAAGATCTGAATTATTTTTTAAATTATTAAATAGCATTTCGAAATAGTTTTCATAATCATTGTCATTTATTGGAAAATCTTTCTTTTTGTGAGGAGTAGAATTGTTTTCTGTATCATTATGAGTACCATAATAAAAAAAATTTCTTGCTCCTGTAAAAGGATCGTCTTCAAAACCAACATAATCTATTCCAATTAAATTAATGCTATTATTATGAGATTGGATTAAATCTTTATTTGGACTTTTATCTTTAATTGGGATTTTAGAAATATTATAATTTTCATTTATATCTATTTTAAATTTTTGAAAAACATTGTTATTTTGTAGAATTTCTTTTGTACAACTTGAGATTTTACTTTTTACTCCATAAAATATATAACCAACTTTCAATTTTTCATTTTTTTGAGGATTATAAATATCTGAAGAACTAGTTAAATTCAACAAAATATCATTCATTTCTGAAACAACATTTCCTTGATTAAAAATTCTAATTTCAACTCCAAATATTTTTTGTTTAATTAAATTTTTCCTTAAATGTTGATTTAATATTTTAAAAACATCCCTATGATATATTAAATTTTCAAATTCTAAAAAAATATTTTCGAATTTAAACCAAATTGCACTCTCTAATCTTTCATTTTCATTAAGATTCATATGATTTGAATATATTCTTGGTAAGAAATTTTTTATTAAAGTTTCTTTTTCCTCATTAAAATATCTTGAAATTTCCAAAGAATTTTTAAAATATTGCGAATTTATCGAATATATTTTTCTTTTGATTCTTTTGATAATAAGGAGTCCATTAAAAATTTCTTTTAAAGTATTTTCATTTGAAAAATCAAAATCAACAAAAATTTTCGATTTTTTGCAATATTTGAAATAGAAAAATGCTCTTATATTCATATCAGAAATCTCTTTCTTTTTACCATCTTTCGGAAATGCTAAACATTCTTTATTTTTTGAAATATATTGTTTCAAAAATTCTTTTTCTTTTTTGGCTAATAATAATATTCTATATTTGAAATCTTTCAAATTATCAATTATAAAATAAAATGGGGAAGGAATATCAACATACTTGTTTGAGTTTATTTTGCTGATCCTTAAAAGATTTATTTTCACTACTGCATAATTCCCATCAACTTTATTTATCTTTTTCTTATCATCTATTCCTTTAAGTATTGCATTATATATAGACTTTCCTGTGAATGCGGCTGGCCAATGAATATGTGTCAATATTCCTTTAGGTAGTTTATTTTCTATAATTTTATAAAAAGCTAAAGTTTTAATCATTTTTCTTAGAAACAAAGTCTGTCTAAAAAAATTCAGGTTAAAATTGTCATTATTGTTAAATTTACTAACTCCAAAATTAAAATTATTATTAAATAATAATTTTAATTTTAATTCTCTCATAGAGTTTTTCTTGCAAATTTCTAATTTTTTTTGATATTCTGCATCTCTCACTTTAATTTCTTCATAGAAATTATCTTTATTTATGCTTATATTTTGATCATAATATGAATTTTCAAAATTCCAATCTATATATTCAGTTTTTTTAAAGTAATTTATATATGGAAATGCATTTTTATTTTTTTCTTGATTATTAATTTTTTTTCCTTTCATCGCAACATTAGTTAAAATATAGAAATAATACCAATAATCATTAATATTCTTTATTTTTAATTGAGAAAAATAATCCGACACCTCATTGATGCCCATTTTTTGGAATTTTTTTATTAGATTATTTGCTTGAGTTAGATTTTTATTTTTGGGAAAAGATCTGACAGATTTTTCCAATATAATTGAAAATGGCAAGCTACAATAATTTTTATTGTTAATTTTCCTCTTGAGTTTATCTTTTTTATCACATACAGATTTTTTTTGAAAGGATAATTTTGGAAATATATTAATTACTTGATTTTCAATATATCTTAATAAAAATAATTTGTTTTCAAATTCTAATTTGTTTCTTTCTATATCAAATAGTATCAGAAAAATTAGAAATAATTTTTTAATAGACATGAATCTTTTATTATTATAACTAGGTATTCTAATTTGTATTTTCTTTTATAAAAAATTGAATTTGTAATATTTTTTAAAACTATCAAATTTAATTATTATTTGTTATTTTTAAATTACTTCAATATATTTCAATATAAAAAAAAACTTTTTCTGTAATATTTTAATTTTATAATGAATCTTTTTATGATGTAAAGATCTTTTATATATATTTAATATTTGAATGATATTTGAAAATTTTCAATTTTAAAATAAAAGTAAATTTATAAATATATAATGCTGTTGATTGAATAAAATTGAATATTTTCAATAAATCTTTAATTTTATTTCTAAGTCAAGTTTTTTGATAAAGATTTCCTATTTCTAATTATTTGATGAATGATTAATCAGTTGAATTATTTCAAAATTTAAATTAAAAAGAAATTATGATTAATGATTATATATAAATATACTTTATACTTGAAACAGATTTATTAATACAAAAAATTAACTTATTATCTTCTAATCATTTATTTATTCGGAAATTGACTTTTTTTCTTATATATTTTGATTTATTATAATATGGTCCGATAATTTATTTAACAAATACTTCAAATATAATTTATAAAATAAGTTTTTATAATAAAAACTATTAATCAATTCATTTTTAATAATTATAAAAGGAAATGTAAAAAATCAAATATTTCTTGGAAAACAAAATTTTTAAGAATTTTTTAAATAAATAATAAAAATATAACATAATTCGAAACAATCAAATTTTATTAAAGAAATAAATAAAAAAAATATATCATACTTGGAAAAATGCAAGAAAAACAAATCACAGAAGCTAAAATTGACATCACAGATACTAAAGAAAAAATAGGGAATATAAAGCAAAACGCTACTCACAAAGAATTAAGCGATTTAAGAGTTGAAAAAAGTATATTCACAAAAAATTCAATTTTCGAATCTAACGAATATTCAAATACGAAAACAACCAATTATCAATCTCTAAATGAACAAATTTCTAATTCAAATGAAATCTATACATTTACAAAAAAAGGGAAATATACTAATCAATTTTTTTCTACATATTTTAGAAAAAATATAGATTCAGAAGGCTCAGTTTTCAAATTTGATGAAATCGAAAATATGAAATGCAAAGAGCATCTTAATTATAATGAATATATTGTTTGTGTTCCATTTGGAAAATATAAACTTTATGAAACCATTTGTAATGAATGTGAAAGTGAGTATTCTCGGCAAAGAAAAATAAAAGGATTGGAACCTTTAAGAGGTTGCAGATTAATGACTGAAGTTATCAGAAACAACGGAGAAAAAATATTGCAAATTAAAAATGGAACTTTGCCAATTCTTAATGAAAAAGATGCAAGTCAATGCACTTCAATTCTTTTTGATGAAATAATCCCGTTAGCGGATGAATTAATAGGTATATGTGAAGACTTTTATGAAGAAGTTGCTTGTAAATTTGATTCTTCCACTGAGGAAAATGATGAGTTATTAAAGTTGAAGAAATTTATAGATGAAATACCTCTTAATGATAAATGTGAACCAAATGTTTATAAGATAGGAGAAAATCCTGAATTGAAATATAAATATGTCAAGCTTGCAATCTTCCTTTTAAAGTACCAAGGTTCGAAAATAAACTCTGATTTTAAAAATCTCTCTTTAAAATTTAAATCTCATATAATAAAAATAATTGAATTAAGAAAAACTATAGTAATTCAACTATCAAAATGGCTTAA
>Ga0194116_10001846_pt1 | contig 28922 bp, 29 predicted proteins | sample TA2MahsurfametaG_4_FD_148617 | JGI IMG/M metagenome (GOLD analysis project Ga0194116, IMG submission 148617) | Freshwater microbial communities from Lake Tanganyika, Tanzania - TA2015008 Mahale S9 surface | ecosystem: Environmental > Aquatic > Freshwater > Lake | place: Tanzania: Lake...
CGAGGCAATGGCGCCGTTCGTCGACGGCGATCAGTGTGTTGGCCGGGAGATAACTGAGCAGTGAGGCCGGTTCACTCCAGGCCAAGCCCATCAGCCGGCGCATCCCTTCGGGGGTGCCCCCCTCCAGCAGCTGCTCCAGTGCCTCTGGGCTGAGCAGCTCATCTAGCCCATTGGGCATGTCCTCCCGCAGGGCATCAGCGATGAGGGGGCCGTAACCGCTTGGGGTGAGCCGCACCACCTCAATCGGGTCGAGGGAGCGCTGGCTGGCGGGATCAAATTCCCGCAGCTTCTCCAGTTCCTCCCCAAAAAATTCCAAACGCACCGGCAGCTCGGCGCTCACCGGGAACACATCCACGATGTCGCCGCGGCGGCTCCAGCTGCCTTCCTGCTCGATCGCTGACACGCGTTCGTAGCCCAGGCGCGTGAGGGTCTCGCCCAGCTGCTCGAGATCGATCGTGTCGCCCTTGCGCAGGCTCAGGCATTGGGCCTTCAGGGCCGGTGGCGGCGGTAGGTGGGGTTGCAACGCCCGCTCGGTGGCCACGATCGCCAGGCGCTGGCTGCCGCCATCGCCATCGCTCGGACAATCCAGCAGTTCGCTGAGCACCTGCAGCTGGCCCCAGGTGATCTCGCTAGTGGGATCAAAGGGTTCGTAGGGGCTGCCCTCACTGGTGGGATACAGCTGAGCGCTGCTCCAGCCCATCAGCTCCAGCAGCGCGGCCCAGCGGCCCGCCTCCTCCAGGGTGGGCACCACCACCAGCAACGGCGCACCGGCGGCCGCCGCCAGGGCACTGCTCACCAGGGCCCGTGCCCCGCGCCCCGCGCCACTCAGTCGCAGCCGCTCCTGGCGCTGGCTGCGCTGCAACACCTCGCTGGTGAGCGAAGCCTGCTGCAGCTGGCGCACCAGGGCGGTGAGGGGCATGGAGCTCAGTGGGCACAGCTGCCCATCCTCGCAAGTGCATCAGCGTGAGCGCTCTCGCCAGAATGCAGCCATGGCACGCAGGCCGATCACGGCGGTGATGGTGCTGGCTCTGCTGGCGGTGGGCCTGGCTGCGGTGGCGCGTCAGGGGCAGCGGGCCGCAGCGCTGGGCCCCAACGATTTTTTGCTAACCACCGCCCAGGAGCCGGGCCTGCTGGCTCAGCTCAAGGCTGCCGATGCCAGCTGGATGCCCAGGGTGGAACAGATTCCGGGGGTGGGATCCCGCTATGTCTACAAGCGCCGCTCAGGCGATCCGCCGCTGACGCTGGAGCAGGTGAAGCAGTTGCTGCAACAGCCTCCCCGGTTTGAGCAGGAGCAGCTCGCCGTGCAGGCCTTGCTGCAGGCGCTGCGCCGGGCCAGGGTGATCGTGGCCCTTGGGCCTCCGCAGCTGTTGGGTTCCGCCGGCGAATGGAATCCCCACACCCGCGTGCTGCGCATCCGGCCGGATGTGCCCGCCAAGGGAAGTCGCGAATTCGCCCAGGTGCTCAACCATGAAGCCCTGCATGTGGCGCAGAGCTGCCGCGGTCGCGGCATGTTCCACGAGCAAGCGCAGCTGCTGGGGTTGAGCCAGCAGCTCACGGCTGCAGCCAGGCGCCACCTGGCCGAGCCCCTCTATGCCAAGGCCTCTCGGGAGCAACGGGCCCTTGAGGTGGAGGCCTACGCGAACCAGCACCAGTTGAGCCTGGGGCCGCAGTTGCTGGCGACCCACTGTTTCTGGGGGCCCTAGCCCGCCTGCAGCAGCGACTCTTCCAGCAGCATGTTGAATTGCAGCAGCTGTTCGTCGCTGAGTTGCTGGCGGCTGCTGCGTTGGAACTGCTGCTCCAGCAGCTGGCGGCCCTGGTTGGCATCCCAGCGCAGCGATTGCAACAGCTGATCGCTCTGCTCCAGCAGGTCTTGGCGCCGTAGGGGCACGGCGGCCGTGGCGGCCTCAGCCCCTGCCGGCAGCGAGCGCAGGCAGCGCAGGTAACTCACCAGATCGCCATAGGCGGTGAGGCGATTGCGGCTGGGATGCCCGAAGGCCCGTTGCAGATAGGTGCCCTCCTGGTTGCGGTCCCAGCCCAGCCGTTGCAGCTGCACATCCAGCTCCGCCAGCTCATCACTCCAGTCGTCGGGATCGGCGGGCGGTTCAGCTGGCGTGGGGGGTGGGGCAGCTTCGCTGGCACTGCTGAACAGGCTGGGTTGCGGCGGCGGCTCCAGCTGGCGTTCCAGCGGCGGCGCAGCGGGCTCTTCCACGACTGGGGCGGAGGGCTGCTCCGCCAGCGGCTCTGGCTGTCGTATCACCGGGTGGCGCACCGGTGGGGATGGTTCTGGGGCAACAGGTGCACCCACACCCAACCGTTGCTGCAGCCGGCTGATGGCCCGCTCCTCGGCGGCTTCCGCGGTGTCGGCTTCGCCAAGGGCGCTGCCCAGGCAGCTGCTGCCTGCCCAAGCGCTCACCTGCACCACCCGCCGGCCTGGCTCGGCGTGCACCAGCCGTGCCCTGAGCGCCGGGGATGTTTGCATCAGAGGGCCTGGCACGAAGCGTTTCTACACTGCCTGCTCCAGGAATCCTCTGCACGGCGCGATGGAAGCGGAGTCGATTCCTTCCCTATCTCCTCTGATCCAATCGGCGGACCAGTGGGGTGAGCTGTTGCTGCTGTTGCCGCTGCTGGTGGCCTTGGAGGCCGTGCTCTCGGCCGACAACGCCATCGCCCTGGCCGCGATCTCCCGTCAGCTGCGCGATCCGAAGCAGCAGGGGCAGGCCCTCAATTTCGGCTTGGGCCTGGCGCTGGTGTTCCGCCTGGGCCTGATCGCAGCGGCCCGCTGGGTGCTCGATTTCTGGCCGTTGCAGCTGTTGGCCTCGGCCTACCTGCTCTGGCTGTGTGTCACCAACCTGCGCAGCACCGCCGTTGAGGCGGAGTCGGCGGATGGTCCCGACCATCCCCCTGAGCCCGGTTCGCCCCATCACGACCGCAGCCTTTTGGCGGTGGTGGGAACCCTGGCCCTCACCGATCTGGCCTTCTCGCTCGACAGCGTGGCGGCAGCGGTGGCGGTGAGCGACAACCTGCTGCTGGTGATGGCCGGTGGCGCCATCGGCGTGGTGGCCCTGCGGCTCACGTCAGCGCTGTTCATCCGTTGGCTGGCGGTGTTTCGCCACCTGGAAACCGCGGGCTACCTGGCGGTGGGGCTGGTGGGGGTGCGGTTGTTGCTGCGGCTTGCCATCCCCACGCTGGTGCCGCCGGAGTGGGCGCTGCTATTAATCGTGGCCCTGCTCTTTGCCTGGGGGTTCTCCAGCCGTTACCCCATCCCTGAGCCCGGTGAGCTGAACCCCTGAGCGCCATGCGTGTGGAACTGCGCCAGGCTGGCAGCGATCGATTGCTGGAGCGGCTCGACCTTGAGGAGATCCCCCATCCGGGGCGATGGCTCGTGGTGGGCGAGCGCAGTTTTCTGGTGTTGCAGCGCCATCACCGCTATCAGCTGCGCAGCGGCCGCTACGAGCTCAGCTCGGTGGCGCTGCAGGTGAAGGCCCAACAGCAGCCGGCTGATGCGCGCCTGTGGCAGGGCGGCTGGGTGATCGGTGATCCCAGCTGCCGCTTCAATGCCCGCAGCCCTCTGTTGCGTTGTGCCGTGCTGCCGGAGGGGCCGTGCGAACGCTGCGCCCATTTCTCTGTGCAGGGGGGCTGAGCGATGAGCCAGGCCGGCGAGCGCCCTTGGCGGGGTGTGCTGTTGAGGGGACACGGCGTGGCCTCGGGCCGGGCCGCTGATAGCCCCTACCCGGCCGGCACCATTGCGCTGCAGGCTCCCCTGTTTGCTGCCGGCGGACTCGACCTCAGCCCCTTCCAGCCAGCCACCCTCAACCTCGATTTCGGCCCCGGGGCGTGGCGGCTGCACCAGCCCGATCACTGCTTCGAGCGGTTGCACTGGAGCGATCGCCATCCGCCGGAAACCTTTTCCTTCTGGCAGTGCCGGTTGCGCCGCTTGCCCGCGGAGGAGCTGGTGTCTGCTCTGATCTATCACCCCCACCCCGAAACGAAGCAGGCTCACCACCAGCCCGCCGGGGTGCTCGAGTTACTCGCCCCGCCCCTGGGCCCCGTGCAGGTTGGCGATGCCTTTGAGCTCTGGGTTAACCCTCGCCGTTGCCGGTTGGTGCAGCCCGCCCGTTTGCGGGCACGATTGCTGGAGTTCCTGAAGTTCAGGGTGTTGGCTGCTCAGGCGTCTTTTTTCGATGTCGAGCTGCCTGAGCTGCGCCGCTGGCTGCAGCTGCATTGGCCTGAAGCCTGTGATCTCACCGACGCCGACCTGGCTCTCACCCTGGAGCAGGCCCGCAGCCTCTACACCGAACTGCCCCCTGCGGCTCGCCCGTAGGGTGATGTTCAAAGAAGCGATATCCCTATCTCCTCCTCCACCCACCCAGCTCCGGGACAGGAGCAGCGCTCCGGACGGTCGTCGCGGCAGCGCCTCATCCGCCGTTCACCAGCGTCGGATGCCGCCACCACCAGCTCAGCTGTTCCCGCCCCCTCTGAGGAGGCGTTAAGCAGCTCCCCGTTCACGGCGCTGGGGCTGGGTCGGCCGATCGTGCAGGCCGTGCTGGAAAAGGGTTACACCACGCCATCGCCGATTCAGGCCCAGTGCATTCCGGCGGTGCTGGCTGGGCGGGATGTGATGGCAGCGGCCCAGACGGGCACCGGCAAAACTGCCGGCTTCACCCTGCCGATGCTGGAGCGGCTGCGCCACGGGCCCCATGCCCGCAACAACGTGGTGCGGGCTCTTGTGCTCACCCCCACCCGGGAGCTGGCGGCCCAGGTGGCCGACAACGTGGCGGCCTATTCGCGCCACCTGGATCTGCGTTCCGATGTGGTGTTCGGTGGCGTGAAGATCAACCCGCAGATGATGCGGCTGCGGGGCGGTGCTGATGTGCTTGTGGCCACGCCCGGCCGACTGATGGATCTGGCCCAGCAGAACGCCGTGAAGCTCAACCAGGTGGAGATCCTGGTGCTGGATGAAGCCGATCGGATGCTCGACATGGGCTTCATCCGCGACATCCAGAAGATCCTGGCGCTGCTCCCCGCCAAGCGTCAGAACCTGCTGTTCTCCGCCACGTTTGAGGCGTCGATCAAGAAGCTCGCCACGGGCCTGCTGCATCAGCCGGTGCAGCTGCAGGCCACCCCGGAGAACCGCACGGCCACCACGGTGGAGCATCTGCTCCATCCCTGCGACATGGCCCGCAAGCCCGATCTGCTCTGTCACCTGATCAAGAGCAACGACTGGCAGCAGGTGCTCGTGTTCTCCCGCACCAAGCACGGAGCCAACCGCATCGCCGATCGCCTCACCCAGGAGGGCATGGCGGCTGCCGCGATCCACGGCAACAAGAGCCAGGGGGCTCGCACCCGTGCCCTGGCGGGCTTCAAGAGCGGTGAGCTGCGTGTGCTGGTGGCCACCGATATCGCGGCCCGCGGCATCGACATCCATCAGTTGCCCCATGTGGTGAACCTGGATCTGCCCAACCAGGCGGAGGACTATGTGCACCGCATTGGCCGCACAGGCCGTGCCGGCTGCAACGGTCACGCCGTGTCGCTGGTGGCGGCGGAGGAACATGAGCTGCTGCGAGCGATCGAGCGTTTGATCGGCAACCCGTTGCCCAAGCAGGAGGTGCCTGGCTTTGAGCGCACCATCCACTCCGCCCCGCCCCTCGATCTGAGCGGAGGGCGCGGCCGCAGCGGTGGTGGCGGCGGTCGCGGTGGTGGTGCTGGCAGGGTTGGCGGCGGTGGTGGTGGCAGAGGTGGTGGCGGTCGTCGCCCGTCCGGGTCGGGCCGTGCGCCATCGGGGCGCGGCCGCCAGCGCTGATTCGTCTATCGGGGATCGATGGGATTTGATCCTCGTCAAGGGCCGTTCACGGCCCGTACAGCGCGACCGATCACCGGCAATCTCGATGTGCTGCTGCAGGAGAATGCCGCCCTCAAGCAGGAGGTGTTGCGTCTCCGCCGGCTGCTGGAGCGCTACCAGCACCTGGACCGGGAGCCCCAAGCTGTAGCAAAGCCGCGCTGGGTTTCCTCGGAGCAGCTGCAGGAGTGGGCCCGGGCCCTGAGCCAGCAGCCGGGATGGTCGCACCTGCGCTCAGGCGACGCGCTCAGTGGTTTGGAGGGATTGCTGGCCCAGCTCAACCGCTCCAGCTTTCTGCCCCAGTTGAGTCTTGAGCAACGGCTGGACCGTCTGGCTCCTGGTTTGGGTCACGACCTGCAGGCGGCCCTCACCGGCCTGCGCAGCAAGCAACGCCTGGCGGTGCTGGCGGCCTTTGCGCTTTATGGCGTCAGCGCCCGCGAATGGTTGGCGGATGATCCAGCCCGGGTGGTGGCGGATCTGCGTCAGCGGGTGAAGCAGCTCGAGCAACAGCGGCCGCGGCAGCCTCAGCCTGAGGCGGGTGAGCCTCGTGATCCTCGGCGGATGGAGGCCTATCAGGTGCTCGGCCTGGCCTGGGGGGCTTCGCGGGAGGCGATCAAGAACGCTCACCGCCGCCTCGTGAAGCAGCACCACCCCGATCTCGGCGGAACGGCGGAAGCCTTCCGCCGGGTGAATGCGGCGTATCAGCTGTTGATCGGCTAAGCCTCGTCCGTTTAGGAGCTTTCCCCCAGTCGGGATCCAGGCTTGGCTTGCAACTGCTGCAGCAAGGTGGTTCCGGTGGCCGCTGTTTTCCCCTCCAGCTGCGCCTCTCTCACCAGCACCGGACAGCCGCCGGTGGCCACCACCAGGCCAAGGGCGGGCACCACCTCCAGCACGGTGCCGGGCGGAGTCGCTTCCGGTGTTGCCGATGCGCCTGCCGGTAGGCCCCATCGCTGGGCCAGCGCAGCAGCTTCCGGGCTGAGCTGATCCGCCAGGCGCTGCACCAGGGGTTCGGTGGCCAGCACTTTGAGCCGTTTGCCATTCCAGCTGCTGGTGGCGTTGGGATAGAGCCCCATCACGCGGCGATGCAAGGCCAATGCCGACTGCTGCCAGTCGATCAACAGATCGTTTTTGTGGAGCATGCGGGCATAGCTCATGCCGTCTTCGCTCTGCTGGCGCACGCCGAGCCGCTTCAGGCGCTCGGCCTCGGTGCCTGCACCGCCCGCGTCGATCTGGGGCATGGCCTCCACCAACAACTCTGCGGTAAGCGCCGCCAAACGTTCACCCAGCTGTTGGGCGTTGTCGCGCAGGCCGATCGGCATCGATCGCTCCAGCAGCACAGGGCCTGTGTCGAGGCCCTCTTCCATCGCCATCACGCCCACACCTGTTTCCGCGTCTCCCTCCAGCAGGCTCCACTGGATCGGCCCCGCACCACGCCAGCGCGGCAGCAGGGATCCATGGCCGTTCCAGCAGCCGAGGGGCGGCTGCTGCAGGATCTCGGGCGGCAGGATCTGGCCGAATGCCACCACCACGTAGACATCGGCCTTGAGCTCAGCGAGCTGCTGTTGGCATTCGGGTTCCCGTTTGATCCGCGCTGGGGTGAACACGGGAATGCCCAGCTCGAGCGCGCGGGCTTTCACCGGTGAGGGCATCAAGGTTGTGCCGCGGCCGCGCCGCCGATCCGGCTGGCTCACCACACCCACCACGCTGTGACCTGCAGCCACCAGCGCGTCCAGGCTGGGCACGGCGTAGGCCGGTGTGCCCCAGAAGAGGATCTTCACGTTTGCTTCAGGCCTCGCCGGTGATCGAGAGCCCCTCCACCCACACCATCGGGCAGAGGCCATCGGGTGTGATCTTGGCCTCGCCTTCGAAGCCCACGATCGCCTGCAGCACCTGGCGGATGTCGCCGGCCACCGTTGCTGCTTCGATGGAGCGGGGTTCGCCGTTGCGAATCAACCAGCCATCGAACGGCAATGAGAAGGAGCCTTGGCTGGCCTTCACGCCGGCATGCAGCGCCGAGAGGGAGTCGATCCACACAATCGGTTCACCGGCCTTGAAGCGATCCAGGCCGGCCTGGCCGCCGCCGCTGCCTGGTGTGGCACCGATTTCAAACCAATCTGGCCCCACCGACACCTTGGCCCCCATGCCGGCATGGCCGGTGGGGGTGGTGCCAAAGGCGCGAGCCGTGGCTTCCGAGTGCAGGAAGCTGCGCAACACGCCGCCCTCCAGCAACGCCAGGCGTTGGGTGGGAGTGCCCTCGCCATCGAAGGCGGAGGCGCCGATGTTGCCGGGATGCAAACCGTTGTCGTGAATGTCGAGGAACGGCACCGCCAGCGCTGTTCCGAGCGAGTCGCGGTTGCTGAGGCTGACGCCATCGAGCACGGCCCTGGCATTGAACAGGCTGCTGAAGGCTCCGATCAGATCGAGAAAGGCTTCCGAACTGAAGACGCAGGTGTAGCGCCCGGTTTCGATCGGGGCGTAGTTGAGGTGGCTGATGGTGCGCTCCGCCGCCTCGTTGATACAGCCGGCCACGTCGAGGTCAGCGGCGCCATAGGCCAGGCGCACGGCTCCGGCGCTGCGCGGTTTGCGACCGGTTTCCTCAGCGCGGGCATAGAGATAAACGCTGGCGGTGCTCAGCTGTTGCTGCCGGCAGGCGCCATCGCTGTTGAGATAGATGCGCTCGCTGCTGCGCTCGGCCAGGCCGTTGTAGGGAACGGTGCCGATGGCGTCGTGTCGGCTCAGCAGCTCCTGTTCAGCGGCCTTGAGGGTATCGAGCAGGCGCAGGATTCCCTGGGGCTGGTGGAGCGGTTGATCCAGGCTGGCCAGCGGTGCGGTGGCCAGGGGTGAGAATGCGGGGATGTCGTCGGCGTTGCCGAAGCTGCTCGCCTCCTTGGCTCCGGTGAGGGCTCGCTCCAACCCTGCTTCCGAGAGATCGGAGGTGCTGGTTACGCCCACCAGGCCGGCGTCGTTCCAAACGCGAACGGTGATCGAGCTGCGCTGTGCCCCTTTCATCTGTTTGGGTTCGCCGCGATCCACCTGCACCGAGATGTCGGTGGAGCAGGCGGCACCGAGATCCCAGCGGCGGATGCCGTTGGTGGCGGCGATGGCAGCCAGGCCGGAGCGCAGCTCTTCGGCGTTGAGCCCGCTGGAGTTGCTGGTGTTGCTCATGGTCAGCGGCCTCCCACGGTGATCGAATCCACCTTGATGTGGGGTTGCCCCACGGTGACGAAGATGCTGCCGCTCACCGAGCCGCAGAAGCCAGCGGCGAGCTCCAGGTCGTTGGCGCACATGGAGATGCGTGGCATCACCTCCTTGGCTTCGCCGATCAGGGTGGCGCCTTTCACCGGTTTGGTGAGCTGACCGTTTTCGATCAGGTAGGCCTCCTCCACCGCGAAGTTGAACTGACCGGTGGGGCCGACACTGCCGCCGCCCATGGATTTGCAGTAGAGGCCTTTGTCGACAGAGGCGATCAGCTGCTCCGGCGTATGGGGGCCTGCATCGATGTAGGTGTTGCGCATGCGGCTGGCCGCCGCAAAGGTGTGACCCTGGCGCCGGCCGCTGCCCGTGCGGGCGTGGCCGGTGCGCCGCTCCCCGGCCCGGTCGCTGATGAAGCGCTGCAGCACGCCGTTCTGGATCAGCACGGTGCGCTGGGCTTCCATGCCTTCATCGTCCATGGAGAGGGAGCCGAAGGCGCCGCCGGTGAGCCCTTCATCAATGGCGGTGACCGCTTCATGGGCGATCGCTTCACCCACCCGCTCCGCGAAGGGGGTGGTGCCGCGCTCTACCTGGGTGGTTTCCAGCAAGTGACCGCAGGCTTCGTGGAAGATCACCCCGCCGAAGCGGTTGGCGAGCACTGCCGGCATCTGCCCGGCCTCCACGTAGTCGGCGTAGAGCATGGTGCCGGCACTGGCGCACACCTCAGCGGCCGAGGCGCCGGCATCCCAACGACGCAGGTCATCGGGTTGGTCGGAGGTGCCGTAGCGACGGCCGACGCCGGCGCGGTGGTCGCCGTCGGCGGCGAGCACATTCAGCCCCACCGATTGGTGCAGGCGGATGTCGCGGCCGAAGGTGCCATCACTGGCGGCCACCAGCACCTCCTGCCAATCGCGGGCATAGCTGCCGCGGCGCACCTGCAGGTGATTCCCGTGCTGTTGCAGTTGATCGGTGCCCTCCAGCAGCCGGGTGGTGGCCTCCTGCAGTTGTGGGCAGCGTTGCAGCCAGTCGCCTTTCATGCTGGCGAAATCGCGCAGGGCCGGCAGGCCTTCAAACCCCGTGTTGGCGTGGGCGTTGGAGGCTAGCCCCAGCATGCCCAAGGCCTGTTCCAGGGCCCGGCGCAGACCGGCGGGGCTGAGGTCGTTGGTGCTCACGAAGCCATCGCGATGGCCCAGAAACACGCGGATGCCGGCGCCCATGCCGAAGGCCGGGGTCACGCTGGTGATCGTGTCCTGCTCGGCCAGTACACCGAGGTGATCGGTGCGCTCCAGAAACACCTCCACCAGATCGGCGCCAGCGCCCCGCCCGCAGGCCAGAAGGTCCTCCAGGGCATGGCTCCAGCGCTGGTCGAGCGCTCCGGGTTCTGGGGGGGCGATGGCGATCACGCGGCTACTGGCTGGTGAGTGGGGCGCCCCGCAGGGCATGGGCCTGGAATTTCCTAGCAAAAAGCCCCAACCGCAGGGGTTGGGGCCATGGCGCGGAAGCGGGGAAAGGGGGGGATCAGCGCACGGCGGGCTGGTAGTGCTCGCTGCGGATCGGATTCATGAGGAAGAGCTTGGCCATCTCGGCAGCGTTGGCCACCCAGAAGGGCAGCTTGCGCAGCAGCTTCACCGGCGCGATCGCCTCACTCTGGTCGGCGGCGCTCAGCTGGTCGTTGTTGCGCACCAGGCGCTCCAGGCGTTCGTAGAACTTGGGATGCTCCACGTTGAGCACCACGGGGAAGACCCGCGCCGAGGTTTCGTTGGTTTTGGCGATCACGTATTTGTCGTAGTCGCGGGCATCCAGACCCAGGGCTTCGTAGAACTCCTTGCGGGCCACGTCGCGCACATACATGGTGGCGAACACGGCCAGCAGGAAGAAGCGGCACCACAGGCGTGCCCGCAAACCGGTGACGCTCTTGGGCTGCGCCTTCATCAGGGCATCGAAGAAGTCGCCGTGGCGGTTCTCGTCCTGGCACCAGTTCTCGAAGAAATTGAAGATCGGGAAGATCTTGCTGTCGGGGTTCTTTTCGAGGTGGCGGAAGATGGCGATGTAGCGCCAGTAGCCGATCTTCTCGCTCAGATAGGTGGCGTAGAAGATGTATTCAGGCTTGAAGTAGGTGTAAGCCTTGTTGGCGGTGAGGAAGCCGAGATCGAGCTGCAGCCCGAAATCGCTCATCGACTTGTTGAGGAAGCCGGCATGGCGGGCTTCATCGCGGGCCATGTGGGCGAAGCACTCAGCCAGCAGGGGATTCTTCTGCTTGATGCGGCGGCTGAGCTCCTTGTAGAGCAGGAAGCCGGAAAACTCCGAGGTGCAGCTCTGCTCCAGGAACTCCACGAACACGCGGCGGGTGTCCGGATCGAGCTTCTCGGCTGCTCCTTCGAACTCTTCGTTGCGAACGAAGTGGTGGCGGTTGTAGTCCTTGCGGAACTCTTCGCAGATGGCTTCCAGCTCAGCCTCGTTGGGGCTGAGGTCCATGGCGGCCATCGCCTCGAAATCGGTCGTGTAGAACCGCGGCGTCAGGATCGTGTCCTTCACCGGGTCCTTGATGGCCGGTGCGTCGGGTGTGCCGATGGCAGTTGCGGTCTCGGGTGTGGCAACGGCGGGAGGCACCATCGGGCTGCGTCTCTGGACGGGATTCCAATGGTAAGCGGGCCTGCGGCATCGCCGAGGCCCCCTTCACCAGCTGGAACCGATCAGCCGCGAGCCCCTAGTTGACCCCGAGCCACTTCTGACCGTTGAGCCGCTGCACCAGGCGCGACACCAGCAGCGCCAGGGTCATTTTTTTCTCGTCGATCAGGAACGACTCGAGCAGGCTGGGCTCGGCACCCGCTTCAGCCAGCGCAATGGTTTTGGCTGAACCGATTGCATCGCTGGTGAAGCACAGCCAGAAGCGACGGCCAGCGGGGAGTTCACCGATCACCATCCAGCAGCTGCTGCCCACCACCGGCATTGCACCCTGCTCAAAACGCAGGTTGCAGGCGGGGCCGCCGTAGGCCTCGATCTCCTTGGCCAGCGCCGGGATCAGCAGGTTGGGTACGAAGTCGGCGAAGGGTTTGTCCTCCGGGGCCGGTGGCTTGGCCGCTTTCGCGGGTTCGGCCTGGACGGGCTGGGCGGAATCGGTCACCGTCGCTGGCCTTGGCAATACGCAGGCGAACTTTAGGGATCACCCGCTGCAGCTGGTTCACCAGTCGTCGCTGATCGGGGCATCCCAGTCGGCATTGCTGGTTGCCCTGGTTGCCGGGGCTGCCGCTGGAGCGGACGTGGTGGGTTTGGCTGCCGCCGCAGGTGTGCTTTTGGCGGCACCCTTACGGATCACCCGGAAGGGCACCGACACGGTGGGCGCTGGATCCTGGGGGTTGCGGCTGGGGCCAGCCCAGCTGCGCTCGTTGGGCGTGGGCCTGGCGGGTTCCGGTTCGCTCCAGCCGCTCCAGGGCGCCTCGCTGGCTTCAGCCCTGCGCTGCGGTTCGTTGGGGCGGCGGCGCACCTGGCGTTCCGGGATCACGCCGGGCGCTTGCCCCTGCAGGGCCAGCGCAGCACCGGCGGAACTGATGGCGGCCCCAAGGGCTGCGGCGGTGGCGATCCAGCCGCCCAGCGGCCAGGCCGGCGAGCTCCAGGTGAGCACCCGCACGCTCACCCACGGCCGCGGGTTCACGGCCGCCACCAGCAGCACCGCCAGCAGCGGTGAGAGCAGGGGCAATAGCAGCAGGCGTTGCAACACGAGGTGGATCGCTTGGCGTGGGGCTCAGGGTTGGATCGGGCCGCTCCAGCGCTGCAGCTCGCCCAGGTCGTAGCCGAGGCAATCGAACACCCGGATCACCAGAAAGTCCACCATCTCCTCGAGGCTGGTGGGTCGGTGATACCAGGCCGGCACCGGCGGAGCGATGCGGGCACCGGCCTCCGCCAGGGCGGTGAGGTTGCGCAGATGCACCAGGTTCCACGGCGTTTCACGGGGGCAGATCACCAGGGGACGCCCCTCCTTCAGGTGCACATCGGCGCATCGCTCCAACAGATCGGTGGCCACCCCGGAGGCGATGCGGCCAACGGCCCCCATCGAGCACGGCAGGATCACCATGCCGCGGGTGCGATGGCTGCCACTGGCGATGGCGGCGGCCTGATCATTCCAGCGGTGGCAGCGCAGAGCCCCGCCCTGGCAGCCGGTGCGCTCCCGCCAGAAGCTCTCCTGGGCCTCCGGTTCGCTGGGCACGCGGATCCCCAGCTCCGCCTGCCAAACGCCGATGGCGCCGCGGCTCACCACCAGCTCCACATGCTCATCAGCCTGAAGCAGCAGCTGCAGAGCACGCTGAGCGAGCGGTTGAGCGCTGGCGCCGGACACCGCCAGCACGATCGGTGCGCGCTGATCGGTGGGGTTCACAGGATCAATCCTCGGCGTCGTCAGCAGCTGACTCGCCACCGTCGGGGGTGTACTCCTCGTAGCCCTCGGGCAGCACCACCGCCAGATCGATCTGGTGGCGCAACACATCCACCTTCTGGATGGTTACCTCCACGGCGTCTCCGAGCATGTAGGTGCGGCGGTTTTTGCGGCCCACCAGGCGGTTCTGGCGAGAGCGGTACTCATACCAGTCGTCCTTGAGGGAGCTCACGTGCACCAGACCCTCTACCTGGGAGGGGGGGACCTCCACAAAGAAGCCGTAGCTCTGCACGCCGCTGATCACACCGGTGATGGTTTGTCCCACCAGGGGCTCGGCCTGGCGTGCCTGGGCCATGGCCAGGGCATCGCTCTGCAGCTCAGAGGCAAAGCGACAGCGGCCATTGAGGCGATGCAGCAGGGCGGTGCTGCGGGCCTCGTCGAGGGGCTGCAGCTGGCTGGGGGCCATCAGGGGCCAGTCGATCAGGCCGTGGCTGCTGTCACCGGCGATGTCCACCCGGGTTTTGTGGCGCACGGATGGACGGTCCTTGCCTTCGCTCAGCAGCAGCACGAGCACGTGCTGGTTCCAGAGGTCGGCGTAGTGGAGGCCAGGGCAACACCAGGGCGCCAGCGCCACCGCTTCGGCGGCCAGGGCATTGGCGCCAGGCTCGGTGGCCAGGATCACGGGCTTGAGGGGCTCCCGCAGCTGCTGCTGCAGCACCCGGCAGCGATCGCTGCCAGCAAAGGCCTGGGCCAGCTCCTGGGCGCTGGCATTGCCATCGGCCGAGAGTTCCAGGGGGATGTCCAGGGCCAGCGCTGCCTTGGCCACGTCGTTGAGGGCTTCGGCATCCGGCGCGGGGTTGTGGGCATAGATCGCCGGCAACTCCAGGGCTGCGAGGTGGCGCCCCAGGGCTCGATGGGCCGGCAGCACCAGCTCTCGCAGCAGCCCGGATGGCTCGGTGGCGGGATCCAGCTGCACCAGCCAGCCCTGGCGACTTTCATCTGGTTCGGGAATAGCCAGATCCCCCAGGCCATCGATGGCAGGCATGGCCAGGTCGAGGTCGATCGAACCGCCGGCCAGGCGCTGCTGGCGCAGCAGCTGGGCCAGCTCGATCAACTGCTCCAGCAGCGGCAGCTGATCCTTCAGGGCCTTCAGGGCCGGGGGGGTGGTGCGCGCCTTGGGTTTGCGCTCAGCCAGCGCCTGCAGCGCCTTCGAATCCACGGCCGCATCCACCTGGATCGTGCTGCGGCAGAAGCGGTAGTGCTGCAGTGCACCTTCGGTGCTGAACTCCAGCAGCACCGACAGGGCGGCAGCGGCGCTGCCCGCTTGGAAGCCGGCGGCTTTGCTCAGGGCTGGTGTGAGTAGCGGGATCCAGCTGCTGCCCAGGCAGAGGGCTTCGGCCTGCTCGCGCAGATGCAGATCCAGGGCGCTGCCGAACCCAACCCGCTCGGCCACGGCAGGTGCATGCACCCAGAGCCGATGGCCGTTGTCGCTGCTCTCCAGCGACACGGCCGGCAGCAGCGGAGCCTCGGAGCTGCTCCAGGGTTCGAGCAGCAGGGTGGGCAGCTTGGTGAGGTCGTCGCGATCCTTGGCTTCCGGGGTTTTGAGGCTGGCCTTGGGTGCTGCCAGCAGGTCCCGCAGGCCGTGTTTGGTGACCAGCAGATCGAGATCGGCTTCCGGGCCGGCATTCACCGCCAGGCTGCGGGCCACATGGCCCTGGGACGGCAGCTGACCCACCGGGTAGCGGTCGACTTTCACCTCCACCACCGCCTCGTCGGCAGGTTTCAGGTAGTGGAGATCGGTTGCTGGCAGCTCGATACTGGTGAGCAGACGGTCATCGAGAGGCACCGCCACCAGGCGGTCGTCCTGTTGTTCCACCTGGGCCAGGAGGCTGGTGGTGCTGCGCTCGAGGATGCACTGCACCCCACCTTCCGGCGAACGCCGGCGCCCACCCTCACGGGTGATGCGCACCAGCACCCGATCGCCGTTCCAGGCGTGGTTGAGCTGGTTGTCGCGGATGTAGATGTCTTCGCCGCCGTCCTCGCGCAGGGCAAAGCAGAAACCCTTGCTGCTGCAGCGCAGACGCGCCTCGATTAGCCCTTCGCCGTCGCTGCGTCCAACGCCCGCATCGGACTCCTCGAGCACCCCCACCCGCACCAGGGCCGTGAGGGCAATGCGCAGCTGCTCCTTATCGGTTTTGGTGCTCAGCCCAAGCGCCTTTTCGAGCTTGCTGATGCTGAGTTGCTCCTCGGCGGGGAGCTGGTCGATCAGTGCGGCGACCGTGAATTTCATGGCATTCAGGGGGCATCGGTGGTGGGTGGAGCCCCGGTGTTCTGGGTGCCTGGTTCTGGAGACGGCCAACGCCTCCGGAACTGCACGAACCCTTTCAATCTAAACAGGCAACTGCGCCCTGGCTCAGCTTTCCCCGGCCTCGCCCTCCGCGCTGCTGCCGGCCTTGAGCAGCAGGCGGGTGCCGATCACCAGAAAGCCAACGGATGCAGCCAGCTGCAGGGCATCGGGTGGAATCACGGCCGAGAGGGAGCCGCCAGCTCCAGCCCCCAGCAGGCTGGCCAGCACCAGGGCCGCCGAGCTGCCGGCGAACACCGCGCCGCTGCGGCTGGAGGTGCCGCTGATTGTGACGATCGCCAGCTGGGTTTTGTCGCCCAGTTCGGCCAGGAACACCGTGGCGAAGGTGGAGGCCAGCAGGGGCAGCTGCATCGATCTCAGGCGAAGGGGAACATGCTCATGGCGGCCTGGCGGCCCAGCCACAGGCCCAGGCCGATCATCAAGATGCCGGCCAGGCGCTCGAGCTGTTGGGGCGGCAGCACCCGCGACAGCCAGCGGCCCAGCAGCACGCCCACCAGGCTGGAGCTGATCAGGGCCAGGGAGGCCCCCACGAACACCACCACCGGCCGGCCGGATTCGGCTGAGAGCAGCAGCGCTGCCAGTTGGGTTTTGTCGCCCAGTTCCGCCAGGAACACCGTGGTGAAGGTGGTGAGGAAGACAGCGCCAAAGCTGCCTGCCTTGGAGGCGTCGCTGGCGGGGCTGGTGTCCTGCGGGTCGCTCTGGCTGGGGTCGGCCATCGGCTCGGCGGGGTGAGGGAGCGTTAGGGAGCGGGTTGGCGGATCGCCTGCTCAAAACGCTTCATCACCATGCCACGACCGCCGTGTTCGCAGCGGATCTGCTGGCGGCAGCAGGCGATGGCGAAGTCGTTGGCCTCCTCGGCCGGCACCTCAAACAGGGCGGCCAGATTCTCCACGCGGCAGAAGAAGGGGCGCTCCTCATAGATGCGGCAGCTGGATGAACCGGTGTCGTAGTGGATGCACCAGCCATCGGCGCCCACCATCGCGATGTATTGCTGCTGCTGTTCGGGGCTCAGGGCGTCGAGGGCTTCATTGCGCTCGCCGGGATCGAGCCGGCAGCAGGAGCCGCAGCCGCTGATGCAGCGCCAGTGCAGGGATTCGCTCATGCCAAACGCTGTGACAACCCGTCACAGCAGCTTGCAGCAAGCCCGCTGATCGGCGCCTGCAGACCGTAGGGTGGGCAGTGAAATCCATAGCTGCCGCGCCGCTCTCCCATGGGAATCGATTTCCATCTGATCGCCAACTTCGCGGCCCTGTTCCTGATCACCATCGCCGGCCCGGCCGTGATCTTCATCCTCTTCTACCGCCGCGGCGCCCTCTGATTCCGCCGCTACGGCCGCACGGCTCATGCACCGCTTCACCCCCTCGGATCTGATCTGAGGGTTTTTTTTGTGCCTTCAGGCCGCGAGGCCCATGGCCATGGCGGCGTCCTGCAGCAGGGCTTGCACGTAGGGGTGTTCGCGGCGGACTCCCTCACCGCCTGGCTCGCCCCGCACTTCCTCGCCGGCGGCGTTACGGATCACCAGCATCGCTCCATCGCGATGCACCCAGTAGTGGCGGTTGCGGCGCTGCAGCAGCAGCGTGTCGCCGCTGCTGGCTCGCAGGGCCGCAAGCTCGAGCTGCAGGCGCTCCTCGCCGTTCCAGCGGTTGAGCCTCAGCTGAAAGGCCACATCCACCTCCGCGGGCAGGTTCTCGCCCCCTGCCCAGCGCCAGGCGATGGCCCTGGCGGTGCTGTCGCCCTGTTGCAGGGTGAGCTGCAGATGGCCTCCCCGCAGCAATCGTTGCTGGCTGATGCGGCAGCGGCTACTCCAGAGCAGCGGCGCCGGATGACCGATGCCAAACGGCTCCAGCCGCTGTAGCTGCCTCCAGAACCCGGGGGTAAGCTCATCCAGCCGCACCAGGGCCTCGGGCTCCACCAGCCGCAGCCCGCCCTGCTCCTGCAGCCAGGTTTGGGCGCGGGCATTGAGCCGTTCGTGCAGCGCGGTGAGCTGCTCAGCCCGCACCGTGAAGCCACCGGCGGCCGGATGGCCCCCGTGGCGCTCCAGCAGATCGCTGCAGGCCTGCAGGGCGGCATCTACTGCAAACCCCCGCGGCGCTCGCACGGAGGCCCGTAGGCGGCCATCCCCTTCCGACGCCAGCAGCGCCACCGGCAGGCCGAAATGATCCACCAGCCGCGCCGCCACGATGCCGATCACGCCGTGGTGCCAGTGGCTCTGGGCCAGCAGCAGAAAGGGGCTGCGCTGCTCCCCGTCTGCCTCCACCAGCGCCCGCGCTTCGGCTTCGATGGCATCGCAGAGGTCGCGGCGCTGGCGGTTGAGCTGCTCGCACTGGCGAGCCAGATCCAGGGCCAGCTCGGCGTCGTCGGTGGTGAGCAGATCCACCACCAGCTGGGGATCACCCAGCCGTCCAACGGCGTTGATGCGGGGTGCGATCTGGAAGCCCACCGCCGTGGCATCCACCGGTGCATCCTCCAGGCCCGCCACCTGTTGCAGGGCCTGCAATCCCTGCAGGCGGCTGTGTTTCAGGCAGGGCAGCCCATCGATCAGCCAGCGCCGGTTCACGCCCTGCAGCGGCGCCATGTCGGCGATGGTGCCGATGCAGAACAGATCGCGGGCCATGTGCAGCGCCGGTTCGGAGCGGCAGGTTCGCGCCAGGGCCTTGGCCAGCACGTAGGCCAGGCCCACCCCAGCCAGCCCCCGATAGGGCGAACCTTCAGGGGTGCAGGCCGGATGCAGCAGGGCCAGCAGCGGTGGCAGTTCAGCCGGCAGGGTGTGGTGGTCGGTGACCACCACATCGAGCTGCAGCTCCTGGGCACGAACCAGGGCCGCCTCGGCCGCAATGCCGTTGTCCACCGTCACCAGCAGGTGGATCCCCTCGCCGGCCAGCCGCTCCACCATGCCGGTGTTGAGCCCGTAGCCATCATCGAGCCGGCTGGGGATGGCGGCCTGGGGTTGCGCCCCTAGTTGGCTGAGCACTCCCACCAGCAAGGCGGTGCTGGTCATGCCATCGGCGTCGTAATCGCCGCAGATCGCCAGGCGTTCCTGGTTCTTGCAGGCCTGCTGCAGGCGCCGAACGGCCTTGCCCAGATCGGGAAAGTGACGGCGCGGATCCGGGGCTTCCGGCGGATCCAGCAGGGCTTCAATGGCGGCGGCGCTGCCGTAGCCCCGGCGCTGCAGCAGCGCCAACAGCGGATCGCTGAGCCCGCAGCTGCGCAGGGCTGGATCGATCTGAATCGGTGCGGGCAGTTGCCAGCGCTGCTCGGGGGTCTGAGGGAGCAACGACGGCTGTCTGCAACCGATCCATTGTGCGGGGTGCTGGCCGGGCGTCCAGTTCTTAGCCTGCAACCCGGATCGAGGAGCTGGGATGGCGGGCTGGCCGGCGGCGCTGCTCTGGGATGTCGACGGCACCCTGGCTGAAACGGAGCTCTTGGGCCATCGCCTCGCCTTCAACCGTGCCTTTGCCGAGGCGGGTCTGCCCTGGCAGTGGGATGAGGCGTTGTATGGGCAGCTTCTGCGCATCAGTGGCGGCCGCGAACGAATTCGCCAGTTCCTCACCGAGGTGGAGTCCACCCCGCCGTCCTGCGATCGGGTGGAGCAGCTGCAGGCCGCCAAGCAGCGGCATTACCGCGCTTTGGTGGCCTCCGGTGCCGTGGTGTTGCGGCCGGGGGTGAAGCGCCTGCTGCGGGCGGCGGCCGCGCAGGGGCTGCGCCAGGTGATCGTTACCACCAGTGGCCGCAGTGCTGTGGCGGCCCTGCTGGAGCAAGCCCTGCCCGACCATGCTGCGCTGATCGAGTGGTGGGTGTGCGGGGAGGATGTGCCTTGCAAAAAGCCCCACCCCGCCGCTTATCAGCAGGCGCTCCAACACTTGCAGCTGCCGCCAACCGCGGCCCTGGCTCTGGAGGATTCCGCCAATGGTGTGGCCGCTGCCGCGGCAGCGGGTGTGCCGGTGCTGGTGACCCGCAGCGGATCCAGTGTGGCGGAGCCGGCTGCCCTGTTCGCTGCTGCAGCGGCGGAGCTGGATCAGCTGGGCGAGCCTGAGGCTCCCTGTGTGGTGCGGCGCGGACCCGCTTGCCGCGAGGGCTGCGTCACGCTCTCCTATCTGCAGCAGCTGCTGCCCGCCGCATGACGCGCCTTCCGCTTCAGCGCACCCGCTTTGATGCCTTGCAGCGGCGTGGCGGCGATCTGCTGCTGGGGGGCTTCCGGGGCAGCTGGCGGCGGCGCAGCGCCGGCGTGCTGGCGTTGTTGCTGGGGTTTTACGGCGGGCAGAACATCACGGCCCTGTGGCTGGAGCGGATGGGGCAGCGCCCCCTGGTGGTGGTGGTGTTGCTCGTGATCCTGGAGCTGCTGGTTCGGGTCCGCACCCGGCTGGTGGCGGGTCGGGTGCCGTTGGCCCGGGTGGTGCTCGACAACCTGCGCATCGGCTTGGTTTACGCGCTGGTGCTGGAGGCGTTCAAGCTGGGCTCGTGAGCCTGGAAGAGCAGCTGCTGGAGCTCTGCCGCCGGCAGCTGGCGCTGAGGCGCCCGGTGGTGTTGGGTCTGAATGGCCCCGTGGGTGCCGGTAAAACCACCTTCTCCCGCCAGTTGCAGCAGCACTGCGCCGCTGCGGGGCTGCGGCTGGCGGTGGCCTCCATCGATGACGCCTATCTGCCCTGGGAGCAGCGGCTGCAGGCCATGGCCGGCAATCCCTTCGGTGTCACCCGGGTGCCCCCCGGCAGCCACGATCCGGCCTTGCTCAGCGCCTGCATCCATCACTGGCGCGCTGCGGGCGGCGGACCTTTGCGGCTGCCGCGTTTCGACAAAACCCTGCGGGGCGGGGAGGGCGATCGAATTGCCGATTGGCAGGGCGAGGCCGATGCCCTGTTGCTGGAGGGCTGGTTGCTGGGCTGCCGACCCCTGGATCTGGAGCACGCTGCTGCGGCCCTGGCGGCGCTGCCCACGCTCAACGCGGTTGAGCAGGCCTGGGCCCTGCGCTGCAACCAGGCCCTGGCGGCCTACCAGCCGCTGTGGCGGCAGCTCGATCAGCTCATCCAGCTCTGGCCGCTGCGCTGGGAGTTGCCCCGCCGCTGGCGCCTGCAGGCCGAGGCTAGGCAGCGCCGGGGCGGTGGCGGCTGGCTGCCGGCAACGGCCTTAAACGGCTTGGTGGATGCCAGCATCAAATCGTTGCCTCCAGAACTCTACCAACGGCCGCTGCTGGCCCATGCCAACTGGGTGCGGCTGCTGGATGCTCGGCGGCGTTGTGGGTGGGAGGGCTGCGGTGCCGCAGCCCTCCTTCAGCTGCCTCAGCCCTGATCGGCCTCGTCTTCAGCCACGGGATACACGAAGCCCTGGGCCCGGCCGCTCAGCACAGCCTTGCCGATGGAGAGTGCCTTCTTGGCCGCGATGGCCGCCTTGCCTTTCCAGGTGGCGTGGCGCTGGTTGCGCTTGCCTTTGGAGGTTTTCTTCTTGGGAACAGCCATCCCGCTCGCTTTCAGCCAAACCAAGAGTTTCCATTGCCGCCTTCCCTTTCGTCAAATCGCTAAGCTCAGCCCAGCCAAGAATCCCAGTGAGCAGCAGCGGTTCTCCTGATCTGCCGGCCGGTCAACCGCGAACGGGCCAGCCCGGATCCGAGGCAGGCGGTCTGCTGCGCGACATCGGTTGGTCGCGGGTGCCGCCGCCCAGCTACAGCCAGCTGCTGAAGCAGCTGCGGCAGGGATCGGTGAAGGAGCTGGTGCTGGCGCCCGGCCAGCGCCAGCTCAGCGTCACCTACACCGATGGCCGGCGGGTGAACGTGCCCGTGTTCAGCAACGACCAGCTGCTGCTGCGCACCGCCCAGGAGTCGCGCGTGCCTCTCACCGTGCGCGATGAACGCCAGGACCAGGCCACCGCCAGCTTGGTGTCCAACGGATTGCTGCTACTGCTGCTCTTCGGTGGCCTGGCCCTGCTGATCCGTCGCTCCGCCCAGGTGGCCAACCGCGCCATGGGCTTCGGCCGCAGCAAAGCGCGGATGGTGCAACCGGAGGCGGCGGTGCCGGTGCGCTTTGAAGACGTGGCCGGTATTCAGGAGGCCAAGGAGGAGCTGCAGGAGGTGGTCACCTTTCTGAAGCAGCCGGAGCGGTTTACGGCGGTGGGCGCCAAGATCCCCAGGGGTGTGCTGCTGGTGGGCCCTCCCGGCACCGGTAAAACCCTGCTGGCCAAAGCGATCGCCGGCGAGGCCGGCGTGCCCTTCTTCTCCCTCTCCGGCTCGGAATTCGTGGAGATGTTCGTGGGCGTCGGCGCCAGCCGCGTGCGCGATCTGTTCCGCCAGGCCAAGGAGAAGGCCCCCTGCATCGTGTTCATCGATGAGATCGATGCGGTAGGGCGTCAACGGGGCGCTGGCATCGGCGGTGGCAACGATGAACGGGAGCAGACCCTCAACCAGCTCCTCACCGAGATGGACGGCTTCGCCGACAACTCCGGTGTGATCCTGCTGGCCGCCACCAACCGGCCCGATGTGCTCGATGCGGCGCTGATGCGGCCCGGTCGCTTTGATCGCCGTATCCATGTGGATCTGCCGGACCGCAAGGGCCGCGAAGCGATCCTGGCCGTGCACGCCCGCTCCCGCCCCCTCTCTCCGGAGGTGTGTCTGGCGGATTGGGCCAGCCGCACCCCCGGCTTTTCGGGCGCTGATCTTGCCAACCTGCTCAATGAGGCGGCGATCCTCACCGCGCGCCGGGACAGCACCTGCATCGATGAGCAGGCCATGGGCGATGCCCTGGAGCGCATCACTATGGGGCTCACGGCGGCACCGCTGCAGGACAGTGCCAAAAAGCGCTTGATCGCGTATCACGAGATCGGTCACGCCCTGCTCACCACGTTGGTGCCGGCGGCGGATCGGCTCGACAAGGTGACGCTGCTGCCCCGCGCTGGAGGGGTGGGTGGCTTCGCCCGCACCATGCCGGATGAGGAGGTGCTCGATTCCGGTTTGATCAGCAAGGCCTACCTGCAGGCCCGCATGGTGGTGGCCATGGGGGGCCGGGCCGCCGAGCTGGTGGTGTTCGGCCCCAGTGAGATCACCCAGGGAGCCTCCAGCGACCTCGAATTGGTGAGCCGCATCAGCCGCGAAATGGTCACCCGCTACGGCTTCTCACCGCTGGGGCCGGTGTCGCTGGAAGCGGAGGGTTCGGAGGTGTTCCTCGGCCGCGACTGGTTGCGCTCCGAGCCCCACTATTCGCGTGAAACCGGCAACCGCATTGACGCCCAGGTTCAGCAGCAGGCGCGCCTAGCCCTCGACACAGCCGTGGCGCTGCTGCAACCGCGCCGGGAGCTATTGGATGAGCTGGTGACCCTGCTGATTGAGCAGGAAACGATCGAGGGTCCGGCCTTCACCGCCGTGGTCGAGCGGTTTGAGCAGCAGGGCGCCGCTCAGCCAAATCGGATGTCCAGGCTGCGCAGGTAGGTCTGCAGGCCGGCATCCTGAATCGGCAGCAGCCAGGCCGCTTCGCCGCTCTGGTTCACATGGGAGTGCCAGTGGCCGGGAGGGGTGATGAAGGCACCGCCGCTCTGCCAGTCGACGCGGCGAGGGTTGCGGATGCTGCCGTCGTCGTTGAGCTCGGTGCCCACCAGCGTGTAAACCCCGGGCTGGCAGCTGATGATCAGATCAAGGGCCACCGACTGATGCCGGTGCGGTGCCTGGGTGGCGCCGGCCGGCACGATGCCAAACATCGCCCAGAGCACATGGGTGACGGTGCGGGTGCTGGGTAGATCACGGTTGGCCAGCAGCAGGCTGACGCGGTTGCTGCTGCCGCTGCCCGGTTGCCGTGCCAACTGCTCCAGCTCCGCCTGCAACCAGGCACCGCTGTAGTGGGTGGGTTCAAAGCGGGCGGTGCTGGGGCTCACCCCCAGGTAGGTGAGCAGCGGGCCGTCGTGCACCCAGTAGAGAACCGCGGTGCTGCTGGCTTCCAACTGAGGGGTGCCGCCGGCTGGCAGCGCGAACAGATCTCCCTCCTGCCAGTGGATCTCCGCCCCGGTAGCTTCGCTCGTGCGGCAACTGCCGCTGCCGGAGAGCACGAAGAACAGCGAACTGGTGGCTGAGGCCGCCGCCGCGACGCTCTCACCGGCTTCAATGCGGATGAAGTGGGCGGCCAGGCCGGGGCTGGTGGCCGGACCCGGAACACCCAGTTCGGCGCTCAGGTCGAGGGGCAGGATGGCGCTTGGGCCGCTTTGATGGAGCTCAGGCCCCCAGCTGCAATCGGGGATCGGTTCGGTGAGCCCGGGCCGCACCGGATTAGCCGCCTGCCGGTAGTCGAACAGCAGCGCTTTGCCGGTGGCGGACTCGTGGTGACGCTTGCGCTCGGGGGCCTGGGTCATGGAACCACCTGGGGGTCAGCCGCCGGCAACGGCAGGAACGATGCTCACTTCATCACCGTCGCTGAGGGCGGTGGCCTGGTTGTCGAGGAAGCGGATGTCCTCGCTGTTCACATACACGTTCAAGAAGCGGCGCAGCTTGCCGGCTTCATCGCACAGGCGACCCTTGAGGCCTGGATAGCGCCCATCGAGGGCGTCGATCAGGGCATCCACACTGTTGGCGTCCAGCTCAACGCTGGCTTCATCGTTGGTGAACTTCTGCAGGGGGGTGGGGATCAGAACCTGAACGGGCATGGATCAGTGATGGGTTGGTCGAGGGTTGGTGCCGGGGCCGGCTGGCTGAGGCTCAATGGCCAGCCTGGGCCTCTTGCCAGGCGGCATTGAAGCTGTCGAGCTGGGCTTCGATTGTGTAGGGCTTGCCGATGTGATCAACCACGGCTTCGGTGGTCTTGAGGCCGTTTCCGGTGATGTAAGCCACGGTGCGCTCCTCGGGGTTGATCTTGCCCTGCTCCACCAGCTTCTTGAGCACGGCGATGGTGGTGCCACCGGCGGTTTCGGTGAACACGCCTTCGGTTTCGGCCAGCAGCTTGATGCCGTCGATGATCTCGGCGTCGGTCACGTCGGTGATGGTGCCGCCGGTGCGGTTGGCGATGTCGATGGCGTAGGGGCCGTCGGCGGGGTTGCCGATCGCGATCGATTTCGCAATGGTGTTGGGCTTCACCGGGGTGATGAAGTCACGGCCCTCGCGGAAGGCGGTGGCGATCGGATTGCAGCCTTCAGCCTGGGCGCCGCTGAAGCGCACGGCCTTCTCCTCCACTAGGCCGCACTTGATGAATTCATCAAAACCCTTGCGGATTTTGGTGAACAGGGAGCCGGAGGCCAGGGGCGCCACGATGTGATCGGGCAGTTCCCAGCCCAGCTGTTCGATCACTTCATAGCCGAGGGTTTTCGAACCTTCGGAGTAGTAGGGACGCAGGTTGATGTTCACGAAGCCCCAGCCGTAGGTGTTGGCCACTTCCGAGCACAGGCGATTCACCTGGTCGTAGTTGCCCTTCACCGCCATCAGGGTGGGGTTGTAAATCAGGGTGCCGAGCACCTTGCCCAGCTCCAGGTCGCTGGGGATGAACACGCAGCAATCGAGGCCGGCGTGGGCCGCGATGGCGGCGGTGGAGTTGGCGAGGTTGCCGGTGGAGGCGCAGCTCACCGTTTTGAAGCCCAGCTCGCGGGCGCGGGTGAGGGCCACGCTCACCACGCGGTCCTTGAAGGAGAGCGTCGGCATATTCACGCCGTCGTTCTTGATGTAGAGGCTCTTGAGGCCCAGGCGCTTGGCCAGGTTGTTGGCCTTGAGCAGCGGCGTGAAGCCAGTGCCCACATCGATCGGATCGCCGGCGATCGGCAGGAATTCGCGGTAGCGCCAGATCGAGGCGGGGCCGGCTTCGATCGTGGCGCGGCTCACGCGGCTCTTGATCGCTTCGTAGTCGTAGACCACCTCCAGCGGCCCGAAGCAGACGTCTTCGCAGACGTGGCGGGCGCCGGCCTCATAGGGCTGGCCGCATTCCTTGCACTTCAGACCCGTGAAGGTGGGCCCAGCCGTGGAGAGGGAGAGGGTCGCCGTCACGATCGCTGCTGGATCAGGTGGGTGGAACCTAGCAACGCCGCCCGCGGTCGTGAGTGAATCCCGATCCCTGGTGTCGGGTATGGCGATCCTGTGGTGCTGGGCTTGACCCCGCCCGGGCTCTGCCTAGCCTCCTGGGATCGTGAGCACTCCCTTGCAGGCACCCGCTGATCGCCTCACCGGGCCCCTGCGCTGGCTGGGGGTTGCGGCTCTTGGCTTGGGGGCACTGGTGCTGCTGCCCCGCCTGTTGGTGGAAGGGCAGTGGTTCGCTGAATTCGCCAGTGCTCCAGTGATCCTGCGGCGCTGGTTGCTGCAGCTGTTGGGGTTTGGCGTGGTGCTGGGGCTGGGGGTTCCCCTGCAGCTGCAGCAGCTGAAGCGCTGCTGGCGCCTGCGGCAGGAGGCCGGTCGCAAACAGTTGCCCGCGGCGCCGCTGGTGGCCCTCGAGCCGCGCTGGCTGGTGCTGGTGCTCGGCGCCCTGCTGTTGTTGCTGGCCGGCGGCTTCACCTATCTGATGGTGCAGGCCCGTGATCTGATCGCCGCCCCGTTCAGCGGCAAGGTGATCACGGGGGTTCCTGTGTTGGCGGATTTGCCGCCGCTGTTGTTCATCGGCCTGGCGGCGGCGCTGCTGCCCTTGCTGCTGCTCTGGCCGTTCACCACCCTGCGCATCACCCTGGCGGCGGCCCTGGTGGGGTCGGCCACGGCGGTGGCCCGCGGCTGGAGCCTGTGGTTGCCGGCCCTGCTGGCGGTGCCGTTCAACGAGCGCGATCCGGTCACGGGGTTTGATCTCAGCTTCACGGTGCTGCGGCTGCCGGCGCTGCACCTGCTGGTGAGCGTGGTGCTGGCCCAGGCGGTGGTGGGGCTCGCAGGCTGCCTCTGGCTCACCTTCAGCGAAGGCAGCAGCCTCAGCGATCTGCGCTTCCCGGGTCTCAGCCGGGAGCAGCAGCGGGTGCTGCAACCCCAAGTGGCGGTGCTGGCGCTGATGGCCTCCCTCAGCAATGCCCTGGCTCCGTTCGACCTGATGGTGAATGGCAGCGGCGTGGCCGCCGGGGCGGGCTTTGTGGATCTGCACGTGCGGCTGCCGCTGCGGCTGCTGCTCTCTCTGCTGTTGTTCCTGGCCGGCCTGGGATTGCTGGTGCCGCTGCCGCGCCACTGGCTGCGCCGCGGTGCCCTGATTCCCCTGGCGGTCACGGCGTTGGCGGTGCCGTTGGTGGAGTGGATCGTGGCGCCGCTGGTGCAGCGCATCTGGGTGCAGCCGCGGGAGCTGGCCCTGGAAACCCCCTACCTGCGTCGCTCCATTGATGCCACCCGCCGGGCCTTCGGCCTGGAGGCGGTGAAACAGATGGCGCTCGAGCCGCGCCAGAGGCTCACCCCCGCCGATCTGGCGGCGGCACCGGGCACCCTGGCCAACATCCGTCTGTGGGATAGCAAACCCCTGCTGGAAGCCAACCGCCAGCTGCAACAGCTGCGGCTCTACTACCGCTTCCCCTCGGCGGCGGTGGATCGCTATCCCCTCAGCGGCCACGCCGCCCGCCACGGCTCCCAACAGGTGTTGATCGCGGCTCGCGAGCTCGACACAGCGGCCCTTCCTACCGATTCCCGCACCTGGCTCAACCGCCACCTGGTGTTCACCCACGGCTACGGCTTCACCGTGTCCACGGTGAATGCCTTCGGCCCCGATGGCCTGCCCCTCTATTTCGTGAAAGACCTGGGCCGCAGCGGCAAGGTGCAGGGCATTGAGCAGCTGGGCCTCAACACCGAGGTCGTGCAGCGGGCCCTGCCGGTGGGGCGGCCCCGGCTCTATTTCGGCTCCGCCCCCGCTCACTACGTGATCGCGCCCTCGCAGGTGCGTGAGTTCGACTTCCCGGAAGGTGATCTCAACGTTTACTCCCGCTACAACGGCAGCGGCGGCCTGCCCATCCACGGCGCCTTCGATCGCCTGATGGCGGCGCTCTATCTGCCGGAGCCGCGGCTGCTGTTCACCGGGTCGCTGATGCCGGACTCACGCCTGCTGCTGCGCCGGCAGGTGCAGCAGCGCCTGGCGGCCTTGGCCCCCTTCCTGCGCTTTGAAAGCCAGCCCTATCTGGTGACCGCCCGGGTGAGCAGATCGCCTGGCTACGACCCCAGCCAGCATCAATATTGGATGCTCGATGGCTTCACTGAGAGCCGCAGCTACCCCTACTCCGAGGCCAACCCGGCGGGCCTGCGCTACTTCCGCAACCCGGTGAAGGCCGTGGTGGATGCGTATCACGGCCGGGTGTGGTTCTACGTGAGCGACCCCAGCGATCCGGTGCTGCGCACCTGGAAGCGTGCCTTCCCTGAATTGTTCCGGCCGCTGGCGGAGATGCCCACGCCGCTGCTGGCCCACATCCAGGTGCCCAAGAGCCAGTTCCAGATCCAGGCAGAGCGGCTGCTGCGCTACCACGTCACCGACGTGCGCACCTTCTACAACGGTGACGACGTGTGGTCGGTGCCGCTGGAGATTTACGGCAGTGCCAACACGCCTGTGCGGCCGTATCACGTGACCGTGCAGCTGCCGGGGGAAAGCAAGCCGGAGTTTGTGCTGCTGCTCCCCTTCTCACCCCTGAAGCGGCCCAACATGGTGGGCTGGCTGGCGGCCCGCAACGACCCGCCTCACTACGGCGAGCTGCGGCTGGTGCGCTTCCCGCAGCAGCGGCTGCTGCTCGGCCCCCAGCAGGTGTCGGCCTTGATCGAACAGGACCCCGCCATCAGCTATCAGTTCGGCCTCTGGAACCGGGAGGGCTCGCGCCTGATCCACGGCAACCTGCTGGTGTTGCCCGTGGGCAAGGGCTTGCTCTATGTGGAGCCGATCTACCTGCAGAGCAAGAACACCGACCTGCCCACCTTGGTGCGCGTGGTGGTCACCGATGGCACCCGCTTCGTGATGGAGCGCAATCTGCAGGATGCCCTGGTGCGGCTCACCAGCGTTCGCCAGGTTCAGGCGCTCACCCTGCCCGTCGAGGCACCCACTACCCCCTGAAGCTGGGCACAAAAAAACCGGGAGCCTGAGCTCCCGGTGTTGGTTGGATCCGTGATCAGGCGGCCACGGCGGTCTTGGGGTCGAGTTCGCCCTTGGCGTAGAGACCGGCGTAGTAGTTGATGTCGCGCTGCTTGATCTTGCTGGCGTTGCCGGCGCACCAGAACTGCTGGTAGCGATCCAGGCACACCTGCTTCATGTAGGCCCGGGCGGGCTTGTTGAAGTGGCGGGGAT